>Ga0209159_1001361_pt1 | contig 18966 bp, 31 predicted proteins | sample GraSoiAngelo_144_FD_185901 | JGI IMG/M metagenome (GOLD analysis project Ga0209159, IMG submission 185901) | Grasslands soil microbial communities from the Angelo Coastal Reserve, California, USA - 14_1009_02_40cm (SPAdes) (version 2) | ecosystem: Environmental > Terrestrial > Soil > Grasslands ...
CGCCATGGCGAACTTTCCTGCTTTCTTTCTTGCGAGCTGCCGAATGAGTTCCAATCCATGTTGCCCGATCATCCGGCAATGCTCCGCATCTTCGTCCGCAATCGATCTGGCTGTGCGCAGAGCGAGCCCGACCTTCTCCTTCGCGTTTTTGCCTTTGGCGACATTTCCCAGCTGGCGCTCGACGGCCCAGGAAAGATTGACGGCCGTCGGTCTTGTCGCCTTGAGTTGCGCCGCCGCGCGAGCCAGTTGTTCATCGATTCCCACAGTCGTGGAACGCGCCGTGGCCTCAATCGCCGCCAGATACATTCCGTATCCTGCGCTCGCACCGATCAATCCCGCTCCGCGAACATGCATTTCGCGAATCGCCGTCGCCATCTGCTCGACGGTGCGAACATCTTCGATCACAAACCGATGCGGTAAAAAACGTTGATCGATAAGTTGCACCACAGTTTCGTCATCCGGCTTAAGCCAGATCGTTCGAAAATGTTGGCCGTTTACCTTCATACGCTGTGCTTATGATCTACGCCGATCATTGCTAGTTCAGCAATCGTCAAACGTACGACTGTATAGACTTTCGCTCGTATCTGTTTAGCGCCAGGAGCGCGGCATTCAATCGGAGCTTGGGGCAACGCCCCAGGAAAAGTTGTTCACACAAAGCCGAGCGCTGACAGCGCGATTCGATTGTCATTAGTTCAATCCAAGACATAGCGCTCGTCGAATTCCACGCCGTGCTTGCATAACAACTCGAGGACCAACTCACATCCGAGGTCTCGGCAGATTATGGCCAGATACGCGTGGATGCGCAGGCGAACGTCGCGATCCAGCCATGGTTCCCTGATTCTTGCTGCTAAAGATAATGTGAAGGATGACCTTTGCTCAGCGATTGCGGCATTACCCAATGATGATCGAAGCACTAGCGGAAGTGAATCGCGCCTTCAGCGCTAATGAAATTTTCTTTCCTAGACCGTGGGGCGTCGCCCCAGGCTTAAGATTGAATGCTGCGCCTTTAGCCCTAAACACAAACTCTCCCTCGGCGAAATTCTATTCTGCGGTCTACGGCAGGCCAGGAGCAGGCTGGCCGAATAGCGCAACCAAAATATTCTGCAGCGAAAAATTGTCGTCCGTCTCGATCCATTGGCTGCCTACGCGCGGGTGATCCGTAGCTGTCAAAATTGCCGTTACGCGCCCGGCGCCAGATCAACCCAACTGCAGAACGGATCACGGCGGAACCGTGCCACTGGGATCATCTGACCGCCGCGGCCGCTCACAAAAAACGTCCGTCGTGTTGCATCAAATTTGATACCCGGGAAACGAAAGTCGAACGATTCATCCCTGCGTGGTTCATCGTCGCCAGCGTACGGCAAATGGCTGAACGTGATCCGTGCCGCCAACTCGCGGCCGGCGCGTTGAAGATAGAGCTGATTCCAAATCATTTCGCCATAAGCGAACGTCTGAGGATTATCAGCGCTGACAATACTCGCCGCACTTGCAAACGCCGAAACGCTTGCAGCAAGGAAGGTCGCCAGAAAAAATGCGACTCGCATCCTGCAAATCTACCGTCCACGCGCGCGATCGTCCAGCATGCGCGCGTCTCACCGACGGCCACTTCGGTCCTCGAATGGATTGTAAACTGGCAACGCTTAGTACCACATAAAACCATCTGCGCGATTGGCGCGACTGTGACCGCGGCCAAACATCGCCTCCATATCTTGCGTAGTCGCACGGCCGCGAGTTAGCGAGCCGATTCGGCGCGTATAAAAATAGTATGGCAATGACTGTGCGATATAGGCCGGAGCCGCAATCAATACGCCGTTCCGATTGAACCGAAACGCGAGCGCATCCGCGCCGTAGCCGTGTCGTAAAGGGTCGGCCGTATCGATCCACGGCGCTTCATAAAGACCAAGTTGACGGATTAAATGCGAATCGGGTTGCACGATGTAATAGCCATTACGCGGGCCTAACGACACATAACGTGAATCGTCATCCCAGGAAAAAGCTGAAGCGACCGTAGCAACAGGCAGTAGCCCAAGAGTAGTAAGCCACCGAACCGACATGCTGAATCAATAGATTCCCGAGCGCAGTCGAAATCAACCGAAAGCGTCGAATCTTCTAAAAGCTTCTCGTAATCTCATTCTGAGCGAAGCGAAGAATCTCGGATCAAAATCTGAATCGGTGCATCAACTGAAGACAGAGACGTTTCGCTTCGCTCAACATGACAGCGCCACTGATAGATGAGTTCTAAAGATCGATCCCCATAACGACAGGTCCAGGGACTTCCTCCCAGCCGTAGCGACTCCAGAATTTGCGGCCGCGCAGATTGTCGTTTGCTACCAGGATAAGTGCTCGCTTAAGACCAATCCGTCGCAAACCGTTGAGGCATTCATCCATCAAACGCTTGCCGACTCCGCGCGCCTGGTAAGCAGGATCAACGGCCAGGTGATAAATATATCCGCGACGCCCGTCGTGACCGCACAACGCGATACCAACCATCACAGTGCCGTCGGTTGCGACTTTGCTCAGCCTCGGGTTACGCGCGAGAAAGTGGCCAACACTTTCTCTGTCATCACCTTCGGCAATCTCGAGACCCTCGACCCGTTGCCATAGCTCAAGCGCCGCCTCGTAATCGCTGATGGAAAACTCGCGCGTTTTGATGTTGTCGCTCATTGTGGCTCAAGGACTCCAGTTCAATATGTTACAACTGGTTCTATATACAAAGTCCGATAAAAGCCCTGTGTTTCTACTCAATCCTCTCCCCTTGCAGCAAGGGAAGAGGATTGAGGTGAAGGGATCTAAAGCAGTATAGAACTCAAGCCGCGACCCTCGCTTACCTCTCCCTTCGGAAGGGAAGGCGAATTGACGCGCTAATAGCAAATGAAGAAACATTAGTCACCCGACGCTAGCGCTGTGCGACATCTTTGATTTCGCAAAAAGACAACGCCGCAGAACGAAACGGCAAGTAGCTTTCATAGGTCGGTCGTACTATACCGTGCCAATGAAGTAAATGGGTTGCTATTATCAAATCGTGCGTTGGCACAAACGCGATTAACAACCACACTTTGGCGGCTCGAATGGTATCTCGTAAATTTCTTCTCGTTGTGGCGGCCGGTGTCGTTTCTGCGGCATTCGCATATCTCGGCACTGGTCTTCATCCAATTTGGTGGGCGCTTTGGTTGGCGCCGATTCCAGTCCTTGCGATTGCGCCACGACTTCACGGCAGCACTGCTTTCTTTCTAGGCGCGATCGTGTGGTTGATGGGCGAAATGAGCCAATGGAATTACGTCAAGCATGCGATCGAACTGCCACCGCGCATCATCATTCTCTATTTTGTAGTTCCTGCTGTGGTTTTCGGCTTCGGCGTTCTATTCGTCCGCAGTTTCATTCGCCGCGGATCGCTCTTCCTCGCGTCGCTTGCTTTTCCCGCTTACTGGGTGGCGTACGAATATCTTACCGCGATGGCGTCGCCTCACAGCACATGGGGCAATCTCGCTTACACGCAAATGAATTGTCTCCCCGTGATCCAGATTGCTGCGATTACCGGCATTTGGGGAATCAGCTTCATCGTATTTCTGTTTGCAGGTGCTGCGGCAGCCTTGTTGAGCGGAGCGGGAGAACGATGGCAGCGGCGCCTGCTCCCGGCCGCTGTCGGGCTGGTCATTTGCGCAGCGCTTGTTTTTGGCAAATGGCGATTGCAATCGAATCCCGCGGCCCAATCGATGGCGGTGACACTCATCGCCAAAGACGTGCCGATGAGGGTTTATCTCGGCTCTGAAGAGCAAGCATTGGAATTGCTCCGCGAGTATGCAGATGAGATCCGCCGGGTTACACCGGCTGGAACGCAGGCTGTTGTGCTTCCGGAAAAAACTGGCCGTCTCGGCGAGAGCGCGTTAGCAGAAGTGGACACGCTTTTTTCTTCTGCTGCGAATGATAAACACACTGCGATTGTGCTTGGGCTTGTTCGAAAAACGCGATCCGCCGCGTTCAACTCTTCCCGTTTCTATTCGGCCGACGGAAAATTAGAGGCGAACTACGACAAGCATCATCTCATCCCTGGTGTGGAACCCGAAAAACCCGGCGACAAAAGAGTCATTCTCGATGAGTCGTCGGGGCGTTGGGGACTTCAGATTTGCAAGGACATGGATTTTCCCAAGCTCAGCCGCGAATATGCAGCCGAGGGCGCGAACCTGCTACTGGTGCCTGCCTGGGACTTCAATCTGGATGGTTGGCTGCACGGGCGCATGGCCGTTCTGCGCGCCGTCGAAAATGGTTTCGCGCTCGCTCGTTCGGCGCGCAACGGGTTATTGACCCTGAGCGACGACCGCGGCCGCATTCTGGCAGAAGCAGCCACAGTGCCGGGTCGTTTCGTGTCGATCACGGGAAACGTAAACGTTTCGCGCGAGGAAACGTTTTACACCCGCGCCGGCGATTGGTTCGCCTGGCTTTGCGTCGCGGTGTTCGTCAGTCTGCTGGGTTTCAATTCTTCGCGCCATCACCGGTCGGAGAGAAAAGGTACGCGTAGTTGAATCCGCGCAAACTATGACGCGGTCGCGCTCGCTGGAATAAAATCTTCCGGTTCATCGAATCGAAGTCGCTTTCGCAGCTCGTGCCGGAGCAGCAGGAGATTGACGCACATCTGAAAGATGATCGACCCGACGGACAGATACCACACGTAGGTGATCTCAAAACCGGGCCTCCGCGAGATATACATCGCGGGCAGGGCGAACAAGATCAGCCGCGTCATCGAGCTAAACAGCGGCGGCAACGTATTGCCTATTCCCTGGAAAATGCTGGACGTGACAAAAACAATTCCCGCTGAAATGAAATTCAAAGAAACGATTCGAAGGTATTCGCTGCCGAAAGCAATGACTCGCGGGTCGCGCGAGAAAATGCGAATCAACGTCCCGGGCACGAGGAACGCGATCAACGTGAGCACCAGCATCATCAATGATGCGATGCCAATTGCAGAATAGACGGAATGCCGGACTCGATCGGCGCGGCGGCCGCCGAAGTTCTGGCCAACTACGGGTGAAACGGCAAAGCTGAGCGCAACCACCGGCAGAAAAAACGCCTGCATCACGCGTGCGCCTATTCCGAACCCCGCTTGTGCCGCTGGTCCAAAGCCTCGGATGATCGCGTAAACGATCATGATGTACACAAAGAGCAGCAAAAACTCCGCGCCGGCTGGCACACCAATCCGTAACATTCCTCCCCAAATTTTTGTCTGCGGGCGAAACAGAGGAAAACGAAAACGCAGATAATGATATTTCCTTTCGAAATAGATCACGATCAGCACATCGGCGACCAGTATGGAAATGAACGTAGCAAGCGCCGCGCCGGTCACCCCGAGTTTTGGCCACGGACCGATTCCGAAAATCAACAGTGGGGCGAGCACGATGTTGAGGAACACACTGAGCACTTGGAATCCCACGGCTGGCTTGATGATCCCAGTCGCGCGCAGCGCGGAACCCAGTGCTACCAGGGGAAATTGAAGTAACAGGCCGGGAAGAAACCAGAGCAGATACGCTTTTGCCAATGTCGCTGTCTCTGCATCTGCGCTCAGCCAATCGCAATAGGCAGGACGCAGAATGAATCCGACAACGCCCAACGCCAGCGCGATCACTATCGACATGACGAAAGACTGATTGAAAGCCAGTTCTGCGTGTGGCTGATCCTTTCGGCCTGCGGCTTGTGAGATTAACGTGGTTGTTCCCACACCCAGCATCTGGGTGAGCGCCAGCACGATCATCGTGATGTTGCCCGCGACGCCGACCGCAGCGATCGCTTCCTTTCCGAGGTGTCCTACCCAGTAAAGATCTGCCAGCAAATAGAGGGTCTGCACCACCATGCTCATGGCCAAAAACGCCGACATATGCAGCAAATGTCGGGTCACGGAGCCTTGGGTAAGGTCTTTCACGGCCCGAAGCTTCGCTCAACGTTTCAATTGCTCAAACTCAGAGTACGACAGGTTCCAGCGTCACATCGTAAGCCGCTCACGAGCGACCGCACCTGTAGTCGCTGGCGCTGACTGCGGCCTGGCTTGGTCTACCCAAACTTTGCTCAGAATTCACTCGCCCTTGGTCGCCTCACGCGTAGCCGCGCGCCCATGAATCGTGACCGGACCGGGCATCTCGCTGTCGGTCTCTGCTGAGGTCACGCTATTTCCACTCGCACGGATCGACTCTTCGATTTTCTTCTCGGTAGTTCGCAGCGGATCGTAGGTGACATGAATAGCTCCATTCTCGATGATCACGTCTTGAACTCCGTCGATCGCGTTTAGGGCATCCGTGATCGCCTTCTCGTGGGTAGAAGATCCCACGCCCTCGCTCTCAATGCGCGCCACCATGGTTGCGCGCAAAGCTGCCCGGTCCTTATCAGTTTCTTCGCTCACAGATCAATCAATCCTCCAAACATGGTTCGGAACCGCTTACCCCGACGCGCGCACTTATGGCAAACGCAGATCGAAGGAATAGAGCGCCGGAAGTATTGAAGCTGTCACCCACCGCCCGGTCGCTATTGCGCGGCCGATTTCGCACCGCGGCAAGCAGACAAGATGGGCAATAAGAAGCCGAAGTTAGGGCGCGTTATTTCTTTGTCTTTTTCTTAGCGAGCGCGAGGCGCTCCGTCTTTTTTCGGCGTCTTGCGCGTTTCTTTGCGTTATCTCTGCCTTGGCTGTGTCCCATAAGCCTCAACCTTCGCGCGCTTGTCGCGATGTAGCAATGGAGCGAATGGGATGAGCGACATAGAACACGTCGCGACGAAGGGAATGGAGCGACTGGGGCGAGCGACATGGCCGGTAAAGCCGTGAGGTAACGGTCGAGCAAGCGAGATACAATGGAGCTTTTGGGGAAAGCGACATAGAACACGTCGCGATCGGGAATCGCGCGGGTAGACGGCAACGCAGCTAGGGTAGCTGGCGCAAGCACGGGGCAGTGCGAGTGATCAAGGTGAAGCGACGAGGGTAGGAGCGAGTCAACGTGGGTAGCGAACGAGTTTCAACTAGGACGAAACCGAGGTCTGCGTCTGGGCTGTTGCTGCTGCGTTCGATGCGATACCTGCGCCGGCGCATCCTGAACTTGTTTGATCTCGAATGTCCGAAAGAGCGGAGCCAGATCGATCACGTCGTTCGCAGCGGATCTCAATAGGTTCCCGAGATTTGCGGCGACTGACGCGACTTCTACGCGGATTCCGTGCCGGCGTAATTTGATGGCGAGATAAGCAAAATCGGCGTCACCAGTCACCAGGATCACAACATCGGGCTGCATCTCGATGGAAAGCTCGAGCGCATCGATCGCCATCATCACGTCCACGTTCGCCTTGTAATGACCTTCTTCGGCAGGCGCACCATCTTTGGTCACGACCATGAATCCATTGGAGCGGAGCCAATGGACGAACTTGTTTTTCTTGTCACGCTCATCCTGCCAGGTTGCAATGGCAGGCGGCAGTCCGGCATAGACCACCATCTCGATCAGTTCACGTCCGGTGTTTGGCCCAGCGAGAAAATCCCGGAGTTTTAACCAATCGAGCCCGCGTCCCGCTGTCCGCACAGAACTGCCGACATTTGATTCATCCACCAGCACCAACAGTCGTAAACGAGCCTGAACATCTGAATCTTTCCTTCGCACCTGGATTCGAATCAACTACATCCGCGCCGTTCTAGCGAGCATTACTTACTTCCTTAGATCAGATGCGACTTGAAGCGAGCGGAGTGTAGTGGCAAGCGTGCCGGCCATGCCGCAGCGGTGCGAAGGCAGGTCCCCTGCGATTATGTTTGTAGCCGCGGCGCCTTGTCACGCTGTAGCCTCGGCGAAAGCGGATGACTGCGGTCTTCTGCTAAACCCGGCGGAATCCGCTTCCCCCGAAAATAATCGCCAGTCCGAGCAAAATGACTGCGACCGGCACAAGCGGCGCGCCGGTGATGTAAGTGAGAAGGACGAAAAGGATCGCGATGACGGCGAGGATTGTGGCGAGGTTGTAGTTCATAGTTTTCCTATCGTGTACCGAGTGGAATTGTCTGCAGCAAGGTTTTTGAACGTAATCGATTTTGCTCGTCGGCTTTTCTTGCCCTACGCGTTCAAACGAAGTACAAGGAACGGCTGCTTCGGAAATTGGATCTTATCCTCCGCGTCGCGTCATCGGGAACAACACAAAAAGAAGTAGACCCGTGATGAAACCGACATCGCCGCCAGTAAAGAAACGCCATGGGAGCCTCGCCACATATCTCGTTCTTGCGATCATCGGGAACTTTGCAACGACGCTCCTCTATCTGCTCGGAAGGGAAGCGATCAAACGCAGCTCGCCGCAACACATCCCGGACTGGGCATTCCCGGTTCTGATCGCTGTGTGTCTCTTTAACCTGGTGTGTGTGATTGCGCTTTTCAGGTGGAAGAAGTGGGGCTTTTGGGGATTGGTCGTGTCAGCCGCAGTTGCGCTTGGCGTAAACGTCGCGATCGGTCTGGGACCCTTAGCTGCTATTGGCGGGATTGTTGCCGTGTTGCTCGTTTACGGCGTGCTCCAGATAGGGAAAGAGAACAAAGGCTGGTCGCAACTCGAATGACCTCGCGCATTGTAGGCCGCTTACGACGCACTAGCGGCGGCTTTCTTTGGAGCCGATTTCGATCAGGCGCTTGGTGAGAAAAACAAGCCCAGCCATCTGGACCCATTCAGAAAGAATGTTGCCGACCACCTGGCCCCACTTGCTCTCCGCGTCCATCGACACATAGAGGAAGGCCCATCCAATGCCCGTGATCACGATGAATATCAAAAGCGAATGCCGATGCAGAAAATCGAGCCACGCGGAACGCTCTTTCCCTTTAACCGGCCGGCTCTCAGTCGATCCGACTTCATACAAAAATTTCGTTCCCAGGATAATGACCACTGAGCCACTCCAATCGGCAACGGCATTTCCAAAAAATGCGCCCAGATGAGTTTTAGGATCCAGCATTCGATATCCAACGATCCAAACGATGAGCAGCCCGACCGCAACCATGCTCAGCGAATGGCGGTAAAGAAATGAGCGACGATGTTTGGCCATGTGGAACTATTAGCCTTTCGGCTGCTCCTCGCTTGCAAAGATACGACCCCCATCTTCTCATTCTGAGGTCATCACGACCCGAGCGAATGAGTCAAGAACTTCGGAGTTGAGACGCGATCCCACCACAAACGGCATTGGACTAAAGACCTATTTGCGACTCTCCGCACTGCTGGTAAAATCATCTTTGATTACGTCATCCGACGTCCCAACGCACTTTCTGCCGGGTGAACAGCCGGCTGAAAGGCTTAACCTTCGCTGAGACACCGCTTAGCGCGATCTCCAGATTCACCTGGAGCTCCAGGACATCTGATGCGAGGCCGCCGTTCGAGGCGCCTCGCGAGGATGGTTCCTCGTTCCGGCGGATTTAGAAGAGTCAACCTCTAAAGAAAGGCCGTTTATGAAATTCGTTAGTCTCAAAACACAGCGGAATCATCGGCGCGGTAAATTAAATAAGCCATCGCGCGCCACCACCTCTGAACCTTTCGCCAAGCCAATGGCCATATTTCATCAAATCCACACGTACACTGAGCTCCGGCAAAAGATTCACGACGACCTCCGGGTCCAACATCCCGAATGGGTCCAGCCAGATGGCAAATCTCCCATGTGTGATTCTTACGAGGCGCGCCTCGTGGAACTACTCACTACTCTGAAGCGAAGAGAATCCATCCAGCCTATTATCGATCCGCATCGTCTTCTCGAACAGGGAGCAAACTGAGTCGCGCAATTGTAGCGAGCGGACTGTCGCGGCAGGCGTGTCGCCTGCGATGCGCTGCTTGCCACGCCGTAGTCGCGAGATTCCGTGACGCAGGCGGGTAGTGGTGGTCCCCGCGTTGAACGCAGTCTCCCGCCTTACGCGTCAACAGCCTTCGGTAGAGCTTCGGTAGGAGGAGGTGGTTCAGGTGCGGGTGACGGTGTTTCTTTCCTTTGTGCCATTCACAACTCCTGAGCCAAGAATCAAAGGTAGTCGAGCAAATAATCTACAGGCCGGAACACCGGCCGGCGCAATCGAACCTGCCGCTGGAGAACCAATCTTTCCACAGCAGTATCATTAGCCGCTTACGGTGCATAAGCGGACCCACTGTATCGACAGGCGTGCCTGCCATGCCGGAGCTTCTAGCGAAGGTAGGTCGCCTGCGATTTACCTGTAGCCTGCCCGCTAAGTTTATCCGCCGCGGCGGGCAAAGAATTTCGGAACTGTCGCTGATTGCGGCCTTCTGTTTGACGGACCCCTGATCGCTGTTTCAACCGGAGCGTCTCTGCGCTCAAAGTTGCAGGCGGGTTCAATCCACGGCTCTATGGACGCTGACAGCATTCGCAGTTTTTCCGGGGCACAACGCTAATCACAACGTGCGTGGTGACGCCACTCTGCTAGCGTGCACCAATATGCGACAACTGGCTTTTGGGTTGGTTCTTGGGTTGGGGTGCTCTGCTTTTGCGCAAATGGCGCCGATCGCGGATCGGGTTGCGAAGCAGAACGCGCTCTTTGAGGAGTATTATCAAGCGGGGCTGAAGAACTTTCCGGAGCGGGCAACATCGTACGGCGACTACCGTTACAACTCACAAGCCGTGCAAAACCAAAAAGCGAAAACCTGAGAGTGAACGTCGAAGTTTCATCTCATTGTTGTAGCCGCTGTCGCTGACTGCGGCCTTCTGCTTTGCAACGCAAGCACTATCTCTTTGTCTGCATCAATCGTCGGGCTGACGACAACCCGAAAGGATGCTGCGCGCTGAAGGATTCGGAAGAAGTGTATAGAGCGTTGAAAGGGGAGGTTGCCGCGCGCGGACTTGCAAAGCTGGAGGCTCGCGTGTGCACATCGAGCTGCCTCGATCAATGTGCGACCGGCGTGACGGTTTTAGTCGAACCGGATCACTTTTTTTACGGGCGCGTCACGATCGCGGACGTCCCGGAGATTGTGGATGGACTCGTCAAAGATCAACCGGTCAAACGGCTCGTGATTACCGCAGAATAGTTGTAGTGGCGGCTGTGTCAGCCGCGAAAACATTGTAGCCCGCCTTAGCGGGCCGCCGACTGCAGTTTCAGAAACTGATCACGTTCCGAAGGAGCCGAACGGATGTCGGCTGCATCATGAGTTGAGGTTGCAGTTTGAATGTATCTGCTGAATCATGTGTTCATGAGCAAGGTCGAACGAGTGGAGAGCGAGTTGCGCAAGCTTTCGCAGGCAGAGCTCCGACAAGTCCGCGAATGGCTGGACAACATCATCGAGGACGAACTGGAATTCACCTCCGAGTTCGAACACTCCATCCAACAGGCCGAGCGGGACATGGCCGAGGGAAATGCTGCGCGCGTGCGTGAGCCTGACGCTCCGTGAGCGCAGCAACCCAGGTTTATTACGCAAGTTTCGACGCCGTCTTCCTCAAGCTGCCACCGGCTCTGCGCGGGCGTATCGAACAGAAGATCGATGAGATCGGCTTACGACTACCGACCTATCCGCACTACCGACTCAAAGGATCGAATCGGTACCGTGCTCGGATCGGCGACTATCGAATCATTTACACTTTCGATTTACGGCAGAATAAGATTCATCTGCTCGCGATTGGTCATCGCCGGGAAATCTATCGCAACATCTAACAGGCTACTCCGAGGATCCATTACATCCAATTGAGGTGCGACATCTATCATAAGCCGCTCTTGATGCGTGAACGATTGCCGCTTGCCACGCTGTAGCGGCGGTCGCCGCGGCGACCGCAAAAAAACTGCGGCGCTGCCCGAAACAATCGCCACGGAAGTTGCTCGCTCAATTTTCGCTGTCTCGCGAACGCGATGTCGCTAACATCATAGCCTGATGAGTGTGCAAGATTCTGACGCTACGATGGCTGTGTTCCTCGACCTGGAAAACATCGCGCTGGGCGCGCATGACGCGGACTTCCCCGCGTTCGACATCCGCAAGGTGCTCGAGCGTCTGCTGCTCAAGGGCCAAATCGTAGTCAAGAAAGCCTATTGCGATTTTGAACGCTACAAGACGTTTAAGCGGGGACTGCACGAAGCGGCGTTCGAGCTCATCGAGATCCCGCATGTGCGCCAGTCGGGCAAAAACTCCGCCGACATCCGCATGGTCGTCGATGCGCTCGATCTCTGTTACACCAAGAGTCACGTCGACACTTTCGTCATTATTAGTGGCGATTCGGATTTTTCGCCGCTCGTCAGCAAATTGCGCGAGAACGACAAGACGGTCATCGGTGTCGGCGTCAAAAGGTCCACGTCCGATCTATTCATCAGCAACTGCGACGAATTTATTTACTACGACGATCTCGTGCGCGTGGAGCCAGCAAAGAAACGTCCCACCGTTGCTGCGACCGCGCCAGCAGCGAAAACTGGTAAAGATCATCGACCTTCAATCGACGGAGCGCTCGATCTTCTGAGGAAAACCCTGGAAGCGCTGCGCGCTGAGCGTGGCGAGGATTATCCGATCCGCGGTTCACTAATGAAACAGGCGATGAAACGTCAGAACCCCGGCTTCAACGAGCGAGCACATGGGTTCCGTGCCTTCAACGAACTCCTCCTCGAAGCGCAAAAGCGTGGGCTGCTAAAGCTGGAGCGCGACAAACAGGCCGGTAGCTACATCGTCCACGCGACTGAGTAGCCAGGCGCCCTCACGGATGGGTGCAAACTCGACATCGCGCCATTAATATCAAATACGATTTCGGCGAATCTAAGTCTTGCTCGTGTGGGGCGGCAGAAGAATCATACGGGTGAATTGCAGGATGCCTGCGGCGAGCTGAAACGCGATGCCGAGAAAGAAGATCCAGAAAAGATTCAAGAAAGCCGCGTTAAGGATCTGGCAGACGATTACGCCAGTGCCGGCGATCGCCATGATATAAAAAGCGTAGCGATAAGTGCCAATATCCCGGACCACTTCCGACCCGACCTTCGCGAGCTTGCGTCCGTTGATAATGAGAAAGGGTAACTGCGCAAGAGTGGCGAACACACTGCACCAACCCCAGATCCACGCCGGCGCGGGTTTAACGGTGAGCACGAGAATACCAAAGAGACAGCAAATTAGCGGGGTCGCGGAATTCGCCAGCAGAAGCCACAACCGATACTTGTCGATGGGCGCCCATTCATGCAACGAACCTTCGCGGAAGGCGACCACCACTCCGGCAAATCCGGCCAGCGCCACTGCGATTTGGGCGGCGGTCGACAGGGCTTCACCCGGTTCCATCGCTTTGGATTAGATAGGATTCAGGCGACGCGGACAAACACGAAGTTCTGGAGCGGCTTGCGATTCCTTCGTATCACGTTCTCAACATATTCTTGCGTCCGCTTCAACGCTTGAACGCTTCAACCCTTTCACCCCAGTATACCTCGCTATTAGGTCAATGTCTGCGATCGGTACCACACGCCCCTGGAGCCTTGCCCCACCTGCGGCTATGCGCTTTCCATCGTCGATCATCATTGCCGTCATTCTGCCTCCGCCTCGCAGGCAATTCCGTCGCGGCCCACGAAACAAATAATTATGGCCGTGGTGGGAGCGTTAAGCGTTGTCGTTTACTTGATCTTCTTTCGCTAACGAAAAGGCGCTGAGAGAACGAATCAGTCCTCGATGGGGAGTGCAGTGAGCTTGCCAGTTCCGGCATTGCTCCTCGACTTTGCGACTCCTAAACGTATTGGACTAAGGTCCTATGTGCGGCTGTCGGCAGTACTGATAAAATCATCTCCGATTACGTCACTCGACGTTTCAACGCATCTTTAGCCTTCCTCAAAAAAGCTTCAGGGCTGGACCTTCGCTGAGACATCGCTTAACGCGATTTCCAGGTATAACCGGAGCCTCGAGCCAGTCTGTGCGCCAATCCTCTCCAAGAGGAAAGTTCGCCACGGGAGGATATCAGTTCCATGCCGCCTGGGTATAACCAACCAACAAGAAAGAAAACCAAAATGAAGTTCACGAAAATATTCAATGTGGCGATCATAATCGCCGCGCTCGCAGGCACAGTCAGCGTTTGTCCCGCGCAAAATTCAGCGTCCGCAGCGGGGACTACTGCCACTGCGCCGTACACGGAAGGTGGAGTCTGGCAGATCACAATGGTCAAGACGAAGACTGGGATGTCGGATGACTATCTCAAAGCCCTTGCCACGATATTCAAATCCACCAATGACGAAGCGAAAAAGCAAGGCATCATTAAGGATTACAAAATCCTGATCGGCGACGCTGCTACCCAGCAGGATTACGATATTCTGCTCATGATAGAATATCCCAACATGGCAGCGTTGGATGGCCTGCGCGAAAAAACAGACCCGATCGGCGCCAAATTGGTCGGCAGCGAAGATCAGCAGCGCCAACTGGCGGTCAAACGCTTGGAAATCCGCGAGATCATGGGTGACAAGACCATGCGCGAAATTACACTGAAATAGTTCTTGGACGTGCTGCCTTCCCGGAAGTCCGGGAAGGCGGCATCTCCAGTGCGTGCTGACGTTCGATTCATCCACCAGCAGCAACACTCTGGAACGAGCGCGAGCGCCCGAGTCTTTCTTTCTTACCTTACCTGGACACAAATCAACTACATCCGCGTAGTTCTAGCGCGCTGGTTGGACGATCCCGTGTTTCTCGGCCCAGTCCCAAAGCGCGGCGAACTCTGTCGGAGGCTGTTTGAGCGTTCGTCCGAAATGCGCACGGTGTTCGGTTAACATCTTTCCAAACGTCATTCCGTCAGCTCCGCCACAATTCGGATCGGCGCCGCGCTCGAGCAGGGCCAGCGCATCGGCATAAGCGAGCTTGTCGTCGAGTCCCATTTTCGTGCGGTAAAGCAACAACGGGTAACCCGAAGAATCCGATCCATCCTCCGGCATCGCGGAATTGACATCGGCACCGTGGTCGAGGAGCAGATCAAATCGCGATCGCGCCTGATCCGGGTAGTAACCCAAATACCAGTTCTTGAGAATCATTGGCTCACCGAACTCATTGCGAGCGTTCGGATTTCCACCCGCCTCCAGCATCGCGCGGAGAACGGGCGCCGACGCATGCACCGCGTTGGCCATTGCGAAGGAGTCTCGCTTGCCATTGGTGTAGTTCGGGTCCGCGCCGAGCGAAAGCAAAGTTCTGACCGCCTCGGCTAATTCAGGGCGCCGCCACGATTGCGTCATGGCGAAGTAGAGCAACGTCGTGCCGTCACGTCCGGGCGTCTGCAAATTCGGAAGCGCCTTCGCTGCCGCGCGGATCGCGTCTTGATCGTTTTTTACGATCGCTTGAGCGACAGCAAACAGCGCCGGCTGATCGCCAAAGTCCCATTTCCCCGAGCGCTGCTCCTCCCGTATCTGGCGCTGATGCCTCTCGCCTCTTTCCATGGACACAAAAAAAGCAACGAACAAACAGACTACGGCGCCAACAGCGAGCGCCAGGCAGATTCCTCCGATTAAAAGGATTTTCTTCGCCACGTTGTGTCTTAGCGCTTCCTATCGCCAGCTATTTGGGTAGTCATCGACAGGGGGTTGAAACTCGCTCGCTGCCCACGTTGACTCATGTGCTCCCGCCCATTTGAAACTCGGTCGCGTCCCCGCTTCCTCGCCGCTGCCCTCGCGACTTTGCCTTCTATGTCGCTTTTCCCAAAAGCTCCATTCGACCTCTCGGTTTTGCCCATCCATGTCACTCGCGTTCCCGCGGCTCCATTCACTCGCTGCTAGCCTTACAGCTTTACCTTGATCACTCGCACTGCCCGTGCTTGCGCCAGGTCGAGCCGACTTGCGTTCCCTAGCTGCTTGCCGTCTACACGCGCGATTGAAACTCGTTCGCTTCCCAACTCACTCGCCGCTACCCACCGCGGCTTTGCCTTCAATGTCGCTTTCCCCAAAGCTCCATTCCCTTCGTCGCGACGTGTTCTATGTCGCTGATCCCTCGGCTCCATTCACCTGGTTGCATCGTTTTGATTAGATAGGATTCAGGCGATGCGGACAAACACGAAGTTTGTGGGGCGCCGCTATCGCTTCAGATCGGCTGCGATTTGGCCCTCGTTATTATCTATCATAAGCCGCTTATGGGCGGGTAGTAGCAAGCGCCACGGCGACCGCGAGGCTTCTGTTCACGATGAGATCGTATCCCGCGTCACGAATTCTCGATACCACGCAAATCGGTCGTCTGATCGCGTTTTCTTCCGCCACCGATGTAACGATTCAACGCTTTAACGATTCAACCCTTCAATTCTGCCACCCGGTATTCCTCGCTATTAGGTCAATGTCTGCGATTGGTCTCTTGTGTCACTGGAGTCTTGCCCCACCTGCGGCTACGCGCTTTCCATCGTCAATCATCATTGCCGTCATTGTGCTACCGCACCGCGAGCAATTCCGTCGCGGCCCTTTGATGCGAAACACCTGCAGCAAATCATTGTGCCGGTCGTGGTGGCGTTAGGCGTTCTCGTTTACTTGATCTTCTTTCGCTAACGACAAGGCGCTGAGAGACCTTTCCTCTGAGGGTTTGCCTTCCCAGGATATGCAAGTCGGTTCCCATTTAGATGAATGCGCTGTCGTACGGCATTCTCACGAAAATCAAATAATCGGATGGTGTTGTTGAATTGATCGCAACCTTGGTTTGGAATAGCTTTTGATCAATGACCGCTAGTCAGATCATTGAGGAGATTAAGCGACTCGATCCTAAAGAGCAGTTGGGTGTCATTCGTTTCGCCTATCAGCTCGACGCCGAACGCAAGCTGAGTGGGAACGAATTGTCCGGGTTGGCCGAACAAATGATTAATGCCTGTGACGAGCTCGAAGCGGCAAGAATTCGTGACCTCATAATGCGCGGATTTTACGGCCAACGCCGAGATGCCTAAGATTCGGCGGCGGAACCTTCCGCCTGCATTGTTGCATCATCTTCTCGATCGTATTCGATCACGTGAAATCTCGTCGGATCAACTCGGCTTGTTGGCTGAATGGCTCGACACGGAACCCGAAGTGCCAAACGAGAGATGGTTCAAGCGGTTTCCTGCAATGATTGTGTGCGGGGAAGGCGAACTGGTAAAAACGTTTTTGACCGCAAACCAAACCCCGACAGGAAACGAAATCTCCTAATCTGTGGCTGACTGCGGTTCCCACACGCGCGGGCGTTTCTTGCGCACATGGCGCGCTGGGCACGACGCGAAGACTTCAGAGTTTTGGAGTTTAAATACGACTCGATTTGTCTCTGAGCCATCATAAGCCGCTTACGATGCATGAGAGGTTGCTGCCTGCCACGCCGTAGTCTTCGGGTACAATCGGACGAAGGCGCGGGTAGTAGCGCTGTGTCAGCCGCGGTTGTAGCCGCTGGCGCTGACTGCGGCCGCGGCGCGTCCGCTCAAATCACAGCGTCGTGAGTCCGGAAAGCGACGCGAGAGTGGCACCCGCGGCGCCCGCGGGAGCCCACCACGTCTGATCGCCGACGATCCCATCCACGTGGATAGCCGATCCTGTTGGTAGGCCTTGACAGCAGCTTCGGTCTTAGGCCCGAAATCACCGTCCACCGGACCAGGATCGGTCGCAGGTGTTGAATACTTCTTGAGACCTTGTTGTAGCGCTGTCACGACACTGACTGTCGCACCACGAGCTAATGCCGGCGTATTTGGATCGGCTGGCAACGCCTGCCATGTCGCTGGCCCGACGATGCCGTCCACCGCCAAACCTGCGCCTTGTTGGAAATCTTTGACAGCCTGTTCCGTCGTCACGTCGAAAGTGCCCGTGATATTGCTGGGGGCGAGTGTCTTGGTCATTACAAAGATACGTTGAAGCCTTCGCACATCGTGACCAGTCGCACCGACGCTGAGAGTTGGACCGCTATTCATAATTTTTAATCCGAATGCTTTTGCCGTTTATGTTGCCTAACTTTTGCGAAAATAGTCTGATGACTGTCTCTGGCCAGTTTTCTTTTCCTTCGCTTCAACGGTTCAACCGCTCACGTCATCGAAAGCTTAAATGTCAAATGTTGAGACGCGACCCCATTTCTCGCTCCCCACTTCTTCCCCCCGCATTCGTTTCCTTCAGCTAGCCTAACGAAACTTGGGTAGCCTCTCGGGCATGCCAAGAAGGATCCGTAGCGCCGAGCCGCGTCTCCTGTTTTACTTCTTTTTGCGCGACTCCATGACTCCTTCGGCGATGCACTGCCATTTGCCATTGCGCTCCATCCAGCTATCCAGCCAAACGTAGCTGCGGGTAAACTGTTTACCATCCTTGTCCTTGCCCTTCTCCGTCGTGGTGCCGGTTACGGTGGCCAGGTTCGGCCCGTAGACATGAACGTCCATGTTATCGTTCGTAGCCGAGCTCAAGGTGTTAGGTTCGTTTTTGATCTCATCGAGGAGATGCGACTTCGTAACATGTTTTCCTTCGGGGTTAAATCCGGCAAAGTCGTCCGCTATCATATTTGCGACAGCGGTCTGATCCTTGCTTACGAGCGCCTTAACCCAGGCGTCTTCCATCTGCTTGAGATTGGCTTGCACTGCGTTTGAGTCGGCAGCGTTTTCCTGAGCGTGCGCGCAGGGCGCTGCCGCTAAGGCGAGAAGTGTGATTACGAGAACTGGCGTGAATAATTTCATAATAATTTTTTCAGGTTGAATTTATGACAGCTCGTCTCGAACCGAGAACCCTTTCAGGGCGAGCTACAGCGATGTCAGCGCGCTCTGACGCGCATGTCGCTGCCGGAAGCGTGCGGCCCAGCCGTCGAACCGTCAAGACATAACGAGCTTGGAGTCGACAACTCCTCCGCCTCTTTGTCGAGAAATCATTGAACGCGCAATTTTGGTAAGGGTCCGAGCCGGACTGGCATTAGCCGCGAGGGAAGCAATGAGTGAACGGAGCCGCGGGGACGCATGCGACATAGAGGGAATGGAGCGCTTGGGGAAAGTGACATAGAAGGCAAAGCCGCGGTGGGTAGCGGCGAGTGAGTTGGGAAGCAAACGAGTTTCAATCGCGCGGGTAGACTGCAACGCAGCTAGGGTAGCTGGCGCAAGCACGAGGCAGTGCG
>Ga0209159_1001373_pt1 | contig 18885 bp, 18 predicted proteins | sample GraSoiAngelo_144_FD_185901 | JGI IMG/M metagenome (GOLD analysis project Ga0209159, IMG submission 185901) | Grasslands soil microbial communities from the Angelo Coastal Reserve, California, USA - 14_1009_02_40cm (SPAdes) (version 2) | ecosystem: Environmental > Terrestrial > Soil > Grasslands ...
GAGGTCCCGGGCGATCCCAAGACCATCTGGGTGGCCGGTGGCGCGTACTTCCAGAGCGAGCTCGGCGCCCTGTTCCGCAGCACGGACGGCGGCGTGACCTGGAGCCGGATGGACATGGGGTTCAAGCCGAAGACGACGATGTTCAGCGTCGCGTTCGATCCGCGCCTGCCCACGCGCATGTATTGCGCGTCCAGCGGCGGTGAAGTGTTCGCCAGCGCCGATGGCGGCGAGAGCTGGGCCGAGCGTCCGTTGCCGGCCGGGGCCACGCAGGTCTATGCGATGGCGTGCGCGTGAACGCGATCGACCCCGTCACGCTCGTCGTCGTCCAGAACGGGCTCCAGCAGGTCGCGAGCGAGATGGACCTCACCTTCGAGCGGGCCGCGTTCTCACCGGTCATCTCAGAGGGCTTCGACCGCTCCGACGGCATCTACGACCGCGACACCGGCGACGTCATCGCCCAGGGCGAGCTGGGGCTGCCGATCTTCGTCGGGGTCATGCAGTTCACCACGCGCGCCGTCATCGAGCAGAAGCGCGACGTGATGGACGGCGATGTCTTCCTCGTCAACGACCCGTACTGCGGTGGCACCCATCTGATGGACGTGAAGATGGTGAAGCCGTTCTTCTACCGCGGCCGGCACTGGGCGTGGCTGGCCAACACCGGTCACTGGCCGGACACCGGCGGGGCCGTCCCCGGCGGGTTCTCCACGCGCGCCACCGAAGTGCAGCAGGAGGGATTGCGGCTGCCTCCGGTGAAGCTCTTCCGCGCCGGCCAGATGGACGACGACATCCTCCAGATCGTCCTCGCCAACATCCGCGTGCCCGAGGAGCGGATCGGCGACATCAAGGCTCAGGTGGCCGCGCTCACCGTCGGCGAGCGACGGCTCACCGCGCTGCTCGACCGCTACGGCGCCGACACGGTCTCGGCGTGCATCGTGGAGCTGCGCCGGCGCTCCGAGCAGATGATGCGCGCCCACATCGCGAAGATCCCCGACGGCGTGTATCGCGGCGAGGCCTTCGTGGACTCCGACGGCGTCGAGCCCGATCCGCTCGCGATTCGCCTCACCGTCAAGAAGGACGGCACCGACCTGCACTTCGACTTCTCGGAATCGAGCCCGCCGTGCCGCGGCCCCCTCAACAGCGTGATCGCGACGACGAAGGCCGCCGTGTACCTGGCGATCAAGCACATCTTCCCCGACGTGCCGATCAACGCCGGCTGCTTCGAGCCGCTCAAGATCGCCGACCCGCACGGGACGTTCCTCTACGCGCGCTACCCGCGGCCCGTCTCGGGCTGCGCCGCCGAGGTCAGCTCGCGCATCGCCGAGAGCGTCTTCGTCGCGCTGGCGCGCGCGATTCCCGACGATCTGTTCGCCGCCCCCGCCGGCACCAGCGGCAACCTGACGCTGGGTGGCTTCGATCCGCTGAAGGAGCGGCACTACATCATGTACGTCTTCTCGGGCGGCGGGTACGGCGGGAGCGCCGAGGACGACGGCCTCACCAACGGCTGCTCCACCATCGGCATCTCGAAGACCCAGCCCGCCGAGGTGCTGGAGCAGCACTACCCGATCCTCTTCGAGCACTACGCGCTGCGCGAGCGGTCGGGCGGCGCCGGCCTGACGCGCGGCGGGTTCGGCGTCGACTATAAAGTGCATCTGCGCCGGGGCGAGGCGTTACTCTCGTTCCTCATGGATCACGGACGCTTCGGGCCACCCGGGCTCTTCGGAGGCAGGGACGGCGCCCCGAACGACGTCGTCGTCGAGCGCCAGGGCACCGCGTATCGCTCGCCGCACTGGTCCAAGGACGAGGACATCCGCATGAGCGCCGGGGACTCCGTGCACGTGCGCACGCCGGGCGGCGGCGGCTACGGCGATCCGTTCCGGCGCGACCCCGAGCTCGTGCGTCGCGACGTCGCGCGCGGCTACTTCACCGTCGAAGATGCCGAGCGCGACTACGGCGTGGCGCTCACCGGCCAGCCGCCCGCGGTGGATCCGCCGGCGACGTCGCGCCTGCGCCGCAAGGAGAAATGAGGACAGGCCCCATGTCACGTCTGCTCCTGGCGCTCGGCGCCACCCTGGGCGCGGTCATCGCCCTCACGTCCCTCGACGTCACGATCACCAACGGCCAGACCACCGCTGAGGTCGCGACGATGCTCCGGGTCGAATGGCAGCCGACGACCGAGACCTTCAGCCGCCCGGCGCTCGTGGGGTTCGTCTACAACGATTCGACGTTCCGGATCGGCAGCGTGCGCCTGCGCGTCGAGGCCCTCGATGGCGCGAACCAGGTGCTGAGCGAAGCGCTCTCCTGGGCCTACGTCGACGTCCCGGCGCGCGGCCGGGGCGCCTTCCGAGTGGCCCGCCCGCGTCAGGGCGAGACGTTCCGTATCACCGTCGAATCGTTCGTGCTCATCGCCCGCGAGCCCCCTCCTCAGTCCCCGTAGGCTTCACCCGCGACAGCGCCGCCCGTCGATACGGTCCGCGCCGCTTCCGTAGGCGGCCAGGGCGCTCGCGTGCACGACGACCGGCGGGGCCGTCAGTCTCGGGAGCGCAACCCGCACCAGCCGATCGAAGTTCTCCTGCGCGCGACGGAGCGTGTGGAACCCAGCCGGCGGAACGAAGCGGCCTCCGCGAGGCTGGGCCCAGGCACGGACCGGTGCGCCGTCGATCACACGGTCGAGGATGCCGACGAACGCCTCCGACGCGCGTCGCTGGAGCCGGGCCAGGTAGCCGACGAAGCTGTTCCCCGCCGTGATCGGGACGTGCTCGACGTGAATGACGTCGCCGGCGTCGACCTTTTCCGCGACGCGATGAATGGTGAAGCCGACGTGTTCGGCGTCGTTGAGCGCGAGCGCCCACACCGGGCAGTCCGAGCCCTTGTAGTCGGGCAGCATACCGAGATGACGGTTGAAGGCGCCCTGCCGGGCCAGCGCGAATAGCGAGGGCTTGAGCACGGGTGCGCCGGCCAGCAGGATGTGGTCGGGGGCGAAGTCACGGACGAACTGCAGCGTCGCGGCCGCGTGCGGATCGAGGCAGCAATGGCTCGGCCAGCGCCGCTTGATGCTCGCGATCACGGCCTCGTCGATTTCAGGGAACGGCATGACGGTGGCCGGCAGGTAGCGCGACCGCAGCGCGCGAGCGAGCAGGAGATCGGCGAGGTACAGCGTGCCGCGATTCCGGCGCAGACGAGCCAGCACGCGAAGCTTCGTGCCAAGTGGCCGGCCCGTGATGTTGATGACGCCGATCCGCTGCCGCCTCGCCTCCAGCGCCGTCGCCAGGAAGTACGCCTCGGGCAAGTCCCGCGTCGTCACGATCAAGAAAGATTTCATTGGTAATAACGAAAGCAACCACGGTGCCGAGAGAAAAAGTTGCACTGAGTTGCGGTGTGAAATCCGGGTCAGAGTCGCTCCGCCTTTGGTCCCTCCCGCATGCGCCCCAAGGTCCGATAGTCACACGAGGCCGTGATCACTACATTGCGTAGTGGGGGGACTTCATGGTGAGAGATGTGCTCGCAATAACGGCGACGATCGTGATTCTCGCCGTCGGCACGGCCTTCGCGTTCCGGGACGGGGTGTTGTTCGGGCAGACGATCACGGGGCCTCCGATCGTCGCGCCCAAACCTGCCGCGAAGGAACGCCCGGCGGCGAGGGTGAGCGGCGGCGTCCAGGCGATCGACAAGGAAGAGCGCACCATGACGCTCGTGGACCGGCTGCGCGGCGCGCTGACACTCCCGGTGCAGGATCCGCAGAAACTTGCTGACGTAACAATCGGAGACCCGGTCGTCGCGGCGACGTCGAAGCCCGAGGATATCGCCTCGAGTCCGGTCGAGAGTCAGGTCACGTTGACCGTCGCCATCGTCGCCGTCGACGGGACGAATGGCATGCTCACGATCAAGGACCCGGAGGGCGACGCCGAGACGGTGAAGGTTCAGGACAAGCCGGCCGGAATGTAGCGCCCACTCCGGGAGGTGCCTGCGCCAGCCAACCCCGCCGAGGTGCGGTACAGTGTCGGACCATGAAGTTCGGGTGGATGACGCTCTCGCTGTCGCCGACGCCGGGGGAGGACCTCGCGTCCGTCCATCAGCAGCTCGACCAGGGCGTATTCGCCGAGGCGATGGGGTTCGACTACCTGTGGCTCACCGAGCACAACTTCACGGGTGAGTGCGCCTATGCCGACCCGATTCCCTTCGCGGGCGCGCTGGCGGCGCGGACGTCCCGCGTGCGGATCGGGTTCGCCGTCATCGAGATGGCGTTGCACCACCCCGTGCGCCTGGCCATCCAGCTCGCCGTGCTCGACAACCTGAGCCGCGGGCGCCTGGAGGTCGGCATCGGCCGTGGCTCCACCTACAACGAGTACGAGTACATGGCGTTCGGGCTCCGGAGTGACGACAGCCGCGAGCGGATGGACGAGGCGATCGAGGTGCTCACGCGCGCCTGGACCGAGGAGCCGTTCGTTCACGACGGCAAGTTCTTCTCGGTCCGGCTGCCCTCGGTGAGACCGCGCCCTGTGCAGCGGCCGCATCCGCCGATCTGGCGCAGCGTGATCGCCCCCGAGTCACTGGTCGAGTGTGGACGCGCCGGCGTTCCCGTGATGATGTCGCGCGTGGCGAACGCGCGGATCCCCGAGCGTCTCGCGCGCTACCGCGAGAGCCTCGAGGCCGGCGGACACGACATGGCCACCCAGCGCCGCCTGCTCGCCGAGGCGTCGGTGTGGCGCTTCCTCTACGTCGCCGACAGCGAGGCCCAGGCGGAAGACGACGTCTTCGAAGCCACGCTCCACTACCGCCAGCACATGCACCACGTCCGCGAGGCGTACAACCCGCCCGACTTCCGGGTGAACGCGGCGGCGATGAATCCGTGGATGGACCCCGCCGTCTCCCACCCGGACGGTGTCCGCTTCGTTCTCGAGACCGGCGCGCTCTATGGAACTCCGAAGCGCGTGGCCGAGCAGATCGCGGCCCTGCGCGACCTCGGCCTCGGCCACGTCATGTGTCAGGCGAGCTGGGGCGGGTTGACTCACGACAAGGCCATGGCGTCGCTGCGCCGGTTCGGCGAGCACGTCGTGCCGGCGTTCCGCGACTCGTCGGCGTGACGATGGCGGTCATGGCCCTTGGCTGATCGAGCGAAGCGCTCGGCCTCCGGCTTCGACCTCGGTCCGCTGACGTCGGCCGATCGCGAGCGGCTGGCCCGGGGCCTCTCCGCCGAGGAGCGGCGGGTGCTGATCGACCACGGGACCGAGCGTCCCTTCTGCGGCGGCCTGCTCGACAACAAGCACGACGGCGTCTACGCGTGCCGGCTCTGCGAGCTGCCCCTGTTTCTTTCGCGCACGAAATTCGAGTCGGGCACCGGCTGGCCGAGCTTCGTCGAGCCCTTCGATCCCGAGCACGTCACGTCGGTGCGCGACCGGAGCTACGGGATGGAGCGCGTGGAGATCCGCTGCCGCCGTTGCGACGGCCACCTCGGTCACGTGTTCCCCGATGGCCCACCGCCGACCGGGCTGCGCTACTGCATGAACTCCGCTTCGCTCAAGTTCTTCCCGGACGGCACCGAGCTCTCACGCGAGGTTCCGGTCACGTGAAGCCTCGCGTTGCGATCATCGGGACCGGCGGGACGATCGCCTGCCACCGAGGTCAACGCATCCGTTCGGACACGTTCAAGCGCATGTTCGACGAGTAACGACCGCGCTCAGTCGTTACCGGCGCGTCGCCGGTAGGCGTCGACCAGATCGTACGCGCCGGTCGAGCCAGCCGCGAAGGCCTGCAGAGCCTCCTCGTGAAGCGCATCGAGCGCTTCTTCCTTCAGCGCGAGATAGCGCGGTGAGGCGAGGACCTGGTACGAGCGGGGCCGCGGGAGATCGACCTCCATGATCTTCTTCACGCGCGTGGGCCGGTTGGTCAAGATGATCAGCCGATCGGCCAGGAAGATCGCCTCCTCCAGCTCGGAGGTGACGAACAGGCTCGTACAGCGCGACTCCTCGAAGAGCCTGAGCACGTACTCCTGCATGAGCTGGCGCGTGATGGCGTCGAGTCCCCGGAACGGCTCGTCCATCAGCATGACGCGCGGGTCGTTGATGATGGCGCGCGCCAGCTCGGCGCGGCGCTGCATGCCTCCCGAGAGATGGGCCGGGTAGCGGCCCGCGAAGTCCTTGAGTCCGACCTTCTCGAGCAAGCTCAGGGCCTGATCGCGGGCGGCGCGCCGCGCCATCATCCCGCGCACGGTCGGTCCGAAGGTCACGTTGTCGAGCACGGTCATCCAGGGGAACAGCGCGGTCTCCTGGAACACGACCAGGCGCGTCCAGCTCGGCCCGTGAACGGGCTGGCCGTCCAGCGTCACGTCGCCGCGCGTGGCGCGCTCGTATCCCGCGAGCAGGTTCACGGTCGTGGTCTTGCCACATCCGGAGGGGCCGATGAGGACGTTGAGCTTGCCGCGGGTCACCTCGAACGAGCATTCCTCGAGGACGACGCGCGCGCGGGCCCCGGTCCCGAAGACCTTGCTGACGTCACGGAACGCCATCGTGGCCATCACGCGAGCTCCCGCTCGCCCGCCACGAAGGCCTTCAACGCCTCTTCGTGGATGGCCTCCAGGGCCTCCTGCTTCAGCTCGCCGTACCGCGGGGTGGCCAGCAGCCGGTAGTTGCGGGGCCGCGGGAGATCGACGGTGATGATTTTCTTCACGCGTCCCGGCCGCGTGGTCATCACCGCCACGCGGTCGGCGAGGAAGATCGCCTCCTCGAGATCGTGCGTGATGAAGAAGATCGTCTTCCGGCTGAGGTCGTACAGCTCGAGCAACGCTTCGTGCATGACGCTCTTGGTGAGGGCGTCCAGCGCGCGGAACGGCTCGTCGAGCAGCAGCACGGTGGGGTCGTTGATCAGCGCCCGGATGATCTCGACACGGCGCTTCATGCCCACGGAGAGCTCCGCGGGGTATTGAGCCTCGATGCCGGCGAGCCCGACGCGGGACAGGAGCGCTCGCGCCCGGGCTTCGGCGTCAGGGCGCGTCAGCCGCCTCGACAGGACCGGCCCGCACGTGATGTTCCAGAGCACGGTCTTCCAGGGAAACAGCGCGCCGGCCTGGAACACCACCATGCGATCGGCGCCGGGGGCCAGCTGGCGACCCGGCGCGGCCAGCAGGGCGCCGTCGATCGAGATCTCGCCGGCGCTCACCGTGTCGAAGCCGGCGATGCAGTTCAGCAGCGTGGTCTTGCCGCATCCGGATGGCCCGACCACGACGCACAGCTCACCGGCCGCGATCTCGAGCGAGACGTCGTCGAGCGCGATCACGCGTGCGCCGTCGGGATCGTAGACCTTGCCGACGTTCCTGATCGAGAGCGCGCCGGTCATGGATGGCGCGCTCACGTGCGCCTGAGCCAGGGCGTCAACCGTCGGCCGAGCGCCCAGATCAGCGTGCTCGACAGGAGGCCGGCCAGGCCGATGCTGGCCATGCTGACGATGATGAGCGCGATGTTGCCGCCCACGTAGGCCTGCCACATCATGAAGCCGAGCCCGGCCTGGATGCTCGCGATCATCTCTGCGGCGACCACGATCTCCCAGGTGAGCCCCATGCCGACGGCCATGCCGGTGAAGATCGACGGGGCCGTGGCCGGCAGCACGATCCTCCAGAAGAGATGCCACGGACGCGCGCCCATCGACAGCGCGGCCCGCTGGTAGCTCACGTCGATCGCCTCCACGCCGCCGAGGACGTTCAGCACCACCGTGAAGAACGCGCCCAGGAAGATGATGGACACGATCGTCTGCTCCATCGTGGGCCAGAAGAGGATGGAGAGCGGCACCCACGCCAGCGGCGGGATGGGGCGCAGCACCTCGACCAGCGGAAAGCTCACGCCGTGGAAGATGCGGCTCATCCCCATGGCGAGCCCGAGCGGAACGCCGAGGAGGACGCCGATCGCGTAGCCGAGGAAGACCCGCTGGCCGCTCACGTACCACGACAGCCAGTACTGACGGCTCTGCACCACGGTGGCGAACTGGAGGAGGACGTCGAGCGGCGACGGGACGTGGCGCAGCATGGGCAGGCGCAGCCACGTTCCGATCTGCCAGAGTGCCAGGAACAGCGCGATGCCGGCGAGGCCCTGCCACACGGCCGCGCTGCGTGCGAGCTGCCCCAGACGTCGCGCCAGCGGCCTCAGAGGCTGCGCCACGCCATCAGGGCGCGCCCGAGGCGCCGCACGAGCGCGCTCGAGAGGTAGCCGAGCAGGCCGAGGGTCAGCATTCCCATGATGATCGTGGGAATCTGGGCCATGTTGTAGGCGTCGAAGATCATGTAGCCGAGCCCGCGGCGTCCCGCGATCATCTCGCCCGCCACCAGCGCGAACCAGGACAGCCCCATGGCGATCTGCAATCCCGTGAAGATGAAGGGCAGCGCTCCGGGCACGACGACGTGGAGGAGGACGTTGCGCGGCGAGAAGCCCAGGCACTCGGCGGCGCGGAAGTAGCTGCGGTCGATGGTGAGCACTCCGAGCAGCGTGTTCAGCACGGTGGCGAAGAAGGCCGCGATGAACGTGACGTAGATGACGGGCGGCTCGATGCCCGGCAGCATCAGGATGGCCAGCGGCACCCAGGCGAGGGGAGGAATGGGGCGGAGCATCTCGAGGAGCGGGAACGTGTACCGGTAGACGCGCTGGCGCCAGCCCATGAGGAGCCCGATGGGCACGCCGAGCAGCACGGCGAGGAGGAAGGCGGTGTACGCGCGATAGACGCTGTAGGCGATGTGCTCGTAGTACACGGGCGTGAAGAGCGAGAGCCCGAAGGCCGGCGCCCGGTTGAACCACTCGCGAAACACGGTCAGCGGCGGCGTGATCTTCTCGAAGAGCGGCAGGCGCAGGACGGCCGTGGTCAGGTGCCAGACGACGAGAGCGGCCGTGAAGCCGAGGAGGGCGAGCGAACCGCGCAGCGCCGTTATTTCTGCGTCCCCTTCACCTCTCCCGTCGCGCGGATCACGCCGATGGGCAGCTTGATCCCGAGCTCGCTGGCGGCCTCGTCGAGGAGCTTGCCGTAGAGGGCGCCGTCGGGGATGTCGGCCGAGGGCACGGCCTTCACTTCATGCCAGAACGCGTAGGCGTCCTTGAAGTACTTCTGCATCTTGTCGTCGAAGGGATGACCGAGGATCTCGTTCACGTCGCCGGCGGCCGCGTGGGGAGGGAACTTGCCGTTCAAGGCCGTCAGCACCATGGGCGGCGTCCAGCCGGGCAGCTCCTCGGCCACCATCTGGGCGACCTCGCGAGGATTCTCGATGATGAAGCGGAGCGCCTCCAGATCGGCTTTCACCCAGCCCTTGGCCGCCTCGTAGTTCTTGTCGATGAAATCTTTCCGCATCATCAGGGCCGAACCCTCGAGCCAGTTCCAGGTGGCCCCGGTGAAGGCGACCTTGGCAATACCCTGGGCGACGATCTGCGAGACGTTCGGCTCGAACTGCTGGGCCGCGTCGATCTTGCCGGCCTGGAGCTGCGTCTTGATGACCTCCGGGCCGAGGTAGAGCTTCTCCCCGAACTTCACGCCCTGGCGCGTCTCGAGGAACGACGTGAAGCGATCACCGCACGACGCGCGGCCGGCCACACCGTACGTCTTGCCGTTGAGCCACTTGAGCCACTCCTGAGGCGTCTTGAGATCCGGCGCGTCGGGGCGGACGAGCACGATGGCGCAGATGTTCCCGGGTGACCAGTGATGGAGCGAGACGATCCTGAGATCGGCCGTCTCGCGCTTGGTCGTGGCCACCATGGCCGGCGCGTCGCCGAGGTAGCCGATCTGGAGCTTGTTGGCGAGGAGCCCGTTGAAGACGGGGAAGCCGACGAGGACCACGTCCCAGCGGACGGTGCTGCCCGCGGGCAGGTACTTCTTCCACAGCTCCTTCTTCTTGATCACCACGCCGGACCACCCGCCGTTCCACGACGGGAAGTAGCCCACGCCGATGTTCACGGGCTCGCCCTTGGCGGGCTGGGCCGCGACGTCGGCGACGAGGCTCGCGATCATCATCAGGCCCACCAGGACAACGCTGGCTCCTCGCATCGTCTTCTCCTCAAGCAATGACGTCGATCTCGGGCGTGACGGTGACCGCGCGGGCCAGCGAGTTGCCCACCGGCGAGGTCTTCACGGTGTGCTCCCACAGCTCGCGCAGGACGGACGGGTCGGCGTCGGCCTGCACGTAGAGCTTCACGGTCACCTGGTCGAATCCCGGGTGGCGCTCCGTGTCGAGGCCCAGGAAGACGAGGTAGTTCTCCTGGGTGGACTCGAGCGCGACCTCGAGATTGCCGATGGCGATCCCGCGCTGGGTCGCGTTGAACACGAAGCCGGTGGCCAGGCACGTGCCGAGCGCGCCCAGCACGTACTCCATCGAAGTCGGGTTGGCGTTGTCGCCGGCCAGGTGCGTGGGCTCGTCGACCTCGAACTGATGGTTGCGGACGTAGGCGCGGAACTTGAGGCGATCGAGCCAGCGCACCCGCGCCCGCTTGCGGGCCAGCGCGGCCTCGGGCTGAGCCCCCACCGCGGCGAGGGCGGATTGGAGTCCGTCGACGTCGATCCCGTTGAGCATCGCGCGCTACCCCACGGTCCGGCGCAGTTCGCGCGCGGCCTCGACGATCGAGCGAAGCTTGCGGCTCGCCACGTCCGCGGTGTTCATGGGCCGCTCGGCGAACGTGCCCCAGCCGCAGTCCGGGTTCAGGTAGATCTGGCCGGGCTCGAAGTACGCGAGCGCGTCCTTGGCCCGCTCGACGATGAAGGCCGGCGATTCCACTTCGTCGGAACGAGGGTTGACGACACCGAGGCCGAGCTGTTTGCGCTTCGGGTAACGTTCGAACACGCCGAGATCGCCGGCACGCGGCGTGGCGAACTCCAGCACCAGTCGATCGATCTTCATGCCCATCATGGTCGGCACCAGCGGCTCGTAGCTGCCGCGCAGCAGCACCTCGTCCTTGCGACTCCAGTTGCCGCGACAGACGTGCACGCCCGTCCGGATGCCGTCGATCCCCTCGGTCACGCTGTTGAGGAGGCGCGTGGCGAAGAGCAGCTCGCGGGAGGGATCGCCGGTCGACTCCGCCATGGAGCCGCACATGAACGTGCGCTCCTTGACGTCACGGTTGAAGACGACGTCGGTCAGCACGGGCTCGTCGAACTGGACGAAGGCGCACCCCGCGTCGCGAAGCGCGATCAGCTCGTCGCGCAGGATCTTCACCACGTCGACCGCGAGCTGCTCGCGCGTGGGATAGGCCTTGTCGGAGACGCCCTTGACCCACATCGACCGCGCCAGGATGTAGGGCCCGGGCAGGGGCACCATGATCGGCTTCCTGGTGTGCTGGCGCAGGAAGGTGAACTCGTCGAGCGCCAGCGGTTGGCGGGGTCGGATCTTGCCGACCACCGTCTCGTTCTTGATCGAGAACGCGGGCGCGTCGGCCGCCTTCAAGATCCGCTCGTAGGCGGCTCGGTCCTCGACGAGGTCCATGATCTCGGCCAGCGTGAGTAGCTTCACCCCCTCGAGCTTGTCGGCCACGAACGAGTGGAAGTTGTCGCGACGCTGCTCCCCGTCGCTCACGACGTCGACGCCCGCGTCTTCCTGATACTTGAGCGCCTCCAGCACGGCGCGGTCAGCGACGGCCGTGAACTCCTCGGAGCTCATCCGGCCGCCCTGCCGCTTCCGCAAGGCGTCCAGCAGCCAGCTCGGCCGCGACCAGCTCCCGACCACCGTGACTGGAAAGAGAGGAAGCTCCTGGACCGCCATCATCGATCCTCCACGAAACGTGTCATGCGCCGGTCGCCTTGGGCAGGTCCCCACGGTCGCCCCATTCGACCCACGAGCCATCGTAGTTGCGGACATTCGGATATCCGAGCAGGCGCAGGGTCAGGTACGTGTGGGCCGAACGCTGCCCGGTGTTGCAGTAGGTAACGATCTCCCGATTCTCGGTGATCCCGAGCGCGCGGAGCTCGGTGCGGAGGTCGTCCGCGTCACGGAACCGTTGATAGCCGTCGAGGCGTAGCGTACGGTCCCACGAACGGTTCTGCGCCCCGGGGATGTGACCCTCGGAGAACTCCTGTCGCGTGCGGCAATCCACCACGCAGACATTGCCATCCGTCAGCCGCGGCGCGATCCACTCCGCCGTGGCCAGACGATCGTCACGCGTTCCACCCTTGACCGCGATGGGAGCGATGGCGGGAACCTGCGCGGTCTGGGCCCGCTCCTCCGCCATCCAGCGCTCGGCTCCGCCCTCGAGCACGCTCACGCGCTCGAAGCCGAGATACTCGAGCAGCCAGAACACCTGGGCGGCCTCGGAGCCCCCGTTGGCGTCGTAGACCACCACGTGCTTGTCCGGCGAGATTCCGAGGCGTCCGAGCGTGTCGAGCACCTCGTGGAGCGGGCCGAGCGTGCGACGGATTCCCGACAGACGGGCCGTGAAGACGTCGTCGAGGCTCATGTACACCGCCCCGGGAATGTGGGCGAAGATGTACCCGCTCCCGGGAGGCGTGACCTCGACGATCCTGAGATCGGGATCGCCGAGCCGATCGGCGAGCCATTCGGTCCCGATCAGCAGCGCGTCGTTGCGGAAGCGGCCTTCGTTCACTCGTGGGGTCCTGGAGCCGGCATCCTACCGAGAGAGCGCCATGCGAGCAAGCGGCCGGGCAGGCGTTCGGGCCGCCAGCGACGCGGGCGGTCATCAACGCGTTCCGGCGGTCAGACGACTCCGGAGCCGCGGAGGGGGAGGACGTCCAGGTCGTCGAGGTGGGCGATGCAGTTGAGCAGGCGCACGCGCCAGGGCGCCCGGCCGTCGACGATCGTCAGCGACGTGTTCTCCCAGCGGAGCGGCACCGCCTCGCCGTCGGGGAGGACGAGATGGCGCTCGGCGAGCGATCGGCACACCAGGCCGTGCGTCACGACGGCGAGGTGACCGCGGGCCGCCGCCGCCAGCTCCTGAATGCGTGCCCACGCGCGATCGACGCGCGCGTGAAACGCCGGCCACGTCTCGCCGTTCGGCGGCGCGTAGTCCGGCGCGAAGAGGTCGAACCCGAGGTCGGCGTAGGATGTGCCGCGGACGTCGCCGAAGTTCCGCTCCTGGAGGAGCGGGTCGAAGGCGAGGGGAACGCGGGTGACGTCGTGAAGGCGTGTGGCGGTGGTCACGGCGCGCGCGAGATCGCTCGACACGATCTGCGCGATGCCCTCGCGCGCGAGGCGACGGGCCAGCCGCTCGGCCTGGACGGCGCCGCGCTCCGAGAGCGGGCTCTCGGGGCGCTGGACGATGCGCGCGGCATTGCCCTCGGTCTCGCCGTGACGGATCAGGAAGATCGACATCCCGGGTCAGTGCGTGTCGAAGACGTCCTGATAGTCGCGGATCTTCTTCTGCACGGCCTCGACCTCGCCGGCCGTCGGCCGATCGGGATCGGTCGCAGCGGGCAGGCTTCCGAGCTTCATCAGGCAGGCCATGAGGAGCAGCCGTGCCTTCGTCGATGTCAGATTCCGTCCGCCGATGAACGGCGCCGCCGGCGGAGGCACGAAGCCCTCGGCGTTGCCGCGGCCCGTGAGCACCACCGGCATTCCGGAAAACGCCGCGCGACGCATGAGGCGGGTGCGCACCGCCGAGGTCAGTCGGCCGTAGGGCGACAGGCCTTCGACCACGAACCCGGCGAGTGGGTGGGCGGTGAGATTGCGCTCGATCTGGGCGAGCAGATCGACCTCGCGTGACGGATCGTCGTCGTCATCGTCCGTCGTGTAGTTGCCGTCCTTCACGATGGTGACCTTGGGAATCGCCGACTCGAGCAGGTCGCCGCGCCGGTCCTTGATGGGCACCCGTGGCTCGCCCGTCTTCAGATGACCGCCGACGTCGGCGGGAAGCCGTGTGATGTTGACGGCGGAGAGATACGTGTGCCGCGTCGCGGGCACGTAGGTGAGGAGGGCCGGGCCTTCCCAGCCCGCCGCGCCGAGGATCCCGCCGTGACCGCCGGTGGTGACGTAGCCACCCGGACGCGCGTCGGCCTTCTGGACGTCCCGCGCCGCGAACACCTGCTGATCCTGCACGAGCACGACGCCCGCGCGGTTGCGCCCGGCCTCGTCGGCCCACACGCGCGAGACGATGTACTCGACCGAGTCGACGATGTTCTTGTCGCCGTCGTTGCTCACCTGTCCGTGCGGACGTTGGGCGGCGTTGCCGCAGATCGGCAGCGTGGTGTCGACGAGGAGGTTGAGCCAGTACATCGCCTCCTCGATGCGCGGACTGCCCTGGGTCCAGACCGCGCCGGCGTACTTCCCCGTGGCGAGGATGCGCTGCACGGCATTGGCGATCCGCGCCAGCGCCGTCCGCGCCGGCGAGGGCCCGAGGTGATAGGGGCGGTACGGAAAGAAATCGCGCCCGCGCACCTCGGCCGCGATGTCACCCTCGCCGACGTCGGTGCGAAGCTTCGCGGCGAGGCCCTTCGTGTAGCCGGACGACGGGACCACGCGGTAGAAGTCGATCTCGGCGCGCGCCGAGATGAGGTTGCCGATCCCCTTGTCGCCGACGCCGAGGCGATCGATCTCCTCGAAGAGCCGCGAGCCGTCGGGATAGAAGGGCTGCCGCGCCTGCTGCTCCGGCGCCATCGGCCGAGCGCAGTCCTCCTCCCACGCGCGCCCGTCGGCCTGCCGCGCCATGTACGGCAGCGGGTACACGCCGTCGTCCGGCTGCAGCGTGATCTCGTACACCGGCCGATCATCGGCGCCGCGACGTTCTTTGTGGAACGTGCCCCTCGAATCCAGATAGCCGTCGGGTGGGCCATAGAGCTCGGCGGCGTCGCGCTCGAGGGGATGCGCGCTGAATTGCTCGACGTAGACGGTCACCGGCGCGGCCAGGCGCTGCGGGCGGAGCGGGTCGAAGCGCAGCGCGCTGCCGTCCGGGCTCGTCAGGAGCGGCAAGCCGTACTTCTCGCGGGCCTTGTTGCTGGTCACGAGCGGCGGGCTGTTCTGGATGGTGGCGTTGGACGAAGCCAGATGGGCGATTCGAGGCCTGGGCGGCATCGTCATCCTCCTCGGCGGACTAACCCTTCGGCAAGCCGAGCACGCGCTCGCCGAGGATGTTGCGCTGGATCTCGCTCGTCCCGGCCGAGATCGTATACTGGCGCGCGGCGACCAGCCGGTTCAGCCAGCGCGGCGCGTCGGGAACGAGCTCCGATCCCCGATTGACCAGCGCGTGCATGCCGAGCACCTCGCCGGCGGCGTCGGCGATGCGGACGCCGAGCTCGGAGCCCGAGAGCTTGAGGATCGAACCCTCCGGCCCCGGCGGCTCCCCGCGGTTCTGGCGCGTGAGCGCGCGGAAGCGCGTGTACTTCATCGCCTCGCAGTCGATGTAGAGCTGCGCGAGCCGCTGGCGGATACGCGGATCGTCCCACGCCGTGCCGCCATCGACCGGCAACCGGCGCGCGGCCGCGACGAGATCGCGAACCTGGCCGATCGGGTTGCGCGCGCCGCTGGCGGATACGCGGATCGTCCCACGCCGTGCCGCCATCGACCGGCAACCGGCGCGCGGCCGCGACGAGATCGCGAACCTGGCCGATCGGGTTGCGCGCGCCGGACGAGTGGCGCTCGTACATCAGCGTGGTCGTCGAGACCTTCCAGCCGCCGTTGAGCGGGCCGAGGAGCTGCCGCTTCGGCACCACGACGTCGGTGAAGAAGACCTCGTTGAAATGATGGTGGCCGGTGGCGAGGACCAGTGGCCGCACGGCGATGCCCGGCGTGCTCATGTCGACGAGCAGGCACGAGATGCCGTCGTGCTTCGGCGCGCTCGGGTCGGTGCGCACGAGCAGGATGATGGCGTGCGCGTACTGCGCGCCCGACGTCCACACCTTCTGGCCGTTGACCAGGAAGTGATCGCCACGGTCCTCGGCCCGCGTGGCCAGGCTCGCGAGGTCGGAGCCGGCGCCGGGCTCGGAGAATCCCTGCGCCCAGATCTCGTCGGCGTCGAGGATGCGCGGCAGGTACCGGTGCTTCTGCTCGTCGGTGCCCCAGTGGATGATCGTCGGCCCCACGAGGTTGAGGCCCATGCCCGGCAGCACGGGTGCCCGCGCCGCCGCGTACTCCTCGTCCCAGATGACGCGCTCGATGATCGACGCCGCGCGCCCCCCGTGCTCCGTCGGCCACGCGATGCCGATCCAACCCGCCTTGCGCATGGCCTTTTGCCAGGCGCAGCGGCGCTCGAAGACCTCGCGGGTGGACGCGACGCGGTCGTCGGCCGGATCGTCGACGCGAAGGTCGTGCGGCAGGTTGGCGGCCAGCCAGCCTCGGAACTCTTTGCGAAACGCTTCCTGCTCGGCCGTGTACGTGAAGTCCATGGTGGCGATCTCCGGCGCAAGTGTACCGCCGCGCTCCTCGGGTTGTGTTCTGGACCGACTCGCCGTATGACATGGCTCTGGGCCGGCCCGTCTGCTGAGCCTGTGACGAGAGGAGACACGATGAAGGTCGTCGACGCGATCGCGGAGATCTTGAAGCGGGAGCGGATCGAGTTCCTGAGCGCCTATCCCACGACCCCTATCATCGATTCGGCCGCGGCCGTCGGCATCCGGCCCGTCCTGTGCCGGCAAGAGCGGGTGGGCGTGGGTATCGCGGACGGGTTCACGCGGACCACGAACGGCCGGCGCATCGGCGTGTTCGCCATGCAGTACGGCCCCGGCGCGGAGAACGCCTTCGCGGGCGTGGCGACGGCGTTCTCGGACTCGGTGCCGATGCTGGTGCTGCCGCTCGGGCACCAGCGCGATCGCGCCGAGGTCTTTCCGCTCTTCAGCTCGGCGCGGGCCTACGCCTCCGTGACGAAGCACGTGGAGACCCTGAACCTGCCCGACCAGGTTGGTGAGGTCATGCGCCGCGCGTTCAATCTGCTAAAGATGGGCCGTCCGGGGCCGGTGATGGTCGAGGTCCCCGCGGACGTCGCGGTGGCGGACATCGGTGACGGCGCGCTCTCGTACAAGCCGGTGAAGGCCACGGCGCCGGCGGGCAACGCCCGCGACGTGGAGGCGGCGGCGCGCGCGCTCCTGGCCGCCGAGCGACCGGTGATCCACGCGGGCCAGGGTGTGCTGTACGCCGAGGCGTGCGCCGAGCTCCAGGAGCTGGCCGAGCTGGTCCAGGCGCCGGTGATGACGACGCTCGAGGGCAAGGGCGCGTTTCCCGAAGACCATCCGCTCTCGCTGGGGACCGGTGGCGGCGGCGTGATGTCGGGGCCGGTGTATCACTTCCTGCCCAAGGCCGACCTCGTGTTCGGCGTCGGCTGTAGCTTCACCCGCCACGGCATGGCCACCAACATCCCGGCCGGGAAGACGATCATCCACGCCACCAACGACGAGCGCGACCTCAACAAGAACTACCCGGCCGATCATCCGATCCTCGGCGATGCGAAGCTCGTGCTGCGCCAGTTCATCGACGCCGTCAAGGATCTCCCGGGCAAGCGCGCTGCGGGGAAGGGGACGGTCGCGAGCGAGGTGCACACGGTACGCGAGGCGTGGCTGAAGGAGTGGATGGGGAAGCTGACGTCGGAGGAAGTGCCCATCACACCCTACCGGGTGATCTGGGACTTCACGCGGGCGATCGATCCGCGCGACGCCATCGTGACCCACGACTCGGGCAGCCCGCGCAATCAGATGGTGCCGTTCTATCGCGCGACCACGCCCCGCGGCTACATGGGCTGGGGCAAGTCGCACGCGCTGGGAACCGGACTCGGCCTGATCATGGGCGCCAAGCTCGCTGCACCCGACAAGTTCTGCGTGAACTTCATGGGCGACGCCGCCTTCGGCATGACGGGCCTGGACTTCGAGACGGCCGTGCGCTGTGGCATCCCGATCACCACGATCGTGCTCAACAACTCCGCCATGGCCATCGAGCGTCACGCCCTCGTCGTCTCGCACGACCGCTACCGCACGCGGGATATCGGGGGCAACTACGCCGACATGGGCCGGGCCATGGGTGGTTATACCGAAAGGGTCGAGAAGCCGGCGGAGATCATCCCGGCCCTCGAGCGCGCCCGGAAGATGAACGAGGGCGGGCGAGCCGTCCTGCTGGAGTTCATCACGAGCGAGGAGATCGAGTTTTCGCACCGGCGGGCCTTCTAGCCCACAAGGTCCGCGTCGCATGGTAGGCTGCCCCGGCGCGCCGAACCCGGTGTCGGCCGCCGGGAGGCCCGAATGAACATTGCCGTTCTCGACGACTATCAGGACACGATCCGCTCGCTGGCGTGCTTCTCGAAGGTCGCCGGCCACAACGTCACGATCTGGAAGGATCACACCAAGGACGTCGACGCCCTGGCCGGGCGATTGAAGGACGCGGAAGTGCTGGCCCTCATCCGCGAGCGGACGCCGATCACGGCGCCGCTCCTCGACCGCCTCCCGGCGCTCCGTCTCATCTGCCAGGCCGGCGTCGTGCCCCACATCGATCTCGAGGCGTGCACGCGGCACGGCGTGATCGTGTCGTCGAACACCGCCGGCGGCCGGCCGTCCTACGCGACCGCCGAGCTGACCTGGGGGCTCATCATTGCGGCGTTCCGGCGCATCCCTCAGGAGATGGCCGCGCTCAAGGCCGGCCGCTGGCAAGCCTATCCCATCGGCATCGGCCTTCGCGGCAAGACCCTCGGCATCTTCGGCTACGGCAAGATCGGCGCGGTGGTCGCCGGCTACGGCAAAGCGTTCGGCATGAACGTGATCGCCTGGGGGCGTCAGACGACGCTCGACAAGGCGCGCGCCGACGGTTATCAGGTCGCTCCGAGCAAGGACGAGTTCTTCGCGCAGTCCGACGTCGTCTCATTGCACCTGCGGCTGATCCCTGAGACTCGCGGAATCGTCACCGCCGCCGACCTCGCCCGCATGAAGCCCACGGCCCTCATCGTGAACACCAGCCGCGCCGGGCTGATCGCGCCGGCCGCGCTGGAGGCGGCGCTCCGGGCCGGCCGCCCC
>Ga0209159_1001374_pt1 | contig 18877 bp, 17 predicted proteins | sample GraSoiAngelo_144_FD_185901 | JGI IMG/M metagenome (GOLD analysis project Ga0209159, IMG submission 185901) | Grasslands soil microbial communities from the Angelo Coastal Reserve, California, USA - 14_1009_02_40cm (SPAdes) (version 2) | ecosystem: Environmental > Terrestrial > Soil > Grasslands ...
CCGCTTCGATACCAGATGACGAATCTTAATCTTTAGAGATTAAAAGAACTGCCCGCGCATCAAAACCATGAAGAAAGCGAAACCGGTAATTGCCTCTATTTTCTTGGTGGTGGCTTGCGCGAGCGTTGTCGGCGTTGAATATGATCTGGTAATGGGATCTGAAATGCTATCGAGCCTCTTCGCCAGCGTTTTCGGTTTATTCATCGCGCTGCTGGTCGCGTTGCTTCGAGCGCCCGAAGGCTACGAAGACGAGAATGGTTTTCATACTACCGTGGGAGCCGTTGGCGCTCCGCGTATGTTCGCGGTGGCCGGTTTTCCCGGCTGACGCCAATTTGGCAAGCGAAGGGCCTCCGACTCTAAAGTAGCCGCTCACTTCCTGTCCGTCGGACCGGCTCCATTCTCCCCCGGCGCGCGATCAAGCCCGCGTCGCTTTAACAACGGCTCAACATAAGGATCGCGGCCCACAAAATTCTTAAACAGCCCAAGGGCGTCGGCCGACCCGCCGCGTGAGAGTAACATTGCGCGAAACCGGTCGCCGTTCTCGCGTTTCAATCCGCCGTGTTCTTTGAACCACTCCACCGTGTCGGCGTCGAGTACTTCGCTCCAGAGATAGGAATAATAACCGGCCGAGTAACCGCCAGCGAACGCGTGTGAAAAATAAAAGCTGCGGTAACGCGGGGGCACCGGCGGAAAATCGACATCGGCCTTGTGCAACGCTTCCGCTTCAAAGGCGATGGCGTCTTTGGGAACGTCAGATGGATTCAATTGATGCCATGCTTGATCGAGCAGTGACGCCGACAGGTATTCTGTCGTTTTGTAGCCCTGATTGAATTTTTCCGCAGCGATCACCTTGTCGAGCAACGCCTGTGGAATGGGTTCGCCGGTCTTGTAATGTTTCGCATAATTCTTGAGCACTTCCGGCCATGTGGCCCACATTTGGTTCACCTGCGAAGGGTACTCGACGAAGTCACGCGGCACGCTTGTCCCACTGAAGCGCGGATATTTTACATTCGAAAACATTCCGTGCAGCGCGTGGCCGAACTCATGGAACGCAGTGCGCACCTCATCGTGCGTGAGCAATGTCGGTTCGCCCGGCGGCGGCTTCGGAATATTGAGATGATTGGCAACGACCGGCTTGGTTCCGAATAGATCGCTTTGCTGTACGTACGCATTCATCCATGCGCCGCCGCGTTTCGATGGGCGCGCATAATAGTCGCCAAGGAACAGAGCCAGCGGTTTGCCGTCACGATCATAAACTTCGAATACGCGCACGTCCGGCTGATAAACGGGAATGTCATGACGCTCCTTGAAGGTGAGACCGTAAAGTTTTCCGGCGGCGAAGAATACACCGTCGAGAATGACATGGTTCAGCTCGTAGTATGGACGCAGCTCAGATTCGTCGAAAGCGTAACGCGCTTTGCGAACTTTCTCCGAATAAAAGGGCCAATCCCATGACGCGACCTGGAAGCCGCCTTTTTCCTGATCGACAAACTTCTGCATGTCGGCCGCTTCGCGTTTTGCGTTTGCGACCGCGGGCGGCGCGAGATCACTCAGGAGTTTGTTCACGGTAGGAACATCGTGGGCAGTTTGGTCTTCGAGCTGATACGCAGCCCAGTTGTCGTAGCCGAGCAACTTCGCTTTTTCCGCTCGCAACTGCTCTGTTCGCGTCACGATGTTACGTGTATCGAACTCGCTACCGTGGCTATTTCGCGCGAGAGAGGTTTGCATGATGCGCTCGCGCAGTTGCCGGTTTTGTAGCGACCCAAGCAGCGGCTGCCCGGTCGTGTTCTGCATTTGAATGACGAATCTGCCGTCCTTGTGCTCCGCTTTCGCTGCCGCGATAACGCTTGCCATCTGGTTATCTGAAAGACCCGCCAGATCTTCCTTGCGATCGACGACCACCGAGGATGCGTTCTTTTCCTTTAAAACATTTTGTTCGAATTGAGTCTGCAAAGTTGCCAGCTCGGTATTGATTTTCTTGAGCTTCTCCTTGTCGGTATCGGCGAGCTTCGCGCCCGCCCGCACGAAATCCTTGTAATATCGCTCGATCAGGTAAGCCGATTCGGGATCGAGTCCGAGATTGTCGCGATGCTCGTAAAGCTCCTGGATACGTGCGAACAATTTGCCGTTGAGATGAATTGCGTCCCGATGAGCGGAGAGCTTCGGCGCGATTTCGGTCTCGATCTTCTGCAACGTCGGGTTGGTGTTGCATGCGTTAAGGTTTTCAAAGGTGCGCTCGGCGCGATCGAGCAAACGGCCGGTGCGTTCCAGCGCGACAATGGTGTTGTCGAATATTGGCTTTTCAGAATTGTTCGCGACCGCTTCAACTTCATTGAGTTCCTCGCGCATGCCTGCCTCGATGGCTGGCTCGAAGTGTTCGTCTTTGATCTTATCGAACGGCGGGATGTGATACGGCAGCGAGCTTTCGGAGAGCAATGGGTTATCTGCCATATCAGGATTTTGCACGGGTGACGTTTGCGCGATGACAGAGATAGCTGCGATGTGCGTCATTGCCACAATTACGCTGAGTGCCGCCTCAGCAGATGTCGATTTTACCAGCGAACGGAAACGAACTTGCATGGTTCGGATTTTCCGCGCGCTCGCGCGGTCAGGCAACTGCGATTACGATCGCACACAGGCATGAAACGTTTTCTCGCAATCCTGCTGCTGATGTCATCGGTCGCAGCGGCAGCAACGAACACGGCCCCGACCTTCGACGAAAAGGCAGCAGAACGGTTCGCAAAATTGGCGTTGGCGTGCGTCGAGAAGCAGTACCCGAACAAAATCAGTCATGTGCTGAACAGCGATGCGGATGTGGCGCCGCCGCGCAAGCTCACACCCGCATTTTACGGATGTTACGACTGGCATTCGTCAGTGCACGCACACTGGCTGCTCGTGAGACTGCTGCGCACGTTTCCGGACGCTTTGTTTGCCGTGCAGGCGCGCGATGCGCTGCGCAAAAGCCTTACGACGGAGAATTTGAAACAGGAAGCTGCGTATCTTCGTGGAGAAGGCCGCGCCAGTTTTGAGCGGCCGTATGGATTGGCGTGGCTGCTGCAATTATGCGCCGAGTTGCGCGAGTGGGACGATGACCAGTCGCGAGAGATGTCAGCGAACCTTCGTCCGCTCGAAGAGGCAGCAATCGAGCGATTGAAAACATGGCTGCCGAAGCTTTCGCATCCGGTACGCATCGGCGAACATGATCAAACAGCGTTCGGGCTTGGCCTCATGCTGGATTACTCGCGCTCGACCAAAAATGATTCTTTTGCCAGGCTCGTTGAAGATTCAGCGAGAAAGTTCTTCCTCGCTGATAGAGATTGTCCGCTCAGTTACGAACCTTCAGGGGAGGATTTTCTGTCGCCGTGTCTCGGTGAAGCGGACGTGATGCGCCGCGTTTTGCCGCAAACGGAATTCGCAAAATGGCTTGATGATTTCATGCCGCACGTCCCGACGACAGGAAACGGCGACTGGCTGAAACCGGTGGTGTCGCCAGATCCGAGCGATCCCAAGCTCGCGCATCTGGACGGGTTAAATCTGAGCCGCGCCTGGATGCTGGAAGGAATTCTGTCGGCGCTGCCACGCGATGATCAGCGGAGAGCGGCGCTGCAGGCTGCGGCAGACGAGCATCAGCGCGCGGGGCTCGCAGCGGTCACTGGTGCGCATTACGAAGGCGGACATTGGCTCGGCAGCTTCGCGGTTTATCTCACAACGCAGCGGGGCATTCGAAAAGAAGGACTGTCGGCATCGCAGCCGCAGAAGAGAACGTCGGAAAATACCGCTCGTTAAAGTTGGCGCCTTAGTCCGCCGCAACAGTCCGCTCAGTTTCGCGGCGAGCTCTTCCTCCCGAAGGCTGCCAGGCGCGTCGTTGCCAGAACTCTTGCAGGTCCGACTGATTCCCGCGAAAAATGTTGCGTTCGGCCTTTCTGATATTCGCAACGCTTATCGGGTAAGCGGAGCGCGGTTGGGCGCCTCTGCCATCACCGCAATATTGCCAGAGAGCCCAGTATCCCCAGGGTGCGGTCGCGCGCGGCTCCTTGTGATAATTTGCAACCCATAACCAGCAATTTGTTAGCGTCTTTCGCTGCGCATTTGTCACCTTGGGGCTATTCAGCACCTGCGCCAAACGGTATTCGCCGGAATAAATGCCCGGATATGTGCCTGTGCGCTCGCGAATTCGCTCAACGAATGCAACTGCCTGATCGACGCGCATCGTGCCTCCGGGATAGTGACCATTCTTTTCGAAATCGAGCACCAGCAAGACCCCTGGACTTCGCGCCGTCGATCCCGCTTGTGCCCAAGCACTGGCTACAACGTTTAGAAAATGATCAGCCTGGCGGACAGGATCAGTGGCGTCGCCATAGTGATACGCGCCCCAGAGTAGTCCGGCTTGCAGCGCCCCCATTTGCCGATCCAGATATTTCGCATCGCGCTCAAGCCGCGGATAGCTCGCTTCATGGATCACGCCGATGATGCCTTCACGTTTCATCGCGGCAAAATCCGGCCGCATCATGTCGTAATGCGAAAGATTCACGACGTTGCTGCCGGCGAATGCGCATGCCGGAAGCGAAAAAAACAAGGCTGCGGCCCGCAAGATTGACAATCTCATCACGATCTCAAAACGCAGCGGAACCTATCCAACAACCGCAACTGACTTGCAAGAGCATCTTTTGCCGTTCGCGAGATCCTGTAGCCACCGGCCTGTGGCCGGTCATGCAAATTTGGAGATTTGCGCGAACAGACGGCCCACAGGGCCGTGGCTACAGCGCCGCCAGGTCAGTAAGCTCGTTTAAATTCTGGAACAATTTTCTTTCCTGCTCTGCGACTGGCATAACCAGAAGTTTTCCGACAGCGACCAGGCAGTTTGTTAAAGTTTGCAGCGAAAAATCGGCGCCCGACAGCGCGGCGCCAATCTCGGCAGCCGCCTCCTGCGGGTATATCGCCGCCAGCGGCTCCGCGCGATTATCGATTTTGGGAAGAACGCCGCGGCCTGGCTCAATCTGACCACAAAGAAACCTCAGATATTTTTCGGTCATGAATGGCATGTCGATAGCAAGTGCCAGCAGGTGTTTGGTGTGCATCCGCGCCAAGACTGCCCCAAGCCCGCTGAGCGGGCCGCGTGATGGAGGATCGTCTGCGACAAACTGCAGGTCAGCAGGGCGCCAGAGGGGATCGGTGCGTGCGGAAACAAAGATTTCTATCCGCGCCAATTTTCGCAACAGCTCGAGTTGAATCTGCCAGAGCGGTTTTCCGTGAAACAGAAGCGTCGCTTTGTCCTTGCCCATCCGGCGTGATTCGCCACCGGCGAGCAATACCGCGCTGATGTTCATCCCGCTGCGGAAGGAACGAGCGCAGTCGAGCGCACCTCGCCGTCGCTGAGAATTTTGGCGCGCAAACCGCCGCGTCCTTTCAAGAAATCTTTCGCGCCCGGCGCGAACGCGCCATCCATCCAGTAACAAGGCGCGGACTCCTCCGTTCCATAAAAACGAACGCATTGAATCTCAAATTCCTTGCCGATGAATTCGTTCAGATCAAAGCCACGCGTGATTACGTTGCGGCGCGCCGCAGCGGGCGAAGCATCGTGTGCGTTCAGCGCAGCGCAGAGCTCTTCGAAAACTTCGAGCGAAAAAAATGTGATCTGACCTTTGTAATCGTCTTTAAAATCAAAGTAACGATCTGCGCGAATCCCGCGGCCTGCGACACATTCGATCACGGGCACTTCGATCATGGGATGGTTATCCGGCTCCCGACCGTGATGGCCAACGAAATTGTGTCCTGGCGAAATGTACAAGTGACAGATTTCCACCGGCTGCAACAATATCTCAAATCCTCACTGATGAAAGAAGTGCCCAGCATCGGTCCGGGAAGAATCATCCGGCGAAGACAGGATGGCTCGCTCGAATATTTGCGGGACGATCTCACGATCGAAGAGCCGCTGGAAATTCGAATTGGCGGCAAAAGTCTGGCTACGACGATGCGCACACCGGGACACGACGAAGAGCTCGCTGCAGGTTTCCTCGTTTCCGAAGCGATCGTGCATGATCGAAGCGCGATCGCGCGAATTTCGCGAGACGGTGATAATAGAGTGATCGTCGATCTGACGAGCGGTGTGCAATTGAAACTGGACTCCGCCCAACGTTTCGGGACGATTTCCAGCAGCTGCGGACTTTGTGGCAAAACGAGCATCGATGCGATTCGGCAAAGTTTTCCTGCGATCGAATCAACCAACCTTCGAATCGATATTGAAACACTGCTCTCGCTCCCGAAAAAATTGCAAAAAGCGCAGGGCGATTTCGCGCGCACTGGCGGAATTCATGCGGCGGGAATTTTTGATTCGAATGGGGAATTGAAGAGCGTTCGCGAAGATATCGGACGCCACAATGCCGTGGACAAAGTGATCGGGCGCGCCTTCCTCGATGGATTATTGCCATTGAATCGACATGTTCTTCTGGTGAGCAGCCGCGCTTCGTTTGAAATTGTGCAGAAAGCGCTTGCCGCTGGTATCCCGATCGTAGCTGCCGTCTCAGCGCCTTCGACACTCGCTGCCGAATTTGCGAGGGAAAGCAATCAAACGCTGATCGGCTTTCTGCGGCCGCCTTCGCTCAATATTTATTCGCACATCGAGCGCGTGATCCTGGAAGTGTAGCACGGCCATCCTGGCAGTGGGGCCGACGGGCGTCTCGCCTGTCGTGGCGAATTCACGAGCAGGCAAGATGCCTGCTTGCCCCACAGGCTGGAAGCCTGTGCTACTAGCGCTGGGATGCGAACACTGCTTCAGGATCACGCGCGGACACCTTTCCTGCCGCAATCCAGGCGAACCGGCTAACCAATGCGCCAAGCAAAAATGAAATTCCGGCGAGGGGAACCAAATTCGCCACGCGTAAGATCAGCGCTAGCGGTCCGCTCAAAATCTCGCCGCACCGGATTTGCAAGCCAGAGCCTGATTCGCGCAGGGCGCGATCGGCTTTGCCATGCTTATCGATCTCAAGCCAAATCCAAAGTGCCGTTTCTGTGCCGGCGGCAAGGAATCCAAGCGCACCAAGCGGTGCGATTCGATGGCCAAGCAGTTCAAGCAACGCTGCTGCCGATCCCAAACCCGCAACCCCGAAATGGATCGGCAAAAGGGTACGATGTAAAAACCACGCGGGAATCGCGGTCGCGCCTAACAAGACGCCCGTGTAAGTCGCGACGAACATTCCCCAAAATGCCGAACCCAGAATCAGTAGAGACGCGGCGATTTGGAGGAACTGGTCGAAACCGCCAGTGAAGATTTGGTGCACATGAAGCTCGAGGGCGATTAACGCGGGAACGGCGCAGCCGCCAAAAACAAATAGAATCCATGCGCCGACAGACATCGGCGATTGATGCTTGAAAACGCGCAGCATATTGAGAAAAAGCCGGGGGCGTCCGAGATCCATGATGAGTAGGATTGGAGAGAGGATCGCGCCGATCGCCGCGATCCACGTTGCTGTGCGCGTCAGATCGCCTTGATGAAAAATTAGTCCGATTAACGCGATGACCGCCGCCATCCCGGCTAGTCCGCCGACGAAGAAGTAAACTGGAATTTCCCAAGTCCACACGGGTGGTCTAACGACTGGTTCGCCGTAATAACCAGGTCTTCCACCAGAGGGACTTGCCGTGGCGAGCTTGCGTGGGATCGGTCCGCCAGCGATATCCACGCCACGGCCGGCGACCACTCCTTTGTTCCGCGCCTGCTCACGCAGTTCGTCCAATCGATGTTCGTCAGGCATATTTCAGCATTGTTCGCGTTCTCAAGATAGAAAAGCGAATGCGCATGACACCGCGATGAGCGCACCGATCGCGGTCGCGATCGCCGAGGTCCATGTGGATTTCAAATGAATTGTCGGCACCTGTGGTTTTGGTGGAAGCCCGTACGCCTCCGGTTCGCCGAGAATCAGAAAGAATGCGTGAATTCCGCGAACTGACGTCTCCAGCGGATCGTACAGTTGCGCGTCGGCGTATCCATTTTGTTTGAGCTCTTCCACCCGTTCCGAGGCGCGGGCGCGCAAATCGTCGAGTCGTCCAAACACGATCGACTCGGTCGGGCAAACCTTGGCGCACGCAGGAACCAACCCGCTTTTCTGCCGATCATAGCAAAACGTGCACTTGAACGCGCCACCGGCATTGGGCAGCGGTTCCGGGCGGCGATTAATCACGCCGAAGGGGCAGGAGACAACACAGTATCCGCAGCCGTTGCAAACATCGTCCTGGACCAGCACAGAACCGACTTCAGTCCGCACGATTGAACCGGTCGGGCATGCTTCGAGACAACCGGCTTCCTCGCAGTGCTTGCAAACATCGGAAAGGAAAACCCAGCGAAATGGATCCGCCTCACCGCCTAACGAACCGACGATTTGCTCTCCTTTTTGTTGATCTTGTTCAAGAAACAAGACGTGACGCCACGTCGATGCACCGAGGTGACCGGTGTTATCGTAAGAATTTCCCAACCAGGTGAAACCGTCGTCAGGCACGTCATTCCATTCCTTGCACGCTACCTCGCAGGCTTTGCAGCCGATGCATACAGTCGGATCAGTGAAAAAGCCGACTTCAACATTATCGTGCACGTACGAATGCCGGCGCTGATTTGTACTCTGAGTTCCTTCGCCGATCATTTCTGCTGGTAGGGCGCGACAGCCGGGCGCGCCGTGATCACAGGATGAAAATTGCGAACGGCCCGGCGGTCCGTCCCTACCATTTCGGTTGTCGTCATCCCGTTTTTGCCTCCTTGCCGTGACTACGCGAGAATTTTCCGCCGCTCGGCGCGCCCACGGGCGGCTGTTCGGGATGCAAATTTGGTGGCTGACCGGCCTGCGGCGCGTTTCGCTCAAGCCAATCAAGAAAAGCCGGGCCATGCGGCAAGCGGCCCGGGATGATGTTGCAGACAAGTGCCTTGCTTTCCATGATCGTGACATTTGGCTCGCCCGAAATGGCAACCAGATTATTGGCAGCGTTACCGCGTAACGGACCGGCTGCTCCGAAATGAAATGGAACTGCGACCTGATGCACGGTTTTCCCGTTCAAATTCATCGGTCGAATGCGGCGGCTAACGAGTGCGCGCGCCTCAATCGCGCCGCGGAAGCTCACGATGCAAACATAATCGCTATTGTCGATCTTCAGCTTCGCCGCCAACTCCGGCGACATTTCGACGAACATCTCCGGCTGCAATTCGGAAAGATGGCTCAGGAAACGCGACATCCCGCCGCCGGTATGATGTTCGGTCAGCCGATATGTGGTGAGAACGTACGGAAAGCGTGGGTCGCCAGGCGGTGCGAAACGGTTTTCATTTCGTGTGAACCAGTTCACCGCCGGGTTCGTGTCGCGTGAATAGAGCGAATTTCGTACTGGCGATTCCAGCGGCTCGTAATGCGTCGGGAACGGGCCATCTTGCAAACCTTTCGGAACATACATCCATCCCAGGCCGTCTTCGTGCAGGATGAAGGGCGCGTCGCCGCGTTGACCATCAAGACCATTTTCATCCCCTCGTGGTCGATAATCGGGAGGTTTGCTTGTCTTGAAATCCGGAACATCAATGCCGGTCCACTTTTCCGATTCCCACCAGACAAGCTTTTTGCGTTCGCTCCACGGTTCACCATTCGGCTTCGCGCTGGCCCGATTATAAATGATGCGGCGATCGCTTGGCCAACTGAAGCCCCAACCGTGGCCGAGATAATCCTTCGGCTGTCGCGCGTTCGCTTTGTTCACGCCATCTCGATTGAAAACGCCCGAATAAATCCATGCGCCGGACGCGGTCGAGCCATCAGCTTTCAATTCGTTATAATCCGCAACTTGTGGACCATGATGCGGTTGACCTTCTCGATCTCTCCCAAAAAGAACGCCCTCTATGTTTGATTGCGGTTCGGTTTTCCAGCCGTTGATCTCAGCGAGCACTGCTTCCATTTTTGGCTCGCCCAGTTCGTCTTCCGGATACCACCAATTGAGCGCGCGCAGCGGTTCGTCTATCGGATCATCAGACGTTCTGGCTTTGGCGATCAATCTCAAAGCCAGTTGATGAATGAACCATGCGTCGGACCGAGAATCGCCCGGGGGTTCGACCGCTTTCTCGCGCCATTGCAAAAGACGCTGCGTGTTTGTGAACGCGCCTTCTTTTTCCGCATGTCCGGCCGCGGGAAAGAAAAAGATTTCGGTCTCAATCTCGTCGGTTTTCAATTCGCCGCGCTCGATTTCAGCCGAGTCGCGCCAAAATCTGGCCGGCTCGGTTTCGACCATGTCGCGGATAACAAACCATTTCAGCTTCGCCAACGACCTTCGTTGCATGCGTGTGTTCGGCGCGCCAACAGCCGAGTTCTGTCCGATCAGGAACATCCCTTCCATTTTGCCGTCGGCCATTTCGTAGAGGTACTCGAAGAAGGAATGGTCGGCGGTAAGTTTCGGTAGCCAGTTATAACCGAAATCGTTTTCTGCGGTCGCGTGTTTGCCGTAGTAAGCCTTTAACAAGCTGATGAAATACGCTGGCGTGTTCGACCAGAGCCCGGTCTTTGGTGTATGCCCAGCGAGATATTTTTGTAGGGTCTCCTCATCTCCGGCGCGCGGCATCGCCAGATAACCGGGTAAAATGTCATAGAGCGTGGGGATATCGGTCGAGCCCTGGATCGAAGCGTGCCCGCGAAGAGCGAGAATGCCGCCACCGGGCCGACCAATATTTCCGAGCAAAAGCTGTAAGATCGACGCGGTGCGAATGATCTGAACGCCTTTGGAATGCTGCGTCCAGCCGACGGCATAACAGATCGCCGCTGTTTTGTCCGGACCAGATGCCCTAACGAGTGCGTCAGCGACCTTGTGGAAAAGCGCCGGCGGGATGCCGCAAACCTTTTCGACCATCTCCGGTGTGTAGCGCGCGAAATGTCGTTTGAGTTTTTGGAAAACACATTGGGGATTTTGGAGAGTGAGATCCCGTTCGGGATAGCTCAGTCCTTCGCCCTTGTATTTCCAGCTTTCCATCTCATACGTCCGCCGGTTTTCGTTCCAGCCGGAGAAATAGCCGCCTGCGTTATCTTCAGGATCGCCATATTCATCGCGCAAAATGCAGGATGCATTCGTGTAATGAACGACGTAGTCCCGGAAGAAGAGTTCGTTTTCAATGATGTGATGGATAATTCCGCCAAGAAACGTGATGTCGCTGCCTGCGCGGATTGGCACCCAGATATTGGCCAACGCGCTCGTTCGCGAAAACCGTGGATCGACATGGATTATGGTCGCGCCGCGCTCTTTGGCCTTCATTACCCAGCGGAAACCGACCGGATGCGCTTCGGCCATCGACGAGCCTTCAATCAAGATGCAGTCCGCGTTGGCCAGATCCTGTTGCGCCGTCGTAGCTCCGCCCCGGCCAAAAGAGGTGCCCAGACCGGGCACCGTGCTGCTATGTCATATCCGGGCCTGGTTGGACACACAAACCATGCCCAGGCCGGCCGTGAAGAGTTTTTTGATGAGATAATTTTCTTCGTTATCGAGCGTGGCGCCGCCGAGATGGCAGATCGCAGTCGTATGATTAATTGTTGCGCCATTCTCCTGTCTGACAAAGGTGCGCTTACGCGATTCCCAGAGGCGGTCCGCCACCATGTCCATCGCACGATCCATCGAAATTTCTGTCCACTGTTTCGCGCGCGGTGCGCGATATTTTATTTTCGTTTCACGCTGCGAATGGGTGAGCAATTGATACGACGCCGCACCCTTTGGACAAAGATTCCCCTGACTGATCGGACTTTCCGGATCGCCTTCGATCGAAATCAATTTGCCGTCTTTGTGATAAACGAGCTGGCCGCAACCGACACCGCAATATGGGCAGATCGAGCGCGCGACCTTTGCGTCATCGATCCTCGCGTGCATCGCACGCGTCTTGTCTGACATGGACTCGAGGCCGGTACCATCCTTTCGCTCGCGAATTTGCCTAACGAGTGGCCATTTCGAAAGCAGCCCAAACATAATCTCCATCCATTTCTTCGCGGCCGGAGCGAATTTCAGTCGCTTAAAAATGTCATGATCTAGTTAGCTAAACCAGAAAAACAAACGCGTAGAGAGCATCACATCGATCGTTCATGTTGCGGAGGTCTGACGATAATCGGCAGCAGTACGGAAACGAACGTCACGATGGCGATGACGTGGAGTGCGCCTGAATAATTTCCCGTGGTCTCTCGCATGCGCGCGATGTAGAGCGGCCCGAAAACGCTGGCAAAACTCCACGCCGCCGCCGCGCAGTGAAGTTCACGTGACGCCATTCAATTTCAATGTCGATCTGAATGGCAAGTTACAATCTTGTGACAATTCAGTTTTCTGAAACGAATTTGGAACCAAGCCTGTGCAATGTTCGGAGTGTTCTGGGACGTGCTCCAACAAGCCCTAAATCGCAACTGGCGCTGCTATCAACCGCCCCTGCGCAGCGCGTCCAGCCGAGCGTTCAGGTGTGTCAACAGATCCCGCCTCGAAGCCTCGCTCATCAGCCCGTTCCTGAGCAGTCGGCGATCAATTCGCGCGAGCGCTTCGTCTAGCGGATACGCCAGCCGTGCCTTGAGTACGCGGAGCCGAAGCTTCAGCCACGCGGAAACTGACGGTGGCACGGACTTCGTGCCCTTCAGTTCATGGAGCGCTGTCCGTGTGAAACCAATCTCCCGCCGAATCTTCGTAATCGCCATCTCTCGGGGGTCTGCAGTCGGGGTTGGCGTTGGTGTCGGCGATGGCGGTGGTGTTGGTGATGGCGTTGGTGTTGGCGACGGGGTTGGTGTTGGCGATGGCGTTGGTGTTGGCGGCGGCGTTGGTCGTGTGGGTGTTATAGGGGCCTCTTGCACCTCAAATGCGCCAATGTCCCTCCGTCCTTTCTTCACCCGATCAAAACCGAAGCCGCGTTGATCGTAAATCAATGGCGGCTGAAAATTGTTGGGATTGTAATTCGGGTTACCCGCGTTGATGGCTGGGCTGTCCGCCAGGAGTGCATGAGTAACAGTCGGGCCGCCGTTGTCCTGCAACGGGCCAACCCTGGGATCAGTATTCACCTGATCACCGGCGGCAGTCAGGTAATCGGCGCCGTTGTCGCTGCTGAGATTGTAGCCATCTGAGATGATTATACCTTGGTTACCAAAGCTAAAAAGGTTGCCGCCGGAGCCCGCGTTCAGAATCGTGTTTCCTATTTCCATGGTGCCTTCGACCATGAAGATATTGCCGCCGAAACCAAAGCCACTTGGGCCCTCAACGGTGTTGCCATTAATCGTGCAGTTCTGAATCACAACACTCCCACTGCTGTTGGTGATGCCGCCGCCGTCACCAGGGAACACGCCCGTGCCGCCAGCCAGGTTGCCGCTGATTGTGCTGCTGTCGATGCCAAGCGTTCCACCGTTGAAGATACCCCCGCCTATGCCGCCGCTTTGAAGGCTACCGCTAGCCGTATTGGCTGTGATGGTGCTGTTGACGATGTCCAGCGTGCCACTATTGCAGATACCGCCGCCGAAACTGGGTTGCTGGGAGAAAGCGCCTCCGACCAAATTGTCGCTAATAGTGGTGCGTTCGATTTGCATTGAGCCGGCGTTGTAAATACCGCCGCCTTCATCAGCCGAATTGCCGCTGATGACGCTGTCAATGATTGCGACTTCTGCACGGCTGGCATTGTAGATGCCACCACCCAGGCCACGTTCTCGGACCGCGCCAGCCTCATTGCCACTGATACTGCAGCGGGTGATCTCCAAGATCCCGGCATTGTAAATGCCGCCACCCAAGGCTGCCTCTCCGCTGTTGATCGCGAGCCCCGAAATCGCAACGATTTTGTCGGAACCTATCTCGAAGACACGGCTCGAGTGCGTGTTCTCAACAGACAACTTGTCAGCGCCCGGGCCGTTGATAGTCAGGTTTTTGTTCACCGGCAGCTCGCCACTGCTGAGTTCGATGGAGCCAAAAACGCCCCTGGCGTTGATGATGTCGCCGTCGTTGGCATCCGCTATCGCCTGACGCAGGGAGCCATGGCCGCCATCGTTGGTATTTATAACGGTGATGGTATTTGCATGCGCGCTCGCTGCGGCGAGCCACCCCAAACAGCCGGCGAGCAGAACCCTGGACCTTTTCACGGGCGCCGAGTTTTCAGTAAATTTCATTAGGCGGCAAGCAGGAAAACGAAATCACAAGAATCGCTGGAGCAGGTGATCCAGCCCAGATTTCGCAGTGATGCTAAGTCGTTTTGCGCCTGGCCTTGAAAGTCGTGTACCCGATGCCTAATGATTTAATGGCACCCAGCCACGAGTGATGTAATCGCCAAGCGTCAGGGAAATCAGGAATAGCAGCCAAATCATGCCGGCTACCGCTGCAAGATGCAAAAGGCGGCTGCTCCCTTTGATGTGCATGAAGAAAAGCGCAATGACGATTGCCTTGGCGATTGCCACCCCGAGCGCAACGATTAGATTGAACGGGCCAAGATCGACGTAGGCAATCGCCCAGGTTAACGCCAGCAACGCCAGCAACGCGACGCATGTGCGCACGTAAACTTTCGGTTGTGTAACTTCTTCCATCTACGAGTCCACGGAATGGTAGGGCGCGACCAAAGCTTGCTCGCCGCGGCGAGGGCGCGCCGCGAACGGCGGCAAACGCCCAACGCTCAACGCCCAACACTCAACGTCCAATTTACAGAGCGCTTTCATCATCGATGACCTACCAAGTACAAAAGCGGAAACAAAAACACCCAGACGATATCGACAAAATGCCAGTACAAGCCGGCGATCTCGACGGTATTGTGATTGCCATGAGAAAATTTTCCAAGCCATGCTAGCAGTGCCAGAACCAGCATGATTCCGATTCCAACAGTCACGTGAATCGCGTGTAGCCCGGTCATCGCAAAGTAAATCCAAAAAAATAATTCGGCGCTATGCGGATCGGCGCCGTGCCACTCGAAATGTCGACCGGGAACCAGATGATCCACATAGTCCTTGTGGTACTCGACGCCCTTGATCGACATGAAGACGCAGCCGAGCAAGGCAGTGCCGATGAGTAGCCAGGTGAGCATGCGCCTTTGATCGAGTTTTGCTGCGCGCACGGCGAATGCCATCAGGAGGCTGCTGATAAGCAATACCGCGGTGTTTGTTCCGCCGAGAAGGACATCAAGCTTGCGACTCGTGTGTACAAAGATCTGGCCGTACGTGAAGCGGTAGATCGTGTATCCGAGAAAAAGTCCGCCAAAAAAAAGCACTTCGGTCGCCAGGAAAATCCACATGCCGAGCTTCGCCGCCTCGCGTTGTTGTTCTATGTCATCGAATTGCTGGCCGACAAGAGGCGGCAAATTGGCTGCTTCCATGGTGGAATTATCCCAACGCGCCGATCGTTATGCTCGGCTGCGACAAACTTGACTGCTTAAAGCAGTCAAGTCCCGACGCGGTCATCATGCCTTCCGAAGGTTGATTCGGGGCGTCAGATGCTAGCGAGGTCAAGGTCGACATCTTTTTCGGCTGAGTAAGAATAGGGCGGCCCTCTTACGACCGGAGTTTGTTCAAAGTTATGTTCGGGCGGCGGCGAAGGCGTTTGCCATTCCAAACCAGTCGCTCGCCATGGGTTCGGCCCTGCAACGCGACCATGCTTCCATGCCCAGATGAAATAAATCAGCGGCATTAAATATCCGACGCCCAGGATGGAAGCGCCGGCAGTCGAGAGCACATGATAGATTTGGAACTCCGGCGTGGTAGCGGCGCGGTTGACCAAGGTAACCAAGGATAAACTGTGGGAAGAACGTCAGATTGAATCCGATGAATGTGATCATAGCTGCGAGTTTGCCTGCCAATTCCGGATACAAGCGTCCTGAAATTTTTGGCCACCAATAGTGAAGGCCACCCATGAACGCCATCACCATGCCGCCCACCATGATGTAGTGAAAATGAGCGATGACGAAATACGTGTCGTGCACGTGAACATCGACCGCGAGCGCGGCGAGAAACAACCCGGTTAAGCCACCGATGGTAAAAAGGCCAATGAAACCCAACGCGTAGAGCATTGGTGTCGCGAAATGAATGGAGCCTTTGCGTAGTGTCGCCGTCCAATTGAAGACTTTTATGCCGGAAGGAACCGCGACCAGAAAACTGAGAATCGAAAAAACCATGCCGGCATAAACCGACTGACTCGAAACAAACATGTGGTGGCCCCAAACAAGAAATCCAAGGACAGCGATCGCCATGCTCGCCGATCCGACCCAGGCATAGCCGTAGATCGGTTTGCGCGAAAAACAGGTGATCAATTCACTGATGACGCCCATTCCCGGCAAAATCATGATGTAGACCGCCGGGTGCGAATAGAACCAGAAGAGATGTTGGAATAAAACGGGATCACCGCCGAGTTTTGGATCGAAGATTCCGACACCCCAGAAACGCTCTACTGAGATGAGCGCAAGAGTAATGGCCAGGACCGGTGTGGCGAGCACCATGATCAAGCTCGTCGCGTAAAGTGACCAAACAAACAGCGGCAATCGAAACCAGGTCAGACCCGGCGCACGCATTTTGTGAGTCGTCACCATGAAGTTCATGCCGGTTATGATGGTGGAGAACCCGGCCACAAAAACGCCGGCCGCCATCGAGATCACGTGCGTGTTTGCGTACGTCGTGCTGTAAGGCGTGTAGAACGTCCAGCCAGTGTCCACGCCGCCGTGGAGCAGGGACCAAAGCGCAAGCGCGCCGCCGGCGACAAAAATGTACCAGCTCAACAGGTTCAACTTCGGAAAGGCGACATCGCGTGCGCCGATCATCATCGGCAGAATAAAATTGCCGAGCACGGTCGGAATGGATGGAATGAGAAAGAACCAGACCATTAACACGCCGTGGATGGTGAAGAGCTTGTTATAGGTTTCGGACGTGACCAGCTTGGGTTGAGGTGTAACAAGCTCGATCCGCATCAACGCCGCCGCGACGCTCGCGATCAGAAAAAAAATGAGGATAGTGAAGAGATAAAGGAGACCGATTCGTTTGTGGTCCTTCGTCAGTAACCACGAGCGGACGCCGTGGTGGACGCTCAGATAATTCAGGCGCGCAAACTCACCCGGTCGCTCGACGACCAGTTCGGTCGCGCTTTTCATCGATGACTCGGAATCTGAAATTGTACCGTTCATTGCGATGCCGGCGGCTGATTACCGATGTACTTCAAATAGGCGATCAGCTGCATGATCTCTTCCTCGCTCAAATGGCCGGCAAAACTCGGCATGATGTTTTGATAACCCGCCGTAATTTGCTTGCCCGGCTGCAAAATCGAATCGCGCAGATATTGGTCGTCAGCCGTGACCATTGTGCCATTAACAAGCGGAACCGGGTTTCTGTAGAGACCTTGCAGCAGAGGCGCGTGAAATTGGGAATTTGGCGCGTGGCAGCCGCTGCATCCCCGATCGTGAAATACCCGTTCCCCCGTTTGCACGATGGATTCGGTTGGTTCTCCCGATTTTAGCCAGCGCTCATAGGCTGCTGGCTCCATCACCACAACGCGGCCAATCATCCTGGAATGCTGCGTGCCGCAGTATTGGGCACAGAAAATATGATATTCGCCGGTTCGCGTCGGCTTGAACCATTCACCGGTATATTTTCCAGGCACAACATCCTGCTTCACTCGGAAGGCCGGAACAAAAAAACTGTGAATGACATCTTGAGACGTCATGGTCATTGCTACGGTCGTATTGACCGGCACGTGCAGCTCATTGATTTCCCGTTTGCCTTCGGCGTGCTGAAGTTTCCACATCCATTGTCTGCCAACGACCTGCACGTCGATCGCGTTCGCTGGCCTTCGCTCCATTCGAAAATAGGCAACAGCCCCCCAGGCAAAGAGTCCAAGCGAAAGGAAGATTGGTCCGATCGTCCAGCCGCTCTCGATCAGAAATGAACCGGAGCGTGGATTAGAGCGATCGGCTGGCGATCCGCGGCGATATTTTACGGAAAAGAAAATGATCGGCAGAAAAATGACGACCATGAAAAAAAGAGAGATCAGCGTCAACGCGAAAAACAACGCGTCCACTTCGTGGGACGTGGTGGATGCTTGCGGCGGGAAGAGACGGAATCGATCCATGTTTCAATTAATTTGCGCGTTCCCTCCGGCTAATCGACGCGCCGCCGAAAAAACCCACCACGCGATTGCTGCAACAAATCCCAGGCTGGCGACGCGCAAGATCGCCAGGATCAGCCCGCCGTATCTCCCGGTGATGGGATTGTAATGGTAACAAAGCAGAAAGACCTGCGAGATGATTGACGACGATTTCTCTTCCTTTGCTGCAACAAGCGCGTCGCGCAGTTCTCTCGCATCCAATCTCACCCCAAAGACGTAGCGGGAAATTTTCGCTTTGGGTGTCAGCACGATAACGCCGCTTGGATGCGCGTATTGGCGTGTCTGCGAATCGTACACGTAGCGAAAGCCCGCTTGATCGGCTAGCCGCTTGATCGAGCGTTCGTCGCCCACGAGAAAATGCCAACTATCTGCCGCGCCAGGCCTACTGTATTGCCGCAGGTATTCTGACTTTTTCTGCGCCGCAGCAATCGCAGTTTCGGCCGGGTCGACACTGACATCGATGACTTGAAAGTCTCTGCCTACGTTCAGAGGCAGCTCCTGGAGTGCGTGGATCAGCCCATCATTGATCAGGGAACAGAGCATCGGGCATCGGTAATAGCCCAACACGAGGATGGTCGGCTGTTTCCCGAAGTGATCACCGAGCCGAAACGGTCTGTCATCTTGATCGCGCAAAACGAGATCGGGCGAGATCTGCACGCCGGGATGCTGCTCGAAAGTCACGCGACTCAGATCGCCCGGTGTTAATGCACGCGTTTTCCCAGCGAACGCGCAGATTAACACAAGTGTAAGCGCGACCGTTCTCATGGGCTTTTTAGTAACTGAGGTGGCGTAGCGTTCTCTGCAG
>Ga0209159_1001376_pt1 | contig 18856 bp, 19 predicted proteins | sample GraSoiAngelo_144_FD_185901 | JGI IMG/M metagenome (GOLD analysis project Ga0209159, IMG submission 185901) | Grasslands soil microbial communities from the Angelo Coastal Reserve, California, USA - 14_1009_02_40cm (SPAdes) (version 2) | ecosystem: Environmental > Terrestrial > Soil > Grasslands ...
CGAATCAGCCTCATTCCGCCGGAAGGGACCCATTCATCCATCACCAACCCTCGCTTTGTAAGCGACCGAACGAGGGCTAAACGTTTCTTTCGGCTCCAGAAATGGGTCTCATCATCTCTGATATGGATGTGAAATCCTCGACCCGAATAAACGAGACTGATCTCGGAGAAATTTCTAGACAGAATCTCCATGAGCTGAGCCGCCTCTTGTTGAGCCAATTGGAATTCCAGCCGACAGAACGACAATCCTTGATGTCTGCGCATCTTCTCTTCAAGAGTTCCGTGAATCGGGCAGGTGAAATTCTCAGGATCAATGTCGAATACTAGCTCTTGGCCAAATGAGCTGCCCAGTTGTGTGGGATCGTTCTCGATGTGCCTTGCCTGATCCCAATCCTTGTAGACATTGCGATCATAATACGCTGATTCTGGCGTGAAATCAATCAAATAATTTCTCATTTCGGATAGGCTCTCGTACTCGTCGATGACTATAGTCAGGGCGCGTTCGCGACGATATTTCATTGGAGAAATACCAGTGTGCCTCCCAATTACGACCGCGAAAACAACAGGTGAACGCCATCCGCGGAACCAGTCTCGTATCCTGGTGAGGCTAAACTCGTGTGAGTAGAATTCTCTCCTCTCACCAAGCGAAGAAATCCGCATTCCATCTGGAAACCGGTACTTCGCAATTCTCAGTGTCTAGGCCGCTTCCACGGGCAGTGTCTGGCTCAGTTGCTTGAGCTGGCTTCTGTACATTTCTACGATTTCCTTAGTTGTCGTCGCATCCTCTGGTGACTTTTCAGTTCTGTACTTTCCCGTAAATCGCGGAAACCTGATTGCCAAACCGGCGCCTGGTCTAATCGAGTTCAAGCCACACGTGTGTATCGGGCTGAGAGTTATTTCGGCTCCGATAACCTCCAACACCAAGCCGGGCACGAACCATGTGTCAGGGACGATCTTGGAATCTACTCTCGGATGGCGATGACTGATCTTGAATTTCTCCAGGATGTCGGGAAGCTTTGCCAGATCTTCATCCTTGAACCCGGACCCGCACTTGCACGCTGTTCTGAACACATCATCTTTCTCATCATAAGCCGCCAAAAGAAGCGCCCCATAGGTTCCTCCCCTTCTTCCTCTCCCAGCGAACGCTCCCACAACGACCAGATCGACGGTGTCCTGCATCTCAGATTTGTATTCTCGTTTGTATTTGATCCAACCCCATCCCCTTGCCCCTGCTTTGTAGATTGAATCTGGTCCGATCGACTTTATCATCAATCCCTCGCATCCATCCGCCACTGCCTTTTGCATGAAGTCATCCAGCTGCTCTGGCTTGGTGACGATGATCTGCCGTGAGAGGTCGAGCTTTTCATTGGGCCGAATTATCTTTGCCAAGGCCTCTCGCCTGCGCGGAAACTCTAGCTGAGTATAATCGACGCCACTTTTGTACAACAGGTCGAAGGCGAAGAGCGCGACAGGTATTTCCTGGATCGTCTTCTCCAACTCGTATTTGCGTCCGCGTCGTTGCGAGACGAGTTGGAATGGTAAGAGCTCGCCTGTTGAAGGATCCACAGGAACGGCCTCCCCTTCAAGGATAAGTTCGTCATCGGCAATTCCCTGCTTCAGAAGAGTGTGGAGGTCGGGGAACTGGTCAGTGATATTCTCGAGACGTCTTGAGAAGAGCGTAACCTTTCGATTTGAAAGGTGTGCTTGGATTCTTAACCCATCATACTTGTACTCTGCAGCTGCTCTACCGTTCATTTTCTCTAGAATTTCTTGGGGCTCGGAGAGTCTTTCAGCCAGCATGGGTCTGATGGGCCTGCCTACTGTCACCTTGAACGACCTTATCGCGTCAATTCCGCCGCTTGCGAGGGCTTTCGCGACGAATCCTAGGTCGGAAGAGCGGTTGTAGGCTTGTTCCAGGAGAGCCTTCGACTCCTTTCCATCAGCCAGTGCGTGCGCAAGAGCGTCAAGTAGTGTCATGTCAGCGACTCCTAGTCTGAGTCGGCCTAGTGCTGTTCTGATGACATATTTCGCCTCTATCGGCGAAGCTTTGCTTACCATCGATGTTAGTTGTCGAATCTTGGACTCGACAGATCCGGGTCCACTTGACTTTGCTATCCTGTCTAGGGCTTCGTAGACCTCTTCCACGATGAGTCGTTCATTCCTCAAGCCGACTTGTGTCTTGCCTGCGAGTACGGCCTCAGCGGCATCCCCCAGATCGCCTCGTCCTCTATACTCGTCAGCTATTCTCGATTCTTTCGCTGCAGTAACTATTGTGAGGGCTTTGATCGCCAGTTTCTCAGCGATGCCGATTTCAATTCCAAGGTAGTCAGGGTAGAGTTTGCCCTGGGTGAGGTAGACGACCTTATCGATAATCCCGGAGGGTGTCTCTTTGAGAAGATCCACCAGCAGTTTTGTGATCTCGAGGCGCTTTGTAGTGGCCTCAATCTTCTGATAGGTCTCAACCATGCGTGAGTAGAGCATCGTCATCCCTCCACAAGTTGCGTGTCGTTCATCCCTTCGGAGTCTTGTTGTTAAATAGATGGGATCGGTGCACCACCACCAAGGCGATGAACTACCCATACGCTGCCTGGAGGAGGATACTTTTCGTCGCCGTACTGGTCGTGATCATCGTAATCGCTTTCGCCCCAGCGACAACCCACGGAACGCTCTTCCTACGATTCTCCAGCCTGTCCACTCCAAGCGTCATTAGCCACATCTATGTTGGGTTTACTGAGATCTCGCTCCATGAAGTCGGATATGTCAACAGCAGTATCTGTGATGCCTGCGGTTGGATAACCATCTCCCAGTCTTTTCCTACCGTCGATCTGTTGTCTAACCTAATGATTCCTCCGACTGTGACCTCTGCGCCCATTCATTCCGGACGTTACGACGAGATCCGAGTGAGTTTCTCAAACTCTACTGTCATCATACCAGGGAGCCAGCCTATTCCAATTTCGGCGCCCCCTAGACTTAGCACCAACATGACCCTACCGGTTCCCCCCGGCGGAGTCGGGGACATTCTGTTGGTCGTTGGATTTGACTATTCCACGCTCTTCTCCGGCCAGCCCTCCCTCTCATTCGTTCTAGTCAGAGCGTCCGCAGTTTAGGTTCCCATCTAAGCAATCATTGACCGAAACCGTCAAATTTAGCCTCTTAGCGGGTCGAGAGCATGTGCGTAATCGGTAAGAACGAGCTCACCGAGCTCATTCGGAGCTACAAGTGCATCCACCCCTTTGACTACAGCCTCTTGGATGGCGATGGATACATTCTGACCGTAAAAGAGGAGCGAACACTCCACTACTTGGAGCACCAGAACCTAGTGTCGAACGAGGTAGTCTTCACTCCTCCGCAATTTGTCGCACATCTCACTGCCAAGAGCAAATACGGAAGGATGGGCCTCTCATTTCTTAACGCCGCGAAAGTCCACAGCGGCTATGTGGGTAGACTCGCTTTAGAACTCGTAAACCTGAGCAATGAGCGGCAGCCGATTACGATCAAACGCGGAGACCCGCTAATGCACATCGAATTCTTGAAGAGGGAGGGCGAGCCTTCCCCATACATTGGCGGTTACATGTTCCAGTTTATGAGCGAGGAGGAGATCGCCGACTATGTCACTATCCTCACTCGTGATTTCAAGAATGTGTTTCACAAAGATGAACTGGCAAAATCTGCCAAGGAACGGGTTGCCTTGGCTCCTCTGGTCTAGTTCTTGACAATTGTCGCTAGTGCGCGCTTCAATATCGGATCGTTTGTCTCTTTGATCGCCGACTCGTAAAAGTCTCGCATTTTTCTCTGTCCCGTTCTCTTTCCATATTTGTGGGCTTGAAAAGCCATTTCGACCTTGTCCAGCTGGTGGACCAGGCGAGCTTCCTTACTCCGCTTTTCTTTCAGATCTGTCCATAGTTTGAGATATGGTGCACGACTCTTGCTTGGTAGTTTCGACAGCAACTCTTGGATCGCTGTTTCCCGATCCTTCTGCACCTTTGTTGGCCCTAGGCGCGCCTTGTCCTGGGGCGTGAGATCCCCCATTATCGCTTCCTCCAGATCATGGATTAGCGCAAGTTTCAGAATTCTCTCCAGATCATAGCCCCGGCGCTCGCCCTCGTACAACGCCAACAAAGCTACTGCACACGTGTGATCTGCCACGGATTCCACCCTCCCTTCAACTCTCTTCCGCCATCCCTTCCGTTCCTCAAGCTTGAGTTCTGACGCGTACTGCCAAAACCTGACGAGAGAATCCAACCCGGTCGATAGGTTCGAGACACGTAAATTCTAAAAGCTTTACTTAAGTAAACTCAGATATACTTCCTCGCAAAGATGCGTTGGCGAGTGGTCGAGATTGGTCAAGAAGATCTTAACCAGATTTGCTGTAGCGAAGAAGTCAGCTGGCAGTGGAGATTCGGTGTATCGATCGCCGAGAATTTATCTACCAACGAAGTTGACTGACGATTCCAGCTTCCCCTTCAAAGAGGGAGACATTCTTTCGGTGAAAGTCGATGGTCGCAAAGTAATGATCCAAAGAGTGCGCAGAGCAATCGAACAGCGAAATGGCCCCAGCGAACCTACCAAGAAGTAATGATATTACAGGGGCCACAAGAGCCTTCCCAGATGATTGTACCGTGCTGAGAGTTGCGATTCAAGTCACAAATCTGACCGGAGAGCGCTACTGGGCTAACGACACTCCCCTACCGCCCCAAGTACAGATCGCGGTGAACATCAACATAGTTGGCCTCGACCAGAAAACAGAATCCATGGTTGAAGCACCCTTCGTTTTCACTGTAAGCTACACCCCCTCAATAGCGCAGCTTAGCGTCAAAGGCAAAGCTCAGGTAACAGGTGACCGATCCGAAGTTGCCCAGATGACTGAGGAACACAAGAAGAACAGACCGCCACCACAGACAGTAATCCAAGCAGTCTCAAACATCGCCATGGCAGAGGTTATCATCATGTCCAAGAGCCTCGGAATCCCGCCTCCCTTGCCTCCCATCGGCCTCCCCCCAGAAGCCTCTCCAAACCAGCCTACCCTCAGGAAAGAGTCAAGGTATACGACCTGAGATTTTCCAATAACAGAACCATCTCCAATAAATTGGAGAGACGCCAACCCTCCAACAAATTGGATGGCTTGAATCTTTAGCGGTCCCATCCCTTCCCAAGGCTCGATTTTAGTGGGACCCCGCCTGGTTAAGTCGACGCAGTGCTCACACATAATCAAGAACCTAGCCTTTTCGCAGCCATTCTGTTACCATCCACGGTTACCAAACCCGTTACCATCAAGGATTCTCCGAAAAAAAAATATTCTCGCGACACAAAGGTGGTTTTAGGAGAGTCACAGAGGACCGATTATTCTCACATCATGTGATCCGCACAGCCATTTCGTCTTCAGCACTAATACGCACAGGAATTTGCTAAAACTGCACTTTTAGCAAGAGCGCAAATTGGACTAAATTGTGGGAACCTACTAAGTATTTTCCGCCGACGGCAATGACTGTCAATCCACAGGCATACTGTTCAATTTGAAATCAACATCGAGCCCCGAGTCTGTACCGGTTCGGCATCTTCCTGCTAACCCACTCTGCTATACCATCGGACGTGGATAACACTGCCAACGTAGCCACATTACACAAATTCCTTCCAAGCTTATGCAACAGTTACCAGTCATGTAGATTGGCTTCACAATGCGCATCAGAGATGGACGAGGAGAAACCCGGCTAAGCGACGTGCACAAGAATCGGATACTAGAGTTGGCCGAGCCTGCGCCGCGAGACCACCTACTCTTAGGACTACAACTTGAGCGAGGATGGCGAATCGGAAGCATAGTCGGCTGCCACAATAAAGTCACGTACACGAGGAGGAGGACAGGAGAGAAAGCCATCTGCATCGTGAACCTCCCTGGAATAAAGAAGGAGGATGTCGGCCACGAAACGATCATGATTCATTTCAAGGGAGGAAAAACAGAGCCTGACTATCCTGGAGAGAAATGGCTCAGACTTGCGCAGGAACTAGCTTCGAAGGTTCACAAGGGCGAGAGAATCATCCCGCTCACAGAACAACATTGCACAAACCTCCTGCGAAAATATGCAAGACTCGCAGGTGTTCCTAACTGGGATCGACTACACAATCACCGTCAACGAGCCTATTTCGGTACTTACTGGGCTAGGAAAACGGGCCGCGACTATTGGAAGGTTCAGAGCCTCATGGGGCACAAAGACCTGAGAGCAACTGCAGTCTATGTTGAGGAACTCTCCCTCGAAGAGAAAAAACAGCTTCTCGATGGATCCTAGCAACTAGCGGGCTGACTCCCCCCGGAACCGATTGGGAACATGCACAGCTAGGCTGGCACCCCAGAAACAGTAAGCGAATGTCGCCGTAGTCAGCATGGCGATCTCGTCTCCGTTCAACTACGATTTTACTTACGTAATATCGCTGCCAGTGTCACAGTGAAAAACTGATAGTTAGACAGAGCACCCGCTCACCATAAGGATTAAAGCCACAACCAAGTTCTCGCAAATCCAAGTGAATCTTCGATGCCACGCAGAGCTGCACGCGGTCCGCCGAAACAGAAGACAACTATCCTATTCAAAGCGGGCAATCTCCCAAGCACCCCGGACGAGCTCTTTCGTCGAGTCTTCTGGAAGAGCGACTTTCTCGCTGGCGAAGCCCACAACTTCTGGCGAGAGGTCAAGAGGGCAGAACCAGCAGGTTTACCCATCCAGGCGTGGAAAGACTGGATCGGTAAGCGTGGGATGAGCGTGGGTCAGTTCTACAACATGATCCACGGACTCGTAGGAGCCGGGTTCATTGAGAAGAAGGATTCGAGGTGGCATCTAAGCGGAGGCTTCCTCCGAGAACTCGAACAGATGCTCACTGTATACTCGACCGAAAGCGGACTACGATATCAATTAGCCTAAGTTGCAATTTGAGCAGCCAAAACGGACTACCGAATCCTTGCACGGACTCGTGCCCTTACCCTACCTCGCGGATTAACCTCTCCGCGTCTTATTCTCGTGTCAGAGATGACCTTACCATCGTCAGCCCTAACCATCCGGACCACATAGAGCCGGAGGGGCCTCAGACCGCGGCCTCGCCGTAACGCGTTGACCCGCAACCCGTTTGCTCGAGTCTCTTCGCTGACCACAATAGCCTCCAATCGTTTTCTTCGGATCGCGGGTCCAAACGGATCCTTCAGCTCGGTGATTCTAGCTCGGTTAAGCCAACCCCGCGCTTTCAACAACTGCCGGAGATTTCGACGCCTAACCGCGAATGTCCCTACGGAATGATCCTTGTCGAGCTTGGAAACTAGGCGATCCCCCGTCACACCGACGAAAACCAATTCCCCAATCTCGAAGGCCTTAGCTAGCAATTTCTCGTGACCAATATGCAGAATGTCGAATGTACCTCCCACTGCGACCACTCGATATCGAAACTTCGCATTTGACAGACCGAAACGCCATCCAGTCATCACTATCAAAGAAATTTCGGAATAAAACATAGCTGTCCATGGCTAATCTCTCCATTTTTCCGAACTCGCCGAGGGAGACGTCAAGGAAGGGTTCGCATTAACTGTCGCATAGAGGGCCCCCGTACCTTGTCCTTGTTCGGAGCCCGGAAAGTACTCGAATACCCATATGCCGCCTAGGGGGCTATAGAGCATATGAGGAGCGATGAGCCCATCTAATCAGCCTCCTCGATCAAGATATCTTTTTGGATTCAAAGGCAAGCGACCCAGCCGAACCCCAAAGGTCACGACAACTGACGAAATACTTGACAGTTTAACTCGACATGCAATACTAATGGAAGAGGACGGAAAGGACCGAATTCTTGGATTGCAAGCGGTACTAGAAGTTGAGTCTGATGAAAACCCCGTCCAACCCTCGTATCTTGAGGCAACTCGAATGTTCAAACCTTTGAAAACGAGAAACCTTGAAAGTACGCCTTCGGTGCAATGTTTATCGGAGGTCTGACCTTTCTTTGGATCTATTCCAGACTGTCGGAGTCCCTTAATCTCCAGACTCTAACAACACTACAACAAACGATATCGAGGGTGGGATTCACAGATTGGCAGAAAATCACACTCATCGCGGTTTCTGCGCTCACCATTGCATTTCTTGCCCGTCGCTCACGACGAAGGATACGCTCACGTTTGCTCTCAGATGTTTAAGTTAGGGTCCAGGGAAAATCCACTGGGGACAAAGACCAATACTTGCCCCTGCACAGCAGGTAGCCCGGGGGAGATTCGAACTCCCGTCAGCAGGTGACTCCTTCCCTATCTAGGAAGGGATCCAGAGCCCACTAGGGACGCTTGTATGTCTGGCCCGTAACGTCCATGCTATGCTAGACCACTACACCACCGGGCTACGAAAGGCTCGGCAATAGCCCGGTATTCATAAGGGGTTTCTGTGCGAGAACCTGAGGTTCCCTATATACTTGTCGAAAGGCTTATATGATATTCGGCGTCCACGCTTTCACTTTCCTAACGTGAGTCCTCGCCGCGACAGATATCACGTGGTTCGACGCTCTAGTCGAGGCTCGGGAAAGCTGGAGAGCTAACTTAACGACCACGCCAACAGCTCCTGGGAGAAATCCAGCAAGAATTCACGTTTGCCCAGAATGTGGTAGCGTAAATCTCATTGAAGATTTTGACCAAGGCGAAACGATCTGTCAAGACTGTGGGCTGGTACTGTCCCAGAATCTCATGAGTCGCGGGCCAGAATGGCGTGCTTTCACAAAAGAGGAGAAGGACGAGAGAGGACGCGTAGGTATACCCACTTCATTCTCTATTCACGACAAGGGACTCTCCACGGTCATAGACCGCGTCAATCGGGACGCGTTTGGGCGACAGCTTCCGATGGAGACCAGGATGGAGATGCTCCGGCTTCGGAAGTGGCAGATCCGTACTCGAGTACACTCATCGTCTGACAGAAACCTGGCGCAAGCGATGGCGGAACTCGATCGCCTTACCGACAAGTTACACGTGCCCGCCAACGTGAAGGAGAGTTCAGCTGTAGTATACCGCAAGGCCTTGGATAACGGACTAGTGCGGGGCAGATCTATTGCCGCCATTGCTGCGGCGTCTCTCTACGCCGCCTGTAGATCGTCCGAAACCCCTCGGACATTAAAGGAGGTAGCTGCCGCCAGCAGAATCAAGAAGAAGGATGTGGCTAGATGCTACAGGCTGCTTTTGCGAGAACTCGAAATGTCCATGCCTGTGGAAGATCCGATTCGATGCATTTCGAAAATCGCGAGTAGAGCTGAAATTTCAATGCAGACTCAGCAATCAGCGATCCGAGTCTTGAAAGATGCGAGGAAGAAGGGCGTCGTGGCAGGCAAGGACCCCATGGGCCTGGCCGCGGCGGCGTTGTACGTCGCTTGCGTTCTAGAGAATGAGAAGAAGACTCAGAAGGAAATCGCGGAGATAGCAAATGTGACTGAGGTCACAGTACGAAATAGGTACAAGGGCCTAAAGGATTCCCTTGGATTGCCTACCTGATCGAAAGTACGCTCAGCGAAGGTATTGGCGCATGTTCTGAACGTTGTTGAAGACAGTGCTCCACTGCGGATGCACCGCAGCTCCTCCGCTGCTGAACCCGTTGAGAGCTATAGAGAACTTGACGCGAGGATCGCGCGAGTAGTAGTAGATGATGTCCAACTTTCTTTTTGGTGTTGCATTTGAAAGGCTCCTTTTCAGTGCGTTGAACAGATACTTGTTGAAGAACTCCAGCTCAATGGAAACGGAGATGCGTTCGCTCATTCTCCCACTTTAAATCACTTTGGAATGGCTAGCCCTGAATATTTATCACTATACCTTGGAACCGACACCTCCTCGCCGTTTCAGCAGACTCTGGAAGCCTGCGGCAATCTCCGGTACTCCGTGGATTCCGTGTGTTCGTTCAAGCAGAATATCCGAGCTTTGGGCTTTGACTCGTGCTTTGGGCAACCTCACGCTGGTTACAAGCACGATTTCAGCCCTGACGGCAGAATCACATCTCAGACGTCAGAATGCAAGAGAAGCGAACCGTTCTTCTCATGCTCTTCGGAGCCTGGCTATTCTGGTTCGTGCTCTTCCTGTCAATAGGAATCTGATCACCGGCATTTGAAGGCATTCTTAAATACGCAAGAACAACATACTCTGTCTGTGGACGACCACAAAGGAGTTTCAGGCTACTAGTATGGCCGATGTTTGTTCAACCTGCGGCCTACCGAAGGACCTATGCGTTTGCGGCACCATCAGCATGGAGCAGCAGACCGTAAAAGTCCGAATGGAAATGCGCAAATGGGGCAAACCGGCCACCATTGTCGAAGGCATAGATGGAAAGAGCGTCAATCTCCCAGATCTTGCAACTAAACTGAAGACATATTGCGCCTGCGGCGGCACTTCCAAGAACAATTCGATCATCCTCCAGGGAGATCATCGGGACAAGGTCAAGAAGGTTCTAGTCGGCTACGGCTTCCCCGAGGCTAGCATAGAGCTTCATTAGGGAAAGACGGCTGTCAGCTCTGCTCGACGTTCTTCGCTCCATCCACAGGAGTGGACGGGGCCAACCCTCGTGCCCTCAATGCGGAGCGACAGTGAAACGTTCGCGGGCACCTCTAGAGGGATGGATTCTTCCAATCCGATATCTTTGTGAGGAGTGTGGCTATTCCGGGTTCCTTGCATTGGAAAAGGAACAATCAGCTGAGTAGGATCGCTGCCATGACTCGAATCTCTTAGTTCGTCTCCCGATTCCAAAGCTTGACAGCCTGTTTCAATCCTTCGTCAAGTGAGTAATGCGGGTGCCACCCGATTTCTCTGCCAATCCTTGTATTGTCCAAAACGAGATACGCTGGATCTTGACTCTGTGGCCGTTGCGGATAGCCAGGCGGATAAGATCCAAAGACAATCTTTCCCTTGAATCCTGTCAATTCTGACAGCTTCTTGGCCAGTTCTGCATTTGTAATAGGATTGCCAGGAGACACATTGTAGACCCCGCCGATCGCGTTCTCGGATTTGGCCACGTCCAGATAAGCATCGACATGATCCTCAGAGAACATATAATCGCGAATCGAGTCAGGTGCACCGACATAGCACGTCTCTCCCCTCAACATCTTTGAGATCAAATACTCTGTGTAGAACCCGCTCTCCCAGACCCTCCCATAACTGTTGATAGGTCTCATCACAGTTCCTCGCAGGTGATAAATCCTGTTCGCCATTTGGACGTACTGATCAGCGGCCGCCTTCGACACGGCATAAGGTGATGCCGGGTTGAGGAGCGCGCTCTCTGAGATGGAATGATCGGCGGGTTGCCAGCCGTATACTTCTGCAGTGGAAGCAGCGATTAGCCTAGTGTTAGGGGACTGCTTGACGATCGAGTGGACAAGGTTCACTGTTCCATCAAAATTGATTCCTATGTATGGATAGGGATCGCCGAATGACAATCGAACAGGAGTTAGCGCTCCAAGATGGAAGACAATGTTGGGATCCGAGGTCTCTATGGCAGAGAGAACTGAGTGAAATCTCACAAGGTCGCCTTCAATTAGATGAATCTTGGGAACGATTTTTTCTATTCTCTTCAATTCTCTCTCCGACGAATGTCTAACCAACCCGTAGACATCGTCCCCCTGTTCCACTAATCTCGTTGCCAGTATTGAACCGATGAATCCCGTGATTCCCGTGACGAGAACATTCAATCTGCTTAATTCCTCAACTGCCTCTCCGCGTCTTCAAGCTCCCTTAAGGAATTGATCGTAATGAACGATCCCGAGTGCCTAAACGCGTTAACCTTACCCAGCCTTGAAAGCTTGGGAAAGGTCGTTCTTTCAATATCACCGACTCTGGGAAGGTACTCAACGATTTCGCGCTCAAACACGTAGATTCCGGTGGAAATATTCACGTCTTTCAATACAGGTTTCTCAAGGAATCCCCGACAATAATCATTCTTGTCTACCTTGACGAGTCCGAACGGCAGACGGGGATGGACAACCGCGATCGTTGAGAGAGTCTCGCTCTTCTGATGCTTCGCGAGCATGGTCTTCAGTCTGAGGTCTGTGATCTGGTCCCCGTTCAAGGCAAAGAACGTTTGATCCTCAACGTAACGGTTCACTGCCAGCCTGAAGCCTTCGCCTGTGCCTCCCGCTACCGTGTGGATGCTATACTGGATTCCCACGCCAAAACGGGTTCCGTCGCCGAAAAAGTCGATTATCTGCTCCTTGAGATAAGCCACACCCATCACAATGTTCGTGACCCCGTTTGCTTTGAGCCATTCAACCACCCACTGTAGAAGCGGCTTTCCCCCGACCTTTACGAGCCCTTTCGGCAAGTCAGCCGTTATGGGCCTTAGCCGAATACCCTCGCCACCAGACAGAACGACCGCGGTTCTAGGCAAATCGGTGGACCTTGGCAATCATATTATCGGACAGCGTTCTTCTCCAGACGGAGTATAAGCGTTCCACGCTGATGCATCGTAGATGGAGGACCGCGGTGCGCGCGAGATCGCGGAAAACCAATTTTTTGAAAAAAGAATTCTTGTTTTTTTCGCGTTTTGTAAATCGTAGTTTCGATTTTTTGGATGGAGGCCAGTGTAAGTGTGGAATCTGGTATGGATTGAACCAGTCATTCAGAACCGATTGACTGAAACGAGTTACCCTCAAACCAGCATCTGATTGAATCAGTAGCGTGCCAATAACCGCATGTTGGATGAGGTCTTATGGATCAGATCACTAACAAAGAAATAATTAGATCCTTACGCTTCGCTCCGAAGGAACTCGATGAGCGAAGACCCTCCAGCGGCGAAGTACGTTGTTCAGATCTTTGAGCCGGAGAAGCCCACACCCACTCCAAAACAGTTCGTGCAGGACCTGAAGGGCGTGGCCGGGGGAAAACAGATCGCCAGGATGAAAAAAGAGGCGGTCGCCTGCCCGGTTCTGAACAAGACCGTATCCTTCGTCCAGTGTTTCGCATGTCCAAACTTCATCCGCAGAGTCAAGGGAAAAGTGGACTGCAGAGGCCTGCCTCTCCCGTCCGCGTAGAATGAAGAGTAGAGCACGCCTTTTCGAATCGCTTCAAGCCAAATGTCAGTGATGATGGGATCATCTCAAGTTCTTTGCCGGCCGGGAAACTCATCCACCAAAACTAGGATTGATTTGGACAGTGCGGGGTCAAGAGTCATATTGGGACCGTTCCAGGGAGAGCACGAGCATTGTCAGTAGATAGTTGAACGGTGTGCTCACTCCGACTAGATTTCCTAGCCGGGTGATCGAACCGTTCAGTTGTCTGATCTCAGTCTTTCGACCAGATTCAATATCCTGGAGCATTGAAGACTTGTTCCTCGATGTCATAGCCAAGACTCTTTTGAACAGCTGTCTCGGGGCGGGTCTGAGAACAATCCCGTTTCCGTGGGCTACGGCACTACCTTCATCGATTACTCTGGATGCAGTCTCGCGGAGTTCCGGTGTTTCGAGTACATCTCCGTTTCTCACACGAGTTATGGCCGAAATGGGGTTAATTGCTGAATTTACAATGGCCTTAGTCCACAGCACTCCTCTGATATTATTGCTAATAACCGTGGAGAAGCCGGCTCTGCGAAACATCCTTCCAATAGCAAGGCATCGTTCAGAATGCTTACCGTTCATTTCTCCGACCCAAGTCGTCCCATTTCCGGTATGAATCACGCTACCCGGTCCAGTTGACAAAGCGGCTTCAGTAGTTGTTCCAGCGATGGTAGAATCTGAGCCCAAGCGAGCGTCCAATATCTCAACGTTTCCTAGTCCGTTCTGAAGACTCAAAACGGGCACATCGTGGATGACTGATCTTCTGAGAAGTGACCCGACTCCTTCCGTGTCGTAGGCTTTCACCGTGATCAATACTAGTTCAGGCTTGTCATGTTTTGACAGCCTCGTCCGCGTTTTGATGCGCACACGGACAATCTTTCCTGAAAGTTCCCGAATTCTAACACCATTCTTCTCAATGCAAGCGACGACACTTTTCCTGTGATGGATCAGTAGAACGCTCTGCCCAGCCCGTTGCAGCCGGCCTCCGAAAAGACAGCCGATTGCTCCGGCGCCAACAACGGCGATCCGCAAGAGTTCAGATCTTCCGCTTGGAATCGAGCTTTGCCCGTTGGTCTTCTTCCATTTTGAATACGTGCTGTTCCTCAGGGAATACTCCGTTTCGAACGTCAGCGGCAAAGTTCTGAAGGGCGTTCTTGATCATAGCCCCGACGTCCACGTAACGCTTAGCGAACTGTGGCTTGAAACTCGGGTACAATCCGATGATGTCATGAAGTACGAGCACTTGGCCGTCGCAAAACCTTCCAGACCCTATCCCGATCGTTGGAACGGACACAGTCTCAGTTATGACCTTAGCAACTTCCTCGGTTACCATCTCTTGGACAATTCCAAATGCCCCCGCTTTCTCAAGCGATTTGGCATCTTCAACGAGCTTGTCGGCAGAAGCTGCGTTTCTGCCCTGGATTCTATACCCTCCTTGCAATGTTGCCGTCTGGGGAGTGACGCCGATGTGGCCCAGCACGGGGATTCCTATACGGGTGATGGATTCCACTACCTTTGACACTTCGCTGCCTCCTTCAACCTTGATCGCCTCCATACCTCCTTCCTTTACGAACCTGCCCGCGGTACGAACAGCTTCTTCAGATGAGATCTGAAAGCTCATGAATGGCATATCGGCAATTAGAAGGGGGCGAGTCGCTCCTCTTCTAACGGCTCGGCAAACTGGCAAAAGTTCCTCCACGGTTACTGGAATCGTGTTCTCGTAGCCTAGGACAACCATTCCGTAAGAATCGCCCACGAGAACTGAATCGACTCCCACTGCGTCTGCAATCGCTGCGGTCGGGTAGTCATACGATGTCACCATGACAATTCTACGGGCTTCGGTCTTCATCCTCATGAACGAGGCGACCGACGTCTTTTTCCTGTCTGGTTCGTCGGTGGGTTTCAGTTCTTTATCCATCCGATGAGATATTCAACGATTTGTCTTATCGCGTTCGCCAGGTTTCTCTCGTTATTGAAGCTCGAAACGTATTCCTCTAGTCGACTTTGAGAGAGTGCCTTCATTTTCCTAGAGGATTTGATGAGGGCGGGAATCGCTCTTACAACATTGTCAACAATTGTTACCGAAGCGACCTGAGATGTTCGTGACAGAGGATTCAGGTCGATGGCGATGACGCTCTTTCCCTCGTGTTCAAGCGCTTGAGCCCTATCGCCGTCCTCGAGGGGAATCAAAACTACGTCTGCCTTTCCAATCCCGTTGGGATCCACTTTCGCCCTAGGACTCGAAATGCCTCCAATGGTCTTGCTTGCTGCAGAACCCACGCCGAGAATCTCCTTAGCCCCGAAGTTTTTCAAATGGCGAGCGATCAGTTTCTGTCGCACAAGCGTACGGTGGAATAGGTTCACTTCAATAGTGGCAGAGACCGTAGATGCCAAGCTTACTATTTCCTTCCCGGCAAGTGCCGCAGCATTTCCATTGACCGATATAACCGGCCATTTTGCCTTTAGAAGAAGCGCTGCTGCTGCCAAAGTTGCAACGGAAGCAGCCGGCATCGTTCTCTCACCGATGATATAGTCAAAGGCTTCGCCTCTTCCGTGGGCGATTAATCCCTGAGGAGCTATCAGCCCGCTAGCTGCGGCTTTGACTAGACTGTCCCGTGTCTTGAGGGATAAGTAACGAGGATGCTGTGGGGAGAGACTCAGGTTAGATGTGCTCCTGACCGAGCTACTGTAGATGTTGTGGGGCTTAGTGCGTGGTTGCGGAGGATTGCCTCGACGGATGTCACTTCTTCGTGCGGGAGTAGGCAGAACAACGACTCTCCCAACATAATCATGCTACAGGTAAAACCAGACAAATCCAGTGCACTCATGACTCGTCTTAGTCGAGAAGACACTAGTCCGACACAATTCGAGAATATTCGCGATAAGGCCATGAAGTTCGAGTGGGAAGCGTCTAGAAGAAATGTCTGAGTGAGGGCCCGTCCACAAGCATTGATGGTTTTCTTGAGATAATCATCAGCAAGCACTCGTCGAGTCGAAATCGGCCCGAAGCTAGCCGATACGATGCTTAAGGAGGAAGGAAGAAGCATCTTCCTAACTTGTCCAATTTCCGGAGCTCCAGGCTCGGTTCTGACAGTGAGCCCTCCCGAGAAGACAGATGTTACCGTCCCCAGGCCCGTCTGGCACTCCACTTCACATAGATGAGCGAGCTGAGCAGCCTCCGGTCTCGAGAGAGACAATCCCATAGCCTCGTTCAAAGCGAGGGACAGGCCGAGTGCACCTGCCCCACTCGTACCATATCCGAAGCCCGAAGGGACCCCGCTTTCGTGCGAGACCTGGATGTGCCATGACCTCCCGTCAAGCTCACAGTATCTTCGGGCAACTTCAATCGAAACCGCCTCGGTAGTCAGTTGATCACCGTTGAATCTAGCTACGATGCGCGGGTGCCGCGTCCGTCGAAGACTGACCCTCGTTGTTACTCCCGTGTCAAGCGCCACTCCCACCCCGGTTGAACCGATCCTGAGCGGGTCTCTGGCAGAATCATGAATACGAAAGAAACCAGTAATGTTGCAAGGCGAAAACGCCGAAGCTTGACTTGTCGTTAGTCGAAACCCGTCCTATATGAGGTGAAGGACCAATTGCACTATTCCAAACTATTCTCAGTGCAACTTCTAAGAATGAGGAGACTCTCAGAGAGTCTGAGGAGAGAGGTCCAGGGCGAGAGCCGGGGAATAGGCCTGAAAACGGCTGCTCTTTCTATGATCCTAACACGTCTTTGGGTCAGAATTGGAGTATCATGGGTCTTTCTTCCCACGGCGATTTCTTCCTGATTTTACCTAAATAAAGTAGGAATGTCCTTGAACGCGTATCTGGGGTCACCGAGGCATATCCTGTTACAAATATTGACTAAAAGAAATCAATCTCCACGTTGCAGAATAGCGAACCAAGTACCACCTTGCCCATCGACACTGAGACTAGAATTCGAGAAGGGATGCGAAGATATTAACTGAGAAGGAAGAGTAACAAAGAGATTCGAAAAGCCTCCCGTTGAAACCTAGCATGGATAGCACGTTTGAAGAGGAGCCTAAGGCTCGCTGCCCAGACTGTAATCAATCCCTCACATTCGTCCGAACCAAGTCCCATGAGAAAAGATGGTATTGCTATGGATGTGAAAAATACGTGGACCATCTCACTCAGACGCCTTTCATAAAGGACGCTCACTCGCGACTAGAGACTCTGACTGGACTGCAAGTCGTCGATTCGCACGGAATACTGGTAGGAAGGGTCCGAAAAGCGATCCCGACTGATTCCGGCGATATCAAATCTCTGCTGCTTTCGGTCGACAAGGAACAGTTCAAGACGCTACTCGACGATAGAGACCTATCAAGAGAGTTTGAGGTCTCACACGATAAGATCGCGACCGTTGGAGATGTGGTGATTCTTGCCGACGTCTTCTCTCCAAGTGCTCTCGCCCCCGCGAGGCCAAGCGATACGATGCAAGGAGTCCGCTTGTGCGGAAAATGTGGGGCTCAACTTCTCCAAGGAGCCAAACACTGCATCAAATGCGGTTCACTCTTAGACTCGACCGACTGTCCGACCTGTCGAACAATGAACCCTGTCGAGGCAAAGTTCTGCAAGAACTGCGGTGGCAAGATCTCGTAGATTTCTAACAAGAGACAGCGAATGGTGGCATAAACCGAACGCATTGGGCAGATCGGATTTGGGCTTGCATGAACTCTTACTCAGAGAGAGCCCTCCCAGGTAGAAACTGAACTAATAAAAGACCAAGCGAGACTGAGAGGATTAAGACGCCCTCCCAGCTCAGAAGAGACTGTCCAACAGGAAAATTTGACCTGATCCAACTTTGCATAGTCGCGTTCGATTCGGACTCTTGCACGAAGCCCGAGTAGAGTGCGACTAGCGCAACACTCTGGACAAACGCTATCGCGCCAATTCTTGAACCTGGGCCAAACAGTCGTCCTGTCCCTTCATGATCTTTCTCAACTCCTAAGGGATCGAGGTCAGTAGTTGGGGAGGCTGATGTGGTGCGTAGCTTTGTTTCGCGATTTGCAGTCGCGAACATGATTGTGCCACCTCCGCATATCACTAAAAGTGCTCCAAGTGATCCAAACGTGAGAGCTGAGTAGATGGTGTCTCCCCACGGTCCGAGTGCTTGCGGCGCATCCGCTCGAAATAAGGCCAACACAGAAAGAAACAGGCCGGCCATGATGCCTGCTGCACCAGTGAGGATTTCGATCTTCATTCCCTCCTTCTGGGAGGTGAAGATTGCCTCCAAGCCCTTGCGTTCGCGACTCCGACGATTAACCTGTGCCAATGAACCGTTTTCGCCAGATTGCATGGAAGCTAGCCTCGCATGTCGAAGGGTTGGGCCAATAAAGGCTATAACATTACTTTGAGCCGCGCACATTCCGCTGACAATCGGGGTCTACATGTTTGAAGGGGCTGATTCTTGCTGGAGGATTTGCGACAAGACTTAGGCCCCTGAGCTGTTCTAAGCCGAAGCTACTCTTTCCGCTTGTAGGCGTACCGCTTGTAGATCGTATGGCCGGATGGTTTGCCCGAGGAGGAGTTACCGAGGTGATACTTGCGGTCAATCATCTGTCGGACAAGTTGAGGGTTGAGGTAAGTCGGAGGAAGCTTGACACGAAGGCTGTACTGTCAGTGGAGGAGACTTCTCTCGGAACAGGTGGGCCCATAAGCCTTGCGCGACCGCTGCTGAACAACGATGAGCCTTTGATCGTTGCAAACGGGGATGTAATCAGTGATATTGATCTCCGAGGACTAATAGCAGCTCATGCTAAAGCCGGGGCAGAAGCAACGATTGGTCTAGTCTCTGTAAAGGATCCGCGACCGTT
>Ga0209159_1001378_pt1 | contig 18850 bp, 17 predicted proteins | sample GraSoiAngelo_144_FD_185901 | JGI IMG/M metagenome (GOLD analysis project Ga0209159, IMG submission 185901) | Grasslands soil microbial communities from the Angelo Coastal Reserve, California, USA - 14_1009_02_40cm (SPAdes) (version 2) | ecosystem: Environmental > Terrestrial > Soil > Grasslands ...
CGGTAATGCTTTCGACCGTGCCGGGCGCCGGAGGTCAGCTGCAGAGCAGCTCCGCGGCCCGCAGGTAGACCTGCACGCACCTCTCGACCGAGGCCAAATCGACCCACTCCACGTCGGCGTGCGCGCCTTCGCCTTCCGGTCCATACGCCACCGCTGGGATGCCAGCCGCGTTCAGCAGCGCCATGTCCATCCAGTACGCGACGCCGATAAGCACCGGGTCTGCTGCGGCCAGCGCAACGGCGCGGGTGAGCGGATGGTCGCCGGCGACTTCCGACGGCGGTCGCTCCAGCATCACGCGGGCGGTGCCGCGTTCCTCGCCGATCAGCTCTTGGATCTCGCGCAGGCTGCTGGCGCCGTCTTCGCCGGGCACCGTGCGTCGCTCCAGCTTGGCCACGCAGCGGGCCGGATACGTCGACATCTCCTGGCCGCCCTCGATCAGCGAGGCGTGGATGGAGCCCGCCCCGAGCAATCGATGTCGTGGACCCTCGCGCAAGCGCGAATCGAGGTCTAGAACCCCCGTCAAGACCCGGCCCATGTGTGCGATCGCGTCCACGCCCAGATCGGAGCGCGACCCGTGGGCGGCGACGCCGTGCGTTTCCACCTCGAGCCAGACGAACCCTTTGTGGGCGAGACAGAGCTGCAGCTCGGTTGGTTCGGTGACGATCCCGAAGTCGGCGCGAAACTTTTCCAACACCGCGGAGGTACCGAGGCTCGCGACCTCCTCATCTGCGACCGCCGTCACGATCAGGTCGCCTTTCAAGCGCAGGCGGGCCGCCTCTCGAGCCGTGACCATGATCGCCGCCAGGCTCGCCTTCATGTCGTACGCGCCACGGCCGTACACGCGACCCTCGCGCACCACGGGCGAGAACGCCGCGGCCATCCCGCCCGCGCCCACGGTGTCCATGTGCGCGTTCAACATGAGGCTGCGCCCGCCGCCACTGCCGCGCAGGACTCCCACCACGCTCGGGCGCCCGGGCACCGGCTCGACGACCTCGACCAGGAGACCTTCGGCACGTAACCACGACGCAACGAATCCGGCGATCGCTGTCTCACCGCCGCCCGAGGCCGCAATGTCGGGATTCACCGACTCGATCGCCACCAGCTCACAGATCAGCGACTCGAGTCCTGTGGAAACGTTCATGGCCACGCTCCAAACCATAACCACCCGTTCCCTTGCCTTTTTCTCAGGCCGAACTACACTCCCTGGAGCCGCTTTGGCGCGCAGAGATATGGGGTTTTGGAGGAAGCAAGTATGTCTCGATCGTTGCGACGCGCGCTCACTCTGGCGACCGGATTCGTCACGGCCGTTGCGGCCGGACCGGCGCTGGCGACCGTGCAGGCGACCACCGACCAGAAGGGTCTCTCCGCGATCAACCACATCGTCGTCATCTACGAGGAGAACCACAGCTTCGACAATCTCTACGGAGGTTGGGAAGGCGTGAATGGCCGCGCCAACGCTGACGCCGCCCATACGACTCAGGTGATTCAGAGTGATGCGGTGGCGCCACCGGTGTACACCTGCTTGATGCAGAACGACGTGAACCTGGTCTCGGCGCCAGGTCCCGTCTGCACAGATACGACGACCGGAACGACTTTCACGAGCCACTTCACCAACCAACCCTTCAGCATCGAGGCATCCATTCCGGCGAGCGCGCACACCTGCCCTGTCCCAGGGGCGCCGTTCTCGGCGACCGGATACCCGGACAATTCGAGCAATTTGCCCGGTGGCTGCACGCGCGATATCGTGCACCGCTTCTACCAGGAGCAGTACCAGCTCAACAACGGTCGGCAGAATCTGTACGTCACAGGCAGCGATGCGGTCGGCCTGGCGATGGGCTACTACAACACGAGCGCCCTGCCGATCTATACGTACCTGCACAGTGACGGCCACCCTCACTACGCGATCGCTGACGACTTTTTCCAGTCGGCGTTCGGCGGATCGTTCCTCAACCACCAATGGTTGATCGCGGCGGCCAGCCCTACATGGACGGACGCGCCGGCTGACCAGCACTCGATCCTCGACATCAAGGGCATGCCGACCAACTACCCGCTCTACCACACCGATACCGCCAAACTCGACAAAGCGGTCACACAGGCCTGCGGTCTTTCCACGACCAATCCGAACCGCGCATGCGGTGACTACGCGGTCAACACCATCCAGCCCTTCCAGCAACCCTTCAAGGGTTCGCCTCAGCTTCCCGCCCAGACGGGCACGACCATCGGCGACAAGCTGACCAGCGCAGGTGTCAGCTGGGCGTGGTACTCAGGCGGATGGTCGAACGCCAACGGTGACGTCGGGGCGCCGGGCTGGAGCAATGGCACTCCCGGCCTGAATCCCACCTGTACCGACCCCGCCTCCGCTCCGAACCCGGCCTGGCCGCACTGCCCGAACAAGGTCTTCCAGTACCACCACCAGCCGTTCAACTACTACGCCGCGTATGCGACCGGCACCCCTGGGCGGACGCACCTGCGCGACGAGGTTGAGTTCATGCAGCTTGCGAACAACTCGGCCCAAACGTGCGACCTCAACTCGGTCAGCTTCGTGAAGCCGATCGGGCTCGAGAACGAGCACCCCGGATACACAAGCGAGGGCCGCGGCAGTGACCACCTGGTTCAGCTGCTCTCGGCGATCGACAACAGCGCCTGCCGCAAGGACACCATGGTCGTCGTCACCTATGACGAGTTCGGCGGCCAGTGGGACCACGTCGTGCCTCCGGGCCAGGGCGGAACCGCCGGACCCCACGACCAGTGGGGCCCGGGCACGCGCATCCCGGCGCTGGTCATTGCTCCGCGCCTGCGCGGGGAATTCGTCGTCGACCACACCCAGTACGACACCACCTCCATCCTCGCCACGATCGAGCGCCGCTACGGCCTCACCCCGCTCGGCGCCGAAACGCGCGATGGTGCGGTCAACGACCTCTCCAGGGTTTTCGCGGCGAAATCGCCTTTCGCCTGACCGAGGCAGGGAAAGCGAGGGCCCGGCGTCGGGCCCTCGCGGCCGGCCACCGGTCGCCTCAGCTGCGGCCGCCGAAGATCGAGCTCTCGAGCACGTAGAACACCGCGATCGCGGTGTAGAAAGCCGCGCTTGCATATGGGTTGACGAGGGCCAGGGCGGTGGCTGCCGCGTACAGGAAAGGCCCGGGCAGGTAGCTTCGCCCTATGCCCTCCACCGTCCGAGCGTCCGCGTTGGTTCGAAGCAGGCGCCGCCCTGCGGCCGCGTAGCGCCACAGCAGGTTGAATGACACGGCGGTCAGCGTCAGCGTGATGCCGTAGGCGATCGACGCCGCCTGCAGGCCGTCGGGATTGGTGATGTGCTCGGCCAGGAGCCTGGTCGGGAAGGGGATGAACGCGATCACCATCAGGAACAGCACGTTCAGCAGCAGAAACAGCCGGTTGACGTGCGCGATCTGGCTCATGACGGTGTGGTGGTTGGCCCAGATGATTCCGATCGTGATGAAGCTCACGGCGTACGCCACGTAGCTCGGCCAGATCTTCAATAGCTGCAGTCCCAACGGCGCGCCTTCTGCTGACACGTTCAGGATCAGGAGCGTGGCCGCGATCGCGAAGACGCCGTCGCTGAAGGCCTCGAGCCGGGAAGTTGTCACGGCGTCAATTCAAACGCAAGTTTCGGAGGCCGCGTTCGTTAAGCCGCGCTGTAGGGCCGTATGTGAATACCACGAGGAGTAAGGCCTCCTCCTCTCTACACTCCCCATCTCCAACTTCTCGAGGCCGATGCTCCAGCCGACCCGGCGGGCCCCCCTCCCTGATTGCTCGCCGGGCTCCGGTTGGGCTTCCTCCCCACTCGTGCGGAGGTGGAGCTCAAGGCGCCGGAGGGGCTATCCCACCAATCGGACCGTCCAGAAGTCGCTCGCCAAGCCTGGCTGGACGAAGTACGCGTATGGGAGCGTGAAGTAACCCTTGATGCCCCAGGCGGCGCCCCATGAGTTGCGGGCCAGGAACCACTGCCTGGACTCGTTGTAACCAACCGCCATCACCGCGTGGCCGCCGACCGGCCGCTCACCCCAACCGGGCATGGGCGCATGGCCCGTCTTCCGGACCGCCTCGGTTTCGAAGCTCTCATAGACCGTGAACCCGAAGATGAACGGGTAGCCCGAGGCAAGGCACCCCTTCATCTGGTTCAGGTCCTGGATGAGGCTCTGGTACGAAACGGCGCGGTCCAGCCTGGCGTCCTTGTAGCACTTCGCCGACGGCCGTTTCGCGAACTTAGCGATGTCGTAAGGCCATTCGGGTTCCGGACAGACACCGTCGCTCGCCACCGACTTGATCCCGTCGCGGATCATCGCGCCGCTGTCGATCGACACCGTGCCCTCGATGACGCGCTCGTTGTAGTAGATGAAAAGGCGTGACGGCACGAAATCCGAGAGCTTCTGCTTGATGCGGTCGAACTCGACCGCTCCGCCGATCGCGTTGGCCGTGCAGCTGCCGAGCTGGCCCTGGTCGTAGACGGGCGGGCACTTGGCGCGTAGGTCGGTGAGGGCCGGCAGCGCCTTGAGGTACTGGGCGGGAGCAGCGTAAAGATGGTCGCGCTGGTCGGGCACGTCCGGTATCCACCCGTAGTGGCGGATCTCGCGGGGTTGGGTCATGGCATCAAGCTCCTAGAGGTATGGCCAGTTGGCGACGCTCGGGCCGTCGCCGACGTAAGCCTGAACGCCATTCGGAAAACGGTGAGCCTCCAGCACGATCGCGGTCGCGCGTGCGTGTCCCTCGAGGATCACGAGATGTCCGTCGGGGCGGCGCAGCGCGATGATCTCGGGCACCTTTTTGTCCGAGTGGCACAGGCCTGACGCCAGCGACAGCACGACCATGTTGGTCGAGTCGCCGGTGAAGACGTGGCCGACGTTGGTCGCGCCCTCGGCAACCTTGCGAGTGGCGGGCGCGAGGATCGGCCACGCCGCGCCTTGCCTTGCGTACAGCAGCTCGCCGACCTCGTCGGTGCTCAACCGGAATCGACGCCACCCGATGTCGGCGCCGAGTCCCTGGAAGCTGCCCGCGCTCTGTCCGAACCCGTAGACCGAGGTGATGATCTGCCGCCGCAGCTCGTTCTGTGCGCCGTCATGTAGATCTGGCGACCGCGCCGCCTTGAGAGCGACCGACAGGTTCGCAGGATTGGGTGGGTTGCCGACCAGGTAGGCCTGGAACTCGGGCGACTCGATCTCGGCCTGGAGCCAGGCCAGAATGACCTGGTCTTCGGTCGCCTTTCCCAGGTCGTCCATCGTGGAAAGGGTAATCGGCTCTCCCCACCCGGCCGCGCGCTGCGCCGGCGGCCGGCCTCCCCATGAATGGGGAGGAAGCATGGGAAAATAGCACCTCCATGCCGAAAGTCCACAAGTGGGTGTATCAGTTCTCAGAAGGCTCCGCCAAAATGCGCGACCTTCTTGGCGGCAAAGGCGCTGGCGCCGCGGAGATGACGCGGGCGGGCATGCCTGTCCCACATGGCTTCACGATCACGACCGAGGCGTGCCGCGCGTATTACGCGAGCGGCGGCAAGTTTCCGAAAGGACTATGGGAGCAGATCCTGCCGGCGCTGAAGATCCTCGAGCGCAAGGCGGCCAAGAAATTCGGCGACCTGAAGGATCCGCTGCTAGTCAGCGTCCGCTCGGGCGCGAAGTTCTCCATGCCCGGGATGATGGACACCGTCCTGAACCTGGGCCTGAACGAAGAAACGACCAAGGGCCTCGCCGCTCTGACCAAAGACGAGCGCTTTGCCCTCGATGCGAGGCGCCGCTTCATTCAGATGTTCGGCAAGACGGTCAAGGGCATCGACGGCGAGAAGTTCGAGCATGCGCTGCAGGAGGCCAAGAAGAAGGCCGGGGTCAAAACCGACCCCGACCTGAAGCCCGAGCAGCTGCGCCCGCTGGTCGCTCGGTTCCTCACCATCTATAAGGAAGAGACGGGTCGCGATTTCCCGACCGACCCGGTCGAGCAACTGCGCGATGCGATCGACGCGGTGTTCAAATCATGGAACACCGATCGCGCGAAGACATATCGGCGCATGGAACGAATTCCGGACGACCTGGGGACCGCGGTCAACGTGCAGATGATGGTGTTCGGCAACATGGGCGAGACGTCGGGGACCGGCGTCGCGTTCACGCGCAACCCGATCACGGGCGGCAAGGAGCTGTACGGCGACTACCTTGCCAACGCGCAGGGCGAAGACGTCGTGGCGGGAGTGCGCGACACCGAGCCGATCAATGCGCTGAAGCGCCACATGCCGAAGGTGTACGCGCAGTTCGAGCGCTACGCGCGTCAGCTCGAGAAGCACTACCGCGACGTCCAGGACCTCGAGTTCACAATTGAGCGCGGCAAGCTCTACATGCTGCAGACACGCTCGGCCAAGCGCACCGGTGAGGCGGCCGTGAACATCGCGGTCGACATGGTGAAGGAGCGGCTGATCACGAAGAAGGACGCTGTGGCGCGCATCGAGCCGCGGCAGCTCGAGCAGCTGCTGTTCCCGCGCGTCGACCCAGCGGCGAAAGTGTCCCCGCTCGCGAAGGGCGTCCCCGCATCACCTGGAGCGGCCAGCGGCGGCGCGGTTTTCGACGCCGACACCGCGGTCGAATGGGGCAAGCAAGGCAAGGCGGTGATCCTGGTCAGGGTTGAGACGAACCCCAACGACGTGCACGGCATGGTCGAGGCGAAGGGCATCCTGACCCAAACCGGCGGCACCGCGAGCCATGCGGCCCTGGTTGCGCGCGGCATGGGCCGGCCCTGCGTCGTGGGCGCCAGCGCAATCGACGTGGATGTGCGGCAGCGCAAGTTCTCTGCCAACGGCACCACGATCAAAGAAGGTGATCAGATCACGATCGACGGCACCACCGGTGAGGTATACGTCGGCAATGTCCCGACGATCGAAGCCCGTTCATTGAACCAGCACCCCGCTGCGAGCGCGGTCCTGCGCTGGGCCGACGAACTCCGGCGTCTCGAGGTATGGGCGAACGCGGACTATCCGCGCGATGCGCAAAAGGCGCGGGAGAACGGCGCCCAGGGCGTCGGCTTGTGCCGGACCGAGCACATGTTCATGGAGCAGGAACGGCTGCCGGTCGTGCAGGCCATGATCATGGCCACCACCACCGCGGAGCGCGAAAAACAGCTCGCCAAGCTCCTACCGATGCAGCGCGGTGACTTCGAGGGCATCTTCAAGGAGATGGCGGGGCTGCCGGTGATCATCCGGCTCATCGACCCGCCGCTTCATGAGTTCCTGCCGAGCCTCGAAGAGTTGATACGCGAGACGACCCACCTCAAGGACACGGGCGAGGATCCCGCGCGACTGGCCGAGCGAGAGAAGGTCCAGGCCAGAGTCGAGGAGCTGCACGAGGCCAACCCGATGTTGGGCCTTCGCGGCGTGCGGCTGTCGATCCTGTATCCGGAGATCACACGAATGCAGGTGCGCGCGATCATGGAGGCGGCCTGCAACCTGCGCAAGCGCAAGGTCGACGCGCGACCCGAGATCATGATCCCGCTCGCGGGCACGGTGGCTGAGCTGCGCACGGTTCACGCCGAGCTGAAGCCGGTGGCGGAAGCGGTGCAGAGGGAGGCGGGCGTCAAGGTACCGTACAAGTTCGGGACCATGATCGAGATCCCGCGCGCCGCGCTGACGGCGGGCGAGATCGCGCAGGAGGCCGAGTTCTTCTCATTCGGCACAAACGACCTCACCCAGACCACCTTCGGCTTCTCTCGCGACGACGCCGAGCGAGCTTTCATCGTCCGCTACCTCGAACAGAAGATCCTGCCCCGCAACCCGTTCGAGACGATCGACGTGGCCGGCGTGGGGCGGCTCATGGAGATCGCGGTCAAGGAGGGCCGCAGGACCCGGCGCGATCTCGAGGTCGGGATCTGCGGCGAGCATGGGGGAGACCCCGACTCGATCCACCTTTGCCACAAGCTGGGGCTGAACTATGTTTCGTGCAGCCCGTTCCGCGTCCCGGTGGCGCGGCTGGCCGCGGCGCAAGCGGCGATCGGAGAAGGTACTGGTACGAAGTAGCTCTCTGAATCTTGCGGAGTTCAGGGAGCGATTCGCAGGCGAGGTGATCCTTCCCGGCCACCCGGACTACGACCAGGCGCGAATCGTTTGGAACGCAATCGCCGACCGGCGCCCAGCCCTGGTCGTCCGCCCGACCTCGGTCGATGACGTGATCAGCGCGATCCAGTTTGCGGGCGAGGAGCAGCTTGTCGTGGCGGTGCGCGGTGGGGCCCACAGCGTGGCCGGGTTCTCCACGTGCGACGGCGGCATGGTCCTGGACCTCTCGCGCATGCGCGAGGTGACGGTCGATCCGGTGAACAAACGAGCGCGGGCTCAAGGCGGCGCGCACCTGTCGCAGCTCGACAAGGCGGCGCAATCGCACGGCCTGGTCTGTCCCGTCGGCGTGGTCGGGCATACCGGCGTGGCCGGACTGACGCTCGGGGGCGGCATGGGCCGCCTGCAGCGCAAACTCGGGCTGACGGTCGACAACCTCGTGGGGGTCGACCTCGTCACCGCGAACGGAAACAAGATCCACGCGAGCGAGACAGAGAACCCCGATCTGTTCTGGGGTCTGCGCGGGGCAGGCGCGAATTTCGGCGTGGCCACCTCGTTTGAGTTCCGCCTGCATCCGATGGATGGAACCATCTTCCAGGGCGGGGTCGTCTTCCCGGCCGAGCGAAGCCTCGAGGTGGCCGAGCACGTCCGCGAATTCGTCGCCACGCACGATGACGTCCACGTCGCCCTTGCTTTCACGAAGGACGAGGAGCTCGAGGGTCAGCCGGTCTTCGTGGTTGGTTCGACTCATGCCGGCGGTGTCGATGATGCGGAGCGCGACCTCCGGGTCTTCCGCGAGCTGCGCCCGCTTCGGGACACATTTGGCGCCAAGCCATACCTGGAGGTGCAGCGCATGGCTGACGAGTCGTCGGGGTGGGGCCAGCGCTTCTACACGAAGGCGGGTTTTCTGGCCGCGCTCAGCGACGAGGTGGTCAGCCTGTGCGCGGGATTGGTGGAAACCATCCCGCCCGGCGCCGAGCTGTCGTTGTGGGCGCAGGGGGGCGCGGTCGGACGCGTGCCGGACGACGCGATGGCATACACCGGACGACATGCGCCCTTCAACGTCTCGGCGGAGCTGGCATGGACGGATGCAGCTGACGATGAGCAGCGGATTGCATGGGGACGCGCGGCGATCGCCAAGATCAAGCCGTTCATGACAACCGGGCAGTACGTCAACGATGTGGTCGAAGCCGGCACGGACGGCGCGCAGATCTATGGCCAGGCGAAGTACGAGCGGCTGGTCGGGTTGAAGCGGAAGTACGACCCCGACAACTTTTTCCGGCTCAACCAGAACATCCGGCCATAAGCGACGCAGCGGAGTGATCGTCAACGTCTGCCCGGCGGCGGTCACGTCGGCCTCACCCGAGAGGATCTGGAACGTCCTGACCACACCCGAGCGATTTGGGGAGTGGCTGGGCGCTCGCTTCGTTTCCGCCGAACCGCCGGGACCGATTCGGCCCGGCCAGGTCATCAACCTGCGGGCGCCATCGCTGGCCATGCAGTGGCCTGTGCGCATGGATGTGCGCGATATGGACCCGAAGCGCCGCTGGATCGACCTGGTGGTCTTTCTGCCTTTCGGCGTCGAGAACCACGAGCGTGTGACCCTGAGCGAGACCAAAGACGGCGGCACCCTGGTTCGGTTCAATTGAGACTTCCACCTCCCGCCCGGGTGGCGGGGTCGGCTGGTAGGACTACTCCTCGGCCGCGAGCTGCGGCGCGGACCTGAGGAGTCGTTGCAACAACTGATTCGGGCCGCGAGCCCCTCCGGCGGCTTCGCCGCCACCTCCCCATGAATGGGGGAGGAGCAAACGCAACTAGGACTTGGCTTTCAGCTCCTGCATCGCCTTGGCGAGGTTTCGCTCGCGGGTCTCGGCGGTCTTGCCATTCGCGATGGGTGCGACCAGACGGTACTTTCCGCTGTACGAGAGGCTTTCGAAGTACTTCTTCGCTTTTGGATCTTTGGCAAGCGCCTTCGCCAGCTCCGGCGGGACCTCGACGTCGCGCGGTTGCGTATCGAGCTCGACATCGACTTCAACCGTGTCCCCGGCGGCGACGTGGGCGTGGTTGCGCACCTCCTCGCTGATGCCGAGCATGAAGGTCCCGCCCATCGGCGCGATGGCGCTGCGATACGTGTAGCCGTTGATCGTGACCCGAACGAGCGGCCGCTTGGTGGAGCCGAGACCGTCCACCACCTTGGCGGGCACCTCGACCCCGGTCGCGGTCTTGCCGGCGAGCAGCACCTTGGATCTGAACCTCATCTGCTTGTCCATGATGCAAGCAGCCTGGCCGGCATGGCTGACGCCCACACCCATCCGACGACCAATGCGAACCAGAGTGGGAGCAGGTTGTGGGTCAGCCCGCTCATGACGGTCGCGAAGCAAGCCGCGACGATGACTCCGGTGGCGATGCAGTAAAGCGCCCAGGAGCGCTGACCCAGCTTCCAGTACCGACGAGCGAAGACGAAGCACGCAGCGACGAGTGAGGTGAAGCCGATCGCGAATCCGGCGAAGTGGAGCGGTGCGTGCCAGCTCATGGCGGCAGGCGCGCCGGCCGGCGCGCCTGGAGGAAAACCGTAACCCGGGTCGGCTGAGAACACGCCGCCGACGATCAGGCCCAACCCCACACCGACGGTGAGAAGTGGTCCCCACGTGCCGGCGGTTTCACCCCGCAGCACCCGTCGCATTCCGAACGCTCCAGCGATGAAGAGCAGCCCGCACACCACGAAGTTGGTGACCTGGATCGAGCCAAGATCGCCCAGGCTCAGCATGCTGAGCGGGTGTCGTGTCCAGTCGAAGCCCGCGCGAAGTGGGATCTGGATGAATCCCACCGCGATAAAAAGTGGTCCGGCGACCGCGCCGCATGCAAGTAGGACAGTGATGATCGACCTTGCCGACGATCCGGTGTCTGCGATCGGAGACCTTAGCTCGCGGATCATCGCCCTTTCTCCTTGGGGCCGGCCTGGACCGCTGTTGGGGCAAGCTGGACGATTCGGATGTGGTTGCCAAACGGATCGCGCAGACCGAAGTCGGTGCCGTATTCGTGCTCGTTCGGCTCCTGGGTGATGTCGACGCCCCTGGCCTTCAGCGTCTCGTAGGTCTTCTTCACGTCGGAGGTCGTGAATCCGGCAGCGAAGCCTGAGGCGCCTTTGCTCACGAGCTCGCGAACCTGGCCCGCGGTCTTCTCGTCCATCGCGGGCGGACCCGGCATCTCGAGCAGGATCTCGTGCGTGATGTCGCCGGGCACCCGGACGGTGAGCCAGCGCATGAAGCCAAGGGGTACGTCCTGGGCGACTTCGAGCCCAAGCTTGCCGACGTAGAAGTCGAGCGCCTGTTGGTGGTCGTTGACGAAAACGTGCGAGATGTTGATCGAGTTCAGCATCGGTTATCTCCTCCTGATGGTTTGACGTTGAGATCGATGCTATTGGCCGTTCTGGGCGGACCGCTTCTCCAAAAGTGCTCGGTCTTGGCTTGGTCTCATCCACGCCATCGTGTAACAGGTGGGCGCCATCATCACGTCACCACGCGCCCGATAGTCGGTGGGATTCACGCCCACGATGTCCCGGAACATGCGGCTAAAGGTGCCCAGGCTCGTGAACCCGACGTCGAGACAGATGTCGGTAACGTTGCGCTCGGTCTCGCTGAGAAGGAACATCGCCCGCTCCACCCGCCGTCGCTGAAGGTACCGGTGCGGCGTCTCCGCAAAGGTCGACCGAAACGTGCGTATGAAATGGGCTTCGGAGACGCTGGCCACGCTGGCCAGCGCCGGGATGTCGAGAGGCTGCGCGTAGGAGCGATCGATCGCATCGCGCGCACGCAGCATTCGGCGATTCAGCTCTTCGACGGCACGGCTCACGAAATTATTTTCCCCTAGCTTTAGTTACCACTGGTCCCCTTGACAAGTCGGGCGCGATTTGATTGAATGATCAAGCAAATTTGACTGATCATTCAACCAAGGAACTGCGATGACCCTCGACACCCACGAAAAGATCCTCCAGGCGGCCTTCTCCGTCCTCTCCCGGCAGGGCTACGAGAACACCTCGACCAAGGACATCGCCGAAGAGGCCGGCGTCGCCCAGGGCCTGATCCACTACTACTTCAAGTCGAAGCAGCAGCTCGTGCTGGCGGTGCTCGCGTTCGTGTGCAAAAAGGTTGAGCTTGGCGTGGAAGGAGAAGCGGGCGCGCTCGCGGCCTTTGAAGAGACCAAGACGATGCTCCGGACCAGCCGCGACACCAACTCCCTCCTCATCCAGCTGATCGGGGTCAGCCTCACCGACCCGGTGATCGGCCCCGGCGTGCTCGACTTCATCCGCGACCAGCGAGCACACGTCGAGGACATCGCGCGCCAGGTGCTCGCGGAGCGGGAGCTGGATCCGACCCCCGCGCGCGGCATCGCCGGCGTGGTGTGGGCGGCGATCCTCGGGATCATGATCCAGAGCCTGGTCGACCCCGAGTTCAACACCGACGAGGCGGTCGACGCTCTCGCGGCGATGTCACTATCTGCGGTTTTCTCGCCCGCGCAGGGCGCTTAGAGCAACAGGAGGAAAGGCAAGTGTTCGCAGGTTGGGGTCGCTTCGTCTACCGAAATCGTTGGGCCACGCTGATCGGATCCGGCGTGCTGCTCGCCACCTCCGTCGTCCTGCTCATGATGGGCGGCACCCTGACCAGCGGTGGCCCGCTCACGAGCAACCTTCAGTCCGCGCGTGCAGGCAACCTCATCACCTCCGAGCTGGGCGTCGCGAAGGTGACCTCGAACTTCGACCTGATCTTCCGCAGTGACTCCCTCACCGTGACCGATCCGCAATACCAGGCTGCGGTCGCGGACGCGTTGGCGCCAATTCAGGGCGACCCGCGCATCTCGAAACTGGTCTCCCCCTACAACGCGCCAAACACGACGGTGGCGCAGGCCTTCACCTCGAAGGACGGGCACGAAGCCCTGGTCAGCGTAGAGCTGACTTCGAGCGGGCAGCAAGCATGGAAGGACTACGACGACATGCGCGGAAAGGTCCACTCCAGCACGCTGGCCGTGACCGGCACCGGCTTTGTCGCCATCAACCAGGCCTTCAACAAGACCCTCGAGTCCGACCTGCAGCGCGCGGAGACCGTGACCCTTCCCGTCACGCTCATCCTCCTGGTCCTCATCTTCGCGACGATCGTCGCGGCCGGCCTGCCGCTCGGCGTCGGCATTCTCACCATCGTCGGCGGCATCGGCGGCACCTTCTTCCTCAACCGCTTCACCGACGTCTCGCAGTACGCGCTCAACATCGTCACCCTGATCGGACTCGGCGTCTCGATCGACTACTCGCTGTTCATCGTCAACCGCTTCCGTGACGAGCTGGCCAGGGGCCAGAATCGAGAGGATGCCGTCGCGACCACCATGGCGACCGCGGGCCGGGCGATCACCTTCTCGGGACTGACGGTCGCGGTCGGCCTGTCGGCGATGCTCTTCTTTCAGGGCACGTTCATGGCTTCAATGGGCGCTGCCGGGGCGATCGTCGTCGCCGTAGCGGTGCTCTACGCGCTCACGTTCCTTCCCGCGCTGCTCGCCGTTCTCGGCCCGCGCGTGAACCGCTGGCGTCTGCCTTTCATGCGCGGCCGCACCAGCGGGGGTGGTTTCTGGAGTGCCCTGGCGACCTGGGTCATGAAGCGCCCGATCGTGGTCCTGGTGCCGACGGTTGCGTTCCTCGTCATCGCCGCGACCCCGTTCCTCCAGCTCCGCCTCGCCAACGGCAACGTCGACATGTTGCCGACGCACATCGAGGCGCGGCAGGGTTACGACCGGCTGGTGGCCGACTTCCAAGGCCAGGACCAGACCACGTTCAACATCGTGGTCAACTACCCGGACGGCTCACCGCTGACGGCCAGCCGCATCGCCGATCAGTACGCGCTCGAGCGCCGCATCGCATCCATCCCCGGTGTCCTGCACACGAGCTCGATCTACGATCTGGACCCCAACCTCGGCCTCTCTGAGTACACGCAGCTGTACACCGGCGATCCGAACAACCTTCCTCAACCCGTGCGCCAGCTGATGTCGAGCACCGTCGGCAAGCACGTGGTGCTGATCCAGGCATCGACCAACGCCGAGATCAGCTCGAACACGGCGCGCGATATCGTCAAGGCGATCCGCGCCGACCGAGCCGTCACCGACGGCAGCGTGCTCGTTGGCGGCGCGACGGCGATCGACGTCGACGTGATCCAATTCATCTACGACCAGGTGCCCCTGGCCGTGGGCACGGTGGTCCTCGTGACGTACGTGCTGCTTTTCCTGCTCACCGGGTCGGTTGTGCTGCCGCTGAAGGCTGTGGTGCTCAACTTCCTATCCATCGGTGCGTCGTTTGGAGCCCTGGTGTTCATCTTCCAGCAAGGCCATTTCGCCAACCTTCTGGGTTTCACTCCGCAGTCGCTCGATCCGAGCATCCCCGTGATCCTCTTCTCGATCGTGTTCGGGCTTTCGATGGACTACGAGGTCCTTCTCGTCAGCCGCATGCACGAGGAGTACGTGCGCCTTGGCGACAACACCGCGGCCGTGGCCAGCGGCCTCGAGAAAACCGGCCGGCTGATCACGGGCGCCGCGGCGGTCATGTTCACGGTCTTCATGGCCTTCGGCCTGGCTGAGGTCGTGATCATCAAGGCCATCGGCATCGGGCTTGCCATTGCCGTCGCGATCGACGCGACGATCGTACGGTCGCTGGTGGTGCCGGCGGTGATGAGGCTGCTCGGCGACGCCAACTGGTGGGCGCCGCGTCCTCTGCGATGGGCCTACGACCGGATCGGGATCGGCGATCTCGGCGTAGAGCCAATCGGAAGCCCCCACCCGGCGGCTACGCCGCCGACCTCCCCGGCGAGCGGGGAGGTGAAGGTGGCGGTTGGAGCCCGGTAGTCCGACGGCGCTGGACGCTTCTCTTATGTGCTGACCCGCAGGTCACTGGGGCGGTTCGTTTGGTATGGGATGGCTCTCGTCTGGCTTTTCGCCCTGGGCGTGGTCTTCATCCGCCGGATTCCGTTCGGGCTGGTCTTCGGACCGCTATTTCTGCTGTACGGCGCCTCGGGCCTGGTCTTTCGCGAGGACGAGGATGGCCCGCTTCAGTGGTCCGAGTGGTTGGCGCCGTTGCTCGCAATTGGATTCCTGCTCGTCGGAACAGTCCTGACGGCGGCCTCACTGGCGCTGCTCCCTTAAGGCAAGCGGGGCCGCCCGGGGCCCCTCCGTCTGGCTTCGCCAGACACCTCCCCATGGAATGGGAGGACTCACAATAGGGCCCGTGCCCACCCTGTCGTCCGATGACGCCTTCGCCGAGGTCAAGGCCAAGGTCGACCTGGTCAAGGTCGTCCAGGAGCACGTGCGCCTCACCAAGCGAAACAAGGACTTCTGGGGCCTGTGTCCTTTCCATCAGGAGGACAGCCCGAGCTTCAAGGTCAACCCCCAGATGCAGTCCTGGTACTGCTTCGGCTGTGAGCGGTCGGGCGACGTCTTCACGTTCGTCGAGCTGATCGAGAAGACCGACAAGCGAGGCGCGCTGCAGCTGCTTGCGGAGCGCGCGGGCGTCGAGCTCAAAAAGCTGAGCCCGGACCAGAGAGAACGCGCCGACCTCCGCAAACGCGTCCTCGACATGCTCAAGCTGGCGGCGCAGTACTACGAGTACGTGCTCTGGAAAACACCCGCGGGCGAGCCGGGCCGCCGGCTCCTCGAGTCCCGCCGGGTGGGGGAGGAGACGGCTCGCCGATTCCAGCTCGGATACGCGCCGGCGGGCCGCGGGTTCGCTGAATATCTAAGGGCCAAGCAGCGCTCCCTGGCCGATGCCCAGGAAGCCGGCCTGATGCGCCGCGACGGGACGGATTTCTTTGCCGAGCGCCTGGTCATCCCCATCCGCGATGAGCGCGGCCAAGCCCTTGCGTTCACGGCCCGCACCGTGAGGGCGGACGAACAACGGAAGTACATCAACTCGCCGGAAACCCCGTCCTACATAAAAGGACGAGTGATCTTCGCGCTGGACCTGGCGCGCGACGAGATCACCCGCCGAGGCCACGCCGTGCTCATGGAAGGGCAGTTCGACGTCATCACCAGCCACCACTTCGGGGTGACCAACGCCGTGGCCAGCTCGGGCACGGCGATGACCGACGACCAGGTCCGCCTGCTCAAACGCTTCACCGACGAGCTTCTCCTCGTCTTCGACTCGGACCGGGCCGGCCGCGCGGCGATGCGAAAGGCGGCCACGCTGGCTGCGGCCCACGGCATGCGCACGCGAGTCGTCATCCTGCCCGACGCCAAGGATCCGGACGAGTTCTTGCGCGCGGCCGGGCCCGACGCCGCCACGAGGTGGGAGGACCTGGTCGCCCGGGCGGCATCCGGCTTCGAGGCCGGCATGGCCGAGGACTCGGCCGGGCTGAACCCGAGCAACCCCAACCAGGTCGAGCTGGTGGCGGGCAGGCTCCGGGACTGGATCCGGCAATTTCCGGAGGGCTTGCGCGACGGTTACGCCGAAGCCGCCGAGCGCCACACCGGGATCTCGCGGCACCTCCTGCTTCGGGACCCCGAGCCGGCGCCCATCCCAAGACCGACGAACGGTTTGGCCGGGAGGGTCGCCGGGAAGAAACTGAGCGCCGGCAGCTACCTGGTGCAGCTGCTCGCGGTCAGGCCGGTGGCCTTCGAGCGTGTGCGACCGATGCTGACTCCCCAGGAGCTGGATCAAAGCGACCGCGCCATTTTCGTCCGTATGCTGGAGAGCTACGAGCGCGGAGGCCCCTCCGGGCTCGAGGCCGAGTTGGCCGGATATCCCCCGGAGGAGCAAGACCTGATCCGACGAGCGTGGGCGGCTCCGCCGCCGAATGTTGATGACGAGGTGGCTGTTGAGCTGGCCGAGAGAATCCGCCTGGACCACATGAAGGGTAGGCACAGTGGGATAATCCGCGAGCTATCCGAGGCTGAGAGGGGCCGGGACTCGGACATGGTGGCGCGGTTGGAAGCCGAAGCAAGGGAGCTCGGGCGCGCCATCCAGGAAATGGAAAGGAGAGGCTAGATATCGCGCGTGTAGTGAAGGCGGCGGCGACGCCCAAAACAACGACGACCAAGGCGGTCAAAGCCACGAAGCTGGTCGAGAAGCCGGAGCCGAAGTTCGAAGACGAGCTGATGGGCGTGGCCGAGCAGCTCATCATCAAGGGCAAAGAACAGGGGTACCTGACCCCGGACGATATCCTCCAGGGCTTCCCGGAGATCGACGCCGAGCCCGACCAGATCTTCCGCATCTTCGCGGCCTTCAAAGAGATCGGGATCGAGGTCACCGACGGCGAGAAGGACTTCGAAGAGGTCGAGCAGATCGATGACGAGATGCTGCTCGACATCGAGATGATGGACTCGGTCTCGCTCGACGATCCGGTCCGCATGTACCTGAAGGAGATCGGGCGGGTTTCGCTTCTCACCGCCAACGACGAGGTCGAGCTTGCGCAGGCGATCGAGGCCAAGCCGCTCCACGACGCGATGAAGGCGCTCAACGTGATCGAAGAGGTCGACGGGCGCCAGCGCTCGGTCGACGAGCTGCTGCCCGAGGTGATCGAGCGGCTGGCCACGGTGAAGCGGAAAGGCCAGCAAGGTCACATCGCGCAGGAGCTGCTGGGCCTTCTGGATATGGGCAAGCTGCCCAACCTCACCGACGCGGCTTCCGCGGAGCGCCGGCGTATCTCAAACGGCGCGCGCCCGCGCGTTCGGGCCGAGGCGCTCGAGTCCTATCGGATCGCCCGCTACCGGCTGACGGAGCGATACGAGCGGGCATATGAGGCCAAGCAGAGGCTGACCGAAGCCAACCTTCGCCTGGTCGTCTCGATCGCCAAGAAGTACATCGGGCGCGGCATGTCGTTCCTGGACCTGATCCAGGAAGGCAACATGGGCCTGATCCGGGCGGTCGAGAAGTTCGACTACCACAAGGGTTACAAGTTCTCGACCTACGCGACGTGGTGGATCCGGCAGGCCATCACGCGCGCCATCGCCGACCAGGCGCGGACGATCCGGATTCCCGTGCACATGGTCGAGACGATCAACAAGTTGGTGCGCGTGTCGCGCCGGCTGCTGCAGGAACTGGGTCGCGAGCCTTCCGACGATGAGATCGGCGAGGAGATGGGGATCACGCCGGAGAAGGTGCGCGAGATCGTGAAGGTCTCGCAGGACCCGGTCTCGCTGGAGACGCCGATCGGTGAGGAAGAAGACTCACACCTGGGCGACTTCGTCGAAGACCGCGAGGCGGTCTCGCCATCCGACGCCGCGTCGCTCACGATGCTCCACTCGGAGGTGGAGGACGTGCTCGACACGCTCACGCCCCGCGAGCGGCGGGTGCTGCAGCTGCGCTTCGGGTTGATCGACGGGCATCAGCGCACGCTGGAAGAGGTGGGCAAGCGGTTCGGCGTGACCCGGGAGCGGATCCGCCAGATCGAGGCCAAGGCGCTGCGCAAGCTGCGCCACCCCTCGCGCTCGAAGAAGCTCCGCGACTACCTGGAGTAGCCCCCTCTCCCCTCTGGGGAGAGGGTCAGGGAGAGGGGCGAGGGGAAGGGACGAACCCCTCGTTCACAAGCCGGGCTTTCTCGGTGGCCGGGAGCGCCGACTTCCTTAGCGCTTCCAGAATGGTGTCAGCGACTCCACCATCACGTCGTTTAGCACGTAGTCGTTCCAAAATCGGATGACCCTGTAGCCAGCTCGCTCGATGACTTCAGTTCGCGTGGCGTCGCTCAACAACAACGCTCAAACGAACCAAGCGCTTTCATGATCAGAATGGTTCACTGGATAGGGCCAGCGAATCACTTGCGCGGATCGTCAACACCGGGGTGTAGCGCAGTC
>Ga0209159_1001387_pt1 | contig 18744 bp, 18 predicted proteins | sample GraSoiAngelo_144_FD_185901 | JGI IMG/M metagenome (GOLD analysis project Ga0209159, IMG submission 185901) | Grasslands soil microbial communities from the Angelo Coastal Reserve, California, USA - 14_1009_02_40cm (SPAdes) (version 2) | ecosystem: Environmental > Terrestrial > Soil > Grasslands ...
AACAGAACCGCTCAGAGCTGCTCGTGGTCGTGACACCGCTGCTCGTCGAAGCCAGCGACAAGTCACCCGCCCTCCCTACTGGGGAGCCGGACCAATGGAAGTGGCAGGGGCCACTCCGCTACAAGCAACGCAGCCCGCCCCCCAGCCAGTGAGCGAGGGACTATGATGCGAGCCTCGATACGAATGGTCGAGAGCGAGACTGGATCGGTCATTGTGATCGTCGCCTTGACGCTCTTGGTGCTGCTGGGCTTCCTCGCGCTCGGCATCGATCTCGGGATGCTGTACACGGCGCGAACCGACGCCCAGCGGGCCGCGGACGCGGCCGCCCTGGCCGGGGCCAGCGCGTTCGTCGACAACCCGCGCGCGGCTGCTGTGGCACCGGCCACCGCCCGGGCGACCGAATACGCCCTGCGCAACACCTTCCGGAACGGGCCGATCGACTCAAGGGACGTCGTCATCACGGTCATCCCCGACAGCACCAAAGTCGGGGTGTTGGTGCATCGCGATAGTGTCCGCACGTGGTTCGGCTGGCTGTTCGGCCTCCGGACGGTGCGGGTCAGCGCGTACGCGGCTGCCGTGGCCATGTCGGCAGGCGCGGCACGATGCCTGAGACCGTTTGCGGTGCCTGACGCCTGGCAGGACCCCAAAGGCGATGCGAACGCAAACCACCTGTGGGACCCGAACGAAGTTTGGAACTTCGGCGATCCAGGCAACTTCTACAACAAGTACACCGGGCCGGGCGGGTCCTCCAATGAAACGGGCTACGGGAGCAGCTGGCGGAATCCGCCGCTCACGCCGCTGGTAGGTGACTACGGGCGTCAGATCCAGATCAAGGTCACGGACCCGAACAATTTCCAGCAGCTCCAGCCCGGGATGTTCTTCCCCTGGGACGTGCCGGCGGACAACAACACCTGCAAGTCGGGCGGGGGCGGTGCGTTCCAGAACAACATTTGCAGCTGCAACTCCTCGGCGATCTCGCTGAACACCGACTATCCGCTTCTGCCCGGTGACCGGAAGGGACCGACCTTCAACGGCATCAAGGCCCTGATCAACCAGGATCCCGGAGCGTCCTGGGATCCCACCACCAACACCGTCAAGGGCTCCCAGTGGGGATCCAACTGGATGCAGAGCCCGCGGGTCGTGAATATCGCGCTCTTCGATCCGACGCAGCTGACGAAGCCCGGGAAGCAGACGATCCGGTTCAACAACTTCGGGGTGATGTTCATTGAGGCTCAGAACCGGAACAGCGATCCCGTGACCGGTCGGTTCCTCTACTACGTCTCGGGTAGCGGCACCCCTGGGACCCAGGGCGGGTCGCTGGTGAAGGGCGTCCAACTTGTCCGCTAGCGACCGACCTGGGGCGTTCGCATGAACACACACATGGTTCACGGCGCGCTGATCTCCACCGACGCGAGCTTCCGAGAATCCGTCAAGCAAGTGCTGGGCGGCGCGGAGCACGGGGTCGAGCTCAGCGTCGAGATCACGGTGGCGTGTACCGAGATCAACGAGGCGCAGGTGGAGGAGCTGCGTCGTGTCGCCCTGGATCTAGTGCTGCTGGACTTCGAGCGAGACCCCACCACGGGGATCAAATTCGCGCACTTCCTCGCCGATTTGGATCCACACCGGCAGCTGATCGCGACCGGTCCGCCGCTATCGCCCGACCTGCTGCTCGAGGCCATGCGGGCGGGGATATCCGAGTACCTGCCGAAACCGGTTACCCCGGAGGCGCTGCGCTCCGGGATCCACCGCGTGATGCGCAAGCTCGGCTGGGTGCCCTCCGGGGGGCTGCAGCCAGCCGGCCGACTGTACGCGCTGTTCAGCCCGAAAGGCGGGTGCGGCTGCACGACGGCGGCGACGAATTTGGCCATCGTGCTGCACCGGCTCACCGGCAAGAAGACGTTGCTCGTGGACCTCGATCTCGAGCTGGGCGACACCATGCTCCTCCTGGGGGTGGAGCCGCGGTTCAGTCTTATCGACGTGGTTCGAAACTTTCATCGGATGGATGCGGGGCTGCTCGGGTCCTTTGTCGACCGGCACGAATCGGGAGTCCATCTGCTGTCGGCTCCCGACCACGTGGATCGCGCCGAAGTGCCGGCGGAAGACCAGATTCGGACGATTCTGCACTTTGTCAAGCAGCATTACGCCTACGTGGTCGTCGATACGTCCAACTCGCTTACGCCCAGCGCCCTCGCTGCATTTGCCGAAGCAGACCGGATCCTCGTAGTCACGAATCTCAATCTCCCGTCGTTGCGAAACCTGCAGCGGCGTCTGCCCCTGCTGGAGCGAACCGCCGGCAAGGCCGTCCGGGACCGAATCCGGATCGTCGTCAACCGCTATGCGGGCGACGATGTGATCTCGTTGGGCGACGTGCACCGCACCCTCGGCATGAAGGTGTCCTGGACGCTGAGCAACGACTACGCGGCGGTCAGCCGCTCGATCAATGCCGGCAAGCCCGTAGTCTTGAATGGCAAGTCCCGCTACACCCGTGACCTGCAGGCGCTGGGCACGGACCTCGCTGGGCTGCCACGTGGCTCGCGCGCCGGCGAGGGCGCGCATCTTAGCTGGCGCGGCCTGACCTTGTTGTGGCGGCGCCTCCGCCGGCACCGGGAAGAAGCGGAGGCCTGGTGACCAGCGACGCCCGCGATGCGGTGGGCGCGCCGCCGCTGGCGACGAGCGGCGACGCCCAGCGCCGTTCGCTGCCTTGGGAGGCGCCAGTCGGCCGCGACACCCAGGGACCGCAGCTCGCCACGCTCCAGCAGATCAAGGGACGGATCCACCGCCAGCTGATCGAGCGCTTGAACCTGGCCAATCTCGACCGGCTCGAGCGGGAAGAGGTCGTCGCCGGCATCCGCAAGGTCGTGCAGGAGCTCCTCACCAAGGAGAACGCACCGCTCAACCTCGAGGAGCGGGAGCAGCTGGTGGCGCAGGTGGTCAACGAGATCTTCGGGCTCGGGCCGCTCGAGCCCTTGAGTCAGGATCCCGAGGTCTCGGACATTCTCGTCAACACCTACAAGCAGGTGTACGTGGAGCGCCACGGCAAGCTTGAGCCGACCGATGTGCGCTTCCAGAACGACAAACACTTGCTGCAGGTGATCGATCGGATCGTCTCGGCCGTGGGGCGGCGCATCGACGATTCTTCGCCCATGGTCGACGCCCGCTTGCCCGACGGCTCCCGCGTCAACGCCATCATCCCGCCCCTCGCCATCGACGGGCCGCACCTCTCCATCCGGAAGTTCAAACGCGACGCGTTGTCCGGGGAGGACCTGCTGCGCACGAAGAGCCTGACTCCAGCGATGTTGGAGCTGGTGCGCGGCATCGTGCGGGCGCGCTTGAACGTCCTGATTTCCGGGGGCACGGGCGCCGGGAAGACGACGCTGCTCAACGTACTGTCCTCGTTCATACCGGCGGATGAACGCATCGTCACGATTGAGGACTCGGCCGAGCTACAGCTGCGCCAGCCTCATGTGGTCCGCCTCGAGACCCGCAGCGCCAACATCGAGGGTGAGGGGGAGGTGTCGCAACGGCAACTCCTGATCAACTCGCTGCGCATGCGGCCGAATCGCATCATCGTCGGCGAGGTCCGGGGTCCAGAGGCGATCGACATGCTCCAGGCCATGAACACCGGCCATGACGGTTCGCTGACGACCCTGCACGCCAACGGTCCGCGCGATGCTCTCGGTCGTCTGGAGACGATGGTCTCGATGGCGAATCTCCACCTGCCCGAGAAAGCGGTGCGGCAGCAGATTGCCAGCGCGATCGACGTCGTGATTCAGGTGAGCCGCCTCTCGGACGGGACGCGCAAGGTGATGACTATCGCGGAGGTCGTCGGGATGGAGGGCGATGTCATCACGATGCAAGACATTTTCGGCTTCGAGCGCCGGGGCATCGACGCAGAAGGGCACGTGGTGGGGATGTTCCGCCCGACCGGGATTCGGCCGCGCTTCGCGGAACGGCTCCAGTCTTGGGGCATCGAGCTGCCGGCGGAGCTCTTCTCGCCGCTGGCGGCGGTACCCGGGCAAGAGGGTGCGCGATGGTAGTCCAATCGCTCGGAGCCTGGGCCCCCGCGATCGTGGCTTTCGCCGCGGTCATGCTGGGCACGTTGGCGCTCGCGCTGCTGTGGGAGTGGGGGGCCGAGCGGGGGCGGCGGCGAGATGTGGTGGAGCAACTGCGTTCGTTCGCCGCACGGAGTAGCGGCGACCAGGCCTCGCGGACGCTGATTCGCGGTGTCAAGACCGGCGAGGCGCCGTGGCTCCACCCAGTCGCCGCCGGACTGCCCCAGTTGCGCGATCTCGCTGATGCACTCGCGCAGGCAGGCATGCGCTGGAGCGCGCGGAGTTATTTCCTCATGACGCTCGCAGTCGCGGGGGGGCTGGGACTCACCGCATTCCTGGTTCTCCGGCTGTGGGTAGCGGCGCTCGTCGCGGCGAGCAGCGGCGCCTGCTTGCCGTATCTGTATCTGCGCCGCAGAAAAGCGCGCTTCATCCAAACCTTCGAGGAGCAGCTGCCCGAGGCGATCGACCTGCTGGGCCGGGCGATCCGGGCAGGACACCCATTGTCGGCCGGCCTCAAGATGGCGGCGGACGAGGCCACCGAGCCCGTCGCCGGCGCGTTCCGCCGCGTGTTCGAGGAGCAGCGATTCGGCATTCCGTTCGAGGACGCCCTGTTGGGACTGGCAGACCGGATCGATTTGGTCGACGTGCGGATCCTGGTGACCGCTATCCTGATACAGCGGGAGGTCGGCGGGAACCTCGCCGAGGTGCTCGACAAGATCTCCCATACAGTACGCGCCCGCTTCACCATTCGGCGTCAGGTGCGGGTCTACACGGCCCAAGGGCGCTTCAGTGGTTACGTCCTGGCAGTGCTCCCCATCGCCGTGGGCTCGGCGATCTTCGCGATCAACCGGGAATACATGCTGATCCTCTTCCGGGATCCCCTGGGGCACTGGCTTCTCCCGATCGGAGTGATGCTGCAGATCCTGGGCTACGTGTGGATCCGCCGCATCGTGCACATCGAGATCTAGAGGCCTCGGGTGATTTACTTCGCGACTGCCGTGCTTGCGACTTCCGTGGCGCTGATCGTCGCCCTGGCCGGACGGCTCGTGCCCGCCCGACCACGCGCGGTGGACCGTCGGTTATCCGAGCTCGAGCAAAGGGTGAGCGAGCAAGACGCGCAACTAGAGCGGCACCGTCGCCAGGAGCGAGCCGCACGGCTCGGGGCTCTAGTCGAGCGGCTGGGCGGAGGCTTGGCGAAAGGTGACCGGACCGCGGCGCGCCACCTCCTCAGTCACGCGGGATACCGGTACCCGAACGCCCTGGCGATCTACTGGGGCGCTCGACTGGGCCTCATGGCCTCGCTGGGTGTCGCGGGGTTGCTCGTGACGCCGATGCTTGGTGGGGGCGTGGTCGGAGCCATGCTCGTGGCAGTCTGGGGCGCGGTGCTGGGGTGGGTGGCGCCGACACTCTACGTGGGGAAGCGGGCCAGGGCGCGCCAGAAGGAGATCCAGCGGGCGCTGCCGGATGCGCTCGACCTGCTGGTGGTCTGTGTCGAGGCGGGGCTGGCCCTCAACCAGGCGCTGGTGCGCGTTTCCGACGAGATCAAACACCTGAGCAGGCTGACGGGTGAGGAGCTCATGGCCGTTAACCTCGAGATTCGCGCAGGCGTGCCACGGGACGAGGCGCTGCGGGGGTTGGGCGAGCGCACCGGGATCCCGGATGTGCGGTCGCTCGTCGCGATGCTGATTCAGACCGATCGCTTCGGCACGTCCGTCGCCCAGGCACTCCGGGTACACTCCGACACGGTGCGGACCAAGCGACGCCAGCGGGCCGAGGAAGCCGCCGCCAAGACGACCATCAAGCTCATTTTTCCGCTCGTGCTGTTCGTGCTGCCGGCGTTGTTCGTGGTGATCCTGGGGCCCGCCCTGATCACCATCTACCGGACGCTGAACGAGTTTGTCCGATGAGCTATGCGCGGCTTACGAACGTCACGCGCGGGCGCGTCCTGGGGACGCGGATCGCCGTGGCGGACCGTTGGTGGCTACGGCTCCGAGGGCTGCTGGGCCGTCCACCACTCGTCGTCGGGGCCGGTTTGCTGCTGACACCCTGCCGTGCCGTGCACACGTTTGGCCTGTCGTACCCCGTGGACGTCGCGTTCGTGGATGGGGGGGGCGCCGTCGTCGCCCTGTATCAGCGCCTCGCCCCAAGCCGCTATTCCCGCTGGCACAAGGCGGCCGCGTATGCCCTCGAGCTTCCAGTGGGCACGCTCGCCATGACCGGAACGCGCGAAGGGGATACGCTCGCCTGGCACTCTCTCGCCGGGCGGCCGCAGGGCGCGGGCGGGCCGGCAACGGGCGTGGAACGCGCTGCCGCGATGACGCGTCGAGCGAATTCCTTACACCGGGCGTGACTGTTCGAAGCGCCCACCAGGCCGGAGGAGCAATGAGCGATAGCCAGGAAGTACACGAGCCTATCCCTGAGGCCATGCTGCGACGCCTCGAGCGGGTGGAGCGAGCATACGGTCGGCTGCTGAGAACAAACCGACTTCTGCTAATCGGTCTGGCCGTCCTTCTGGGGACCGCGGCCGCGACCGTGGTCACGTTGGCGCTGCGGCTCCCGCCGGCGCCGGGAGAAGTGGTGCAGGCCCGCAGCTTCGCGCTCCGAGACGCCAAGGGACGCCTGCGCGGCGTGTTCGGCATGGCGACGAACGGGGCGTCGCAGTTGGTGCTTCAGGACGAGAGCGGCCATGCGCGGCTCCGGCTGATCGTACTGGGGGACGGGTCGCCGGGTCTTACGCTGATCGACCAGAAGGGACGCTCCCGCGCTGCGCTCGGGCTGTTGCCGGACGAGACGATCACGCTGGCATTCGCCGATCGCCAAGGCATAAGCCGGGCCGCGTTGGGCCTCACGGCTCGTCAGGCGGCGAGTCTTGCGCTCGCCGACAGCAACGGTGTCACCCGTGCTGGGATGGGCGTCGCCGCCGACGGGAAGTCAACGGTAACGAATCTCAATGGCCCAGGAGGATCCGAGAGTGTGGTTCCGCAATGAGCGGAGCACCGCCTCGCCATTGAGTGCTCCTTCCTAGGATCAGCCAGCGGCGGAATCGCTCCAACCCGTCGACGGTTTCCCGCGCGGACGCATCTAGCCCTTGCCCTACCTCCTTACGTAGTTTGTCCCCGTGTCTTGCGACTATGACGTGATCGTGGTCGGTGCCGGTCATGCCGGCACCGAGGCCGCAGTCATGGCGGCGCGGCTCGGGGCGCGCACGCTGCTCCTCACCTCCAACCTCGACACGATCGGCCAGCTGAGCTGCAATCCCGCCGTAGGCGGGATCGCAAAGGGCACCGTCGTCCGCGAAATCGACGCCCTCGGCGGTCTCATGGGGCGCGTCACCGATCGCGCGACGATCCAGTTCCGGATGCTCAACCGGTCGAAGGGACCGGCGGTGTGGGCGCCGCGGGCGCAGTGCGATCGCACCCTCTACCGCCGCGCCGCTCGCCAGCTGCTCGAGCGCTTTGCGAACCTTGAGCTGACGCAGGGCACGGTAAGCCGCGTCCTCATTGAAGGAACGCAGGTGGGCGGCGTCGCAACGTCGGACGGACGCCGATTCACGGCGCGCGCCGTGGTCATTACCGCGGGCACGTTCCTGCGCGGGCGAATCCACGTGGGTACGGACACGCAGATTCCGGCCGGTCGCGCGGGCGAAGGGCCTGCGGTCGAGGTTGCCCAACACATTGAGTCACTTGGACTTACGGTAGCGCGCTTCAAGACCGGTACTCCGCCCCGAGTAGACGGGCGGACGGTCGATTGGTCGAGCGTGGAGCGGCAAGACGGCGACGGGACGGAGTACCGCTTCTCTTTCTACGAGCGGGTCGAACTGCCACGCCAGGTGCCGTGCTGGATCACGTGGGCCGGTGAGGAAGTGAAGGATATCATCCGGCGTCACTTGAAGGAGTCGGCGCTGTACGGCGGGGCCATCGCCTCCCGGGGGCCGCGGTATTGCCCGTCAGTCGAGGACAAGATCGTAAAGTTCCCCGACGCCAGGCGGCATCAGGTCTTCCTCGAGCCCGAGGGGCTGGACACGTACGAGTTGTACGTGAACGGGCTCTCCACTTCCCTGCCCGTCCACGTGCAGCTCGAGTTCCTGCACGCCGTGCCCGGGCTCAAGCGGGCGACGATGACACGCCCCGGATACGCGATCGAGTACGATTACTACCCGCCGACTCAGCTCACGCCGTGGCTCGAGACCAAGGCGATCGAGCGCCTCTTTTTCGCGGGCCAAATCAACGGCACGACCGGTTACGAAGAGGCGGCTGGCCAAGGCGTCGTGGCGGGGATCAATGCGGTGCGCCGGCTGCGGGGGGCCGAGCCCGTGCTGTTCGGTCGGGACGAAGCGTACATCGGCGTGCTGGTGGACGACCTGGTCACGCGCGGCGTGGACGAGCCGTATCGGTTGTTTACGTCGCGGTCCGAGTTCCGCCTGCTGCTGCGGCAGGACAACGCGCTGCGACGCCTCGTGCCGCTGGCGGAGCAGTTGGGGCTCCTCACCACGGCGGAGCTGCGTGCGGCCGAGCGGCGCTTGAAAGAGGAAGAGCAGCTCCTCGACACGGCGCGGGCGACGACGATCACGCCCAGCCAAGCCGCATCGGTGCTCGGGCCCACCGGTACTGGGCTCGCGGAGCCGGAGCGCGTGGCGAGCGTAGCGCGACGGCCGGGTGTGCCGCTCAAGGGGCTGCTTGAGGCGGCGGGCGTGACGGTGACATGCGACGACGGCGTCGTGGCCAGTGCGGAGATCGAACTCAAGTACGACGGCTATCTCGCCCGCGAGCGCGACGCGGCGCGCCGGCTCGCTGAGCTTGCCTCGTTCGCGTTGCCGGCCGAGCTTCCCTACCTCGAGCTGCAGAGTCTCGCGACCGAGGCGCGGCAAAAGCTGGATCGCGTCCGTCCCACATCCCTCGCTCAGGCGGCGCGGATCCCAGGGGTCTCGCCGAGCGATCTCCACAACCTGGTGGTCGAGACCGCGCGTTGGCGCCGGCGGGTGGCGTAAGTCGCTAGTTTCGTTAGGCAGTCAAGACAGGGCGAATTGTTTCACGTGAAACTCCGGCGTGAGTTTCACGTGAAACCGACTCTTTACCGACCGGGCACCACGACGTATATTTGACCCCTCATGATCGTCATCATATGTAACTCGTTGTAACACAATACGTTATGTGATGTCGCGCGTCATCGCCATTGCCAACCAGAAGGGCGGCGTCGGCAAGACCACGACCGCGGTCAACGTCGCCGCGTCGCTCGCCACTGCCGAGCGCAAGACGCTACTGGTCGACGCCGACCCGCAGGCGAATTCGACGAGCGGCGTCGGCATCGAACGCGACCGCATCCGGCACTCGTTGTACGATGCGCTGCTCGACGGCCGGCCTCTCGCGGAGGCGCGCTTCGCGCATGTGCATTTCCCGTATCTCGACGTCGTGCCGGCCACCCAGGATCTCGTCGGCGCCGAGCTGGAGCTGGTGAACAAACAGGCGCGCGAGACCATGATGCGGCGCGCCCTGCTCGACCTCCGCGACCAGTACCAGTACGTCATCATCGATTGCCCACCGTCGCTTGGCCTGATCACGCTCAACATGCTCACGGCGGCGGACAGTGTGCTGATCCCGATCCAGTGCGAATACTATGCGCTCGAGGGGCTCTCGCAGCTCCTCAACACCGTGAAACTGGTGCAACGAAACTTCAACCCGGCGCTCGCGATCGATGGCGTGTTGCTGACGATGTTCGACGCGCGCCTGAACCTCTGCAAGCAGGTGGCCGAGGAGGCGAAGGAGTACTTCGGCTCGCAGGTGTTCAGCATCACCATTCCCCGCAACGTGCGGCTCGCTGAGGCCCCGAGCTTCGGCAAGCCAATTCTGCTGTACGACGTCCAGTCGGTGGGCGCGAAGAGCTACCTGGCGGTGGCGCAGGAGCTGATCCGCCGGGTCGAGCGCGCCGCTCCCCCCCTCTCCCCTGCCCCACCCGCCGCTGAACCGCTGCCGGAGGTGCCTGCATGACGGAAACCATCGCTGGTCGCCGGCGTCTCGGTCGGGGGCTCGAGGCCCTGCTGGGACCGACGCGCGAGGAAGCGGAGCGCGAAGGGAGTCTCGTCGAATTGGCGATCGCCGACATTCGGCCCAATCCCTACCAGCCGCGCCGGGACGTCGACCCGACAGCGCTGGACGAGCTCAAGGCCTCGATTCTGAAAGCCGGTCTGCTGCAGCCGGTGGTGGTGCGCGCGGCGCCGCGCGACCGGCCAGCCGGCTACGAGCTGATCGCCGGCGAGCGGCGCCTGCGCGCCTGTCAGGCGCTCGGCTGGGAGCGGATCCCGGCCGTGAAGCGCGATGTGGACGACCGCACGGTGCTGACGCTCGCGCTGATCGAAAACCTACAGCGCGACGACCTCTCGCCGGTCGACGAAGCGCGCGGCTACGAACGCCTCATCGCCGAGTTCAGTCTCGCCCAGCAGGACGTGGCCGATGCCGTAGGACGCGATCGCTCCACGGTCGCCAACGCACTCCGGCTCCTCAAGCTGCCGGCGACCGTGCTGGCGCTGCTGCACGAAGGACGGCTCTCGGTCGGGCACGCGCGCGCGCTGCTCGCGCTCGACGACCCGCGCGCCGTGGCCGCGGTCGCCAAGGAAGCCGTCGACCTCGGGCTCTCGGTGCGCGACGTCGAGGATCGGGTGCGGGGCGGCCGGGCCCCGGTCCGCCGGCCGCGCCTCAAGCAGGGGCTCGGTCAGGCACCGGAAGTGCGCCGCATCGAGGACGCGCTGCGCCGGCGGCTGGGTACCGACGTGCGCGTGACCTTGCGGGCGAAAGGGAAGGGGCAGATCCACGTCAACTTCTATTCGAACGAAGACCTCGCGCGTCTGCTCGAGCTGTTCCTCGGAGCGCCGTTCGACGGATGAGGGACAAGAGCGTCACCATCGTCGTCCACACTGACGGCGAGCTCGAGTCCCGCCAATACCGCGTACCGCTGTGGGCCTTCGAAATGGGGAAGTGGGCGGCGGGTGGCATTGCCGTCCTGGTCGTCCTGTTCTTCTTGTTCGCCGGCCCGATCACCCGGAACGCCATTCGCGCGCAGCTGCTCGATCGGGAAGTCGCGCGCCTCAAGGAGGAGAACAGCCGCGTGCAGCAGTTGGCCGCTGCACTGAACCGGGCGGAGGCCAACTACCAGGAGCTGCGGCAGCTGCTGGGCGTGAAGGCGCCGCCCGAAAAGGTCGTCGTGACCGCTGACTTGTTGCGCGCGGGAGCCGTGCAGGCGCGAGCCCCCGGCGCGCCGCCACGGTTCGCGCCAGACTCCGCGACCCCGCTGCACTGGCCGCTCGACATGAGTGGTTTCGTCACGCGTGGACAAGTGCGCCCGGGCGATCCCGCGGAGTCCCACCCCGGGATCGACATCGCTGTGCCGGCGGGAACGCCGGTGCGCGCCGCCGGCGGCGGCGTCGTAGCGCAGGCCGGCACGGACCCCGCGTACGGGCTGTTCGTGCTCTTGCGGCACACCGACGGGTATGAGACCATGTATGGACACGCATCGCGCTTGGTCGCGCGCGAAGGCGACTCGGTCGCAGCGGGGCAGGTAATCGCGCTTTCCGGCAGCTCAGGCCGATCCACCGCGCCGCACCTGCATTTCGAAATCCGCCGCGCGGGGAAGTCGCTCGATCCCCTTACGGTCGTGAGACAGGAGAACTGACATGGCCATCTTCACCGAGAAGGGACACGGCGCCCCGGTAACCGAAACCGGTCTCTCGATCATCGGGACCGGCATGCGGGTCGTCGGCGACATCACCGCTGAGGGGGTGGTGAAGATCGAAGGGACCGTCGTCGGCACGGTGCGCGCCGGGCGCCAGGTGCTGGTGGGCAAGGGCGGGGAAGTGGAGGGCGATGTGATTTCCCGCGAAGCCATCATCGGCGGGGAGGTGCGCGGCAGCATCCGCGCCGACGAGCGCGTCGAGATCCAAGCGTCGTGTGTGGTGCACGGGGACATCGCGGCCAAGCGACTCCTCGTGCAAGAGGGCGGTGAGATCAACGGCGTAGTGCGGATGGGCGAGACCACGCTTGAGCCCGAAACCGTCGAAAAGGCAGGGTCGCAACGCACCTACTGATCCGTTCTAGATATCCACACGCGGGCGTTTCCCGCGTGTGGATTATTTATCTCGCTACTGCATAGCGGCTTACAGCTTTCCCCATGTGGGAATCTCACGTCACTGTCTCTAGGCTGGCGCGCTAATGTCATCATACTGTCACCGTCGCACGGGCTGATGCAGCTTGCCGATTTGGTCACCTACCTCGACGCCTACCTGCGCGTTCGTGACGTGCCCGACGCGCCCCACGCGCTCAATGGGCTGCAAGTCGCGAACTCGGGCGACGTCGCGCGCATCGCGGCGGCCGTCGACCTGTGTGAAGCGACGGTGCGGATGGCGGCTGAGCAGGGGGCTGACCTGCTGCTCGTGCATCACGGGCTGTTTTGGGGCGGGCTCAAGCCGCTCACCGGCCCTGCGTACCGCCGCGTGGCCGGACTCTTGCAAAAGAACATCGCGCTCTACAGTGCGCATCTCCCCCTGGATCTACATCCGGACGTCGGGAACAACGCGGTGCTCGCCCGGCAGCTCGGCGTCACGGTGCGCGGTGGCTTCGGCGAGGAGTACGGCGTGCAGATCGGCGTGTGGGGGGAGCTCGATGCTCCGCGCGGCGCGCTGCAGCAGAAGCTCGCCGCGGCGCTCGGCGCCCCGCCGCGGGTCATGCCGTTTGGCCCCGAGCGGGTGCGGCGGGTGGGCATCGTCACCGGGGGAGCAGGCTCGATGATCGGCCAGGCCCGCGCGACGGGGCTCGACACCTACATCACCGGCGAGGGAGCGCACCACACCTTCTTTGACGCCGAGGAGTTAGGGGTGAACGTCTTCTACGCCGGCCATTACGCGACGGAGACCGTCGGCGTCAAAGCGCTCGCGGAGCACCTGTGCGTCAAGTTCGGCCTGCCCTGGACGTTCCTCGACCATCCTACCGGTCTGTGACGACGTCGAACGACGCTCCATGACGCTCGCGGGCGCCACCGCGCTCGATGCCCATCCCCATCGCTGGCCGATGCTGCTCCTGCTCGCAGCGGCCGAGTTGCTCGGGATGTCCCTGTGGTTCGCCGCCAGTGCCGTTGCACCCGAGCTCCAGCGCCAGTGGGGTCTGACAGCGAGCCAGACGGGCTGGCTGACGGCCGCGGTGCAAGCCGGATTCGTCGCTGGAACCGCGACTGCTGCCGTCCTGAACCTCGCCGACGTGATCCCGTCACGCTGGTATTTCGCGGGGTCGGCGACACTCGGCGCGGTGGTCAACGCCGCCCTACTCGCCGCGCCGACCTATGCGGTCGCCCTCGTCTCTCGCTTCCTCACCGGGTTCTGCCTCGCGGGGGTGTACCCGCCTGCCATGAAGATGATCGCGACGTGGTTCTCTTCGGGTCGGGGCCTGGCGATCGGGACCGTGGTCGGGGCGCTCACGGTCGGCAAGGCGGTGCCGTATCTGGCGCACGCGCTCGCCGGCTCGCGCGTCGCCCCGGTCGTGGTCGTCGTATCGGGGGGCGCGCTGGTGGCCGCCCTGCTCGTGGCCGCGGGATACCGCGACGGGCCGTTCGCGTTCGCGAGACGGCCGTTCTCATGGCGTCTCGCCGGGACCGTGCTGGGGGAGCGACGGTGGCGCCTGGCGACGGGTGGTTATCTGGGGCACATGTGGGAGCTGTACAGTTTCTGGACGTGGATCACGGCTTTTGTCGTGGCGAGCGCGGCCGCGCGCGCCCGCGCGGGTGGCGCCGTGCCCTCCGCGGCGGTGCTCGGTCTGCTGGCGTTTGGAGCCATCGCCGTCGGCGGATTGGGGTGCGTGTGGGGCGGCTGGGTTGCGGATCGGATCGGGCACGAGCGGCTCGTGATCCGGGCCATGGCGGTGAGCGGCAGCTGCGCCGCAGTCATCGGCGGTTTCTTTGCATCGAGCGTCTGGGTCATGGTCGCCGTCGCATGGGTGTGGGGGTTCTTCGTCATCGCCGATTCGGCGCAGTTCAGCACGATGGTCACGAGATCGGTGCCGCCGCACGCGGTGGGGACTGCGCTGACTCTGCAGACGTCGTTGGGATTTCTGCTCACGATGGCGAGCATTCAGCTCGTTCCGCCGCTCGTCGCCCTCGTCGGCTGGCGGTGGGCGTTCGCTGCGCTGGCGATCGGCCCCGGCTTGGGTATCGCCTCGATTCGGCGGCTCCAGGCGGTCAAGGCAGAGGGGGCAGGAGAGCGGCCCTATGGCACTACGAAGATCCCAACGTCGCCGCCGTAGTCATCGGGTGCTCGCGTCGTGCCGGCCGGTACGATCCACGCGCCACCGTCGATACGCACGTCGAGCCGATGCACGCCGCTCGGCACCGGCAGCGTGACCTCCCACGTGTCGGGGCTGGCGCTGCCCAGGGCGACAGGCTGCCAATCGGTGAAGTCTCCGGCGATCTCGACGAGCGCAGCGCTGGCGACCCGCACGACGAGCCGCACCGCCCGATTGCGGTCGGCGTGCACCTCGAGCCGGGCCGCCCGCAGGACGGTTGCTCCATCCGCACCGCGGGCGTGTAGCACCGCGGGATCGCGCGGGAACGCGCGGCGCGGCGCGGCGGTGCGGACGCGCAGCGCGGCGGAGAGATAGCGGCCGGTGATGCTGCCGCTGATCGGATCGGTCGCGTAGCGGCCGCCTGAGATCACGAACGCCGTTCGCCCTCCGACCCAGATGGTGGCGCTTCCTTCCCCGTACACGCCGCGGCCACCGCCGCGGCTCCAGACGCGCGCGCCGAGCTTCGCTTCGAGCGCGACCGGACCACGCCCGGCATGGGCTGAGGATTCGAGATCGGTGTAGGTCGTGTCGCCGACCTGTGCGTGGTTTACTGCGAGTCTCAGCGTGACCTCGGACCGCCGGGCCCAGACCCCGACGTCCGCCGCGATCACGGGGCGAGGCGCGGTGCCGTACGACGTCGTTCCTGCGGTCCCGCCGACCCACAGGCCGCGCTCCGCTCCCAGCCTATGCAGCCGGGCCTCGGCAACGACGTGCCAGAAGCTCGCGAAATCGAGGTAGCGGCTTGCGCCCGCCGACGCGGCGAACTCGCCGCGCCACGCATGCGCGGCGGGAGGCGTCAAGAATGAGCCCGCCAGGAGGCCCTGCAGGCTGCGGTGGCCGCTCTCGAACCGGAGATACGTGCCGCTGGCGGTGAGCATCCCGGCGGGCCGGTCCCAGCGCAGGACGGGGGTGACGGCGGCGGCGCCGGAGGGGAGGAAACCATCGTAGTGGACGGTGGAGACGCCGAGGTCGACGGTCCCGGTCATCTGGGCAACTGCTGTGCGCACGCTCAGGAGCGACCACGCCGCCGTGACGGACGCGGCCCAGGCACGTCGCGTGCTCGTCGCCGGACGCGCGGTGCTAGGGGCGGCCGGGGCGATTCTCGCGGGCCCCCGCATTCAGCTGCGAGATCCTGGCATCCGCGGCCGCCGCAGCGGCCGCGGTGGCGGCCGTGGGCGGTGCGCCGAGCGCGATGTCGCGCTCGACGGCGCGCCGGAACTCGACGAGGTCCGCGTCTCTGGCTCGTGCCGCGAGGGCGAGCACGGCGGCCGCGGCGCTGTCTACGGGGACGCCGCTGGCCACGAGGTCAGTGAGCACAGCGAGCGGAACCGCGATGGTCTGACGGCGCGCCCGGCGCAGCTGCGTCAGCACCGCCGGGCCGGCGCCGGCGCGGAGCGCCGCGGCCCCTGCCTCGAGCTCGGGCGGCGTGGTCCCTGGTCCGAGGGCCTCGCGGGCCCGGCCAAGATCGGCGGCGAGGCGCTGCACCGCGCTCACGATGAGCGGGCCCGGCGCGCCTTTCGTCGCGCCTTCGAGTGCACGCTGCACCAGCGGCTCCGTGGGAAGGCCCGCGGCGCGCGCCGAGTCGATCGCGACCGCGACCAGCGGGCGCGTGCCCGGGTCGAGGCGTCCGAGCCGCGGATCCTGCGCAGCCGCCGCCGTGGCCACGAACGCCGCGGCGAGTGCGGTGGCGACCGCGGCGCGGAGCAGCGATCGCAGCGTCACGAGCCCCCCACGGTCACGACCGAGCTCGGTGTCCCGAACTCGTCATCGCGCGCGCGTGGAGCCGCGGGATCGGCGAGCCAGCGGGAGCCGTCCACGAGGAAGGCGTAACGGTAGCGCCCTGGAGCGAGCGGAACGACCGCGGTCCACAGCGGGCCGCCGCGTTGTGAAGGTCGCATCGGGGTGCGGGCGGCGTCCCAGTCGTTGAAGTCGCCCACGAGCGACACGCTTGCCGCGCGGGGGGCGACGACGACGAACTCAAACTCGCGTGGCGTGTCCTCCGCGGGCGGCGCTGACCCGGGGCGCCGGCCCGATAGCACCAGCGCGAGCGCGGCGACCCCCGTTGCGATCGCCAGCCCGCCGAGCGGCGAGAGCGCAATGTGGCGCGGCCGGGTGACCCAGCCCCAGGCGACTCGGGCCGCGCTGCGTCCCCCCGGCACGGGGAGGCGCGCGATCTCGTCCATCACACGGCCGTCGACCGCCGGATCGATTGGCACGGGCCGCTGCAGCTGACGGACGATGCGCTCGACCGCGTCTTCCGGTTGTTCAAACACGTTCTGCCTCTCGGAAAATGACCTGCAGCTGCTCGCGGGCGCGTTTCACCCGCATCTTCAACGCCGAGATACCGGCGCCGGTGAGCTGCGCCATCTCTTCGTACTCCAACTCCTCCACGTGCTTGAGGAGAAACGCCTCCCGGTATTCGGGCGCGAGCCGCGCGAGCGCCCGCCGGACGGTGTCGTCCCATTCGGCGCGCTCGGCCGGACTCGGGAGGGCAACACCGCTGAGCGCCGCGTCGTTGCGCACGAACAGCCGCGCGCGCCGCGCCGCGCGCCCGCCGGTCGTGCGGCACCGATTCACCAGGATGCCGTAAAGCCACGCACCGAACCGCTCGGGATCGTCGCAGCGCGCCAGCGAGCGGTATGCCCGGACGAACGCGTCTTGTAGCGCCTCCTCCGCATCCTGCCGGTCCCCGAGCATGTGCACGGCGTACCGACCCAGGCGGTCGCGGTACCGCGCGACCAGCGCGGCGTAGGCACCGGTGTCGCCAGCCAGGACTCGGCGCACCAAGTCTCCGTCGCTCGCCCCCACCTTATCTATACCCAAGGGACAACCCCCTGCGTCACAGTACCCCGCATCGGGCGGTGTTGTGACTTCGCAGTGGGAGCTGGGGTATCTCTCGCAGAGCCGTCGCGGTCCCGCATGCCCGGAGAAGGAGCCAACGATGTCGAGACGTGTCATCCTGCCCGCCCTCGCCGCCGCCACCCTGCTAGCCGGGGGCGGGTGCTACCAAGACGAGACTACGACTCCCGCGCCGAGCCGCAAGCCACTCGCTCGGGTGCTGCTAACGGACGCGCCGTTCCCGTACGACTCGGTCGCGAGTGTCAACGTCTACGTGGTCAGCATCGACGCCAGCAGCGGGCTCGACACGAGCGGAGGCGGCGACTGGGTTCGGGTCGCCTCTCCCGAGAAAACGTTCGACTTGCTGACGCTGCAGCACGGGACCACCGCCTTCCTCGGCGAAGGCGAGCTCGACGCCCGACAATACCGGGCGATCCGCATGGTGATCGACGCTGACAAATCTTCGATCGTCTACAACAACGGTGCGCCACCGCCGGTGCACTGGCCGTGGCCGGGGAGCGGAGCCATCACGATGTACGCCCTGGTCGAAGAGCCGCTCGACTTCTCGGCGCCAGCGATTGCGGCGAGCGGGGAGGCAGTGATCGTGATCGACTTCGACGTGGGGCGGAGCTTTCTGTACGACTATTTCGGCACCAAGGAATTCACCGTGCTGCCTTGGCTGCGCGCGGTGAACTCGGCCGCGACCGGGGCGCTCGAGGGCACGGTGACTGCCGACTCCGGCGGACAGAGCCGACCCATCAAGAATGCGAACGTCACGCTGTACTCGGGCGATCCGCGCCAGCCGCCGTCCACGTGGTACGCTGCGGCCACCGGCCGGAGCGACGACACGGGCTATTACAAGGTCGCCTTCGTGAGCGCCGCGACCTACATCGTCCGAATCGAGCAGCCCGACTACCCGTCCCTCGGTGCGGTCGTAACCCCGAACGTGCAGGTCTCGGCGGGCGCCACCACGAGGCTCTCCGTTTCACTCCCAGCGGCGGGCGGTAGCACCGGCGGTGCATACGTGCACGTCTCCGGCCCCTCGTCGGTCGGCGTCGGGGGGACGATCACTCTGTATGCCGCCGTCGGCGACGCGAACGGCAACCTTGTTCCGAATCCGTCCGTCACCTGGACGAGCAGTGCCCCGTCGATCGCCGACGTGACCGGCGTGGGTGACACTGCGTCTGTGGCTGGCCGTCAACCGGGCCTGGCGACCATCACGGCGACGAGCGGTGGCCTGAGCGACACGCTCACGGTGCAAGTGGTCGGCTCGCCGGCGCCCGTAGCGTCCGTCACCGTAGTGCCCGGAAGCGTGACCGCCGCCGTGGGCGATAGCCTCGGCTTCCGGGCGGAGCTGCGCGACAGCGCCGGGACCGTGCTCACCAACCGGCCCGTCTCGTGGTTCAGCACCGACACCGCGGTCTTCATCATCGAGGGGGCGTTCGGTCCCTACTCGATTGTCCGGTGCCGGAAGGTTGGGAGCGCGTTGCTGCGCGCGACGAGCGAGGGCAAGACCGGCCAGGCTTCGATCACGGTGC
>Ga0209159_1001388_pt1 | contig 18742 bp, 12 predicted proteins | sample GraSoiAngelo_144_FD_185901 | JGI IMG/M metagenome (GOLD analysis project Ga0209159, IMG submission 185901) | Grasslands soil microbial communities from the Angelo Coastal Reserve, California, USA - 14_1009_02_40cm (SPAdes) (version 2) | ecosystem: Environmental > Terrestrial > Soil > Grasslands ...
CGCCGAGGCGCTCCGACAGCTCGCGCGCGGCGGAGAAGTGGTCGGCGTGGGTGTGCGTGTCGATCAGGTAGTGGAGGCGGAGCCCGGCCCTGGCCGCGAGCGCCAGGTAGCGGTCGATCTGGCTCAGCTCGGGGTCGACGAGCACGGCGCTGCACGTCTCGGCGCACCCGATCAGGTACGACATGCAGCCGCCGGCGCGGACCTCCTCGAAGAGCACGGTCCGGGATTCTCCGACCCGGGAGCGCCGGCTGTCAACGGCGCCGCGCCGCCTACCCGCGCACCGCCGGCACCAGCCGGAGGCCGCCGTAGAGCACGGCGACGCACAGGGCCGCCCACGCGACGATGGCCGCGACCAGCGCGGGGTCGCGCGTCAGGAGGTCGTCGGGGTCCTGGCCGCGCGCGTGGACCCGCACCAGCATGAGGTAGCGCGCGACGCCGAAGACGACGGGGAGCACGGTCAGGAGGAAGGTCTCGTTCGCCTGCACGCTCACGGCGTAGAGCGCGTAGCAGACGATGGCGGTGGTGGCGCTCACCGCGAGGAGCAGGTCGAGGAAGCCGAGGGAGTAGGCGCCGAGCACCGCACGGCGCCCGCCGCCCGTGTCCGCCGGCAGCTCGGCCAGCTCCGCGCGCCGCTTCCCGCAGCCCAGGAGGAGCGCCACGAAGAACATGCAGAGGACGATCCACGCGCTCTCGGGCGCGGCGATGGCTGCGATGCCGGCCTCGACGCGGAGCACGAACCCGAACGCGATCGCCATCACGTCGAGGATGGCGAGCCGCTTGAGGCCGAGGCTGTAGAGCAGGTTGAGGGCGAGGAAGCACCCCAGCACGGCCCGCGCGGGGGCGGGGAGCAGGCTCGAGAGCGCGAGCGCGGCGGCGGCGAAGACGAGCGCCGCGCCCAGCGCCGTCCCGGCGCCGAGCCGGCCGGCGGCGACCGGCCGCGTGCGCTTGCTCGGATGCGTGCGATCGTCCGCGCGGTCGCACACGTCGTTGAAAGCGTAGGCGGCGCTCGAGGCGAGGCAGAAGGCGGCGCCGGTGAGCGCGGCCAGGCCGAACGCGCGCGCCTCGCCCAGGCGCCCGGCGAAGACGAGCGCGGCGAACACGACGGCGTTCTTCGTCCACTGGCGCGGGCGCGCCAGCGCGAGCAGATCAACGAGCCGGGGCGCGCTCACGAGAGGCGTCGCAGCACGCTGAGGAGCTTTTCCGGCACGGCCGAGCGGTGGACGGAGCGTGCGCCGGCGCTCTCGGGGTGGGCGAGAAACCAGTCGTAGGACTCGACCAGCATCTCGGCGTTGCCGTAGCGCGGCCGCCACTCGAGCTCGCGCACGGCGCGCGAGACGTCGAAGAAGAAGGCGGTGTGGTAGGTGAGGTAGTGCCAGGGCGCGAGCGGCGAGAGGCGGAGCCAGTCGAGCAGGCGGAGCGCCGGGATCGCGAGGCCGGCGGGAACGCCGGTGACGCGCGCGGCCGTGCCGGCGTGGCGGATGAGCGCGCCCAGATCCTCGCGCAGCGTCCCGAAGCGCTCCGCCCCCACGTTGTAGACGCCCGGCCGCCGGCGCTCCGCCAGCCGCAGGAAGAGGTCCACCAGGTCGCCGGCGTGCAGGAGCTGGAAGGGGGCGTTGCCGTCGCCGATGACGTAGACGCGCCGCCCCTCCCGCACCCACTCGTAGAGGATCTGGAAGATGCCGAGGCGGCCGACGCCGACCAGCGTGCGCGGCCGGACGATCGCGCAGGCGAGCCCGGCGCGCGCGGCCGCGGCCACGCGCTCCTCGCCCGCCAGCTTGGCGCGCCCGTAGGCCTCCAGCGGGCGGAGCGGCGTGTGGTCGGTGATCGGGCAGCGTGCGGGCCGCCCGAAGACGGCGCTGGTGGAGACGTGGATGAAGAACTCGACGCCCGCCGCGCGTGCCGCGTCGAGCGCCTGCTGCGTGCCGTCCACGTTGACGCGCCAGAGGCGGCGGCCCGCCTTGCTGAGCGGCACGAGCGCCGCGTGGTGGTGCACGACGTCGACGCCGGCCATCGCCTCGGCGACGCGCGCGGCGTCGAGGATGTCGGCGCGCAGGTACTCGATGCCGGCCGGCAGCTCCGGAGCCGGCAGGATGTCGAGCACGCGCACGCGCTCGCCGCGCGCGTGGAGCGCGCGCGCGGTGTGGGCGCCGAGGAACCCGGCCCCGCCCGTGACCAGATGGGTCGCCATCGCGGCGGAGTCTAGATGGTCTGCCCGTGCCCAGGCACCAGCGGATCGAGCGCCGCATGCCCTCCTCCAGCTCGATCCGCGGAGCGTAGCCCAGCTCGCGCTCGGCGCGCCCGATCGAGCAGGCGATGGTCTGGATCATCTCCGAGAGGACGTGGATCTCCTGCTGGTAGCGCCCCATCGCCTGGAGGAGCGCGTCGGCGACAGCCGCCACCCGGCTCGCCAGCGCCGGGAGGCGGAGCCGCCGGTGCGCGACCGCCATGCCGAACTCCTCCTCGAGCAGGCGCTCCACCGTGTCGACGATCTCGCTCATCGTGTAGGAGCGCCGGTCGGCGACCCAGTAGAGGCGCCCGCGCGCCGCCGCGCTGCGCTCGGCCAGGAGGAGCGCCTGGCAGGTGTTGTCGATGTACGACATCGAGCGCCGCGCCGTGCCGCCCCCGACCAGCGGCGCCTTGCCTTCGCGGATCATGCTGAAGAAGCGCGTCTGCCGCGCCGGCTGCTCCGGGCCGTAGAACCAGCACGGCCGGAGCACCACGGTCTCGACCTTCCCCGTCGCCTCCGCCTCCGCGACCAGCGCCTCCATGCGCCGCTTGGACTCCCCGTAGTGCCGGTAGGGACGGTACGGGCTCGCTTCGTCGAATCGGTGGTCGGCATGCGGGTTCGCCCCCGCCGGGCTGTTCGACGAGACGGCGACCACGCGCCGCACGCCCGCCGCCATGGCGGCGGCGAGGACGTTGCGGGTGCCGTCCACGTTGATCGCGTACAGGTCGCGCACCCGGCGGGGATGGATGATGCCGCAGAGATGGAAGACGGTCGCGCCCTCGGCGCCGCGACAGAGCTCCCGGAGAGCGGCGGGATCGCGGATGTCGCCGAGCACCAGCTCCAGGTCGGGCGCGATCCGGCTGAGCGCGTCCGCCGGCGCGCCCGGCATCACCAGGCAGCGGATGCGCCGCTCGGGGTCGGGCTCCGCCAGGCCCGGCACGTCGGGCAGCCCGTGTGCGAGGACGCGCACCAGGCGCGAGCCGAGCCAGCCCGGCGCGCCCGTCACGAGGGTGAGACGTCTCGGCACGGCGGCTCGGAGGTGTCGTTCGCGCGGGCCGGCCGGGTCGCGGCGGGGGCTGGCCCGGCGGGACGCATCCGGGCGCCCGATTAACACGCGGCTGCGCGGCGGAACAAGCGACCATCCCCTGGCGGCCGCCCCGGCCTCCGGACGATCGTGCAATCCCCTCGCCGGTCGGCCCGACCGAGCCGCCTTGAGGCCCTGCGCGACGATGCGCTATCCTTGCGCGACGTGCTCTACGGCGAGGGAGTGGCGGCCGTCGAGTGGTTCGACCGGCTCCTCCCGGCCGCCGGAGACGAGGTCCTGCCGATCACGCTCCGGGTGAGGCCGGGCGGGGGCAGGACGATCCGCCGCGTCCTCGCCCGGTTCGCGTAAGTCCCCATGCTGGTGGTCCAGAAGTTCGGCGGCACGTCGGTCGCCGATGTCGAGCGCATCCGCACCGTGGCCGGACGCATCGCGCGCACGCGCGCGGCGGGGCACGAGGTGGTGGTCGTGGTCTCGGCCATGGCGGGCGAGACGAACCGCCTCCTCGCGCTCGCGAAGGCGACCGCCCGCACCCCCGACGAGCGCGAGTCGGATGCCCTGGTCGCCACCGGCGAGCAGGTGACCGCGGCGCTGACGGCGCTGGCGCTCCACGACGCCGGCGTCCCGGCGCGCTCCTTCCTGGGCCACCAGGTGCGCATCGAGACCGACAGCGCCCACGGGCGCGCGCGCATCGTGCGCGTCGACGTGGAGCGCCTGCGCGCCGCGCTCGCCGGCGGGGTCGTGGCGGTGGTCGCCGGCTTCCAGGGCGTGGACGAGCAGGGGAGCATCACCACCCTCGGCCGCGGGGGCTCCGACACCAGCGCCGTCGCGCTCGCCGCAGCCCTCGACGCCGAGGTGTGCGAGATCTACACCGACGTGCAGGGCGTCTACACGAGCGACCCGCGCATCGTCCCCCAGGCGCGCAAGCTCGAGCGCATCACGTACGACGAGATGCTCGAGCTGGCGAGCCTGGGGGCCAAGGTGCTCCAGATCCGCTCGGTCGAGTTCGCCAAGCGCTATCGCGTGCCGGTCCACGTCCGCTCCTCCTTCAGCGAGGCGGAGGGGACGTGGGTCGTCGAGGAGGATCCCGCCATGGAAGAGGTGTCGGTCGCCGGCGTCGCCTACGACCGCGACGAGGCCAAGCTGACCGTGCTGCGCGTACCCGACCGGCCCGGGCTGGCGGCGCGCGTCTTCGGCCCGATCGCCCGCGCCAACATCGTGGTCGACATGATCATCCAGAACGCGAGCGCCGAGGGCACCACCGACCTCACCTTCACCGTGCCGCGCGGCGACTACGACAAGGCGAAGGGGCTCCTCGAGGCGACCGCGCGCGAGATCGGCGCGCAGGGCATCGCCGGGCAGCTCGACGTCGCCAAGGTGTCGATCGTGGGCGTCGGCATGCGCACGCACGCCGGCATCGCCGCGCGCATGTTCGAGGTGCTCTCCAACGAGGGGATCAACATCCAGATGATCTCCACCTCCGAGATCAAGATCTCGGTCGTGATCGACGCCAAGTACACCGAGCTCGCGGTGCGCGCGCTGCACGACGCCTTCATTCCGCCCACCCCGAACCCGCCCACCCCCGCGCCGGGGAAGCGTCCATGAGGCGCATCCAGCTCTACGACACGACGCTGCGCGACGGGACGCAGGCCGAGGACATCTCCTTCACGCTCGAGGACAAGCTCCGCATCGCCGAGCGCCTCGACGACCTCGGCCTCCACTACATCGAGGGCGGTTGGCCAGGCTCGAACCCGCGCGACGAGGAGTTCTTCCGCGCCGTCAAACGCCTCGGTCTCAAGCATGCGAAGGTGGCGGCCTTCGGCTCGACCCGCCGGGCGGGCGTGAAGGCCGCCGACGACCGCAACCTGAGCCTCTGTCTCCTCGCCGAGACGCCGGTGGTCACCATCGTCGGCAAGACCTGGGACCTCCACGTGCGCGAGGACCTGCGCATCCCGCTCGCGGAGAACCTGGAGGTCATCCACGACTCCGTCGCCTACCTCCGCAAGCGGACCGACGAGGTCGTCTTCGACGCCGAGCACTTCTTCGACGGTCTCGCGGCCGACCACGACTACGCGCTCGCGTGCGTGCGGGCGGCCGCGGACGCGGGCGCGACGCTCATCTGTCTCTGCGACACGCGCGGCGGCTCGCTGCCGGCCGCGATCGGCGCCGGCGTGGACGCGGCCCGGGGCGCGGTGCCGACCCCGCTCGGCATCCACTGCCACAACGACTGCGAGCTGGCGGTCGCGAACTCGGTGGAGGGCATCGCGCACGGCTGCGTGCAGGTGCAGGGCACGATCAACGGCTTCGGCGAGCGTTGTGGGAACGCGAACCTGGTGTCGGTGATCCCGGTGCTGCAGCTGAAGCACGGGCAACACTGCGTCACGGCCGCGCAGCTGAAGAAGCTCTCCGAGGTCTCCCACCTGGTCTACGAGCTCGCCAACCTGGAGCCCAACAAGCGCCAGGCCTTCGTCGGACAGAGCGCCTTCGCTCACAAGGGCGGGCTCCACGTGGCCGCGGTGCAGAAGAACCCGACCACCTACGAGCACATCGACCCGGACCTGGTCGGCAACAGCCAGCGCGTGCTGGTCTCGGACCTGGCCGGGCGCTCGAACCTCCTCTACAAGGCGGCCCGTTTCGGCCTCGACCTCGAGTCGAACCAGCCGGCGGTGACGGCGCTCCTCCGCGACCTGAAGGACCTCGAGGCGAAGGGCTTCGCCTTCGAGGGGGCCGAGGCGTCGTTCGAGCTCCTCATGCGCAAGGCGATCGACGGCGACCGCGTGCGCTTCTACCGCCTGATCGGCTTTCGCGTGATCGACGAGAAGCGGACCGAGGGCGAGCCGCCGATCGCCGAGGCGACCATCATGCTGGAAGGCCCGGACGGGCAGATCGAGCACACGGCGGCGCAGGGGAACGGGCCGGTCAACGCCCTCGACCGCGCGCTGCGCAAGGCCCTCGGCAAGTTCTACCCCGAGGTCGAGCACGTGCGGCTCCACGACTACAAGGTGCGCGTGCTCGGCAATGAGGAGGGCACCGAGGCGGTGGTGCGCGTGCTCATCGAGTCGGGCGACGAGCACGAGCGCTGGGGGACGGTGGGCGTGTCGCACAACGTGATCGAGGCGAGCTGGCAGGCCCTGGTCGACAGCATGGACTACAAGCTCTACAAGGAGCGCCGGGGAGGTCACCGCCGCCGCCGGGCCGCGGACGCCACGCACCGCGCCTGACCCGCGCCGTTCCCCGCACGCCATGCGCATCTACCTCGATCACAACGCGACGGCGCCGCTCGGGCCCGAGGTGCGCGAGGCCATGCTGCGCTTCCTCGGACCGCCCGCGAACCCCTCGAGCGCACACCGCGAGGGGGCGCGCGCGCGGAGCGCGCTCGAGACGGCGCGAGCGCAGGTAGCCGCGCTCGTCGGCGCGGCGCCGGCGGAGATCGTGCTCACCAGCGGCGCGACCGAGGCGAACAACCTGGCGCTGCGCGGCACGGCGGCAGGTCGGGGCATCGTGACCACGGCCATCGAGCATGCCTCGGTGCTGGAGACGGCGCGTGCGGTGGGCGCCCCGCTCACCGTGGTGCCGGTCGACGGCGAGGGCCGCGTGGACGCGGGGCGGGTGGTCGGCGCCTGCGAGACCCGGACCCGGCTGGTGAGCGTCGGGCTCGCCAACGGCGAGGTCGGCTCGCTGGCGCCGGTCGCGGCGATCACGGCCGGACTTCGCGGGCGCGGCCTCCTGGTGCACAGCGATGCGGCGCAGGCCGCGGGCCGCATCCCGCTCGACGTCGCCGCTCTCGGCGTCGACCTCCTCTCGCTCTCGGCGCACAAGCTGGGCGGGCCGGCGGGGATCGGCGCGCTCTGGGTGCGCCGCGGCGTGGAGCTCGCCGCGCAGACGACCGGCGGGCCCCAGGAGCGCGGCTGGCGCGCGGGGACGGAGAGCGTGGCGGCGGCCGTCGGCTTCGGCGTGGCGGCCGAGCGGGCGCGCGCCGAGCTCGCCGCGAACGCGGTCGCCGCCGCGGGGCTCGTCGAGCGGCTGTGGACGGGGCTGCGCGCTCGCGTGCCGGGCGTAACGCTGAACGGCCCGGCCGACGGGCCGCGGCTCCCGAACACGCTCAACGTCTCGTTCCCGGGCGCGGCGGGCGAGAGCCTCCTCGTGCTCCTCGACCTGGCGGGCGTGGCGGTCTCGCTCGGCTCGGCGTGCGCCGCCGGGGCGGCCGAGCCCTCGCACGTGCTGCTCGCGATGGGGCGCGACCGGGAGGCGGCGCGGAGCGGGATACGCTTCAGCGTGGGGCCGTCCACCACCGGGGCCGACATCGACCGCGTCCTCGAGCTGCTGCCGGTGCTGGTCGCGCAGGCGCGCGGAGAAGCGGCGGCCTAGGAGGCTGTCCGGGTAATCATGGCGGCTGCGGCGAACGATCCGGGGGCTGCGAGCGGCGTGCTCGCTCCTCCCTCCTGCGGCGTGCCTTCAGGCACGCCTCGTCGGTCGTCGCTGCGCTTGCCGCTCTCGCTCCCCGGCTCGTTCGCCTCGCTCACCATGATTACCCGGACAGACTCCTAGTCCCATGGGTGGACGGAGCCGAGTCGTCGTCGCCATGAGCGGCGGGGTGGACAGCGCGGTCGCGGCCGCGCGCTGCCGAGCCGCGGGCCACGAGGTGATCGGCATCTCGCTTCGCCTCGCGCCGGGCGGCGGCGGAAGCTGCTGCTCCCTCGACGACTTCCACGACGCGCGCGCGGTCGCCGACCGCCTCGGCTTCCCGCACTACGTCTTCGACCTCGCCGACGAGTTCGAGCGGCGCGTGATCCACCCCTTCGTCGCCGAGTACGTCGCCGGGCGCACCCCGAACCCGTGCGCGCGCTGCAACCGGCACCTCAAGTTCGGCCTCCTCTGGGAGCGCGCCCGCGCGCTCGGCGCCCGCTGGCTCGCCACCGGCCACTACGCGCGCATCGGCACCGACCCGGCGACCGGCCGCCCCTACCTCCGGATCGCCGTCGACGCCGCCAAGGACCAGACCTACTTCCTCTTCGCGCTCGGCCCCGCCGACCTCGCGCACACGCTCTTCCCGGTCGGCGAGCTGAGCAAGGCGGAGGTGCGCGCCGAGGCGGCGCGGCTCGGGCTCGCCGTGGCCGACAAGCCCGAGAGCATGGAGGTCTGCTTCGTGCCGGGGGGCGACGTCGCCGGGTTCGTCGAGCGCCACGCGCCGGCGGAGGCGCTCCGCCCCGGCCCCATCGTGGACGAGACCGGGCGCGAACTCGGGCGGCACGCGGGCGTGCACCGCTTCACCATAGGCCAGCGCCGCGGGCTCGGGCTCGCGTCCGGCAGCGGTGTCCGCCGATATGTCCGGGCGCTCGATGCGGGCACGGCGACGGTCACGGTGAGCGACGCGGCGGGGCTCCGCGCCCGCGGGCTGGTCGCGCGCGAGGTGTCGTGGACGGGCGGGGCGGCCCCGGCCCCGGACACGCCGCTCGCCGTCCGCATCCGGCACCGCCACCCGCCGGTCCGGGCGCGGCTCGCGCGCGCGGACGGGGCGGACGCGATGGTCCTCTTCGAGGGCGACGGACCGGCCGTCACACCCGGGCAGGCGGCCGTCTTCTACCGCGGCGACGCCGTCCTCGGCGGCGGCTGGATCGCGGAGGCGCTCGCGGAGGGAGCGGGTCAATGACACGGGTCCACATCGCCACCCTCGGCTGCAAGGTGAACGCCTACGACTCGGCGACCATGGCCGGCCGCCTGCGTGCTGCGGGTTGCGAGATCGTGGCGGCCGGAGCGCCCGCGGACGTCGTGATCGTCAACTCCTGCACCGTGACCGACGCCGCCGACGCCGAGAGCCGCCGCCTGGCACGCCGCGCCCGGCGCGAGAACCCCGCCGCGCGCGTCATCCTGACCGGCTGCTACGCGCAGACGAGGCCCGCCGAGGCGGCGGGCGAGCCGGCGATCGACCACGTGATCGGGCTCAACCGCCTCGATGCGCTGGTGGCCGCCGTCACCGCGCCGCGACCGCTTCCCGAGCGCGTGCTGGTCGGCAACGCCCGCCGGGAGCGCGCCGTCTCGACCTTCGGCGCACGCACCTTCGCGGGACGGACGCGCGCCTTCCTGAAGGTCCAGGAGGGCTGCGACCTCTTCTGCACCTTCTGCATCATCCCGATGGCGCGTGGCGCCAGCCGGAGCCTCCCGCCGCGCGACGTGCTGGGCGAGGTGGCGGCGCTCGCCCGGGCGGGCTTCGAGGAGGTCGTGCTCACCGGCGTGCACCTGGGCGGCTACGGGCAGGACCTGACCCCGCCGGTCGATCTCGCCTGGCTGGTCGCCGCGCTCGCCGAGCAGGGGCTGGTGCCGCGCCTCCGCCTCTCCTCGATCGACCCGCACGAGGTGACGGAGCCGCTCGTCCGCCTCCTGGCGCGCGCGCCGGCCCTCTGCCCGCATCTCCACGTGCCGCTGCAGGCGGGCGACGACACGGTCCTCCGCCGCATGCGGCGGCGCTACGACGCGGCGCTGGCGCGCGAGCGGCTCGCCATGGTGCGCGAGCTCCTGCCCGAGGCCGCCATCGGCACGGACCTGATCGCCGGGTTCCCGGGCGAGGACGAGGCCGCCTTCGAGCGCACCCTCGCCTTCGTCGAGGCGAGCCCCCTCACCTACCTGCACGTCTTCCCGTACTCGGTGCGCAGCGGGACGACCGCGGCCAAGCTCGACGGGCGCAACCCGCCCGCCACCATCGCCGCACGCGCGCGCCGCCTGCGCGCGGCGGGCGAGCGCAAGCGCGCGGCATTCACCCGTCGCTTCGACGGCGCGGAGGCGGAGGTGCTGGTCGAGACCACGCGCGACCCCGAGACCGGGGCGCTGCGCGGCTACACCCGCAACTACCTGCGGGCCCGCCTGGTGGGGCCCGACGCCTGGCGCGGCCGGCGGCTGCGCACGCGCCTCGCCGTCGGCCGCGCGGGCCAGGTGACCGCGGCCGTGGGAGCGGACGGATGAGCGCGCGCGAGGCCCTCGAGGCCGCCCTCGGCCACCGCTTCGCGCGCCCCGAGCAGCTGGCGGTCGCGCTCACGCACCGCTCCTTCGGCGAGGGCGAGAACAACGAGAAGCTCGAGTTCCTGGGCGACGCCGTGCTCGCGCTCGCCATGGCGGATCTCCTGATGGCGCGCTTCCCCGAGGCGCGCGAGGGCGACCTCTCGAAGATGCGCGCCTCGCTGGTGAACGCCGCGGTCCTGGCGCGCAAGGCGCGCGAGCTGGGGCTGGGACGCTGGCTCCGCCTCGGCAAGGGCGAGGAGAAGAGCGGCGGCCGGGACCGGCCCTCGATCCTGGGCGCGGCCTACGAGGCGCTGCTCGGCGCGATCTACGTGGACGCGGGCTACGAGCGCGCGCGCGCCGTGGTCGAGGCGCACTTCACGGACGACGTCATCGAGCTCCTGACGGCCCGACCGCGCGACTACAAGACCGAGCTCCAGGAGCTGACCCAGCGGCTCTTCCGCGAGACCCCTGTCTACACGCTGGCCGAGGAGAGCGGGCCCGAGCACGAGAAGCGCTTCGTGTCCGAGATCGCGATCGGGGGGCGGTGGTTCGGGCGCGGGGTCGGCCGCACCAAGAAGACGGCCGAGCAGGCCGCCGCCATGCAGGCTCTGGCCGCGCTCACACACCAGCACACGGAGAAGTCTGGATGAAGATCGGGCTCACCACTGCCGCGCTCCTCGCCTTCGCCGCCGCCGCCGCCGCCGAACCGCTGCGCCCGCTGCCGGGGACCGTGCCGCGCGCGCTCGCCGCCATGACGCCCGCGGGCCGTGCGCCGGCCGACTTGCGGCTCGAGCACGTGACCGTGCTCCTCGGGCTCCGCCATCGCCGCGCCTTCGAGGCGCTGGTCGCCGCGCAGCAGGACCGCCGCTCGCCGCTCTTCCAGCGCTGGCTCGGCGCCGCCGAGGTGGCCGACCGCTTCGGCCCGCGGCGCGACGAGTACGAGCGCGTCCGGGGCTGGTTCGTGGCACACGGCTTCGAGGTGGTGCGCGACTCGCCGTTCCGCGTTGTGCTGGTGGTGGCCGGGACGGCGGCGCAGGTCGAGACTGCGCTGGGGGCGCCGATCGGCCGCTACGTGCGCGGCGGGCGGACGTATCACGCCCCGCTCGCCGAGCCGTCGTTGCCCGCCAGCATCGCGGCCTCGGTGCGGGGCATCGTGGGTCTCGACGACCTGCCCAAGTTCCGGCCGCTCGCCATCTCTCCCGGCGGCGACACGGCACTCGTGCCGAGCGACTTCGCCACGGCCTACGGCGTGGCGTCCTTGCAGGCCGCGGGCCTGACCGGCGCCGGGCACTCGATCGCCGTCATCGCGCGCAGCAACTTCGCCGACAGCGACGTCGCGATGTTCTCGAGCAACTTCCTGCACTTCCAGCTCGCGCCGGTGCGTGTCTTCGCGAGCGCCGATCCCGGCATGCTCTCCGATGAGGGCGAGCGCATCGAGGTGCTGCTCGACACCGAGTGGGCGGGATCGCTCGCGCCCGGCGCGACCCTCAACGTGGTGATCGGCTCGCAGGGGGGCAACATCCCCGAGGCGCTCATCAAGGCGATCGACAACCGCTCCGGCGGGGCGCCGAGCGGCGACGTCATCACCCTCAGCTTCGGGCTCTGCGAGCAGGCGGCGCCCGTGGTCACCAACGAGCTGTTCGACGCCTTCTACGCCATCGCCAATTCGCTGGGGCAGACCGTGCTGGTCGCCTCGGGCGACGACGGCGGCCGCGACTGCTTCCCGCAGAGCCTGGCGCCCGCGGTGAGCGGCCTCGCCTCCTCGCCCCATGTGGTCGCCGTCGGCGGCACGAGCTTCACGCTCAATCCCGACGGCAGCGTGCCGGCCAACCTGGTCGAGCGGGTGTGGGAGGACAGCGGCGGCGCCGGCGGGGGAGGGCGGAGCATCGTTTTCGGCATGCCGCGCTATCAGATCGCCGCCGGCCTCGGCGGGCTCTCGAGCGGGCGCGCGCTCCCCGACCTGGCGGTCGCCGCGAGCCCGGTCGACCCGGGCTACGTGGTCGTCGAGGGCGGTGTGGCGCAGATCGTCGGCGGGACGAGCGCCGGCACCCCTGCCCTGGCGAGCGCGCTCGCGCTCGTGAACCAGCGGCTCGGGCAGACGCGCGGGGTGACGGGCGGACTCGGCCAGCTGCTCCCTGACCTCTACCGCGTGGCGAGCGAGCAGGCGCGCGGCGTGGGCCCGCCGGTCTTCCGCGACGTGGTCACGGGCAGCAACGGCGCCTTCGTCGCCGGGCCGGGCTTCGACCTGGCGAGCGGCTGGGGTGCGCCGCTGGTCGACGCGCTGGCGGGGGCGCTCGACGGGCCCGGGCCCTGCGAGCCGGACCTCGTCTGCATGGTGCCGAGCGGCCGCGGCGGGCACTCGTGCGCCGGCGAGTGGCTGGTCGAGCAGGAGCTCTTCCTCGTACGGCGCAATCGCCTGCCCGCGCCGCGCCAGACCTGCCGCGACGGCGACCCGCAGTGCGATGCCGACGGCGCGGCCGACGGGCACTGCACGCTGCGCGTGGCGCTCTGCCTGAACGTCTTCGACTCCCGCGGTCCGCAGCTGCACGCGCGCGGCCGGCGCAAGGGCCTGCCGCTCTGTCAGCCAGGCACGGTGCACGGCGCGCGCCTGCTGGCGCCGCGCGCGAGCCGCCGCGATCCGACCGCAGCCGCCAACCACCAGGCACTCGCCGAAGCGATCGGCGCGCTGCCCCTGCCCACGGCGCTCGACGCCGCGTGCACGGCGACCGTGCCCGTCATCGTCCCCGTGAACGGGCACGTCGCGTTACGGGCGCTGGTCGCCGACGCGCGCGGTCCGGTGAGGCCACGGGTGACGCTCGGCTGCACGCCGTAGTGCCGCGATGGCCCACCGCGCGGGATACGCTGCCATCGTCGGGCGCCCGAACGTCGGCAAATCGACGCTGCTCAACGCGCTGGTCGGCGCCAAGGTGGCCATCGTCACACCCAAGCCGCAGACGACGCGCAACCGCATCCTCGGCATCCGCACGCTCCCCGAGGCGCAGGTCGTCTTCCTCGACACGCCCGGCATTCACGAGGCGCGCTCCCTGCTGAACCGCCGCATGGTCGAGGTGGCGCGGCAGGCGCTCGACGACGCCGACGTGGTGGTGCTCGTGGTCGACGCGACGGCCGGCGTGACGCCCGCCGACCGCGAGCTGGCTCGGGGGCTCGGGGCGCTCGCGCGGCCGACCGTCGTCGTGCTGAGCAAGCTCGACCTGGTGCGGCCGCCGGTGCTGCTCCCGGCCATGGACACCCTCGGGACGCTCCTCCCGGGGCGCGAGATCATCCCGGTCGGCGCGCGCACGGGCGAGAACGTGCGCGTCGTCCTCGACGCGGTGGTGAAGGCGCTCCCCGAGGGGCCGCGGCTCTACCCCGAGGACGAGTACACCGCCGAGAGCGAGCGCTTCCTCGCGCAGGAGCTGATCCGCGAGCAGCTCTTCTCCCAGACGGAGGAGGAGATCCCCTACGGCACGGCCGTGCGGGTCGAAGAGTTCCGCGCGCAGCCGGAGCGCAACCTGCTGGTCGTGCACGCCACCATCCTGGTCGACCGCCCGAACCACAAGGGGATCGTCATCGGGACGCGCGGCGCGCGTCTCGGCGAGATCGGGCGGCGGGCGCGACTCGAGCTGGAGGCGGTCTTCGGCACGAAGGTGTTCCTCGAGCTCTTCGTGCGCGCCGAGCCGGGCTGGGCGAAGGATCCGCGCCGCCTGGAGGAGCTCGGCCTCTGATGGCGAGCGCGCCCGGGAGTCTGTCCGAGTGGTCATGGCGAGCGAGGCGAACGAGCCGGGGAGCGAGAGCGGGAAGCGCAGCGATGCGCCGCAGGAGGGAGGAGCGAGCAGCCATCTGGCAGCGCGGCTGCCGCCGCGCTCCCCCGGATCGTTCGCCGCAGCCGACATGACCACTCGGACAGCCTCCGAGGCGCGCCCGGCGGCGCGCGGGCTCCCGGTGGTCGCGATCGTCGGGCGGCCGAACGTCGGCAAGTCGACGCTCTTCAACCGTCTGGTCGGCGCGCACCGGGCGATCGTCGACGACGCGCCGGGCGTCACGCGCGACCGCGTGGTCGCGCCGGCGGTACACGCGGGGCGGGCGTTCCTGTGCGTCGACACGGGCGGCTTCGCGGCCGAGCCGCCGCGCGACCCGGCGGCGCTGGCGGCTCGCGTGCGGGCGCAGACGCTGGCCGCCGTGGCGGAGGCCGACTGCGTGGTGTGCGTGCTCGACGGCCCGGCCGGGCTCGCGCCCGAGGACCGCGAGACCGTCCGCCTGTTGCGCCGGTCCGGGAAGCCCGTCGTCTACGTCGTGAACAAGCTCGACACGCCCGCGCGCGAGCCGCTGCTGCACGACTTCCACGCGCTCGGCATCGAGCCGCTCCTCCCCGTCTCCGTGGCACACGGGCGGGGGGTGGCGGACCTCCTCGACGCGCTCGCCGCCGCGCTGCCGGAAGGGGCGCCCAAGGCCTCGGAGGCGCGCGGCACGCGCCTTGCCTTGATCGGCCGCCCGAACGTCGGCAAGTCGTCGCTCCTGAATCGGCTCCTCGGCGCCGAGCGGGCGATCGTCGCGCCCGAGCCGGGGACCACGCGCGACGCGATCGACACGCCGCTGGTGGTGGCCGGGCGACCCTACGTGCTCATCGACACCGCCGGCATCCGCCGCCGCGGCAAGGTGCGCGAGCCGCTCGAGCGCCACGGCGCGGTGCGGGCGCTCGGCACGCTCGCGCGCGCCGACCTCGTGCTGGTCGTGCTCGACGCGGCGGAAGGGATGACCGATCAGGACGCACGCCTGGTCGGGCGCGCGTGGCAGGCGGGGCGGGGCGTCGTCCTGCTCGCCAACAAGTGGGACCTGGTGCCGCCCGGGCGGCGCGACCGGGCCGCGTTCCGCGCGGCACTGGTCGCCGCGCATCCGGCGTTCGCCGAGCTGCCGCTCCTCTGCGTCTCGGCGCTGACCGGCGAGGCGCTGGGCGACCTCTTCCCGCTCGTGGCCCGCGTCGAGCGCGCCTACGAGGCGGAGCTGCCGACGCCAGCGCTCAACCGTGCCCTCGCGGCCGCGGTCGTGGCCACGCCGCCACCCAGCCCCGGGGGCAAGGCGCTGCGCTTCTTCTACGCCACGCAGACCGGCCGCCGGCCGCCCGCGGTCGCCGTGTTCGCCAGCGCGCCCGCGCTGGTGCCGGCGGCCTACGCCCGCTACCTCGTGGGACGGCTGGCCCAGGCCTTCCGGCTGACGGGCGTGCCGCTCCGCCTGGTGCTCCGCACGCGGCGGACGCCCGGCGCGCCCCACGCGCGCGGGAGAGCCACACGTGGTCGAAGCCGCCGGCCGCCGCGGCGTCGAGGCGCGGCACCTCGTCCGCGCTGAGCTCGGGCACGCGTCGCCCGATTCGGGAGAAGGTTGCGCTCGTGCTCGATATCCAGCGGCGTATCGGTGCGATGCCGAGCCAGCGGCTCGCGATGCGGCCGCAACGCCAGTCGCTGTATTGACGCCGGGGAACGCGCCTGCGATAGGTCGCGCGACCGCGCCACCTGCGGCGGGGAGTGAGGTGTCCGATGATCCCCCGTTTCGCCCTCCGCTCGGCCCTCCCGGGTCTTCTCCTCTGCGCCCTCTCCGCCCCCCCACCGGCGCACGCGAACCCTGCGCCAGGACCGCTGCGGTTCATCGCGCCGACGCCGGTCGCCGGCGCCGTCGTGACGAGCACCACGGCCAGCGTCCGGCTCGACGCCGAGTGCACCGTCGACCCGAGCACGCTGGCCGTGAGCCTCAACGGCGCGTCGATCCCGGCGAGCCAGTTCCAGCCCTTCTCCGCCTGCCAGGATGGCCGCATGTCCTCACAGACGGCGACCGTGGGCCTCACGCTGCCGAACGGCACCATCACCAGCGGGCCGACTTCCCTCGCCGCCCGCACCACGGCGAGCTTCAGCGGCAGCGGCACGGGCGACGGCTTCAGCTGGAACTTCGACGGCGGTGCCCAGCCGGCGACGGGCGGCTCGGTGAGCGCGACCTTCAACGCCGCCGGCACCTTCACCGTTCGCCTCCGCGCCACCAAGACCGAGCAGCTGCAGGCCTCCGCCATGGACGACGGCAACGTGGTGACGGGCCAGCTCACCTTTGCAGCCGGCGATCCGACGCCCGACCAGCGGCAGGTCGTGGTCGCGATGCCGCCCGACCTGGACTTCGTCAACTACGAGTCGAGCCACGTCCATCCGCTCGCCGTCTCCGGCAGCCAGCTCTACGCAGTCGACACCGCCGACGGGCGCCTCGCGATCTTCACGATCGCCGCGGACGGCTCGCTCGCCCTGGCGGGGGACGTCCCGGTCGGCCTCGACCCCGTGAGCCTCGCCGTGCGGCCGGGGACGAACGAGGTGTGGGTCGCGAACCATCTCTCGGACAGCGTGAGCGTGGTCGACGTCGCGGCGCGCAAGGTCCTCGCGACGCTCGCCGTGGGCGACGAGCCGACCGACGTCGCCTTCGCGAGCGGCCGCGCCTTCGTCACCCTGGCGGGCAACCAGGACCGGGTCAACGTGTACGACGCCGCGACCCGCGCGCAGCTCGCTTCGATCGCGCTCTTCGGCGACGACCCGCGGGCGCTCGCCGTGAACCCGGCCGGCACGGAGGTCTACGCCATCGTGCTCGAGTCGGGGAACAAGACGACGACCCTCTTCCACGACCTCGTGAACGCGGGCGGGGGTCCTCCACCGCCCAACCCGCCGCGGGATCCCGCGCTCGGGACCGCCCCGGAGGTCGGTCTCATCGTCAAGTTCAACACCGCGAGCGGGCGGTGGGAGGACGAGACGGGCAAGAACTGGAGCGGGTTCGTCAACTTCACGCTGCCGGACAACGACGTCTTCGTGATCGCGGCGAGCGCGCCGACGCCGTCGGTCGTGCGCACGGTGAGCGGCGTCGGGACGACCCTCTACGACGTCGCCGTGAACCCGCTGTCGGGGAACCTCTACGTGCCCAATACCGACGCCCGCAACCTCGTCCGCTTCGCGCCGAACCTGCGGGGCCATCTCGTCCAGACGCGCGTCTCGATCATCAACCCGGCGACCGGCGCGACGACCCACGTCGATCTGAACCCGCACATCAACTACAGCGTCGCGCCGGGACCGGCCTCGGAGATCGCGCAGAGCCTCTCGCAGCCCGGCCAGGGGGTCTTCAGCGCCGACGGCAGCCGATACTACCTGACCGCCTTCGGGTCGGCGAAGGTCGCCGTCCTGAACGCCGCGGGCACGGTGACGGCGCGCATCGCCGTCGGGGGCGGGCCGAGCGGGGTGGCCCTGAAGGAGTCGGCAGCGCGCCTCTACGTCATGAACCGCTTCGACGACACGATCTCGATCGTGGACACGAGCACGAACGCGGCGGTGGGCGTGATCGGCGTCGCCGGGCCGTCCCGGTTCGATCCGAGCCCGGACGTCATCAAGGCGGGCCGCAAGTTCCTCTACGACGCGCAGCTCACCTCCGGCCACGGCGACATCGGCTGCGCGACGTGCCACGTCTTCGGCAACTTCGACAACATCGCGTGGGACCTCGGCAACCCCCAGGGCGCCTTCCTGCCCTACTCCGAGGCGCCGTGGGTGCGCTTCGACCCGCTCGGCCCCTCGCAGTCGGGCTTCGACCCGATGAAGGGCCCCATGACGACGCAGACCCTGCGCGGGTTGAAGACCCTCGAGCCCTTCCACTGGCGGGGTGATCGGCAGAACTTCCAGGCTTTCAACGTCGCCTTCGACGAGCTCATGGGGCGCGGCGGGCCGCTCCTCGCCTCCGAGATGCAGGCCTACACCGACTTCATCATGACGGTGCACTTCCCGCCAAACCCCTTCCGCAACCTCGACGACACGATGCCGACCGCGATCACCGTGCCGAGCCAGTCGGGCGGCGGCGCCACCGCCACCGGCAACCCGAACAACGGGGCGAGCGCGTTCTCGAACCTCCTCCTCGACGCCAACGCCTTCTCGTGCGCGCGCTGCCACGCGCTGCCCGAGGGGGCGTCGCGCGCGCTCTTCAACGGGAACCTCGAGGGCGAGAGCCAGGACTTCAAGATCCCGCACCTCCGCAACATGTACGAGAAGATCGGCTTCGACGTGATCCGACCGAACCTGCAGAGCGGCAATGCGACGAACATCGGCCTCCCGACGCAGAAGAAAGGCTTCGGCTTCATCCACGACGGGAGCGTCAGCCTGACGGAGTTCCTGGCCGCACCCGTCTTCACGAGCACGACCCAGCAGGAGCGCGATCTCTTCGCGTTCATGCTCGCCTTCCCGACCGAGTCGGCGCCCGCCGTGGGGCGGCAGGTGACCGCCGACGCGGGCAACAAGAACAGCACGGGCGTGACCTCGACGATCAACACGCTGATCGCGCAGGTCGGTGCGAGCCGGTGCGACCTGGTCGTGAAGGGCGTCATCGGGGGGACCGCGAAGGGCTGGGTGTACGACCCCTCGGTCGGCAAGTTCATCCCCGACTCGCTGCTCGAGCCGATGCTCACCGAGAGCGACCTCCGC
>Ga0209159_1001397_pt1 | contig 18649 bp, 14 predicted proteins | sample GraSoiAngelo_144_FD_185901 | JGI IMG/M metagenome (GOLD analysis project Ga0209159, IMG submission 185901) | Grasslands soil microbial communities from the Angelo Coastal Reserve, California, USA - 14_1009_02_40cm (SPAdes) (version 2) | ecosystem: Environmental > Terrestrial > Soil > Grasslands ...
GGTAGACGATCACACCGTAGGTGTCGCGGAGGATCGGCTCGAGCGCGGGATGGAGGTAGCGGACCGGCTCCTTGCCGCACTTCCGCTGGATGAAGACTTCCGCCATCGTGCGGCCGTCGTCGAGCTTGGCGTCGAGCGGGCCGGGGCGGTAGAGGGCGAGGATCGCGACCAGGTCGGCGAAGCACGACGGCCGGAGCTGGGTCAGCATGCGGCGGATGCCGCCCGACTCGAGCTGGAAGACGCCGATCGTGTCGGCGGCGGCGAGGAGCTTGTAGGTCGGCGGGTCGTCGAGCGGGAGGCGGTCGGTGGGCACCTCGACCCCCCTGCCCTCGCGGATGCGGCGCACGATGCTCTCGACGAGGGTCAGCGTCTTCAGCCCGAGGAAGTCGAACTTGATGAGGCCGATCGCGTCGATGTCGCCGAAGGAGTACTGCGTGACGACGGCGCCGTCCTTGTCGACCCAGAGCGGCACGTCCTCCGTGAGCGGCCGCTCGGAGATGACGATGCCCGCTGCGTGCTTGGAGGCGTGGCGGAGGAGCCCCTCGAGGCGGAGCGCCAGGTCGAAGAGCCGCCGCTCCCGCTCGCCGGCGTCGCGCAGCTCGCGGAGCCGCGGCTCCATCTCGAGCGCCTGCTCGAGCGGGAAGTCCTTGCCCTGCTTGGGCTCCGGGTAGAGCTTCGCGATGCGGTCGGTCTCCGCGAAGGTGAAGTCGAGGACGCGGCCCACGTCCTTGATCGCCGCCTTCCCCTTGAGCGTGCCGAAGGTGATGATCTGTGCCACGTGGTCGGCGCCGTACTTCTCGCGCACGTAGCGGATCACCTCGTCGCGGCGCACGAAGCAGAAGTCGACGTCGATGTCGGGCATCTGCTTGCGCTCGGGGTTGAGAAAGCGCTCGAAGAGGAGCCCGTGCTCGATGGGGTCGAGGTCGGTGATGCGGAGCGCGTAGGCGACCAGGCTGCCGGCCGCCGAGCCGCGCCCCGGGCCGACCGGGATGCCCTGGGCCTTCGCCCAGTTGATGAAGTCGGCGACGATCAGGAAGTAGCCCGCGTAGCCCATGGAAGTGATGACGCCGAGCTCGAGGGCGAGCCGCTCCTCGTAGACGCGCTCGCGCACCGGGCTCCAGCCGAGCGTCCGGCGCTCGTTCAGGCGCTCGTCGAGGCCCTGGCGAGCGAGGCGGTCGAGCATCCCCTCGCGGGTCTCCCCCGCCGGCACCTGGTAGACCGGGAACTGCTGGCGGTGCCGCAGCGCGAACTCGCAGCGCCGGGCGACCTCGACGGTGTTGGCGATCGCCTCGGGCACGTGGGCGAAGGCTGCGGCCATCTCGGCGGCGTCCTTCACGTAGAGCTGGTCGGTCTCGAAGCGCCAGCGCCGCTCGTCGGAGAGCGTCTTGCCCGTCTGGATGCAGAGGAGCGCCTCGTGCGCGGCGGCGTCCTCGGGGCGGAGGTAGTGGCAGTCGTTGGTGGCGACGAGGGGGAGGCCGACCTCGCCCGCGAGCGCGATCAGCTCCCGGTTCACGCGCTCCTGCGCCGGCAGGCGGTTGTCCTGGATCTCGACGTAGAAGCGGCCGTCGAAGATGCGGGCCAGCTCCTCGGCCGCGCCGCGCGCCCGCTCCGGCTGCCCGTTGGCCAGGTGGTGGGCCATCTCGCCGCGGAGACAGCCCGAGAGCGCGACGAGCCCCCCGCCGAGCTCACGCAGCAGCTCCTTGTCGACGCGCGGCTTGTAGTGGAAGCCCTCGCGATAGCCGGCGGTGACCAGCTGGCAGAGGTGGCGGTAGCCCTCGCGGCTCATGGCGAGCAGGATCAGGTGGTAGTTGCCGCCCGCCTCGTAGTCGTCGATCCGTCCCGCCTTCTCGAAGCGGCTCTGCGGGGCCACGTACATCTCGCAGCCGATGATCGGCTGCACGTGCGCCTTCCTCGCCGCCTCGTGGAACTGCACCGCCCCGAACATGTTGCCGTGGTCGGTGATGGCGCACGCCGGCATTCCCGCGCCGGCGATGCGCGGCATCAGCTCGGCGATCTTGTTGGCGCCGTCGAGCAGCGAGTACTGCGTGTGGAGATGCAGGTGGACGAAGGACATCGCCCCGGGCCCCTCCTCAACGTTCCGTCGTCCTTGGGTGTGAGCGCGCACGGTAGCGCGCGCGGGCGGCACGCGTCAACCGGGAGCTCCACACTAGCGTGAAACCGCGAGCGCCGGTCCCTCGAAGCCATCGACGGCGAAGGTGGCGACCGCCGCCGGCAGGCCCTTCACTTCGAGGGGCGGCAGGGCGCGCAGGGCGAAGCGCGGGTCGAGTGCGTGCCGCACCACCGCGGTGACGAGGATGTCGACCGCATGTGCCCGGGTCAGCTCCTGGACGCGCGAGGCCAGGTTCACCGCGCTGCCGATGACGCCGTACTCGACCAGCTCGGCGCTGCCGATCACGCCTGCGACCACCGTGCCGCGGTGGATGCCGACGCCCATGGCGAGCGCCGGCAGGCCCTCCCCCCCGAGCGCCGCGTTGTAGTCGGCCAGCGCCGCGCGCATCGCGAGCGCGGCGTGCGCGGCGTCGTTGGTCTGCCAGGGGTTCGCCTCGAGTGCGCCGAAGAGCGCCAGGATGCCGTCCCCGATGAACTTCGCCACGTGGCCCCGGTGGTCGGTGATCGCCCGGCTCATGCGCTCGAAGTAGCCGTTCAGGATGCGCACCAGGACGTCCGGATCGAGATGCTCGGCGAGGGAGGTGAAGTCCTTCAGATCGGCGAACAGGACCGTCACCTCCTTCTTCTCCGGTCGGGTCGACACCCCCTGCGCGATGATGTCCTCCACCACCTCGGCGGGGGCAAAGCGCGCGAAGGCCTGCTGCAGGGACTCGAGGCCCCGCGCCGCGGCCGCCAGGCGCTCCTCCAGGGCCGCGGCCGTCCGCCGCGTGCGGCGGAGCCGGAGCGAGAGCGCCACCACGACGGCGGCCAGCGCCGCCGCGGCGATCAGCACGCGTCGATCACCACGCTCATCCGGCAGATGGCGTTGGCGAGCGCCGCGATGCCGACCGCCTCGAGGACCTCCTCCGGGCTGAGCCCCCGCGCGAGCTCGCGCATGCGCCGCTGGATGGCGGCCGGCTGGTAGCGCGCCGTCTCGCGCGCGAAGGGCACCAGGCGGGCCTCGCGCGCGTCGAGCCGGCGCGAGCCCAGGTTGGTCAGGATCTCGTCGAGCTCGGCCGGCGCGAGGCCCTCGGCGGTCAGGAAGCGCCGCGCCTCGCCCTCGCCGTGCGCGCAGCCGAGCGCCCGCGCGATCACCGCCAGCATGAGCGTCTTCGTCCGCCGGGGTAGGACGTCGGAGGCCCAGGCGCCGTCGATCGCCCGGCGCAGCACGCCGGCGGCGGGCGAGCCGTCGAGCGCCGCGACCACCTCCGCGCACGGCCCGTCGTCGGGCCGCGGCGCCGGCTCCGGCGCCCGTGGTCTCCGGCGCATGCGCCACGCGAGGAGCGGCCGCACGAAGCGGAAGACCGGGCTCGCGACGAACGACACGAGCGGCTCCGGGGGCAGAGCCAGGAGCGTCCCGACGCGGTTCGTCAGGGCGTTGGCGGCCGCCGCGAAGACGATCTCCGCGGCGGCCGGGCGGCTGAACCCGGCCCGCACCAGCGCCTCGAAGTCGCCGCCGCCGGGCCGGGGGTTCGCGCGCGTCAGCCGCCGGGCCAGGTCGAGCGCAGCCCGCGCCGCCGGCGTCAGCTGGCTGACCTGCGCATCGCGCACCAGCGCATCGATGTGCTCGTCGCGCTGGCCGAAGATCTTGAGGACCGCGCGCTGGACGCCGTAGCAGTAGCGGCAGGAGTTCTCCTGGCTCACCACCAGCGTTACCAGGTCGCAGACCTCGAGCGGCGCGTGGGCGAACGGGCGCTTGATGATCTCGCACAGGGCCCGCACGAGCCACGGGCTCGGGGCCAGGCGCGCGAGCCAGCCGGGCACCGCGCCGACGGCGCTGCGCACCTCCGCCTGGAGGGCGGGCGGCACGGGGGCGAGTGGCACGAGGCACTCGCCCCACTCGAGGTTCGCGGCGGCTGCGGAGGCATCCACCGTGCCTACTCCCATTCGATGGTCGCCGGCGGCTTCGACGAGATGTCGTAGACGACGCGGTTCACGCCCTGCGCCTCGTTGATGATGCGGCTCGAGAGCCGGGCGAGGAGGTCGGGGGGGAGCCGTGCCCAGTCGGCCGTCATGCCGTCGGTCGAGGTGACGGCGCGGATGGCGATCACGTTCTCGTAGGTGCGCTCGTCGCCCATGACGCCGACCGTCTTGACCGGCAGGAGGACGGCGAACGCCTGCCAGAGGTCGCCGTAGAGGCCGGCCGAGCGGATCTCCTCCTGGACGATCGCGTCCGCCCCGCGCAGGATCGCGAGCCGCTCGGCATCGACGGGGCCGACGATGCGCACGGCGAGCCCGGGGCCCGGGAACGGCTGGCGGGCGACGATCTCCTCGGGGACGCCCAGCACGCGCCCCAGGTCGCGCACCTCGTCCTTGAACAGCTCGCGCAGCGGCTCGAGCAGCTCGAGGCGCATGCGCTCGGGAAGACCGCCCACGTTGTGGTGGCTCTTGATGGTGGCGGAAGGGCCGCGCACCGATACGGACTCGATGACGTCCGGGTAGAGCGTCCCCTGAGCGAGGAAGGCGGCGTCGGGGATCTGCCTGGCCTGCTCCTCGAACACCTCGATGAAGGTGACGCCGATGGTGCGCCGCTTGCGCTCGGGGTCCTCGACGTCGTGCAGGTTCTCGAGGAAACGGGCCGCGGCATCGACGTGGCGCACGTCGAGCTCCATGGTGTCGCGGAAGACCCTCAGCACCTGCTCGGCCTCGCCGGCGCGCAGGAGGCCATTGTCGACGAAGATGCAGGTGAGCCGCTCGCCGATGGCGCGATGGATGAGCGCGGCGGTCACCGTCGAGTCGACGCCGCCCGAGAGCCCGCAGATGACGCGTCGGGCGCCCACCCGCTCGCGGATGCGCGGCACCCACGCCTCGGCGAAGCCGCGCATCGTCCACTCGGGCTTCGCACCGCACACGCGCAGCACGAAGTTGCGGAGGATCTCCTTCCCGTCGACCGAGTGCGTCACCTCGGGATGGAACTGGAGGCCGTAGATGGGGCGCTCGCGGTGACGGAAGGCGGCGTGCGGGGAGTTGTCGCTCGCGGCCAGGGTCTCGAACGCCTCCGGGAGCGTCGCCATCTGGTCGCCGTGGCTCATCCACACCCGCGTCGAGCGGCCACCCAGGGCGAGCAGCGGGTCGAAGCGCGTGATGCGCAGGTCGGCGGGGCCGTACTCCTTGCGCACCGCGCGCTTCACCTCCCCGCCGAAGGCCTGGCCGAGGACGTTCATCCCGTAGCAGATGCCGAGCACGGGCGGCGCGCCGGTCGTGAGCAGCTCGAGGACGTCGCGCGCCGGCAGCGGCGCGCCCTCGGCGTAGACGCTGGCGGGGCCGCCCGAGAGGATGATGCCCTCGGGCGCCATCCGGCGGAGCGCGTCGAGCGGCAGGTCGAAGGGGCGGATCTCGCAGTACACGTGCAGCTCACGCACGCGCCGCGCGATGAGCTGCGTGTACTGCGAGCCGAAGTCGAGGATCAGGATCAAGTTAGCACCGGGGGCCCGTCCGCTGCTCGCGCGCTGCGCGCGCTCCGCTGCTCCGATGCCCCCGGCTCAACTCCCGCGCGGCTCCCGCCGCGCGCAGGCGTGAGCGCTCTCGCGCTCGGCCTCCCTCCCCTTCCGTAGCTACTCGACGCGATAGTTGGGCGCCTCCTTCGTGATGTAGACGTCGTGCACGTGGCTCTCCTTGAGCCCGGCCGGGGAGACGCGCACGAACCTGGCGTTCCTGCGCAGATCGGCCAGGCTGCGGGCGCCGAGGTACCCCATCCCGGCGCGCAGCCCGCCCACCAGCTGCTGCACGATGAAAGAGAGCGCGCCCTTGTACGGCACGCGCCCCTCGATGCCCTCGGGCACGAGCTTCCTGCCGAGCTCGTCGGCCTCCTCCTCCTGGAAGTAGCGGTTGCGGCTCCCCTCGCGCTCGCGCATGGCCTCGAGCGATCCCATGCCGCGGTAGAGCTTGTAGGTGCGCCCCTGGTAGAGGATGGTCTCGCCCGGGCTCTCCTCGGTGCCGGCGAAGAGGCCACCGATCATGACCGTGTGCGCGCCGGCCGCGAGCGCCTTGGTCACGTCGCCCGAGAACTTGATGCCGCCGTCGGCGATGAGCGGTACCCCCGCGCGCTCCGCCGGTCCCATCGCATCGCCGATTGCGGTGAGCTGCGGCACGCCCACGCCCGAGACGACGCGCGTGGTGCAGATCGAGGCCGGGCCCATGCCGACCTTGATCGCGTCCACCCCCGCCTTGACCAGCGCCGCGCTCCCCTCGGCGGTCGCGACGTTGCCGGCGATGAGCTCGACTCGAGGGAAGGCGCTCTTGATGGCGCGCACGGTCTCGATGACCGCCTCGGAGTGCCCGTGCGCCGTGTCGACCACCAGCACGTCCACGCCGGCGCGCACCAGCGCCTCGGCGCGCGCCTCGCGGTCGGGGCCGGTGCCGATCGCCGCCCCGACGCGGAGCCGCCCGAGGTCGTCCTTGGCGGCGCTCGGGTAGCGGATGGCCTTCTCGATGTCCTTGACGGTGATGAGGCCGCGGAGCTGATTCCGCTCGTCGATCACCGGCAGCTTCTCGATCCGGTAGCGGTGCAGGATCTCCTTCGCCTGCTCGAGCGTGACGCCGGGCTGGGCGGTGATGAGCTTCTCCTTCGTCATCACCTCGCCCACGGTCCGGTCGAGACGCTTCTCGAAGCGCAGGTCCCGGTTGGTCAGGATGCCGACCAGCTGGCCGCCCCGGGTCACCGGCAGGCCGGAGATGCGGGAGCGCTGCATGATGGCGAGCGCCTCGGCGATCGGCTGCTCGGGGTGCACCGTCACCGGGTCGACGATCATACCGCTCTCGGACTTCTTCACCTTCTCGACCTCGAGCGCCTGCTCCGCGACCGCCAGGTTGCGGTGGATGACGCCGAGACCGCCCTCCTGCGCCATCGCGATCGCCGTGCGCGCCTCGGTGACGGTGTCCATGGCGGCGCTGAGCAGCGGGACGTTGAGGCGGATCGAGCGCGTGAGCGAGGTCGAGACGTCGGTGTCGCGCGGCAGGACGCCCGAGGCCGCAGGGACGAGCAGCACGTCGTCGAAAGTGAGGCCCTCGCGCAGCTCAGCCGGCAGCATGCGCCCTCCTCCCAAAGCGCGAAGGGGCCCACCCGGCGTCGCGGATGGGCCCCTTCGGATGTGCCATGGTGTTTCTTAGCAGGCGCCCGTGGGCGGAGCAAGATGCGCGCGCGACGCGGACGGCCTCCCGATCGACGGGGCGCCACCTTCGCGGCGAGGTGCGGCGTGCCGTCGGACGACGCCCGCGGCGGCGACTCGGTCGCCCGCCTCGCATGATCGCGTGCGTCTAGGAGTCCGGGCGCGTCGAGTTCGGATGATTCGCTCGCCCCATGCTGGCGACCTCACGCTGGCGGAAGCAGCCCACGAGGTGGTCATTGACCATGCCGACGGCCTGCATGTGCGCGTAGACGATGGTGGACCCCACGAACCCGAAGCCACGGCGTTTCAAGTCCTTGCTGAAGGCATCGGACTCGTCGGTCTTCGCCGGGATGTCCTTGATCGCTCGGGGGCGATTCTGTCGCGGCCGCCCGTCGACGAAGCGCCATTGATAGGCGGCGAAACTCCCGAACTCGTCCCGCACGCGCAGGAAGGCCCGGGCGTTCTCGACCGCCGATTCGACCTTGAGCCGGTTGCGAACGATGCCCGGGTTGCCCAGGAGTTGCTCCACTTTGCGGGCATTGAAGCGCGCGACGCGCTCGGGATCGAAGCCGGCAAAGACCCGCCGGTAGGCTTCCCGCTTCCTCAGGATCGTGATCCAGCTCAGGCCGGCCTGGGCACCTTCGAGTATCAAGAACTCGAACAGTCTCTGGTCGTCGTGAACCGGGACACCCCACTCCTCGTCGTGGTAGCTGACGTAGAGGGGGTCCGTTCCGCACCACCCACAGCGGGTCACCGCGCGCGCCATGGGCGCCAGCATAGAGCCCGCCCCTGTCGGTCGCCAAGCTCGACCCGGTTCGGCGTCCCGCGGGGGTGTCGGGAACCCGAGGTTTCCGCGGGTTTCAGCGACCTTCTCGCGACTCCGACCTCGCCGGGCTGCCGGTAGCGCGGTTGCGACGCAGCCGCTCCCTGCTCTCGGCTGACCAGACTTCGTCGATCTTGTAGAAGGACTTGAACGCTGGCACAGCCTCTGGAAGGTCCAGCCACGGCAGCTTGCTCCTCGTGAAGATGTGCACATCGGGCCTGACCGCTTCCGGCTTGTCGAGCGTCCCGGCACGAACGAACAAGTAGTCGCCGGGCGCACCGTGATAGCGGCTCCATACGTAGGTTCCGCACTTGCCGCAGAAGAACACCTCGTGATCTTTCCCGCTGCCTCCTTTGAGTGTGAATGACTTCGGGACTGCCCCATTCGTTTCCACGAATTTCCCCTCGATCCAAATATTGATCACGAACGCGCTCCCGGTAACGCGTTGGCAATCTCGGCAGTGACAGGCATGAACGACGAGGGGACTGGCCGTCAACTTGTACCGCACAGCTGCGCACGAACAACCACCTTCTAGATTCATGAGAGCCTCCGGCGTCTCTGACGCACGTTGGTCTGACCGAAAGGCACCCGGTCAGGGTAGCCCCGTGTCCTATTCGTCTCAGTGCCGGCCCCGCCACGCAGGCATGTCCGCCAGCAGGGCTTGCGCCAGGCGCGTCGCCGCGTCGGGCGTGATGCCCTGGGACTGCACGTAGTAGCGGGCGTTGGTCTCCAGCACCTGCTCGTAGGGCAGCAGCTCGCCGCGGGCATCCGTGCAGTGGCGGCAGTAGGCACGGGTCACGTCCCCCAACGCAAAGTCCTCGGGCTTCTCGAGGGGCATTCCACAGGAACCGCAGGACGGGCATTTGTCGGCCATGGTCTCTCCTTTCCTTTCAGGCCTTCACCAGCGTCATGAAGTGCTGCACCAAGGTGTCCCCCTGCTCCGCGATCACCGAATCCCCGGCGGCGAACATGTCCCGATTGACCAGGTAGTGGTGCACGAGGCCGATCCACGTGTTGAAGAGCAGCGGCCGCTCGAGCCTCCGGGCGCGGCCCGCCTTGCGCTCCCGCTCCAGCGCCAGGAAGAGCCGCTGGGACACGGCCGCGTGCAGCATCAACAGCGTGCTGCGCACCTTCGGCGGCAGCAGCGGCGCCTCGATCACCAGCCGCGCGTAGAAGGGCTCGAACTCGGCCAGCACGCGCAGGTGCGCCTGCAGCACGGCCCGGAGCCCCAGGTCCTGCTCGAGGGCCTGGCGGAACTCCACCGCCAACCGGCGCCCGAACTCGTCGATCACCGCGATCACCAGATCGTCCCGCTTCGGAAAATGCAGGAACACGACCCCGTGGGACATGCGGATCGAGCGGGCGATGTCGGCGGTCGTCGTCTGCACGATCCCCTTCCGCGCGAACAGGGCCATCGCCGCATTGACCAACCGGTCGCGCGTCGCCGCCTTCTGCTCCTGCCGGGTCGCCGCCTGCATCGATGGGTCTCGGTCACTGAGTAATTGCTCAGTGAGTATTTACTCATCACACTAAACGCGGCCCTGTCAAGAGGGCAAAGGGGCGGGCAGGCTCCGGCGAGGGCCCGGCGCGGCGGTCCTTGACAGCTGCGCTCGAAGGGACGCTTCTCCGCGCATGACCCGCGAGCTTCCGCCCGCCGGACGGCTTCGATGAGGCTCGCCGGGGCGATCGCGGTCGTGATCCCAACTCGCCCCTTCAGCGCGGACGAGCTGGCGGGCCTCCACGTCTCGGCGGCCGGCGACCTCGAGTACGTGCGGCGCTCCCGCGCGCCCGGGGTGCGCTGACCGCCCGCCGGGTGCGGAGCGCCAGGCGAAGCGGCACACCCGTCAGCCGGAAGGCCTCGGTGAGTCGTCCGACGAGGTAGCGGGTGTACGCCGCCGGCACGAGCGCGGGCGCGCTCGCGAACACGGTGACGGCGGGCGGCCGGCGGCCGGTCTGCGTGGCGTAGAAGAAGCGCAGCGCCTTGCCCCCGGGGCTGGGCGGCGGGGTGGCCGCGACCGCGGCCTCGAGGGCGCGGTTCAGCGCCGGCGTCGGCAGGACCGCCTCGTAGGCGCGCTCGACGCGGGCCACGAGCGGAAAGAGGTCGCCCAGCCCCTCGCCCGTCGCCGCCGACACGCAGAGGAGCGGCAGCGCGGCGAACGCCGGATGCCCGGCCACCAGCTTGTCGCGGAACGCGGCCCGGTCACGCCGCGCGGCCGGCACCAGGTCCCACTTGTTGGCGAGCAGCACGATGCCCCGCCCCGCCTCCCAGGCGCGCCCGACCAGGCGCGCGTCCTGGTCCGTCATGCCCTCGGCCGCGTCGAGCACGACCAGCACGAGCTCGGCGCGCGCGAGCGTGCCGAGCGCGCGCACCGCGCCGTGGCGCTCGAGCGGCTCGCGCACCTTGCCGCGGCGGCGGATGCCGGCGGTGTCGATGAGCACGTAGGGCCGCCCGGCGACGACGAGCGGCGTGTCGATCGCGTCGCGCGTGGTGCCCGGCTCGGGCGCGACGATCGTCCGCTCCGCGCCGAGGAGCCGGTTCAGGAGCGACGACTTGCCGACGTTCGGGCGGCCGATCAGGGCAAGCCGCGTGCCGCGCGCCTCCGAGGCCTCGGGCGCCGCCTCCGGCAGCGCGGCCCCGAGCGCGTCGAAGAGCTCCGCCACACCCCGCCCGTGCGCCGCGGAGACGGGGAGGAGCGGCTCGACGCCGAGCGCCTGGAAGTCGTGGAGGAGCGGATCGCGGCCTGGCGTGTCGAGCTTGTTCACGGCGTAGACGACGGGCTTCCCGGAGCGACGCAACAGGCGGACCGTCTCGCGGTCCTCGGGCGCCAGCCCGGCCGCGCCGTCGAGCACGCAGAGCACGCAGTCGGCCTCCGCCACGGCGGCGAGCGTCTGCGCGCGCACGCGGGCCGCCAGCGCCGCCCGGTCGCGCGGCGGCTCGGCCGTGAACCCGCCCGTGTCGACGCACAGGAACGCCCGTCCGGCGTGCGCCGCCGCCGCGACGACGCGGTCGCGCGTGACGCCCGGGGCGTCGTCGACGATCGCCCGGCGTGCGCCGACCAGGCGGTTGAAGAGCGTCGACTTCCCGGCGTTCGGCCGCCCGACGATCGCGACCACGGGGAGCCCGCGCGGCGCCGGGCGCGCCTCGGGCGCACTCGCCATCAGAGGCCGAGCTCCTTCAGGCGGCGCGCATCCTTGGCCCAGCCCGGCTCGGCGCGCACGAAGAGCTCGAGGAACACCCTGGTGCCCAGGGCGGCCTCCAGCTCGAGCCGCGCCCGCCGTCCGATCTCGCCGAGACGCGTGCCGCGTGCCCCGATGACGATCCCCTTGTGGTTCGGGCGGTCGACCAGGATGGTGGCGCGCACGACGAGCAGGTCCGCCTTGGCGCTGAACTCCTCGACCTGCACGGCGGTGCCGTAGGGGATCTCCTCCTCGGTCTGGCAGAAGAGCTGCTCGCGGATCAGCTCCTGCGCAAGGAAGCGCTCGCTCTCCGCGGTGTACTCGTCTTCGGGGTAGAGCCGCGGCCCTTCGGGGAGCGCCTTCACCACCGCGTCGAGGACGACGCGCACGTTCTCGCCCGTCCGCGCGCCGACCGGGATGATCTCGCGCCCCGGGAGGAGCTGCCCGATGGCCTCCATGGCCGGCAGCAGCACCGGCGGCCGCACCAGGTCGAGCTTGCTCAGCACGACGACGGTCGGCCGCGCGAGCGCCGCCAGCCCGCGCGCCAGCTCGCGGTCGGCGGGCGTCACGCCCGCCGGCGCCTCGACCACGAGCACCACCACGTCGGCGTCGCCGAGCGCCTGCCGCGCGACCTCGACCATACGGCGGTTCAGCAGGGAGCGCGCCTCGTGAATGCCCGGCGTGTCGAGGAAGACGACCTGCGCCTCGGGGAGCGTGCGGATGCCGAGGATGCGGTTGCGCGTCGTCTGCGGCTTGGGCGTGACGATGGCCACCTTGGCGCCCACCAGCGCGTTCAGCAGCGTCGACTTGCCGACGTTCGGGCGCCCGACGATGGCGGCGTATCCCGCGCGGTGGGCCATCCTACGGCGTGCAGCGGAGCGTCACCCGCGGAGTCACCGGGCCGCGCGCGTCGGCGACCAGAGCCCGCAGCGTGACGCGCCCGTTCACGGGGACGATGACGGGGACGGTCGCGGTGCACGCGGCGGCGAGCGCCGTGGGCAGGGGGAGCGCGCCGATCGCCTCGGCGAGCGCCTGGTGGTTGGCGGCCGCGGTCGGATCGCGGCGGCTCGCGCGCGGCGCGAGGAGACGCGCGCGGCGCACCGTGCCGGGCTGGCAGAGCGGCAGGCCCTTGCGCCGGCCGCGCGCGTGCAAGAGCGGACCGCGGGAGTCGAAGACGTTCAGGCAGAGCGCCACGCGCAGCGTGCAGTGCCCATCCGCCGTGGCGTCGGCGTCGCACTGCGGGTCGCCGTCGCGGCAGATCTGGAGCGGCGCCGGCAGGTGATTGCGCCGCACGACGAAGAGCTCCTGCTCGACCAGCCACTCGCCCGCGCACGAGTGCCCGCCGCGGCCGTTCGGCACCATGCAGACGAGGTCCGGCTCGCAGGGTCCGGGCCCCTCGAGGCCCGCCGCCAGCGCGTCCACCAGGGGCGCGCCCCAGCCGGTCGCCAGGTCGAAGCCCGGCCCGGCGAGGAAGGCGCCGTTGCTGCCCTCCGTCACGTCGCGGAAGACCGGCGCGCCCATGCCGCGCGCCTGCGCGCTCCCCAGCCGGTAGAGGTCGGGGAGCAGCTGGCCGAGCCCGCCCGTGACCCCGCGCGTCTGCGCGAGCCGCTGGTTCACGAGCGCGAGCGCGCTCGCCAGGGCGGGTGTGCCGGCGCTCGTCCCGCCGACGATCCGCCCGAGGCCGCCCTCGACGATCACGTAGCCCGGGTCGACCGGGCTCGCGGCGACGGCCAGGTCGGGGAGCGCGCGCCCGCTCGAGAGCCCGGCGAGGCCGGCGGCGATCTGGTAGCGCGGCATGCCGAAGCGGAGGCTCCGCCCTCCCCCGCCCGCACCGCCGCTGTCCTCCCACACGCGCTCGACCAGGCTCCCCGGCACGCTGCCGTCGAGGTTGAGCGCGAAGCTCGTGCCGCCGACGGCGACCACGTGGGGCGAGGAGGCGAGGAGGCTCACCGCGGGCACCAGGCTCTGCGGGGCGCAGTCGCGGCCGCCGTCGTCGCCCGAGGCGACCAACACGGTCTGGCCCTGCGAGTTGGCGACGGCGTAGAAGGCGTCGAACAGCTCGGCGGTGACCATGGGCGCCGCCTGCTCGCAGAGCCCGAAGCTGAGCGAGACGACGTCGCCGGCGCGGTTCTCGATCGCGGCGATGAGCGCCTCGGGGATGTCGCCATGCGGCGAGCCGATCACGACGTCGAGGGTCGCGCCGGGCGCGAGCGATCCCGCCCACTGCGTGTCGAGCAGCACCTCGATGCGCTCGCCCTCCTCGGCGAGGATGCCTGGATCCGCGCCGGGAAAGACGCGCACGGGCGCGAGCTGGAAGCTCAAGAAGTTGCTGGAGAACAGTGCGACGTCGGTGTCGGCGAAGTTGCTGCGCGCGACGACGGCGATCGAGTGTCCGGCACCGGTCAGGCCCGCGGCCTGGAGCGGCGCCACGCCGTAGGCGGCGGCGAAGTCGCTCGGCACGAGCGCCGTCTGGCTGCCGGGGAAGGCGGCCAGCGGCCGGAACTTGGGCAGGTCGTCGAGGCCGACGACGCCCCGCACCGAGGCGGCGATGCTCTCGGGCAAGGACGGGTCGGCGAGCGGGGCGTGATAGGTCCGCCCGCCGTGCACGAAGCGGCCGATCGGCGCCCCGAGCGCCACCTCCACCTGCGCCGCCGTCCCGGCCACCACCAGCGCGATGCGGAACTGCGAGTCGCGCACCACCTCGAAGCCGTGCGCCACGAACCAGCGCCGGACGCGCTCGTACTCGTCGCGCCGCGGGCCGAAGCGGTCGGCGATCTCGGCCGCGTCGAGCCAGCGGTGGAAGAGCGGCGAGCGGCGGTCCTGCTGGGCGGCGACGAGCGCGTCGAGTGTGCGGCGGTGCCGGAGCCCGAGGAGCACGGTCACGTGCCCGAGGCGCAGGTCGGCCGGCGCGCGGCCCGCGGGCGTCATGGCGGCGAGCGCGCGCGGCACCGTCCCTCGAAGCTGGCGCAGCGGCTCGGCGGCGGCCGCCGTCGCGAGGGCGAGGAGTGCCGCGGTGGCGAGCCCAATCCTCATCGGACGTCCTCCGGGTGCTGGCGCGCGAGCGTGGCCAGCGCCTGCATGGCGGCGGCCTGCTCCGCGGTCTTCTTGCTCCGGCCGACGCCGCGGCCGAACCACCGCCCCGCGACCGCGATCTCGGAGACGAAGCGCTTCTCGTGGTCGGGCCCGCTCTCCTCGACCAGCGTGTAGGCCGGGATCTCGCGGAAGAGCCGCTGGGTCAGCTCCTGGAGCTCGGTCTTGTAGTCGCGGAGCCCGACGCTCAGGTGCTCGAGGACGTCGGCGGTGAAGTGCGCCTCGACCACGGCGCGCGCCCGTTCGTAGCCGGCGTCCAGATAGATGGCGCCGAGGAGCGCCTCGTAGACCGCCGCCAGGAGCGAGGGCTTGTCGCGCCCGCCGCTCTTCTCCTCGCCCTTGCCGAGGCGGAGCCACCGCCCGAGCTCCAGCTCGCGCGCCTTGCGCGCCAGCACCCCGGCATTCACCAGCGAGGCGCGCATCTTCGAGAGGTCGCCCTCGCGCGCCTCCGGGAAGCGCGCCATCAGGAGATCCGCCATGGCGAGCGCGAGCACGGCGTCGCCCAGGAACTCGAGCTTCTCGTTGTTCTCGCCCTCGCCGAAGGAGCGGTGCGTGAGCGCGACCGCCAGCTGCTCGGGGCGCTCGAAGCGGTGGCCGAGGGCGGCCTCGAGGGCCTCGCGCGCGCTCATCGCTCCGCCCCCACGGCCGCCGTCACCTGGCCCGCGCCGCCGACGGCGAGGCGCGCGCGCAGGCGCCGGCCGCGCCACGCGTCGGGCCCTTCCAGGCGGGCCCGCAGGTAGTTGCGCGTGTAGCCGCGCAGCGCCCCGGTCTCGGGATCGCGCCTGGTCTCGACCAGCACCTCCGCCTCCGCGCCGTCGAAGCGACGGGCAAACGCCGCCCGCTTGCGCTCGCCCGTGGCGCGCAGGCGGCGCGCGCGCGCGGCGATGGTGGTGGGCGGGTTCCGCCCGTCGAGCCTGGCCGCGGTCGTCCCACTGCGCAGCGAGTACGGGAAGACGTGCAGGTAGCTGAACGGGCTCTCCTCGACGAAGGCGAGGGTGCGCTCGAAGGCGGCCTCGTCCTCGCCCGGGAAGCCGGCGATCAGATCCGTGCCGATGGCGGCCTCGGGCAGGAGCTCGCGGATCATTGCGAGCCGCTCGCGCGCCAGCGCCGCGTCGTAGCGCCGCCGCATGCGGCGGAGGACCGTGTCGTCGCCCGCCTGCACCGGCACGTGGAGATGCGGGCAGAGGGCCGGCGCGCGCGCCAGGAGGCGGACGAGCGGCTCCGTCACCTCGTGCGGGTCGATCGAGGAGAGGCGGAGGCGCGGCACCAGCCCCTGCTCGGCGAGCGCGGCGACCAGCCAGGCGAGATCGACCGGCGGGGTCAGGTCCTGCCCGTAGCCGCCCAGGTGCACGCCGGTGAGCACGACCTCCTCGAAGCCCGCCCGGGCGAGCGCCGCCACCTCGCCCAGCACGTCGCGCGGCGGGAGGCTCCGGCTGGCGCCACGCGCCATCGGGATGATGCAGAAGGTGCAGAAGAGGTCGCAGCCCTCCTGGACCTTCAGGAAGGCGCGCGTCTGCCCCGCGAAGGTGCGTGCGCCGAAGGTCGAGACGGCGCGCTCCCGGCGGGCGTTGCCGACCAGCACGCGCTCGGGAAGCGGGCGCGGCGCGGTGACGGCGGCCACCAGCGCCTCGAGGCGGTTCAAACCGATCACGTGGTCGACCGCCGGCTCCCCCGCCGCCTCGGCGGGCCTGGTCTGCGCGTAGCAGCCGGTCAGGATGACGCGCGCGGCGGGGTGCTCGCGCCGGGCGCGTCGTGCCAGGCGGCGGCTCTCGGCGTCGGCGGCGTCGGTCACGGTGCAGGAGTTGACGATCACGACGTCGGCGGGCGCACCGGCCGCGACCATCTCGCAGCCCGCGGCGCGCAGGCGGTCGGCCATGGTCGCCGAGTCGTAGGCGTTCACCTTGCAGCCGAGGGTGGCGATGTGGACCCGCGTCATTGATCCGGTCGCTCCGCGAGCGCCTCCGCGATCCAGCCGCCGCCGAGGACGGCGTCGCCGCGGTAGAAGACGGCCGCCTGCCCGGGTGTGACGGCCGGTCCGTCGCCCTCGAAGAGGACCATCGTGTCCGCCCCGTCCGCGCGCGCGAGCCGCGCCGGGACCGGCGGGTGGCGGTGGCGGATGCGGACGGCGAGCGGCGTGTCCAGGGCCGGGGCCGCCCCGCCCGTCCACGACACCTCGCGCGCCACCAGCCCGCGGGCGCGGAGCCCCGCCGCGTCGCTCACCGTGACGGTCGCCGAGCCCGCATCGAGCGCCCGGACATATCGGCGGACACCGCTGCCGGACGGGAGCCCGAGCCCGCGGCGCTGGCCTATGGTGAAGCGGTGCACGCCCGCGTGCCGCCCGAGCTCGCGCCCGGTCTCGTCCACGATGGGGCCGGGGCGGAGCGCCTCCGCCGGCGCGTGGCGCTCGACGAAGCCGGCCGTGTCGCCCCCCGGCACGAAGCAGACCTCCATGCTCTCGGCCTTGTCGGCCACCGCGAGCCCGAGCGCGGCCGCCTCGGCGCGCACCTCCGCCTTGGTCAGCTCGCCGACCGGGAAGAGCGTGTGCGCGAGGTCGGCGGGGCCGAGCGCGAAGAGGAAGTAGGTCTGGTCCTTGGCGGCATCGGCGGCGGTCCGGAGGTACGGGCGACCCGTCGCCGGGTCGGTGCCGATGCGCGCATAGTGGCCGGTGGCGAGCCAGCGGGCGCCGAGCGCGCGGGCGCGCTCCCAGAGGACGCCGAACTTGAGGTGCCGGTTGCAGCGCGCGCAGGGGTTCGGGGTGCGCCCGGCCACGTACTCGGCGACGAAGGGACGGATCACGCGCCGCTCGAACTCGTCGGCGAGGTCGAAGACGTAGTGCGGGAAGCCGAGGCGGTCGGCGACCGCGCCCGCGTCGTGGAAGTCGTCGAGGGAGCAGCAGCTTCCGCCGCCGCCCGCTGCCAGGCGAAGCGAGATGCCGATCACCTCGTGGCCCGCGGCCCGGCAGCGCGCGGCCGCGACCGCGCTGTCCACCCCGCCGCTCATGGCGACGACGACTCGGCTCCGTCCACCCATGGGACTAGGCGGCCGCTTCTCCGCGCGCCTGCGCCACCAGCGCCGGCAGCAGCTCGAGGACGCGGTCGATGTCGGCCGCGGTGGTGGACGGCCCCACGCTGAAGCGCACCCCGCTCCGCGCCGCCTCCCGGTCGCGCCCCATCGCGCGCAGCACGTGCGAGGGCTCGGCCGCCCCGGCGGCGCACGCCGAGCCGAGCGAGACGGCCACGCCCGCCAGGTCGAGGAGGACGAGGAGGCTCTCGCCCGCCGCGCCCGGGAACGAGACGTTGAGCGTGTTCGGGAGCCGCGGCCCGTCGGCCGGGCCGTTCAGCACCACGCCCGGCACGCGAGCGCGCAGCCCCGTCCACAGCCGCTCGACGAGCCCCGCGGCGGCGGCCGCGTTCGCGGCCAGCTCGGCGCGCGCCAGCTCGGCCGCCACGCCGAAGCCGACGGCCGCCGCCACGCTCTCCGTCCCCGCGCGCCGGCCGCGCTCCTGGGGCCCGCCGGTCGTCTGCGCCGCGAGCTCCACGCCGCGGCGCACCCAGAGCGCGCCGATCCCCGCCGGCCCGCCCAGCTTGTGCGCCGAGAGCGAGAGGAGGTCGACGCCGAGGGCGGCGACGTCGAGCGGGATGCGGCCCGCGGCCTGCGCCGCATCGCTGTGCACCAGGAGGCCGCGCCCGCGAAGCCCGGCCGTGATCGCCGCGACCGGCGCCAGCGAGCCGACCTCGCCGTTGGCGAGCCCGACGCTCACCAGCCGGGTCCCGGTCTCGCACGCGCCGACCACCCGCCCCGCGTCCACGCGGCCCTCGCCGTCGACCGGCACCACGGTGAGCGGGGCGCCCACCGCACGCGCCGTCTCCAGCACCGAGGCATGCTCGATGGCCGTCGTCACGATGCCCAGGCCTGCCGCCGTGCCGCGCAGCGCCAGGTTGTTCGCCTCGGTCGCGCCGCTGGTGAGCACGATCTCCGCCGGCGCCGCACCGACGAGCGCGGCGACCTGCGCCCGCGCCGTCTCGAGCGCGCTCCGCGCGCGCGCGCCCTCGCGGTGCGCGCTCGAGGGGTTCGCGGGCGGTCCGAGGAAGGGTAGGATGGCCTCGCGCACCTGGACCCGCAGCGGTGCCGTCGCGTTGTGATCGAGGTAGATGCGCATGGCATGCGGGGAGCGGCGCGGGTCAGGCGCGGTGCGTGGCGTCCGCGGCCCGGCGGCGGCGGTGGCCTCCCCGGCGCTCCTTGTAGAGCTTGTAGTCCATGCTGTCGACCAGGGCCTGCCAGC
>Ga0209159_1001398_pt1 | contig 18648 bp, 19 predicted proteins | sample GraSoiAngelo_144_FD_185901 | JGI IMG/M metagenome (GOLD analysis project Ga0209159, IMG submission 185901) | Grasslands soil microbial communities from the Angelo Coastal Reserve, California, USA - 14_1009_02_40cm (SPAdes) (version 2) | ecosystem: Environmental > Terrestrial > Soil > Grasslands ...
TGAACTCCGGCGGGACGTGCGGGCGGAGCGCGTCGAGCGGCGGATCGTCCTGACCGAGGTGAGCGCCCGCGGCGCCGGTCGCGAGCGCGACGTCCACCCGGTCGTTGACGAGCACCGGCACGGGAAGGGCGCTCACCAGGGCGCGGGCGAGCGCCGCCAGATCGCGCGCGGGGGCGCCCTTGAGCCGGGCCTGGACCATCGTCGCGCCGCCGCTGACGGCACGCCGGCACACGTCCACGGCGTCGCGGCCCTTGAGCAGGGCGGCGTCGGTGAGCACCATCAAGCGCAACGAGTCGACCAGAGCCATGGCCAAGATCCTGCGGGGACTGCGCGGCGCCACCACGGCGGCCGCGAACACGAGCGAGGCGATCCTGGAGGCGACCGCGGAGCTGCTGCGGATGCTCCAGGAGGCGAACGGCTTCCGGCCCGACGAGGTCGAAAGCGCCATCTTCACGTCGTCGCCGGACCTGACCGCCGAGTATCCCGCGCGGGCGGCGCGGCTGCTCGGCTGGACCGACGTCCCCTTGCTCGGCGCGGGCGAAGTCGCCGTCCCCGGCGGCCTGCCCCGCTGCATCCGCGTGCTGCTCCACTTCTACACGACGCAGCCGCAGCGCGAGCTGAAACATATGTACCTGCGGGAGGCGGCGAAGCTGCGGCCGGACCGGCCCACCACCGGATGAGTGACGCCGTCGCCGTCGTGAAGGCCAAAGGCGCCGAGCGGTGGAAGCTGGGCCATCCGTGGATTTACCGCAGCGACGTGGTGGAGGCTCCGCCCGACCCCGGCGTGGTACCGGTCACCGACCGGCGCGGCAAGTTCCTCGGGCAGGCGTTGTACTCTCCGCGATCGGAGATCCGCCTGCGGCTGCTGACGCGCGACGACGCGCCGATCGACGCCGCGTGGTGGGGCCGGCGCATCGGTGCGGCCCTGGCGCGGCGCGGCACGATCCCGGCCACCGCCTACCGCGTCGTCCACGCGGAAGGCGACGGCCTCCCGGCGCTCGTCGTGGACCGCTATGGGCCGTTCGTCGTCGCCCAGCTGCTCTCGGCAGGTCTCGAGCGCGCGCGGAGCGATGTGGTCGCGGGGATCGCCGCCGCCCTCACGCCGGACGGCATTCTGCTGCGCAACGACGCCGCCATCCGCCGCCACGAGGGGTTACCCCTCGAGGTGACCCCGGCGCTCGGCAGCGTGCCCGAGACGGTGGAGGTGGAAGAAGTCGGCGTGCGTTACCTCGCCGCTCCGCATCGCGGGCAGAAGACCGGCGCGTTCCTCGACCAGCGGGAGAACCGCGCGCTCGCCGGGGCGCACACCCGGCCCGGCGGCCGCGGCCTCGACCTCTTCACGTATCACGGCTCCTTCGCCGTGCACCTCGCGCGCCGCGCCGCGGAGGTCACCGCCGTAGACTCGAGCGCCGATGCCCTGGCGCGCGGGCGCGAGAACGCGGCGCTGAACGGCCTCACCAACATCGTGTGGCGCGAGGCGAACGCGTTCGATTTCCTGCGCGAGCTCGAGCGACGCGAGGAGCGCTTCGACACCATCGTGCTCGACCCGCCGGCGTTCGCCAAGACGAAGGACAGCGTGCCGCGGGCCGTCGCCGGCTACAAGGAGATCAACCTGCGAGCGATGCGCATCCTCGCCCCGGGGGGAGTGCTGCTTACGTGCAGCTGCTCCTATCACGTGAACCGCGGCGTGTTCGCCGAGATGCTCGGCGCGGCCGCCCAGGACGCCGGCCGGCGTCTCCAGGTCCTCGCCTGGATCGGCGCCGGCCGCGACCACCCCGAGCTCGTGACGGTGCCGGAAACGGGCTACTTGAAGGGCGCGCTGCTCCAGGCGCTCGACTAGCGGCCGCCCAGCGCCAGGATCCACCCCGCGATCGCCGCCACCACCTCGGGCACGATCGGGATCGATGGGTCCGTGTACGTCGCCATCTGCCCGGCCAACGTCCGGTCCGTGACGTGCTTCAATACGTGGTTCACCTCCGGCACGAGGACGAGGCGCGCGTCGGGCCGGGCGGCGTGCAGCCGCTCGGCGTCGGCGACGGACGCCTGGAGGTCGGTCTCCCCCTGCACGATGAGAACGGGCTGGCGCACGGCGCGAATGGCGGCGGGCGGATCGAAGGCCGCCCAGGACCGCATGAAGGTCTGGTTCACCGGGAGGAAGAGCGGGGCGACCTGTGGAGGCACGTCCGTGGGCTGCTCGCCCCGCAGGTAGTACTTCATGGCGGTGTCGTAGCGGATGAGCGTGGCGCTGTCGTACTGTCGGCTCAGTTGTTCGCGCATCACCTCACCGATGGGCCGGCCCAGACCGGAAACGCTGACCACGCCGGCGACCGGCGCCCCCTGGCGGGCGGCGATGAGCGCGAGGGACGCTCCCTCGCTGTGCCCGACCAACACGACGCGCGAGAACCGCCGATCGCGCGCCAGTGACTCCGCCGCCGCGCGGGCGTCCGCCGCGAAATCCTCCAACGTCATCCGTGTGATGTCGAACATGCCCTGCGTGCCGGGCAGGCCGCGCTTGTCGTAGCGCAGCGTGGCGATGCCGCGCTCCGCGAGGCGCCACGCCAGCTGCGCGTAGGAATTCGGCCGGATGCCCATGACGGAGTTGCCGTTGCGGTCGGTGGGGCCCGAGCCCGCGATGATGACGGCGATCGGCACCGCCCCCCTCGCCCCGCGTGGCACCGTGAGCGTCGCGGCGAGTCCCAAGTCGCCGCTGCGAATCGTGTACGGCGACTCGCTGGCGGCGGGGGGCGGGACGGTGTCGGCCTGTGCCGGTGGGGAGGCCTGACCGCGCGCGGCCGGGGCGAGGATAGCGATCGCGAGCGCCGCCAGCTCAGGGTTTCTCATGCTGCTCCCTCCGCCACAACACGTAGGACTGCACGACCGGCACGGCGACGGCCAGGACCGCGGCCGTGACGAGGAGCATCCACACCATCGGTCCGGACACGAACGCCGTCGCGACCATCAGCACCCCGGCGATCACGAACGTGAAACCGCCGGTGCGGTGCGTCTTCCTCCACACCGTGTCGCTCGACAGTGTCCACGGCGTGCGGATCCCGACGAACCAGGTCGGTTGCAGGCGCGCCAGCGAGTTGCCGAGCACGATGAACAGCAGCCCCACGCCCACCGGCATGAGGCGGGACATGGCGACGGGGTAGCCGAGCCCGTTGACCATCACCAGCACGTGCGTGCCGAGGAGAAACAGCGCCACCGCATTGGCGATCAGCCAGTAGGTGTCCTGGAACTTCTCGTAGTTGCCCCGCCGCGGGTCGAGCCGGGGCAGGATCCGGAACAGGCCGTTCATCGCCACGACGATCGCCGGCACGAGGAGGGCGGCGACCAGCCGCGACGAATAGCCGTCGGGCACCCCGTGCACGTCCCAATGAGTGGGCACCCGGGCCGGCAGCCGCGGCCAGGCCCACACCGAAACCGCCAGCGCGACCGCCGCGACCACGAACCCGAGCCAGCGATTACGCATCGGACCCTCCCGCGAACTTGACCATCAGATAACGCACGACGTCCTGAAACACGGTCGTATTGAGGCGATAGCGGATGTGCTGGCCCTCTCGCTCGGCGGCCACGAGCCCGGCGCCTTTGAGCACGCCGAGGTGGTGGGATACCGAGGCGAACGCGATCGGGAAGTGCTCGGCGATCTCCCCCGCCGTGTGGTCCCGCTCGGCCAGCAGCTCGAGGATCCGCCGCCGGGTGGGGTCCGCCAGCGCTCGAAACAGGGCGTCCCGCACGGGGAAAATAATTAGACGGATATCTAAATATTGTCAAGTCCGTTGACTCCGCCGCCGCCATTTACAAGCTTGCACGCCATGCCGATGCAGCAGCCCACAACCCCCGACCGGACCAGCCGCATCCGGCGCGTGTTGTTCGGCCTGCTGTTCGCCAACCTCGTCGTCGTCGCGGCCAAGGTCGGCGTCGGTCTCCTCGCGCACTCCCTCGCCGTGCTCGGCGACGCGTTGCACGCCGGCGTCGACGCGCTGAACAACGTGCTCGGCCTGGTGGTGATGCGGGTCGCGACCAAAGCACCCGATGAGGACCACCCGTACGGCCACGGGAAATTCGAGACGCTCGGCGCCCTCGCGATCGTCGGCTTCCTCTCGATCACCTGCTTCGAGCTGGTGCGCCAGGCGGCCAACCGCTTCTCCGGCGATCACCGCACGCCGTTGCTGTCGGAAATCCAGTTCGCGATCCTGCTGGCGACGCTGGCGGTGAACGTCCTGGTGACCCGCTACGAGCAGCGCCGCGGCGAGCAGCTGGGCAGTCGGCTGCTGATCGCCGACGCGGCCCACACCCGCACCGACGTGGTGATCACCATCGGCGTAGTGATCGGCATGCTGTTCGGCCGGCGCGGCTGGTGGTGGGTCGATCCGATCCTCACGTTCGTGATCGCCGTCTTGATCGTGCGCGTCGCCTACCAGATCTTGAGCAGCGCTGTGCCGGTGCTCGTCGATCAGCGCGCGATCTTCGCGGGGGACATTCAGCGGGCGGCGGAGGCGGTGCAGGGCGTCAAGGGCGCGTACGGGATCCGCTCCCGGGACGGCGCGGCGGCGCGCTACGCCGAAGTCACCATCGCGGTGGACAAGGATGCGAACGTCGCCGCCGCGCACGCCATCGCCGACGAAGTCGAGGAGCGGCTCAAGCGCGACCTCCAGCTCGATGAAGTCACGGTGCACGTCGAGCCATGCTGACCTCGTTTCCGCACGAATCGCGCGGCGGCCTGCGGCGCCCGCCTCGCTCCCTCAAGCAGGAGTATCAGGAGTTCCTGCTCGAGCGCATCGAGGAGTACAAGAACACGCTGTCGCGCGAAGAGCTGCTGCGCATCGGCGACGAAGCCGTTCGCGAGCTGGAAGCGAACGCCCAGGACCAGTACCTGCTCACCGAGGTGCTGCTGCTCGAGCATGTGGACCGCCTCATCGCCCGCCGGCTGCGCCTCCCGTCGTTCCAGCGCTGGCGGCAGAAGCATCGCGCCCTGCGCGACGCCCAGCGCCAGCCCACGCATTGGGGACTCGACGCCGAGCACCCGGTCGTCCCGTGGGCCCCGCGCCTCGAGGCGGGCGACCTGGCGCTCGTGATCGGCGCCGCGACCCTGCCCGCGGCCTTGCTCATCGCCGCTCACGACGTCGCCGTGCTGCTCCTCGATCAGGAGCTGGCCGCCGTCGAAGGCGCCGAGAGCCGGGCGGTCAGCGAGCAGCTAGCGGCCCGGTTCGAGTCGCTGGTCGTACGCTTCGGGAGCTGGCTCCCCGACGTCCTCCCTTCGCTCGTCGTGATTGACCCGGGCGCCCTCGCCTCCGCCCGCGCCAGAGATCGCCGCAGCTTCCTCACCGACCTCCAGGCCCGGACCCGACCGGGCGGCGTGCACATCATCCTCCCCGGGCCCAAAGGCGAAGCCGTCATCCCGCTCGCGTTGAAAGGCCTCCAGGCCGAGTACGACGGCTGGCAGGTCCAGCGCCACCGGCGCGGCAAGGGCGGAGGGTTCACGGCGTTGAAGCCGGCGCGTCAGGCGGACACGCGGGCGAACGTGTCCGAGTGAGAACTGCGCCCTCCCCCGCCCCGCCCCCGTTGTCGGTAATCGGTTGTCGGTAATGATGTTGCCCAGGGAAGCGCCTCTGGCAGGGAGCTTGCCTTGGCAAACTGATAACCGACAACCGACAACCGATCATGACCAGCTTGCCCCTTGTACTCGACGACGAACCCCTCGGCATCATCCTACGGGCGGGCCAATTGGCCCTGCGCCCCGCGAAGATCTGGGCCTATTGCTGGTTCGCTGATGAGGGCGAAGACGGCGATCATACCCACCGCCATCTGCCCGTGGATCCGACGCTGTAGGGAGTAGGGGTCGCAGCACGAACGAGGGCCGGCGCTTGCCGGCCCTTGCTGTTATCGGGTCACCTCGACCGTCGTCTCCGTCTGATAGTCGGGAACGCCGCATAACGAAGCACGCACCGCGTAGCGCCCCGGATCGGGCAGGGCGTCCCGCGGCAGCGGGACCATCGCCCAGAACACCGTGCCGACGCGGACGCTGAGCCGCGTGTCGGCGGCCGGATAGCGCCACTGATAGCTCCAGACCTCATCGCCATCCGCCGAGAGCACCGACACGCACACGAACTCGTTCGACGCGAACTCGAACTGCAGCTCGGTCTCCCCGTGGTTGCCGATACGGAACAAGGCTACCGGCGTGACTCCGCTGGGGCGGCCCTCCACCTGCCACGCGAAGCGCGGCGGCAGTACCGCCAGCGACAGCAATGCCCGCTGCGAAAAGCTGAGCGACACCGTCTTGCCCACGGATCCCTCGGGCTCCACCTCGCGCACCCGCTCGGGAAAGAACGGCACGCCATCGGCACCCGGAGCGCTCACCGCGCCGGTCGCTTGAACGTAATGGCTGTCGTAACGCCGCCAGCGCGCCGGGTCCCCCTGAATGATGAAAGTGTTCATGGAGTGACCGCCCAGCGCGATCGGCGCCGGCAGGACGATGATCGCCCGGGCAGGGCGGCCGGCGGAGTCGAGCTGCAGCTGCAGGATGCCCCGTACAGTGATCGTGGTATCCACGGGCGTCGCCGCGGTGAGCAGTCCGGCCGCCAACGCGAGCATGGTGTGCATCGTGCATCCTCCGTGACCACAACATGATGCGACGGTTGCCGCCCGCAGCGTAATCCTCTATATCTACCGGACGATGCCCACCCTCGCCATCGACGGTCGCACGCTCACCGCGAACGCCGACGCTACGATCCTCGACGCCGCGCGCGCTGCGGGGATCGACATCCCCACCCTGTGTTGGTATCCGAAGCTGCCGATCGTCGGCAACTGCCGGATCTGCCTCGTGTCCGTGGAAGGTCAGCCCAAGCTGCTGCCGGCGTGCGCGACCAAGGTGGCCGACGGCATGGTGGTGACGACCGAGTCCCACGCCGCCGTCGAAAACCGCCGCGGCGTGCTACGGCTGCTGCTCGAGCGTTACCCCTCCGACCACTTAGGCAACGGCGGGCGGGCGCGGCCGCGCAACGAGTTCGAGCGGTATGTGGTGCGCTACGCCGTCGATCCCACGCCGCTCGCCGGCCGCGACCTGCCGCTGCGCGGCGGCGACGAGCGCCCCGGCGACCCGATGATCCGCCACGACATGTCCACCTGCATCCTCTGCACCCGCTGCGTGCGGGCGTGCGCAGACATCCAGGTGGTCGGCGTCCTCGATGTGGCGTGGCGCGGGGAGCACGCGGAAATCGTGGTCGGCGCCGACGGCGACCCCGACAAGGCCGGCTGCACGTGGTGCGGCGAGTGCGTGCGCGTGTGTCCCACCGGGGCGATCTTCGAGACCCTGCCGCGCCAGCGCTTTACGCCCGAACAGATCCGGACCCCCGAGCGCGTGGTCCGCTCCGTCTGCCCCTACTGCGGGGTGGGATGCCAGGTCGATCTCCATGTGGCCGGCGGCCAGGTCTCGCGGGTCACTTCCCCGGACATCGAGCTGGACACGCCGAACCAGGGCTCGACGTGCGTAAAGGGGCGCTTCGGCTATGACTTCCCGCAGCACCACGACCGGCTTACGAAGCCCTTGATCCGCAAGGGATGGGAGCAGGAGGGGGGCCGCTGGGTGTGGAGGGGCGGCCGGGGAGCGGAGCGCCGCGGCGGGCCGTGGCAGACCATCGAAGGCGAGGGCCAGCGGTCCAAGCCGGGCACCCCGCCCCGGGCCACGGGCAAGTCGGTGCGCGAGCTGCCGCTCCTCGAGCGGCTCGACATCGACATCAGAGACCGCGTCGCGACTCCGCCCTCCTGGTACGAGCCGTTTCGGGAGGCCACCTGGGAGGAGGCCATGGAGCTCACGGCCCAGGAGCTGCTGCGCATCAAGCAGGCCCGCGGGGGCGATGCACTGGCCTGCTTCTCCTCGGCGAAGTGCTCCAACGAGGAGAACTACCTCCTCATGCGGCTGTTCCGCGGCGCGCTGGGGACGAACAACGTCGATCACTGCACGCGGCTCTGCCACTCCACGTCGGTCGCGGCGATGCAGCGGGCCTTGAGTACATCGGCGGCGTCGGGATCGATGCGTGAGATCGAGGCCGCCTGCAACGTCATCTTCATCGCCGGCGCCAACACCACCGAGTCGCATCCGGTGTTCGGCGCCGCCATCAAGCGGGCGCACGAGCACGGGGCGACGCTCATCGTCGCCGACCCGCGCCGTACCGAGCTCGCCGGGCGCGCCGACATCCACCTCCAGATGCAGCCGGGCACCGACGTCGCCCTGTACTCGGCGATGCTCCAGCACATTCTCGCCCAGGGGCTCGAGAACCGGGCGTTCCTCGCCGATCGCACCCACGACTTCGACAAGGTCCGCGCCGCGGTCCAGCCGTACACGCCGGAGCGCGCCGCCAAGATCACCGGCGTCCCGGCCGACGTGATCCGCCGGGCCGCGGAGACCTACGCTCGGGGCCCGAACACCAGCACCCTGTGGGCGATGGGGCTGACGCAGCACGCCAACGGCACCGACATCGTGACGTCGCTGCTCAACCTCATGCTGGCGTGCGGGATGATCGGCCGCTGGGGGGCCGCGATGCTGCCGGTGCGCGGCCAGAACAACGTGCAGGGCGCCTCGGACGTCGGGGCGATTCCCTTCGTCTACACCGACTACCGCTCGGTCAAGGACCCCGCCATCCGCGCCGACTACGCCCGTGCCTGGGGCGTGGCGCCCGAGAGCCTCTCCCTCAAGGAAGGGCTGATGGTCACGGAGGTCGTCAAGCCGGAGAGCGGCGTGCGGGGGATGTACATCATGGGGGAGAACCCGATCATCTCGGACCCCGACATCGCCCACGCGGAGCACTGGTTTCAGGAGCTGGAGTTCCTGGCCGTCCACGACCTGTTTCTCACGGAGACCGCCCGCTACGCCGACGTGGTCCTCCCCGGCTCGAGCTTCGCCGAGAAGACGGGCACGTTCGTCAACACCGAGCGGCGCATCCAGCTCGTGCACCGCGCCGTGGACCCGCCGGGACAAGCCCGCGGGGATCTCGAGATCCTCCTCGAGCTGTCGAACCGGCTCGGACTTGAAACCACACACCAGACGGCGGAAGACGTAATGGCGGAAATCGCCACGGTGACCCCGAGCTGGCGGGGGGTCACGTACACACGCCTCGAGGGAGCGGGCCTGCAGTATCCCGTGCCGGCGCCCGACCACCCGGGCACCGCCTTCCTGTTCGCCGACCGCTTTCCCACGGCCGACGGCCGGGCCCGGTTCGTGCCCGTCGAATACACCGACCCCGCGGAGCTGCCCGACGACGCCTACCCGTTCATCATGAACACCGGCCGCCAGTTGTATCACTGGCACACGGGAACGATGACGCGGCGCGCCACCGGCCTCGATGCCCGCGAGCCCACAGCTATCGTGGAGATTCACCCCGCCGACGCGGCCGCCCTCGGCGTCACCGAGGGCGACCTGGTGCGGCTCACTTCGCGCCGCAACTCGATGGTGACGGCGTGTCGCGTCTCCGACCGCGTGGCGCGGGGGCAGGTATTCGTGCCGTTCCACTTCCGCGAGGCCGCGGCGAACCTGCTGACGAATCCGGTGCTGGACCCTTACGCCAAGATGGCCGAGCTCAAGATCTGCGCGGTGAAGATCGAGCCGGTGCGCGCCGCCGCACCGGTTCCCGCCGACTGACCGCTCAGGGCTTCTCGCAGGCCGCCTTCACGATCAGCGTCTCCCCCAACGCCACCGGCAGCGAATAGAGCTGGCGGCGCACTTCCGCGGAGCGCTGGCGCCTCGCTTGATCCTTCTTCTCCCACCGCCGAAACACCAAGCCTGTCACGAGCCACGCGAGAGGCCACAGCGGCGTGTACAGCCAACTCACGGCCTTCACGCGGTTCGCGGCGATGGCCGTGATCCGGAAACCGTTGCTGTGCAGCAGATAGCGGATCTCGGGGAACGACACCAAGCCGATATGGTGCCAGGGGTTGGGCGCCGTTTCATCAAGCGGCGTCTTGCCCTTGTTGTGGAACCCGGTCAGCAACCAGCGCCAGCGCGACCGCAGCGCGCTGATGTTGGGCGTCGAGAGGAGCAACACGCCGCCCGGCCGCAGGATGCGCCGGCACTCGCGCACAAAGTCGAAGGGCCGCTCCAAGTGCTCGATCCCGTCGATGCACGCCACCGCGTCGAAGCCGTCGTCCGCGAACGGCAGAGGGGCGTTCATGTCCGCGCGCGTGAATGGGACGCCCGCCACCTTGAGCAGCGGCTGCACGTCGACTGCCTGAACCTCGTATCCGGTGGCGCGAAGGCGGCTCACGAACGCGCCTTCCCCGCACGGGATGTCGAGCACGCGGTGGCAGCTGGGCTCTGCCGAGAGGAGCGCGGCCACCGCGGCATGCGTATTCTTCGTCGTCGCCTCGCGAATCGTCGCTTGCTCGTGAGCCACGCGTCCCTCGAGAAGGCCAACGGGGCAGGGCCGGAAAGATACGCGCCGTGTGGGCTCTTGCCTTGGCGGGCTCACCCAGCTGCCCTGGCCCGGGTAGATTCCTTGCCGCTCATCGCCCCGAGTTCGACGCCCCGATGCAGGCAATCGTCAAGCAACGCCCGGCCCCCGGTCTGACCGTCACGACCGTCCCCAAGCCGTCCGCCGGCCCCGGCGAAGTGCTGATCCGCGTGCGCCACGCGGGCGTGTGCGGCACCGATCTCCACATCGCCGACTGGGACGCCTGGGCGCAGGGGCGGCTCAAACCGCCGGTCGTCGTCGGACACGAGTTCGCCGGCGAGATCGTGGCGCTGGGCGACGGCGTCACGGAGCTCAAGGTGGGGCAGCTGGTCACCGCTGAGGGCCACATCGTCTGCGGGCACTGCCTGCAGTGCCGCACCGGGAACGGCCACATCTGCCGCAACACGCGCATCATCGGCGTCGACCGTGACGGCGCGTTCGCCGAGTTCATCGCGATGCCCGCCACCAACGTCCTCGCGCTCGACGGCATCCCCACCGAGATCGGCGCGATCATGGACCCCATGGGCAACGCCTTCCACGCGGTGCTGACCGCCGAGATCCCCGGCAGCACCGTGTTCGTGGCGGGGTGCGGTCCGATCGGCTGCTTCGCGGTCGGCATCGCCCGGGCCGCCGGGGCGTCCCGCGTGATCGCGTCGGACGTGAACCCGAAGCGGCTCGCGCTCGCCGCGAAGATGGGCGCGCACGTGACCGTGAACGCGGCCTCGGAGGACGTGGTGCGCGCGGTGCTCGGCGCGACGGGCGGCGAAGGGGCCGACGTGGTGTGCGAGATGTCCGGCGTCCCCGCCGCCGTCCATCAAGCCTTCGCTGCGGTGCGCCTCGGCGGCCGCGTGCAGCTGCTCGGCCTCCCCACGGGGCCGGTGCCCGTGGACTTCGCCAACGAGATCATCTTCAAGGGCCTGCTCGTCTACGGGGTCATCGGCCGCAAGATGTACCAGACCTGGCACCAGATGCGCCGCTTCCTGTCGGCGGGCCTCTTCGATCCCCGGCCCGTCATCACCCACCGCTTCCCGCTGACCCGGATCGACGAGGCGCTCGCCACAATCCGCGCCGGCGACGCCGGCAAGGTCATTCTGGAGATCGCATGAGCTTCGCCGCCCGGCTCGAGACCGAGCTCGCCCAGTTCAAGCAGGATGGCGTTTACAAGCGCCTCAACTACCTCGACGCCCCCCAGGGCGCGCGCACCGTCATGGAGGGACGCGGGGAGGTCGTGATTCTCTCGTCCAACAACTACCTCGGACTCTGCAACGTCCCCGAGGTGGTGGCCGCCGGGAAGGCGGCCCTGGACCGCTACGGTGCGGGGACGGGATCGGTGCGGTTCATTTGCGGCACGTTCACCATCCACCGCGAGCTCGAGGCCGCCCTCGCCCGCCTCGTCGGCTGCGAGAGCAGCCTCACCTACGTCAGCTGCTGGAACGCCAACGAGGGTCTCTGCCCCACCCTGCTCGGCGAGCAGGACATCGTCATCTCGGACCAGCTGAACCATGCGTCGATCATCGACGCCATCCGTCTGGCCAAGACGATCACCAAGTGCCAGACCGCCGTCTACCAGCACTCCGACATGGCCGACCTCGAGGCCAAGCTCGTAGCGGCCAAGGATCGCCGGCTCAAGCTCATCTTCACCGACGGCATCTTCTCGATGGAGGGTGACATCGCCCGGCTGCCGGACCTCCTCGAGCTGGGCCGCAAGTACGACGCGGTGGTCGCCGTCGACGACTCGCACGCGACCGGCGTGCTCGGCAAGACCGGGCGCGGCACCGCCGAGCACTACGGTGTCGTGGGAGAAGTGCCCATCATCACGTCGACGCTCGGCAAAGCGCTGGGCGGCGCCGCGGGCGGCTTCACTGCCGGTGCCACAGCGCTCGCCGACTATCTCACGCAGCGCTCCCGCCCCCAGCTGTTCAGCAACGCCCTGCCCCCCACCGTGGCCGCGAGCGCGCTCGCCGCCGTGCGCCACCTCGAAGCACACCCGGCGCTCGTCACCCGGCTGCGGGAGAGCGCGACCTATTTCCGCGAGCAGCTCTCCGCGCTCGGCTTCCGGCCGCTCCCCGGCGCCACACCGATCATTCCCGTAATCCTCGGCGAGACCGCCAAGGCGATCCGCATGAGCGAGATGCTGCTGGACGAAGGGGTGTTCGTGACGGGGTTCGGTCATCCCGTGGTGCCGCAGGGGCACGCCCGCGTGCGCTGCCAGATCTCCGCCGCCCACACCAGCGACGACCTCGATTTCGCCCTCGGGGCCTTCAAGAAGGTCGGCACTAAACTGGGGTTGATCTGATGAAACGCCTTCTCGCACTCGCGCTGGTGTTGACCGCCCGACCGCCCGACCGCCTGACCGCCCAGCAGTTGCCACTCCCTTCACCCTTCGCAGGCCTGGGCTTCGAGCCCGGCGCGGATTCCCTGCTCGCGGACTGGGGCCAGATCACGACGTACCTCACCTCGGTGGCCGTGGCGAGCCCCGTCGTGCGTTTGGATACGCTCGGACGGACGACGCTGGGCCGGCCGTTCCTGCTGCTCACGATCACTTCGCCGGCCAATCAGCGGCGGCTCGAGGAATTAAAGCGCGGCCAGCGACTGCTCGCGGACCCCCGCGGCCTGACCCCCGCGACGCTCGAAACCCTGCGGGCCACACAGCCCGCCGTGGTGCTCATCGACAACAACATCCACTCGACGGAAATCGCCTCGAGCCTGATGGGCCTGACACTCGCCTACCAGCTGGCGACCGACCCGGCACTCACCCGCTTGCTTGATTCGGTCGTGGTGCTGATGGTGCCGTCGATGAATCCCGACGGCCTCGACACGGTCGTCGCCTGGTACCGCAAATACAAAGGCACGCCCTACGAGGGCGGGCCGCTGCCGTGGCTGTACCACCCGTACGTCGGCCACGACAACAACCGCGACTGGTTCATGCTGACGCAGGCGGAAACGCGGCTCGTGACGCGAGTCCTCTACCACGACTGGTTCCCCGAAGTCGCCTACGACGTGCATCAGATGGGCAGCAACGGTCCGCGGCTGTTTCTGCCCCCGTTCGCCGATCCCGTGAACCCCAATTTGGACCCGATGCTCGTCGAGGCCACGAACCTCGTGGGCACGACGATGGCGAGCGCGCTGTACGACTCGGGCTACACCGGCGTCGCGCACCAGGTCAGCTTCGACCTGTGGTGGCACGGCGGGTTCCGGTCGGTGCCGGCGCGGCACAACATGATCGGCATCCTGTCCGAAGCCGCGAGCGTCCGGCTGGCGTCCCCGATGACGCTGCCGGCGGAGGCGCTGCGGCAACCCGCCCGCGGGGTGAACTATCCCGGGCCGTGGCGGGGCGGAACCTGGCGCATCGGCGACATCGCGCGCTACGAGCTTGTGGCCGCCCGGGCGCTCGTGCGGCTTGCCGCTCATGAGCGCGAGGCGTTCATCGACCGGTTCGTCGCGCTGGGCCAGCGCGCGGTCGAGGCGGGTCGGCAAGGCGATCCTTTCGCCTATCTGCTGCCCCCGAGCGCGCGCGACCCCGAGGCCCGCGCCCGGCTCGCTACCGTGTTGCTGCAAACCGGCGTCGAGGTGCAGCGCGCCGAGTCGGCGTTCACCGCGGACGGACGGGCGTATCCCCCCGGTACTCTCGTGGTGCCGATGGCACAGCCGTTCCGCGCGCATGCGAAGGACCTGCTCGAGCCGCAGCGCTATCCGATGATCGCGGGACAGCCGCCGTACGACGTAGCAGGCTGGACGCTGCCGCTCACGATGAACGTGCCCGCGGTGGCGGTGCGGGCGCCGTTCGCCGCGCGGCTCAGCCCCGTGGACAGCGTGACGGTCCCGCCCGGCAGGGTCGTGGGCAGCGGCGACGTGTTCGCCCTGGACAACCACACCAATGGTGAGTCGAGCGCGATCGCGGCGCTCCTCGCCGCGGGGCAGCAGGTGATGGTCGTGGGCGAGAGCGTGTCCGTGCGCGGACCCCGGGCCCGGGCGATCCTCGCCGACTTCGCGGCACGTCGCGGCTTCACGGCGACGGCCACCCGGGCACCGCGCGCCGGCGTGGCGCGCCGGCGTCTGCCGCGCATCGCGATCTATCAGCCGTGGACGGCGACGATCGACGAAGGGTGGACGCGGTGGCTGTTCGAGCAGTATGGGATTGCCTACACGACCATCCACGACAGCGACTTGAAAGGCGGGCGGCTCCGCGACCGTCTCGACGTCATCGTGCTGCCGGACGAGGCGGCGGAGCGGCTGCTGCACGGGCTGGACTCGACTCGCATTCCGGTGCAGTACGCCGGGGGGATGGGCGAGGCTGGAGCGGCCGCCCTTTCGGCATTTGTTCGGGAAGGGGGCAGGTTGGTGTGTCTCGATGGCGCCAGCGATCTCGCCATCACTCAGCTCGACCTTCCCGTGACGAACGTCCTCAGCGGGGAGGCGTCGGGGCCGCAGAGCTCGCGATTCTACGCGCCCGGGTCGGTCTTCGCGGTGACGCTCGAAGGACCACGCGGTCCGGTCACCGTCGGCGTTCCCGACTCGCTGAATGTCTATTTCCAGAACGGCGGTGCCTTCGAGGCTCGCAGCCCCGCTCGCGTCCTGGCCCGTTACACACCCGACCCACTGCGTTCCGGGTACGTGCAGCACGCCGAGCGTATCGAGGGGAAAGCGGCGCTGGTCGAGGTGCCGGTGGGCCGTGGGCGAGTGATCCTCTTCGGCTTCCGGTCCCAATTCCGCGGCCAGACCCAGGGCACGTTCAAGCTGCTGTTCAACGCGGTGCTCCTGGCAGCGCCGTGACCGTGCAAACTGTCGCCACCATGGCGACAGTCCCATGAGGATGGTGGACTTCAAGTAGTTTCGCGATCTAGTGCCTTAAAATGCTTGTGCGCAACAGGCTAGCACCTTATCTTCGGAGCCTCTAAGCGGCAGCCCTTTCGAGCGGCTGCGGGAGGATGTCCGATGAAGCCGGTGTCGCGTTTCCTCATGAGCGTGCTGCTACTGGGTCTGCTGGCCGGCCCCGCTGTTGCCCAACGCGCCGAGCAAATCGAGATCGGCGGGTTCGGCTCGTTCACGCGGTACGACCGCGCGTTCCTGCTCAAGAGCCAAATCGGGGGCGGCGTCCGCATCGGCTACTACACGAGCAACCGGATCGGCATCGAGCTGGAAGGGGGCTACCAGAACCCGATCAACTTGTCCGGTACGCAGACGGCCACCCTCTCGCTCGCGAGCGCGAGCCTCGTCCTGAACTACCCGGCTGGAAAGACGAACGAGTTCTACATCCTGGGAGGGTTCTCGCGCCTCACGTTCGGCGACGCCGCGCCATACAGCTTCACCGACAACGGCCTGCACGGCGCCATCGGCGACCGGGTGTTCTTCGGCGAGCATCTGGCGCTGCGCCTTGAGGGGCGGGCGATCTGGTCCCCCAAGACCAACTACCCGACCGGTACCTGGGGCGGCCAGGTCATCGGCTCCGCGGGGCTGTCCTACTTCCTGATCCCGCCGCAGGGGCGCAACCGCGCCGCGGCGAACAACTACCAGTGGTACTGGGGCGCGCAGGGCGGCGCCTTCATCTCCAAGACGAACGTGCAGGGCACAACCTACGACCCGATGATCGGGGGGCACTGGCTGATCACCGCGCGACGCACCGCACTGTACGTGGCGTACGAGCAGGCGGTATTCCTCGGGGACGATCCAGCCATCATCGCAGATCCCAACTCCAGCACCGGCTTGCGCGACGTCACGTTCCACGATATGCGGCGGTTGATGTTCGGCGTGCTGGCGTTCCCGACCCAGAAGGTGATCGAGCCCTTCGCCGGCGGCGGCTTCGCCCTGATGCAGGTGCTCAATCCGGTGGTCGATTGCAGCGGCGGGTCCCCCAACGCCGACTGCCCGACGTTGTCGGACGTGATCTCTGCCCAGGACCGTGCCGACGAAGCGTCCAGCAAGGCATTTTTCTGGCTCTCGGGCGGCGTGCAGATCAGCTACGGCAAGTTGTCGGTGTTCGGCCAGTACATTCTGACGTCGTCGGCGCGCGGCTTCCTGCTCGATGGCACCACGCACAGCCTGCAGGGCGGCGTTCGCTACACGCTGGGCACGTCCAAGGAAGGGATCACCGAGCGGAACTGAGCACCCGCAGGAAGTTCTCGCCGAGGATTTTCCGGACGTCGCTGTCGCTGTAGCCGCGGGCCTCGAGGGCCCGGGTGAGGAGCGGCAGCGACGTCACGTCGTTCATGGGGGCTGGAAGCACCGCGATGCCGTCGAAGTCGCTCCCCAGCGCGACGTGGTCCACGCCCATCACCCGCACCGCATGGTCGATGTGATCGACCAACCGCTCGATCCCCGGCACCGCCAGGCCGTCCAGGTGCGCGGCGCGGAACTTGTCCACCTCGAATTCCGCCAGGCCCGGCTGATCCTTCCACCGCGCGCGAATGGAATCGAGCTGGGGCCGGAGGCGCCGGCCCTGCGCCACGTAGCGCGCCCGGAAACCGTCGTCCAGGAACGCGGGGAAGAAGTTGATGCCGACAACCCCGCCCGTCCGGGCCACGGCGCGGAGCTGGTCGTCGGTCAGGTTCCGCGGGTGGCGAGTGAGGGCCCGGCAGGAGGAGTGCGATGCGATCACCGGTTTCGTGGTCGCGGCGATCACGTCCCAGAACGTCGAGTCCGAGACGTGCGAAACGTCCACGAGCATTCCCAGCTCGTTCATGCGGTGGACGACCTGCCGGCCGAAGGCCGTCAGGCCACCGCGCCGGCGGGGATCCATCGATGCCCCGGCCCAGTCGTTGCCGTTGTTCCACGTGAGCGTCATGTACCGCACACCCAGGTGGTAGAGGCTGTCGAGATGGGCGAGGGAGTTTTCGATCGCGTGGCCGCCCTCGACCCCCATGAGGGCCGCCACATGCCCGCGGCGGCCCGCACCTCCTCGGCCGTCGTGGCGAGCTCGACGGCGGGATTCGTATCGGCGAGCTGCCTGACTGCCCCAATCAACGCCAGCGCGCGCCGGAAGGCCGTACCCGGGCCGTAGCTGTCGCTCACCCAGATCGAGAAGAACGCGGCGCTGAGCCCGCCGGCCTGCATGCGCGGGATGTCAATGTGCCCGTCGGGCAGGCGCGCCGAGACGTCGGCCCGGGCGTCGAGCATGCGCTGCGGCGTGTCGATGTGGCCGTCCACGATGATCGGCGCCTGGAGCATGACGAGCAGTCCTAGCGGGAGACCCACGGCGAGTCCTCGAGGAAGAAGCGCAGCGGCCAGTCCGCGGCCCGCGACACGCCGACCCGCGGGCCGACGCGGATCCGGCCGCGGGAGCGGCGGCCGTCGTCCACGATTTGGAGGGAGCCCAGCCACAGCGGCGCGCCGTTCAGGCGCCCGGTGATGCCCAGCGCCGCGCACAGCCGGGCGGGGCCGGCGCACAACGCCGCATCAGGGACGCCGCGGCGCCGCCGGCGCATCGTCGCCACGCCGTGGAGCGGCTCCAGCGCCCGGATCAGCACCGCGGCCGGGTACCCAGCCGCCTCCGTCACCGCATTCAAGCACCAATGCATGCCGTAGGTGAAGTACACGTAGGCGGTGCCGGGCGGACCGTACAGGGCCTCGGTGCGTCGCGTGCGCCGCGCGCCGAAGGCGTGACAGGCGGGATCGTGCGGGCCGACGTACGCCTCCGTCTCGACGATGCGCCCGGCGGTGCGCCGGTCGCCCACGCGGCTCACGACGATGCGCCCCAAAAGCCGACGCGCGACCTCGGGCGTCGGTCGCGCGTAAAACCGCGGTGAGAGCGGCCGGCCGGTCACGCTCCGCCGGTGAGCCCCCGCTTCACGCGGGACCAGAAGGACTCCGACTCGTCCTGCGGCTCCGACTTGGGAGACGGCGGGGGGGTGGACGGCGGCGCCGACTCGCGTGCCGTGGTGTCCGGCATCGCGCCGCCTTCCCCATCGTCGTGCGAGCGACCGCGACCGCCGCGGCCCCCCCCCCGGCCGCCGCGCCGGCCACGGCTGCGGCTCTCCTCGCCGGTACGCTCCCCCGCCCGGTCGCCGCGCTCCCGGCCTTCGGCGGGTGCGCCGCCTCCACTCCCACCGTGCCCGCGTCCGCCACGGCCGCGCCCACCGCGCCGGCGACCACCACGGCCCCCTCCTTCACCGCGCTCACCATGCTCACCGCGCTCACCGCGCTCCGACGGAGCCTCGCCGCCGTGCGGTGCGCCGGCCGGCGACGGGGCAGCCGTGCCCAGCACCTC
>Ga0209159_1001400_pt1 | contig 18637 bp, 24 predicted proteins | sample GraSoiAngelo_144_FD_185901 | JGI IMG/M metagenome (GOLD analysis project Ga0209159, IMG submission 185901) | Grasslands soil microbial communities from the Angelo Coastal Reserve, California, USA - 14_1009_02_40cm (SPAdes) (version 2) | ecosystem: Environmental > Terrestrial > Soil > Grasslands ...
ACCTTTGATCCGAGTGTCGTATCGTACGCTGACTTGTTGGGAATTTTCTTCACAACGCATGATCCCACGACCCCCAACAGGCAGGGAGCTGATGTTGGGACACAGTATCGCTCGGCGGTCTTCTACCACAACGCCGAACAGGAACGGGTTGCACGGCAGGTCATAGAGGAGTTTGAGCAGTCGAAGGTCTGGAAGAGGCCTATCGTGACCGAGATAGCGCCGCACAAGACCTTCTACAAGGCAGAAGACTATCACCAGGAATACTATGCTAAGAATTCTCGACAGCCGTATTGCCGAGTCGTGATCGAGCCGAAGATCGCGAAACTCCGCGAACACTACCGGGAGAGACTGAAACAGTAGAATTCAGAAACCTGCGCCGTTTCAGTCCAATAAGACTTATCTTCGGCTCAACTTTTCAGTCTGCGAGTACCACATGATTCTTATTGCCACTCGCTTGACGCGTAGCTGATCTTATGTCCGAGGGTCAGGATCGACAGCAGCGATGGAAGCAACAGCGCGAGGACGCTGACCGCCAACGAATCGGCGGCCCCTACATCCAAGGATTCATGGAGACAGCGGCCGCGCTCGTCGAGGAGGAACCCCTCTTCAGCAAAGGATACTGGCGATGCGCAAAGGGGTGCAGACCGTTCGGCATGGGACTGGCCCGGACGCCTAGAGAGTGTCCATATTGTCGCTCACAGCTGGTCGCCTGGGTCCCTGGACCATAGTCTGAAGCAACTGACTGGTCCAAACTACAAATAGCGGTTTTCCGAAACCCGGCCCTCGGCGGCAACTGCTGATGCTGGAGACGAGGCGGCTTGGGAGAAGCGATCTTGAGATAACCAAGGTCGGAATCGGGACCGCTCCCATAGGCTCTACACCGAACTGGAGAGTCTACTGGGGTCCCCAGGACGAGAAGACCGCCATCCGGGCAATCCAGACTGCCCTCCACGCAGGAGTCAACTGGATCGACACAGCCCCATTCTACGGCTGGGGCAAAGCCGAGGAGATAGTCGGCAAAGCAGTCAAAGATAGGAGGGAAGAAGTCTACATATTCACAAAGTGCGGAACTATTCCGGACGGGAAGGGAGGATCCACAGAGAACCTCAAACCGGACACGATCGAACGTGAAGTAGAAGCAAGCCTCGGAAGGCTCCAGACCGACTACATCGACCTCCTCCAATTCCACGATGCGGACCCAACCACGCCTGTGGAAGACTCTTGGCGTGCGCTTCAGGAACTTGTCCGCGTCGGAAAGGTCCGGTACGGCGGACTGTCGAACCATACAGTGGATTTGATCGAGCGGGCCTTGAAAGTGGGACCCGTCACGTCCAATCAGGTCCAGTACAATCCTCTACAGAGAAAGATCGAGAAGGACATTCTTCCATTCTCCCAGCGCAACTCGATAGGAGTACTTGGATGGGGATCACTGGCAGAAGGATTCCTAACCGACAACTTCAACGTGGGGAAGCTCGACCCCAAGGACTTTCGGAGAAATCACTGGTATGCTCAACCCGAGAACCAAGCCAAGGTTGCCAGGGTAAGAGATACATTGACCAGAATCGCCCGAGCCCACGACAGACCGATGGTCGACGTCGTCGTTGCATGGGAGCTGACACACCCAGCCATTACAGGCGCCATCATCGGGATACGTAGCGAGAAAGAGGCCAAGGAGATGACGGGTGGAACCGAACTTCTCCTGACAAGAGACGAGATGCAGGAGATCGACAAAGCATCAAGCTAGACCGAAGATAGCAGTATTGGGTCTATCAACAGGATATTCGCTAACATCGACCATCGGTCCACCAGAATCCGGGAAAGCAAGTCTGAACCGTTGGGTCTTAGTTATCGTCATAATCGGCATTCTGATAGTCGGAGCGTTATTCTCCCTAATCTACTACTCGACCGCCCAAGTCTCGTCGAAGACTTTCTCTTACAGTCCTCCTCAAGACGCTAGAGGATCCTACAGCTCACTCTCAATCTCCAATGTTGATGGTCTCGTAACGGTCGTCCCATGGTCCCAACCCACAGTCTTGATCAATGGCACCGTTACGGCAAAAGGCCTCGGCTCGTCCTTGTCGACCGTGAACCTCACCAGTTCCAGCAGCAGCGGAGACATCGCCTTCCAAGCATTGTTTCCTGCAAGCGCTGGCTTCTTTTTGTCCCAGAGCTACACTGCGAACATCAACGTGTTCGTTCCATCAACGATTCGTTTTACGACCGTCCAAGTATCAAATGTGAATGGAGGTGTAAGAATCGAGAGTCTCAATTCAACAATAGTCAAATTGACAACAGTGAATGGAGGAGTCTCCGTCGACTGTGTATACTGTTTGAACATGACAGCCGCTTCCACAAACGGAAACATCGCGGCCACGTTCGCCGCACTAATCCCCGAAGGATCGTACAATTTGACCGCTCCAAACGCAAACTTGAATTTTACAGCGCCCTCTTCAGCGTCGTTCAGGCTCAGCGCGAGCGATCTGAATGGCTCCATTCAGATCTTAGGCTTCTCGGGCATGTTCACAACCACCCAGACATCCTTCAACCATACGTTCGGAACCGACGGGGCAAATGTGAACATGAAGTCGGTTAACGGGCAGATCACGATAACGGGAACATAGACCGCCTGGACCCTATCCTGTATTGCAAGACGAATTTTCTCGTCAGATAGTTAGGTTCGCCATGATGTAGATGATGACTACCTGGAAGATTGCCTGGCTTCCAGAGACATTCAGGTTTCTGAGGGACAATTTGACAATCTTGTCCGTATCCGGTCTCTCTTTCCTGATTTCTCTCAAGACCCTTGGTTCGTTGGGCAGGAGAATCCCGAACCCTTGGACTAACAGTATCAGAACGACAATAATTGTCGCTGTGATATATGGGGAATTAGGATTCCACAAACCGATCTTATTCGCTAGAACGTAGCCAGCGGCTGTCGCGACGGCTGCGATCGAAAGCATTAGGAAGAGCATGGTTGGTGTGAGACGTTTTGCGACCTCGACCCTAGACATAGGTGAGATTTTCGTCATGACGGTTCTTCCGAATATTCCCATGAAGAGGTCTATGCCCGTCCACATTCCACCAGTTATGACGTGAACATAATCGAGAAATGTCAAGCTCCCGCTGATCAAAGCTACCACAAAGGCGATGATCGGGACGCTGAAAAGTATCGGTCCAGATCTTGGAAAGAAGCTTCCGTTCTGAGAAGCTCCCAAGTCTGGACCACCCATCACGGATGGTGATCCTGGAGGTGTCACGGTCTTGCCGTTGATACGATTCTTATTTAACCGGAAAGGGTCCGACGCAGGGCAGATCTATCAGAGGTAGAATATCGCTATTCGAATATCACGCGTCTTGTCTCTCAAGTTCCGTCAGAACATCCTCAGGCGCGTCTCCGGATGGTTTGCTCGTCATCACTTTACCATCAGGGCCAGTAGGCGGCTCTTCTGGGCTACGAAATCCGATGGAGTCCGCAGCAGGTCGATCTCCTGATCGCATCCTGCTTTCGTTCTGAACCCTCTGAATGAGCAGTATTGTTGCGCCCAGAGTCATGCCGACGAGGAGCGCGTCGACTTGGCCCTGCAATAGCGTGCCCAGCCAGGGATAATTGCCATTGATCCAGGCTCGAAAGAAGATGTTGGACATGTACTCGTTACTGAACCCGGAAACCAGCACGGCTATCACCACGAACTGTACCAGAATGATTGCATAGAGAACGTGGACGAAACCTTCACGATAAGATTGCATATCGAAGGCTTGTAGAACAATGGCCAGCGTCTCTCATTAACAATATGGGGAACACTCATGCCTCGTATTGATGCTCGCGTGGAAAGGGTTTAACACCCTCGACCGCGAGAAAACGGTCGCCTTGACTCAGCCAAGTCTCTCGATGGAGTTCCGAGAATTTGAACCGTCGGACTATCGGAGATTGGCTGAAATTTACGACGTCATCTTTCCTGACCGCTCGAGAAGCATCGATGAATGGCGATTCTACGACGATAGTCTCGACAAGTCGAAGTACTACTTCAAACGCTACACCTGCTCGAATGTCGCATCTGGAGATGTTCTCGGGTTTGGAGAGATGTGGAACCCGCCTTGGATGTTCCACCCGAAAAAATTCTGGCTCGACGGCTGGGTCGACCCGAAGCATCAGGGTCAAGGCGTAGGCGGATCGATCTACAGAACGCTTGAGCACGACCTGAAAAGCCGCAGTGCGATAGCGGCTTGGATGGGCATAAGGGAGGACATGAAGAGACCAGTCAACTTCGCCCGAAGGCGCGGTTTCAGCGAGAAGATGCGCGGCTGGGAGTCAACGATCAATCCGTTTCAGGTGGATACCACAAAGTTTGGAGAGTACTCGAGCAAAGCCTCCAAAGAGGGAATCGAGTTCTCCAATCTAGAACGAGAACTCCGAGAAGACCAGCAGTGTTACAATAAACTGTACGAGCTAGTCCAGACCGCCTTTCGAGACGTCCCCATCGCCGACACCCCCACGGACACTCCCTACGACCAGTGGGTCACATTTGAAATGAAGAACCCCAATCTAGTACCCGAGGGCTACATCATCGCCAAGCATCACGATCAATATGTTGGGACGAGCGTCGTCTGGAGGCTGAAGAATGAGCCCCGAAGTCTCTACCAAGGCTTGACCGGAGTTCTCCGGGAGTACAGAGGGAAAGGGATTGCCATGGCGTTGAAGCTGCGAGTCTTGGATTTCGCCCGGACAAATGGCTTCGACAACATCCGAACCTTCAACGCATCAACCAACGAGGGCATCCTCGCAATCAACACGAAACTTGGATTCAGACGAGACTCGGCTTGGATCACTTTCGAGAAGAACCTAGGATAGGAGTATCTGCTAAACGAGCAAACAACTACCCGTCCTGAGACTGAAAGGTTCTCCATACGAGATAGGCTACAATCACGGAAGGTTTGCCGAGGACGGGATCCGGCATAATCTGGAGGTCTACTTCCGGCGGTTCAAGAACGAGACGGCGCTATCAAGAGACGTGGCCCTCTCCCGTGCCGCGAAATACGTCCAAGTGATCAGACGGGCCAGCCCCGGATACGCTCGAATGATGGAGGGAGTTGCGTTGGGGTCGAAGACCAAGCTACTCGAGATTGCTGCCTTGAATGTTCGCTACGAGTTGATGTACAGCCAGTTCGCAAAGGCCGGTCTGAAGCCTCTCCCCCTTTCCGACGGTTGCACCGCGTTCGGAGCGATGCCTGAAGCAACAGTCAGGCATCACGTGCTTCTAGCCCAGAACTGGGACTGGATCCCTCAGGTGGAAGGATTGTTTCTAAAGATGCGGCCCGAGATTGGTCCTCAAGTGCTCTGCTTTACAGAGGCGGGAGTTGTGGGCGGAAAGATTGGATTGAATTCTGAAGGTATAGGACTTGCAATTAACGGACTAGTGTCGAACAAGGACAACTGGGAGAGGCTCAGAAAGCCGTTCCATGTGAGGTGCTGGGAGATTCTCAACTCAAGGAGTCTCAGAGAGGCGCTCGGAAAGATTACCGGTGGAGAGAGGTCTTGCTCAGCCAACTTTTTGGTTGGGCAACAGAAAAAACTCGGGTCCGGCAGACTTGTTGATATGGAATCAGCTCCTCAGTCGACACTAACCCTCTCCCCAGAGAATGGAGTGTTGTCACATACGAACCACTTCTCTAACCCTGACAAACTGGGAGTGAAGCAGATACTTGATGAGGAGCGGAGGTCAACGCTTCACCGCTACCGGAGGATAAACCAGCTTCTCACGCCCATTAGGGGCGGAAAGGAGAAGCTGAGCATGACAAGGGCTGAGGCATTGCTGAAGGACCATGACGGGAGACCAGAGTCGGTGTGTCGCCACCCGAATTCTGCATTTCCTGAGGATGAGCGATACCAGACGGTCGTCTCTGTGGTAATGGACCTCTACACTAGCCAGCTCAAGGCGACCATGGGCTCGCCCTGTGAGAATTCCTACCAGATCCTACATCTCTGACAACTAGTACAGTTCGCTTATTTCTCTCCGACTCCTGTTTCAGTTCTGTCAATTTCTCGATTTCCGAGGATAGATTATCACAATCCATCACACGACGCACCACATGTAGACATGACAGATATCAGCAGGGTGGACTCTATTCGAGTCTGGACACAGGATGAATGCTAAGTTCATGCAGACCCTTGAGAAAGAGGTCTACATGGAACTGAAGGCAATGGCCAAAGAGAGAGGGGTCACAGTACAAGAATTCTTGAGAGCAGTGATCGTACCTGACTGGATGCGCGACAACGGAAGCGAGAACAAGACTGGGTCAAAATTCAGAACCAGATAGTGCCTGACCTACTCGCTGTAGGCCATTGGCCGTGACGCAGCAGCAGATTATCGATTTTGAAAGAAGGGGGAAAAAGATTGGTTTAGCTTATTCGTCGCCTTGGTCGTCGTCCTGTTCCTGCTCTGACACCAGCTGGCCTCTAATCTCGCCGCCGGGATGAGCCGTTGTGTGAACATTCACATAGGCGTTTCCAGATTGCAGGGCATGGACGAAGTCAGTCCAGTTGCCTATTCCCGCTCCTTGATTCGGCGTTAGATTTGACGGTCCCCGAATACCGTTGGCTAGAGTGCTGCAACCATTTATGCTCGAGAATGGGCTCGACGGTGAGCTGAAGAAGGGTACCACCACTGGGCCATTTGTGCCGGAAGCCCCGACGTGAATGTGAGAGGCTATGACGTTGGCAATGTTGCAGACCACTACACGAAATTCGATGGCAGAGCTAGTGCCGTTCTGGAAGAGGCGGACTTCAGCAAACCCGAACGCTGTAGTGTTGACGGAAGGTACTTGCTGGTCCCCAGTTAGACGAATATGAAACTCGGCAAGAGTCTCATGCCCGATCTCGTGGTCTGTTTGGTCATGGGCTCCGTTTAGTCCCTGGTCACCTTGGTCATCAGCCGCGGCGATGTGCGGTAGTGCCGCCAGCATTCCGAGAGTCGCGAGAAGCAGCAACGGAAGGATTTTTTTCACAATCAGAACCCTCGCATTCACTCGGCTCGTTGGCATAGAATTTAGGCTTTTCCATGCTCTCTATTTCAAGCAGTCTCCGAGCAAGCATAGCAGTCGCAAGATATCTGAACCGGTCCAAATAAGAGACCTATCCGAACATGAAGTCTGGAAAAAAAGTGCCCTCGTGAAAGGCTTCTCTCTGAGTGTGTGAGACTAGAGTCTGCCCTGGTTCGCTCTTGCAACAAAGGTTTCTAACGAAAGAATCTCAACGGGTTCACAGTTTCTCAGATAATGACGGATATCGCCGCTCACATAATAATCGCGGAGCGTCCAACCGCCTCCACCCAACACCAGGTAGGCTTTCTTGAACTTGCCTCTGCTCCCGTGAACCGCTTCAGCCAAGCACAATATTTCGAACGGTACCTTTTGTTCCGCTGTTCCAGATGTCTGCTGCCATTTTAAAGAGATAGGAATCTCTACGTCAGATTCTCCCGACACGAGCACGTCTACCTTGTGGTCGTGTCCACCAAGTCGTTTCCCGATGACGACCTGCCTTTTGTACCGATAGCCTCCATTGTCCAGAGCGGGGAGGATCATTCCTTCGAGGACCCCACCGGTTCGAGTGTCCCTCGGCATAGGTCGTTCGATTTTCATGAGACCATTGATACTCATAGAGTTTCAGGGCGATTATCGATGTCTGTAGAACAAGATTGGTCAGACCATTTTTGGGGTCACTAGGGCTTATTAGTCCAACATTGAGCGAACTATTGAGGGTAGCCAAATCGGTGCTTCAAGCATCTGAAGAGACACTACTCTCTGCAGATTCTAGCAAGCAACACCCTTCACCTTTTGTTAAATGGGCTGGTGGAAAGGCTAGCCTTCTTCCCGATCTTCTTCGACATGTACCTTCTCATCTCTCCAACTACTACGAGCCTTTTCTGGGAGGGGGAGCACTTTTCTTTGCAATCTGCGCGAGAAACACCGACTTCAACGCCCACTTATCCGACATCAACAATGAACTCATAAACACATACGGAGTAGTCAAGAGCAAGCCCGACGAGCTAATTCAGCTACTCTCCAAATTCGAGCACGAGTATTATCGCTCGAAGAGCATGAGCAATTACTTCTACGAGAAGAGAGCTTGGCGGCCTTCAAACTCTATTGAATCCGCTGCACGACTCATCTTCCTCAACAAGACATGCTACAACGGACTCTACCGAGTAAATTCTCGTGGAGAATTCAACGTTCCATTCGGCCGATACAAGAAACCGAGGATACTAAATGCTGAAAACATTCGAGCCGTTAGTAGGGCACTCCGAGATACAAACGCTGAACTCTGCTCTGCAGACTATAGAACTTCTCTATCGATTTGCGGCAAGGACGATTTCGTCTATCTCGACCCACCATATCAACCACAGAGCAAGACTTCGTCCTTCACTGACTACACGCCAGGCGGATTCTCCGAACGAGACCAACATGAACTCGCCCAGGAATTTGAGAAACTCGTCGATCGAGGTTGCACGGTCCTGTTATCAAACTCAGAGACCCCTCTAACCAGCCGCCTCTACAAAGGATTCGAGGTGCGAAGCGTAACAGTGAACCGGCCGATTAACAGCGTAGGGTCTGGGAGAACTGGCTATAGGGAACTGGTCGTTCTCGGAAATCCGGAGTAAAACACGCCTCTGCCAAGAAACGCAGTAAACCATTCCAACGTTTTTATCGCTCATTCTCAACCGTGACGCTTCATCTTGTACGCAGTGGAAACCATCAGTCTCTCGAAGAGGTATGGGAAGACGGATGCTCTTAGAGAGCTGAACTTCACAGTCGACGAAAGCGAGATTATGGTAATTCTGGGCCCTAACGGTTCCGGAAAGACCACTCTGCTTATGATCCTCTGCACCATTCTCAAGCCAACCTCTGGAACTGCGAAGGTGATGGGCATTGACGTCGTCCAAGAGGGCACCAAGGTTCGGGAGACGATGGGAATCGCTTTCCAGGAAGCTCGGGGATTCTGGCGCCACAAACCATCATCCATCTTGAAGTTTCACGCCTCGATGTTTGACATCGATCCCGCAAAGCGTGGGGATCTGATTGAGCAGACGATGAAGGAGTTGGAGTTGTGGGAGTCGCGGGACAAGATGTTCATGCACCTTTCCGGCGGCCAGGCGAAGAGGTTGGAGACTGCGAAGGTGTTGGTTCAGAGACCCAAGCTGGCGATCTTCGATGAGCCGACAAGTCAGGTGGATTTGAGGGGAAAGAGGAAGATCTGGGACAAGATTCGGGAGTTAAGAGATCAAGGTTCGACGGTCATCGTCGCCACAAACGAGGTCCGGGAAGCGGAGTATCTCGCGGACAGGGTTACGATTCTCCACAAAGGACAGCTGGTGGTCCGCGATTCCATTCCGAAGCTGAAGGATGCTATCGCCGGAGGAGATGTCGTCGAGGTGGACTTCGAGGATCCAGTCTCTGGGAGGCTCGCTGAAGATCTCAAGAGCCTGGGAGGCTCATTCTCGTTGTCGGCAGAAGGCCAACAGTTACGGGCAAAGGTTTCCAGGGCCGAGGACTGGGTCCCAAAGATGACCTCCGCGAGCTACAATCTCGGCGCAAAGATATCCTCGATTCGAGTTACTGAACCCTCTCTTGACGATGTCTTCCTGCATTTCACAGGAAAGGCCTTGGTCGAAGAATCTTGAACAGAGTTCTCACTCTGGCCGCGTTCAACATCAGGGTTCTGCTCGGCGAACGGACATGGTTCTTCCTAGCATGGGCACTCTTCGGGTTACAGCTGGCCGTCTACGGGTCCCTGATGTCACGACTGGTCGGGAACAATCTCCCAGACTATTTCTACTTCTACGGTGTCGGCTTGATGATAATCATAGTATTCGACTCAGCAGCAGACGTAGGTAGACACTTCGTCGAACATGCACACGAAGGAGAATTGCCCTACTTTCTATCACTGCCCATTTCCAGGAAGGGATTCCTCGCATCCCAAGCAATCTATGGCGTCGTAAACACACTACTCAAGGTAGCACCTCCCTTACTAGCGGTCTTATTCTTCTGGGGTAGACTGACTCTTGAAGGAGCATTCTTTGCCATAGTGGCGCTGTTCATCCTCGGCTTAGGCATCTCAGGATTAATGATCTCGATGTCCTTTATCGCATTCAAGTCAGTCGACATTTACAGCGCAGTAATCGCGGGTCTGTCCGCTCTCCTTGTGAGATTCAGCACAGTATTTTATCCATTGATCGTGATGCCCAACTACTATTCTCCAATATCCGTCCTCAGCCCGCTGACATATGGCGCGGATCTTACGAGATGGGTTCTCGGCTTCGACCCGAAATATCTCCTCAATCCTCTGCTTGCAGCGGCCGTTGTAACAGCGGTCGCGATAGGGACCCTCTCCCTCAGCACGAGGATTGTTGACAGGATTATCGAAGGCGTGAAAGCTGCTTGAGCGAGTTCTCCCGTCTGTTGCTCATTGCTAGAACAGACTTCTCCTATTTCTTCAGAACAAAGTGGCTCATGGCCGTTCTGATTAGCCTCAACGTTTCCGACATGCTCGTTTACGCACTAGTCATAACCAGGATAGTCAGCCCGGAGTACTTCACGTTCTTGGTTCCTGGCATAGTGACGGTCGGATTGTTCTCGGCGGCGACGGACACCGGGAGGAGAATCTGGCTCGCTCTCAGAGAAGGAGTTGCCCAATATTACATGACTCTACCCGTCCGCACGTCAGGGCTGGTAGTTGCGTACATCATATCAGGCGGACTCGGAGGAGTTGTCTACTCATCAACACTCCTGATAATCGCGCTGATAGCCGCCCAGACGATCGGCACTACCATAATCCAGCCTCAGAACATCCTGAACGCTGTCCTCTTGCTTCCATTCATGTTCGTGCTTGCAACCGGAATAGCCGGCCTAGCCGGATTCTTTGCAAGCATCTCGAGGAGAGGCGAGATGTACTGGGTCTACGCTCAAGCCTTGCAAGTTACTATGATAACTGTAAGCACAATCTTCTACCCTGCCACGCTAATTGAACAGTTTCTTCCAGGTCAAATCGCTACGGTCGCAGAATACAACCCTCTCAGCCTGGCCGCGACCGCGCTTAGGGCCTCGGCCTTTGGGCCGAACCCACTAAACATGACTGTCCTGTCAGACCTGTTCGCCACATCGCTACCACTAGCAGTCCTGGGAGCATTATCGTATTGGGTGATTCTACGCAAACTGGGAATCAAGGGCAAATCATAGTTTCCGGCCTCGCGCCAAATGCTGGAGATCGTCCTCAGGAATAGTCAACGGGCACATCTATCACAGAAGTCTCTCGCTGTTCAAGCGCAGACTCCAACAGTGGGAGAAACTCTGACGCTCTTTGGGTATGATATCCTTGGACGCCGAAGGCTTCTGCCAGCTTCACAAAGTCCGGGTTGCCAAAGTCAACTCCTGAGGTTCTGCCGAAACGAGCCAGCTGCTTCCTCTTGATAGACCCATACGCGTTATCATGAAAGACAACAGCTACGATGTTAACTCCGAGGCGGTGCGCGGTCTCCAGCTCATGTGCTGTCATCAGGAATCCACCGTCGCCGCAAGCGGCAACAACTCGGCGTTGCGAGTGGACCAGTTTCGCGGCTATTGCGCCTGGGATTCCGATGCCCATGCTTGCGTAGCCGTTGGAGATCAGCACGGTGTTAGGCTCGTATGTGGGGAATAGTCGTGATATCCAGAGCTTGTGATCTCCTACGTCGCTCACGACGATATCCTCGTGATTCATTGCCTCGCGGAGGTCGTGAAGAATCCTTTGGGGCTTTAACGGGTAAGCCTCGTCTTCTGATCTTGCTGAGGCTTCAGCGAGTATGCTATCCCTTACTGACTTGGCAAAGTTGGTTGAGCGCGCCTTGATCTGGCCAGTGAGAATTGTGAGTGTCTCGCCTATGTGGCCAACCAGCTGAATGCTCGGCTGATAATTCATGTCCACCTCAGCGTTCGTACTGTCCACATGGATTATGGATTTGTCATTGTGAGGATTCCAAATCGATGGAGCATATTCGACCAGGTCGTAGCCTATTGCAATGATGAGGTCTGCAAGTTCGAAGGCCTTGCTTACAATCTCCTGTGAGGGGAGACCGATCGCGTAGAGGCTTAGAGGATCATTGTCCGGGAGTGCGCCTTTGCCCATGAACGTGTGGGCTACGGGAATCTTCGCTTCGACGAGAAACTTTCGGAAAGGTCCCGTGGCTCTCGCGCGGATTATTCCGTTGCCGGCTAGAATCAGAGGAGCCTTGGATTTGTTTAGGAGCTGAGCGGCTTGTTCTATCTGGCTCGTGGTGGGACGAGGCTGTTCAGGGCCGGCGATCCTCGGAATAGGGGTCGCGCGTGATGCTTGATCGGCGATGTCCTCTGGAATCTCCAGATGGCAAGATCCCGGCTTTTCGGCCTCAGCTGTCCTGAACGCCTTCGTGATCGCTTCCGGGATCGTATCCGCCTTGTACAACCGTGTATTCCACTTCGTGATGGGCCTAAGAATGCTCACCACGTCCACGTACTGGTGATACTCCTTGTGAAAGTGCTCCAGGGCGGCCTGCCCGGTCAATGCCAACAGGGGCGCCCTGTCTACGTTTGCATCTGCTATTCCCGTGGCGAGGTTTGTCGCGCCGGGTCCCAGCGTCGCGGCACAGACCCCAGGCCGACCGGTCAACCGTCCGTAGACTCCGGCCATGAACGCTGCAGCCTGCTCGTGACGGACGGTGATGATTTTGATTCTCTTCGATCGGCCAAGAGAATCGGTAAGGGCGAGGGTCTCTTCGCCAGGAACTTGGAAGACGAATTCAACCTTCTCATTCTCAAGACACTCTACGAGCAAGTCAGACCCTTTCAAAGAACCACCCAACTCTGTTTCGTGCGTCAGTGCATGGCGTATTTAGAGCAATGATCGAAAGCGTCGAGTCCCAGATTTCTCGTCCCTGCGGTCTCGACTCGTCTCAACCAGGAACCTAATTATGGCACAAAATCCCCACCCAAGAGCAATCGATATGTCATCACCCAATTTCGAGCAACTTCACTCCAAAAATATCGATGATCTCTACGAGGTGCTGGGACGTTCTCTTGTTTCCCCCGAGTATCCAGGGGCCGCCGTAGTTACAAAGCAGGTCGCAACACAGCGCGGAAGAGCCTTTGTCTCAGGCTCCTTAGATAAGCTGAGGACAAAGATATGTGTCGACTGGCACTACTGCGACAAGAGGAATCAATATGTCAACTTTCAAGCTCTGGCCAACGCAGTCGCTCCGCTTGTCTCCAGCGCCGTAGGTGTCCCGATTGCTACTGCCATGATAGTTGCGATTATCCTCATCAAGCTTGGACTCAATGACCTGTGCAAATGCCCGGGCGCTTAGTTCTCGGAGAAATCGTGACGACATCAAAAACGGGGGTTTATCCTATCATCCGACCCGGCTGGGCATAAACTGTACAATTCTAGCTATTTGTCAGCGGACGCTAGTTGGTCTGGAGGCGTCTTGGGGCGTTTCGGCCTTCAAGGCCGTTGACTAACCTGAGGACGACTTTGATGGTTGGTGCCAGAGCTATGAGCAGGAATAGCAATGGATAGGCCCAGGGGACGCTTGCAAAGAAGCTGCTGGTGACTGGCTTGGAGACCGTGTAGAGTATGAATAGGGCGCTGATCTGGAACAGGTAGGCGAGTAGTGGTGTCCATGTCCGGTAGCGCTTGTATGCATCGCCTAGGGATTCGGCTAGTTGTGTGCCGAACTTGAGGACGATGCCTGCTACGACTAGCCCGAGTGTGAAGAGTATCATGCTGGCAATGGTTAGGCTTGTGCCTGGAATGAACTGGGTTATGCCTGGGAAGCCGAGGACTGTTGCTTGTATGACAATGAGTACGATGATTCCCGCGAGGAGTCGTATGAGTGGAGGCATTATGGGTCGGAAATTGTCCATCATGCTTGACTGCCTTGACATCACGAACACTTTTCCATAGGCTATGGAGGCTCGTCAGGAATTACACGTGGCGGAACTACTCCAAGGTCAACTCTTGTTACACTATCCAGTTAGGCGTCGTCCCTTTAGTGGCAAGGGAGGAAAGGTCCAAGCGATATGGCAGAGTTGAAGGTCTACCTTTCAGACAGCTTGAACGAGAAGTTCAGGAGGGCGGCCATGAGCATCTATGGCTATGGCCGAGGATCGATTAGCAAGGCTGCAGAGGCGGCTCTCACAAAATGGTGCGTTGAACATGAGCCTCCAGCAACCGCGAAGACGGCAGACTCCTTCAAGGGTGAGAGAGGTCAGGCTGGAAGAGCAGAAACTGGCATTGACCCGGATGAGCGCAAGAAAACCCGATCAGAACACGAGCCAACTGGCGAAAACGACTCACTAGGCCAAATCGGGTCGAACTCGTAGAATCTGTGGACAGTCTCGGGCCCAAGGGTTAGGACATATCTATAACTCCCAAGCTGCTAATACAATCACGGTCGGTATTTGATGGCTGAATCTCTCACGGTGGATGGCGTGATGAACGCCCTCCGCAACTGCTACGACCCCGAGATACCAGTCAACATCGTAGACCTCGGACTGGTATACAATGTCGCGATAGACGAGGACAATGTCAAAGTCCGCATGACACTCACCACCATGGGCTGCCCAGCCCACGCCTACCTCATGCACCAGGTACAGACGGAAATCGAGAAGATACCCGGGGTGAAGAAAGCAGAAGTCGAGATTGTCTGGGACCCACCGTGGACTCCCGACAAGATGAATCCCGAAGCCAGGAAACGGCTAGAGGCTGGACAGGAACCAGTCACAATCGAGTTCAACCCCGCGACCTTCAAGCCGAAGAAGAAGGGACACATTGCCAAGACCCCGGACGGGAAAATCGTTCTGATCAACGAGGCCAATGCTCGCTATTTAGGAAGCGATGACATCGCGAATCTCTGGGAGAGAAGCAACGGAGAGAAGACTTTGGAGGAGGTCATTGTCGACATTGCCGGAGAGAAGAAACTAGCGCCCACCGAGATTCGAAATCAGGTTCTGGAAGTTGTTACGCAACTCATTACGATCGGCCTTCTGCGACCTGAGGAAGCTCTAGTCTTGCCTCTTCACCAATAGATTCTGCGAGCAATCAACCTCGTAGCCGTGATGTTCCTCGACATTGTACGGTAGATCCGCCGTCTATTACGACGCGATCTATAGCCGGAAGAACTACGAGAAGGAAAGCAACAAGCTCCACCAGTTCATAGAACGTTACAAGAAGGCAACGGGCAATACGCTACTCGATGTAGCCTGTGGAACCGGAAACCATCTGAAATATCTCAAGCAGTGGTATGATGTCGAAGGCCTCGACATCAACCTCACGATGCTGAAACAGGCGAAAAAGAAGCATCCGAGAATAACCTTCCACCGGGGAGACATGTGTAGCTTCATTCTGAGGAAACGATTCGCGGTTATCACATGCCTCTTCAGTGCCATCGGACACGTCAAAACCAAGACGAGGCTACGAAAGGCGGTAGAAAGAATGTCTCAACACCTCGAGCCCAGAGGATTACTGGTGCTTGAACCATGGATCACACCTGATCAGTGGATCGTAAGACACATTTCGGCCAACTTTGTGGATCAGCCTGGTCTGAAGCTGGCCCGCATGAGTATCGGCAAACGCAGACGCGGACTTTCAATCAACGACGAACATCATCTCGTCGCTTCGCCTGGAGGGATTGAATACTTCGTGGAACGTCTTGAGCTAGGGCTCTTTACCGATAGAGATTATCGGAATGCCTTCAAGGACGCTGGATTAGAGGTTAGGCATGACCGCGAGGGGCTTATGGGTCGCGGCTTGTACTTCGGGTCAAAGCCATCAGAGTAGCTTTCCGTTTTCTACCATTTCTACTCCGCAAGGTAACTTCACTACCATTTTACCTCCTCTGAGTATCGACGCTTCCAATGACAACCCTCTCCTAGATCTCGGGCTCTTATGCAACTCTACAAATCCACAGTTCTTATACCGTCGGATAGCAGAAGCTATTCTATGAGCAGTGTGTTAGAAGTAAAGATGATCGACGAAGCCGACAAGGTCAGACTAGTCGTTCCCAGGTTGTATCTGCAGCAACTTGGCCTCGAGAGAGGGGACACTCTCCTCGTTACCATCGAGGAGGAGCGGGCCAAGGCTCGAAGGAAGCATGGAAAGGCCCACGCTCAGAGACAGCGTCGCCACAACTAGCGACTCCGGTCCCGCACTATCGAACAAGCACCGGCGTCTCTTGGGCGAGTAATCGTCTAACTCGCGGGCAAGGCCAAAACCCGGAGAATAGACTCAAAACGGGCTCGGATCAGCTTCAAACCTTCGCACCGTGCAGGAATCATAGGAGAATGCCCATTATGATTTCATCATGGTACTTCCCATCTTCTCCCAGATAGTTCTCTCTCTTCAAACCCTCCCGCTGAAATCCGACCTTCTCATATAAGCGGATGGCACGGTGATTATCCGCTACGACCGTAAGCTCGACTCTATGCAGGCGTCGTTCGCGAGCCAAAGTAACAGCCTGATTCATTAGCGCCGCTCCTAATCCGACATTCTGATACTCTTGGTGGAGGTAGATGAATAGGTCGCCCATTTCTCGAAATCTTGGGCTGGTACCGATGGATATCTGTAGATGTCCCACAACTCCATTCTCATCATGCGCGATCAGCGTTATCGTGTTTTCCATATTGGAGATCCAACGTTCAATCCTCTGACTGTTGTATGGGGGCATACTCCACCGAAGGGCCTCCTGCGACAGGCCAGCGTACATCGAAATCAGTCCCTCCTTATCGGCCGGACGGTAGAGTCGAATCCCGACTCTCCGCCCATCTTTGAGAACAACTGGTTGTGTTTTCGTAGCGGTTTCCAAGTTCTTCATCAACTCTCAACCTAGACAGAATTCTCTGGCTTTAACATTCATCCAGACTAAACAGTTGTGGAACTCAGAGTGTTAGAGTTCGACCGTTGAGCCTTTGCTTCCCAGTTCTACCTGGGTCAGATCCTTCACGAAGAGCCTATAGAGCTCGGGCTGCTCAGTGTGAATTGGAACCAATCGTTTGGGCTCGATCCGTCCGATTGTTTCTCGAAGTTCTGTAGGCATCATGTGCCCCGAGCTGTGAATCTGGTACATCGGAAGCCCAAAATGGTCCAGCCAGTTGATGAACCGTTCATGATCAATCTCCATCTCCTCATTGAACGGCTCCGAGCCGCTGTTGATGAAAGCACCCCCGGGACCCGGCTGAATATCTAGGACCTCGTTCATGTCGTAGGAGCTTGAGGCAAGGATAACTTTGTCCTGCATCTCACGAATATCTTTTGATGTCTTCACACTGGTTTGGCCGAGTATGTCCTTTTCCCAGTGATAGAAGGTCTTCTTGGCCCGTTGGTAGACTGCGATGTGAGGATCCTTCAGCACATCGGGAACCTCTAAGTGCTTGTCCTTGGACAGGGACCGGAGGAGATACGCCTGCTTCATTGAAAGTGCTAGGATCCTATCGTTCTTCTCTGCGATCTCATGGAACGTTCTAAGCCTGTCAATATCTGCTGAGGAGAAACTGGCCAGAACGAGCCCCTTCGTCTTTCTGATTACGTGATCCGATTTCTCGAGGACTTCTTGTTCTGTCCTTAGGTCTCCTCTGACAAGATTTGTCCCTTCGCAGAGAAAGATTTCAGGCTCTGATTTCTTAGCGGCGTCAACAAAGTCGGTCGTCAGGCTTGATTTTGAGCCATGGGCGCGAAAGTCTCCGCTATAGGCGATAGTCCCGCTCGAGGTGTGAACCAGGAATCCGTAGGAGCCTGGCACGCTATGGTCCACATGTATCGGTTCGAGCTGAATGCCTCCAAGGCTGATCTTGTCCCCAGTCCGGAAAGTTCTGAAATCTATCCCGTCGAGATCGTTCTCGAATCCTTTCTGTCGCATCTCCGAGAGTGTCCGTAAGATCGCGAGTGTGGTCTCGCCGCAGTAAACAGGAATCTTCCGGTTCAAGAGTGAGATGCACATAGCATGGTCGATATGTGAGTGGCTGAGAATCACAGCGTCGACAGGAGGTTCTTGTCCGTCTCGGTAGAGGTCGTGAATGTCAGGGAGAATCCCGAGAGAGATGAGTCCTTGCCCATCCCTCGGGGCGAGAAATGGCTCGGAGAAGAACTGGCCTCGTAGCCCGAGGCTCATTCCGAAGTCTAGCAGTAGCTCGGAGTCTCCGTCTCGTATGAGAAACTTGTTTCCGCCAATCTCCCCGACTCCACCGAGAAGTTGGATCTGTACCATCAGTTCGACCAGTTCGCGGATTATCGAGCTGATTAATGAGCTAGGCTCTGCGGGGGTGACGCTTGACCTGGAGGAAGTAGCGAGGAGCTCCTTTCACATCTCTCTGAATGATGACTCTGTCCCCTGCTCTGAGACCCGGTGTCCGGACGAAGTAGTGGGAATGGGGCTGGTCGGGTCCTCTGCAAGCGCAGGGATATGACTCGACTCTCGCCTTCTTTGGCTGCCCGTTGTGGATTAGCCGAAATGTCTTCCCGTCGAGTGGGAAGAACGAGAGACGGTCTTTCAAGATCAGCACAAAGCGCTTCTGCTCCTCCTCTGAGGTTATCTTCTTCGAGTAGACGTCCTTCTGCATCAAACTCTGCCGCCAGGTTCGG
>Ga0209159_1001401_pt1 | contig 18623 bp, 14 predicted proteins | sample GraSoiAngelo_144_FD_185901 | JGI IMG/M metagenome (GOLD analysis project Ga0209159, IMG submission 185901) | Grasslands soil microbial communities from the Angelo Coastal Reserve, California, USA - 14_1009_02_40cm (SPAdes) (version 2) | ecosystem: Environmental > Terrestrial > Soil > Grasslands ...
TTTCAGGACAATCGTAGCGTCGTGGGCCGCGTTCTCCGTCTCAACAGCCATCCTTATACTGTCGTCGGTGTAACCCCGCCCAGGTTTCGCGGGACTGTGTTGATCTTCTCGGCTGATTTTTTTGTGCCCATCGTAAGCAACAGAACGATGGAGCGGATCTCTTGAAAGGGCGCGGAAATCGTTGGATTAGTTAGCGCGGTGCTTGGGCACGTGAAGGCGGGAGTCACTCCAGCACAGGCGGTTGCCGACCTGAACTCGATTGGTTCTGCTCTCGAAAAGAGCTAACCCAAAGAGGATGCTCAGATGAGCTTCAATTTGGAGCGTTCAGGCCTTCCCGGTGGCGGTTTTGGCGCCGCCATTCAGGCGTTCCTTGGCGGATTGATGCTGCTCGCGGGACTGATTCTCCTGGCCGCCTGCGCCAATCTGGGCAGCCTCTTTGCCGCGCGCGCCGCGGACCGCTCGCGCGAAGTCGCTCTGCGCCTCGCCCTAGGCGCAGGCCGTACACGCATTCTGCGGCAGCTATTCACCGAAGCTCTGCTGATTTCACTCATGGGAGGCGCTGCCGGACTTTGGGCAGCGTAGGGCTTCTGCGCTGGTTGGCCGTGTGGCAGCCGTTTCCCCAATACCCAATCAGTATGCCGGTGAATCCAGACGCAGCCGTTTATGGAGTCGCATTGCTCTTGAGTATAGTCAGCGGATTTCTCTTCGGCGCGGTTCCCGTCAAGCAGGTGCTTCGCACCGATCCTTATCAGGTCATCAAGTCGGGATCCACCGGCTCGGTGGGGCGCCGGCTTACTGTCCGGGACCTGTTGCTCGGCGCACAGATCGCGATCTGCGCGGTGCTTGTCACCTCTTCCATGGTTGCCGTCCGCGGACGGGCTCACTCGCTGCACAGCAATTTCGGTTTTGACCCGCGCGACGCGATGCTCGTTGACATCGATTTGAATATGGCTGGTTATAAACCGGATCGCGTGCCCGCAATGCAAAAGCGTATGCTCGAAGCCATGGCCTCGATTTCTGGCGTAAAGTCCGTAGGCTTGGTCAACCAACCTCCATTACAACCCGCCTGTTGCAGCGAGGCAAATATCTTTAACGACAAAACAGCCGATCTCAGGCCAACCAATGCCGCAGCTCACGTGATTATGTTCAGCATCTCTCCCGAATATCTCCAGGCGGCGGGCACGCCTTTATTGTCCGGCAGAGACCTGACATGGCACGACGACAAGAATGCGCCGCGCGTCGCCGTGGTGAACCGGCTATTTGCTAGCAGAATGTTCGGCTCCGCCACAAACGCGCTCGGCGGATATTACAAACTGGACGACGCGCATCCAGGTGGTGGGTATCGTCGAAGACGGGTTCACCCCAGTAATCTGGTTCCAACATGGTTCCAACGAAGGGCCGCTAAACCGGCGTTTTTTCGGTATAAGCGGCGCCGATTCAACGGTTTTGAGGTTTGTTAACAGCCGAATGCTCTACCGTTGAGCTACCGGGGATCATCCCCATTCTGTGATAGTTGCAGCTGGTTTTCAAGCGACAGCTCTGATCCATTTACAGGAGAGAGCGCCTTTGAAATCACACCGGGGCGCAAATCAGAATAGCCAGAAGGACAGATGAGTGTTCGGTTGGCTATTGAAAGTCGAGAGTGTCTAAACCACTAAACCATGCACGGCGCGCAACAAGAATGCAGCTATTGGTGGGACGACTCCCCGTCTCAGACGCGCGAGTCGTCACCAAGGGAGATCCCCCGAGCGAATGAGAACTGATCCATCCAATTCGGTGTCGCCAGCAAGATATCTCCGCCGCATCTCCTGCTCGATGGGCTGGCGGTTCGCTCTGAATACTTCGAGTTTGTGCTTCCCTTCTCCATGCAAGTGATCGTCCAGGGCTTCATTGGTGATCGCGCATCGCACCACCGCTTCGCCATCTTGCCCGTAGAAAAGAACCATGTCCCGCCCGAATACCGAACTCTCCATGGGCGCGGGAAACGTCAGCTCGTGCCGCTCCAGGCGCCATTGCACGCGGCGGACGATAAACGTTGTGAACGGATGGATGTCCATCTCGATGCTGGCACGGTCCAGCACGCTTAGATAGGCCTTGCGATCCACGACGCGAATTACCGTCCAAGGATAGCCGCCCGAAGCCAGCATGACATTCATAAGGAAACGCGCCATGCGGCCGTTTCCGTCCGGGTACGGGTGTACATAGCCGAAAAGCCAGTGTCCCAACACCGCGCGCACCGAAGGCTCGGGTTCCTTTTCCAGAAGATCGAAGAACGCAGGCATGGCGTCGCGAACCGCCTCCCACCTCGGCGGAACGTAGCGCGACCCGCGCAGATACACAGGTATGTTCCTGTAGCCGGCCAATGATCCCGGTTCAAGCAAGCCGGCTGTAACGCAGGGCTGGAACATTTCGCGATACCAGTTGTTATGCGCAGTGCGCGCGAGCGCGGCAGGGTTCTCACCGGCGATCACTTTCTCTACTTCCTTTTTCACGAGCTGAAACGCTTGCCAGTATCCCCGCGCCGCGAGGGCATCGCGATTTCTGCGATCACCAGCGTCATGCTCGGGGTCCCAGCCGCCCTGCCGCACTCTCTCAACCAGGGCAGGCGTGACTGAGTAGCCTTCAATGGACAGCGAGTGGTAGGCATCGGTTCGATAGATGTCGTCGACGAAGCGCAGATACGCTTCTTTGTCTGCTGGAAGTCCGGGCGCTTTCGGGAACGCCGCGAGAACTTTGCCGCGCATCGATTTCCAGAGCATTTCGACTCGGCTCACGATCGAAGCGGCAGGACAGCTCTGGATGTGGACTATCTGTCCAGCTTCGAATGGACTGCTCTCCCGCACATCGTATCCGGCGCCCTTCATGGCGCGGAGAATCTCGTCCGCGAGTTCGCCGCGCCCGGTTTGGCGGAAGGCTTTGGCAAGATAACCGGCTTTCGCGGAGTGACCTCCGTTCAGGAGAAGCCGAAGCAGGTCCGAGGCATCAGCGAGGCACGCCATCACCACTTGCGCCTCGAGCGGATACAACTGAAAAAATGATTCCGGCACACGCGTCAACGCCGCCGCCGGCGTAAACAGACGCAATCCGTCCCTCACCGTGAGAGCGGTAGGGGCGGGCATCTCCGCAACTTTCAGATCGTAAAGCGTCGTCCCGAACAATAGATTGATATCGTTATTCGTCGCTTTCGGACTGTGCACAACCAGTTGATCCGGGATCACCGTTCTCTCGCCGTGCAAAAAAAGGGACTGCTCCGGCGACAGGTGCCATTGTTCGCCAAAGCGTTCGTCGCAGTAACGTGCGCAGAATTCCCAGAACGACGCATGCCAAGGGGTGCTCTCTCCGGCTTGAGCGTCCGGGCTTGAAGAAATCAACCAACCCTTCATGACTTCTTGCAGGAAGCCGTTCTCCACCAGGCGCTCGCGGTGAACTCGGCTCAGGTCGTCGGAACGAAACACACGTCGGTTGCCTTCCTGGAGCGCCTTGAGTTCGTCAAGGGATTCGGCCAGTTTTTCGTTTGGCGAGGGCATGAAAGCCTCCCAACCCTCATGGGTCATTACAAGTCTATTGTGACAGGCAAATGCAAATATATAGTGCCGTGTGATTACAAGTCAATTGTGCCGTGTAAGTGCAAGTATATAGTGCTTTACTGCTAGTTAAACCCATTTTGTTCAATTCGTTGCGGACGATGCTTTTTTCATTTGGTCTGATCATAATACAACCAACTGAATTGAGCTACTCTGACGGTCTGGAACAACTTCCGCCCCGATTACTTAATCTGGCAGCGTATTTTCGAGAAAGTTCAAATTCGTAATCTGAATTTGCACCTGCCGGCGGTTAGAGGCAGAATCGGATTGCGAATCATGCGGAGGAACTCTAGAGGATGCAACTTGGTTTATAAGTTCTTGTCCACTTTTCCAATTCAAATTTGTTTGCTGTTTGGCTTGATTCTCTGCACTTATCAGGCGGGAAAACGAGGAATTGGTAATTGGTATTTCCGGCAGGCGTCGCCGGCTTCGATTCAAGCCGCAATAAAGTGGGACGGCGATAATCCGGAGTATTACGACGCCCTGGGGACTGTCACCCATTTCTACGCGGCCACCCCGAATTTGGACGAGAGTGTCAAACTTTTCGATAGCGCCACAGAGTTAAGTCCACTTGATGCACACTACTGGAGTGATCTGGGGGCAGCGTACGACTGGGCCGGACAAACCAAGGAAGCTGCGAGCGCATTCCGGCAAGCTCTCCGGCTCTTCCCCAAGTCCCCGGAAATCAACTGGAGATTCGCCAATTTTGCCTTTCGGACGCATAGAATTCCAGAGGCGCTGCACGCCCTTCAGGTTGTGCTCGCGGGAAATGAACCCGCACGCCGAGATGTGTTCCGTCTCACGGCAAATGCGACGCAGGACCACGGCGCGATTTTGCAGGTGCTTCCTCCTCAATCTTCCGTATTCTTTGATTATCTCAATTTTGAAATGGAAGCCGGAAACGTGTCGGCCGCGGAACAAGCCTGGCTTCGCCTCCTCCAGTTAAGATTGCCATTTGATCTCCGCCAGGTATTTCCTTATCTCGACGCGCTCATCCAGCACCACGAGTCCGACCGCCTGGTGGCTGCGTGGTCTGCTCTTGCCGAGCGCTTCCCGGAGCAAATTGGCCCGCTTATCGACAAGCCCAATTTAGTGACAAATGGGGGTTTTGAACGCGACCTTCTCGGCGGCGGAATGGATTGGCGCGTTGTTCCTATCGAAGGGGCCGTAGCAAGCCTGGATTCCCACGGTGCTTTCGCGGGAAATCGCTCCCTCCGCATCGATTTCAATGGAAAGCGGAACCTCGACTACGGGCACGTATTCCAATATGTGGCCGTCCAGCCGAACACGCCGTACCGGTTTACCTGTGCTACGCGCTTGAGCGGAATTACCACAGACAGTGGGCCGAGGTTTCAGGTGTTTGATGTATTCAATATGCAGAATCTGTTCCTGTCGACTGAAAACAGGGTGGGCACTTCCGATTGGTCCGCGCAACAACTTGAATTCAAGACCCAGGCCGATACGCGCTTACTGATGATCAGGGTCGCGCGCCCCCCGAGTGAGAAGCTGGATAACCAGATCAGCGGGACGGTCTGGATCGATCAAATCAGCCTCACCCCGGAAAACTAGTCAATCTAGCATCGGATTCCGACGATGCACCTAAGCCCAGGACGCCGCATTCCCCTCACTGCAGGGTTTTACCCTATTGAAGAGGCCCTTGGGGTGAACCTATCATTCATGTGATTGATGGCAGGTCATTCGCAAGATTCCTGACCCGCGGATGCAGGGCATGCCGGGCATACTACATTTCGCGCGAAAGTCTCTCGAGATCGCCGAACGTCGCACTCAGACTCGCACGCTCGTCACCCCGCCCATTTACGCCAACATAGAAAATTTAAATGGGGGACTCGTCTACAACATGAGTGAAGACGGGTTAGCCCTCTCTGCCGCCCTGAAACTGGGTGGCGAGGGCCCCCTGGATATGCAGATTCACTTACCAGACTCCGGAGGCCCGGTCGAAGCCACGGGGCAAATCGCCTGGAAAAGTGAATCAGGAAGAACGGTCGGCATTAGATTCGTCGCCCTCACCGAAGAGACTCGCCTACGGATCAGGTCTTGGCTTGCCTCGGAAAGCTCGCTAGGCGCGCCTCAATCTGAGGAAGAGAAGTTCCCACAGCAGGGGCCACGCCAAGCAAGGGTGGCGCCAAAAACTGCACTGTTCCCATTGCCGGATCCTATGGAGTCCGGCGACGGCGCGGAGCATCTCTCACCTGAACAGGCCAATTCGGCAGATTCTTCGGTTCTTAATGACGAGCCGTTGCGAGTTGCTGCACAGCCTACTTGCCAACCAACGGAAATCGCCTCCGAGAGCTTGGTCGACGAAGACAGCTCCCCACAGCCTCTCGAACGCCGGGCCTTTCCACGGTGGACGATTAGGCCGTTCCGCTATATCGAGCTGGGGCAAGACAATGGCGGCGTCCTTCTAAATATCAGTGAAAGCGGTCTTGCTGTTACCTCGGCCAGAATTCTTGCCGAGGATCACCTCTCGAACATAGGGATTCAATTCGCGGAGTTGCGGGATTGGATAAATGTAAGCGGGCAGATCGCGTGGATCAGCGAATCAAGAAAAAAGGCTGGGATTCGGTTCGTCAACTTGACGGAGGAGGCGCGCGGGATAATCGCCAGTCAGATCTCTCTAGAACAGTCGCGGGCTGAAGATCACGTGCAAAGTGTTATAACTCCTCCCGATGCTGCTGCGATCCGCGCGAATATACCGAAGATTCCCGGGCTCGAGATCCTCAAGCCTGTAGATACCCCCTCCGGCATACCCCTTCAAGAGCAATGGCGAGCTGCGGTTCCCTCAAGTCTCTCTTTGCCCAGCGTGCCCGGCGACATACTACCAGCCGCAAAAGTTGTGGCGCCCCGCCAAATCTGGAAGAGAAGCCAATCCAAGCCCAAGCCAAGACTTACATATCGTCCTGAGGTTTCAAGAGCAGCATCCGAACAGTTGAGGCGTCTCGCCGCCGTTCTCGTATTGGCGGCGGTGGTGGGGTTGGCAATAAGATGGGTTGCTGAGTCACCTTCGGTTCGGCATGAAGTGATTGGATTCATCGCGGAGAATACAAAGGTCTTAAATAAACCCGCCGGGTCGAAAGTAGCCCTTCCTGAAAATAAAGCTACCGAGGCTCCCTTACTCCAATTAAACAATCGCGGCTCGCAAGCCGTTGAGTTCCAGCCAACTCCAAGCGACCACAATGTGAACGGTTCAGAAGCACCGTTGGCACCTATGCATCCTCAAGTACGCAGCCGAGAGCGTTCTATTGTAGGACCTGCCGTGAACAACGTCCCTCGCCGCGCGAAGACCCCGCCGTTAAAGAGCCCGCCTTCTAAGCTTTCTGAGCGCGCTGCTGTTATCGTGCCGACGCCCGCCCATGCGAATGCCCCTAGTCAATCCGTGGTCAGTTCCCCTGTCCAACCAGCACAAATCATCGCCACCCCGGCGCCAAGCCCATCCGCAAGTGGTCCCAGTGCAACGGCGTCAGCTGAGGTGGTGAAGGAGAAAGAACTCTCTCCGCCCCCGAAGCAACCAGTTGTTCCCGTGACTCCGACGTGGTCGGTCTCGGTCAGCACCGATCCCTATCCTTCGATCCGCATTCCACCGGACATCAGTTCGCAGAAAGCATCGCGTGGCAGCAGCCTGCAGATCGGCCGCGCGACCTCGCGCGTTGAGCCAGTCTACCCTGAAGAAGCTAAGCGGCAGGGTGTCGAAGGAACCGTAAAGTTACATGTTGTTGTCGGTAGGGATGGAACCGTGCAAAGCGCCGAGCCAATAAGCGGCCCAACTCTGCTGGCGAAGGCGGCTTCCAGCGCGATTCGCGAATGGCATTACGCGCAAACCTTGCTCGCTGGGCAACCGGTAGAGACAGAGCAAGACGTCGTAGTCAACTTCAGGTTGGCAAATCCTTCTATCTCCAAAAACTAATTGGATCTGAAACGCAGCGGTAGACCTCTCATGGTGAAGCTGGACTGATGGGCTGCTTTCCGCCCCCGTGCGCTAGCGCCGCCGCCGCTCCGGCTGCTCCCGCAGCCGCCAGCCCCAGATAACCCCAACCTGTATAGCCGCCCTTGGACTGTCGGGCTCCAGAAGTTGACTTGGCAGGCGTAAGGGCCTGCTGCACTACTGGAAACAATTCTCCGTTCGGCGCAACGCTTAGGGCCTGACCTACCTGAAGAAACTGGCCCGAGGTTCCCTGCAGATTCAAGACCCCAATGGCCCCATCCGAACATGTAACAAGATAAGAACCATCCGGAGCCCTGTCGATCGAGGCCAAAGCTAAGTGTTCTTTGGTCGAGGGAACCAGCACATCATTTCCGATCCGCAGCGTGAACCCATTTGGCCCGCTGATGGAATTCATCACTACGGCTCCGGCCTCCAACTCAGCGGTATATTCATACTTGCCGGCAAAGAGCACTTGACTGCGCGGAGAGAGTTTAAGCGAGCCCTTTCCGCTCATGTTAAAGGTCGCGGAGCCATTCACGCCGACTCGCACTCTGTCGCCAGAAAAAATCGTTATTTCGACGGGGGCGGGAGAATCGTTCACATACACTTCGCCGATGTTGGTCAGCGAGCCCAACGGTTCTCTCTCTTTTGCCTGCGGCGCTGCCTGGGCGCAGCTCAGGGTAGGGAAAAGCAAAAGCAGTGCAGCAAGGATCTGCCACGGTGCAAGAGCAGCGAAGCGATTCCACATCTGCTTCGTAACAGCACGCGGTGTTGTTGTCAAAATTACAGGCATCTGGCCGACCGACGTGAGGACGAGGAGGGCTGACAAACATTACGTAGCACCTCCGGGATTCCTTGTCGATAGGGAGAATACCGGGGTTTACGGCTCCATGAAAGCCCCTCGGACCGCCCAACTCGAAGGGCCTTCCAATTATGGGCTGGACCCTAGGACTCTAGGGTTTTCACCTGAGTTCGATTAGAGGCTGGACCGTATCGACTGATTCTCATCGAGTCTCTACGCTTAACCCAGCTGCTGCGCTGCTGCGATGTATTAGCCCCCATTGTCAGGCTATTAAGGCAGCGCCGTAGTGGTCACTCCAGTAAGTCATGTGTCCGAGGTGGCCCGTCTCATGCCCGGTGAGCTTTTCGACCCGCAAACGCGAGCCTTTGGCCAACTTGACTCGTTAGCCGGACGTGCGGTTCGCCAGTGGAGAGTCGAGTTCAGAAATTCAGTGGCACGTACGTCTTCCCGGCCGGCCCCGTCAGAAATCTTGAACCCCGTCCTGCCCGAGACTGACCGGAATGGTCGATACGAGAACGCGGTTGCAAGAGGCAACCGCCTCCCACGCGCGCGCGCTATCCTCATCAGCGGCTCCGTCATGAAAAGGATCATAGATGTTGCTTTGTCAGCCATCGCTCTTTTCTTCCTCTGGCCCTTCCTGCTCGTGATTGCTGTGGCCGTCAGGCTGGAATCGTGTGGTCCCGTCATCTATCGTTCGCCGCGCGCGGGAAAAAAGGGACAGCGATTTGTTTGTTACAAATTCCGGACCATGGTCGACGGCGCGGACGAACTGAAAGAATCGCTGCGCCGATGCAACGAGCGCAGAGACCCTTTCTTCAAAATTGCAGATGATCCTCGCGTTACGCGGCTTGGCCGCTTTCTTCGCAAGTACAGCCTCGACGAACTGCCCCAATTCTGGAATGTCTTGAAAGGGGATATGAGCCTGGTTGGTCCGCGCCCCCATCCTCTGGACGATTGCGCGCGCTACCGGCCCGCCGATCACCGCCGGCTGGATGTGAAACCAGGCATAACCGGGCTCTGGCAAGTCATCGCGCGCACCGATCCTTCGTTTGAAACGTGCATGAAGCTGGATCTCGAATACATGAAACGCTGGAGCTTGTCTCTCGATTTCAAGATTTTGCTGCGCACGGTTCCGGCAGTGCTGGCGGGAGAAGGATCGTAATGCGAAGTCTTCGAGGTGGAGTTTGCTTACGCATGTGAGGCTATTAAAACACAATGCCATTTTCCCTCGCGCCGTGCCAAATCCTTCGAATGGAGATGAAGCGACACCGGCACAAGCCGCCCATGCAGCACAGCGGGGCTCGGCGGCGACGGAGCAAAACCCCCGTCGCATCGTTCAAGACTTTCTTTACAAACGTCCGACTTTCACAGCGGCGGCGCTCTTCTTATTGATATTATCGGGCCCTCCAAGATTTCGAATTCGCGACGGGGGAGCTTCTCTTCGTGGCGAAATTGATTGGGTCGTTATCCTTCACGTCGTCGTTTGGACGTTAGCCGGCTTCTGGGTCCTGCTGCAAATAGGGAGACGGTTCTACGCAAAACGTCCGGTGCTGAGTTTGCGTCTGCCCCAGATCCTAGGTTTAGTCTTGATCATATGCTTGAGTGCATCTGTGTGGAAATCAGCAGCTCCCGCCCTCACCGCTTTCAAGGTTTGCCAAATGTTGGTTTCCCTGTTGTTCACACAGGTCTTCCTAGACAGCTTCGGGGTTGCCACGTCTTTGAAGGCATTGTTTTGGGGAAATACGCTGCTGTGTGTTGCCATTGCGATTTGTGCCCTCCTAGTTCCCGATATAGTTTGGACAGCCTCGGACTTCAATCCTGATCCTTCTCGTTTGTTTGGGGCACTCATTGCACCGACTGGCGTCGTTTCCCTATTGGCAATCATCCTTTTGCTGACCACTGTCCGGAAGATCTGGAGAGTCCTTCCACTGTCCCTGCTTGCTTTGTTCCTCGGTCTTCTCGCTCTTTCCCTCATGCGCACGGCCTATGTAGCCGCATTAGTCTTCTTTGTGGTCGTTCTCTTAAAGCGTCCCAAGATAAAACCTCTGCGGCGCTTTGCCTATCTCTTGTGTGCGCTCTTACTCATGTTTTATGCTTACGACCGGGTTCCAAATGTGAGCCGGTACCGCAGCCCTGAAACCATTTCCACTCTGAGCGATCGCATAGGGTTATGGAGTTACCTCGGCAGCGTAACTCTCACGCGCTCTCCCTGGCTGGGGTTAGGATATTACTCTGCTTCCCGGACTTATGGGCCCGAGTACAATCCATGGCTTGGAACTGCCCACTCCATCTTTTTTGAAGCTCTTGTGGGCGGTGGCGTGCCTAGCTTCGTGTTTCTTACATCTCTTTGCTTGATCCTCTCCATTTATGCATTCCGTCTTCTTTGGGTGGCCAAAGACCGATTTTCTTTTGCAATTGCGACCCTGTTTATCGCAAGCCTTCTGTTTGGTTTCATGGGAGATGAAATTGATTCCGGCCCCGTTGCTATTAGTTTTTGGTGCTCGGCGGCGATCCTTCCTCGGCTCTATGAGAGGTTCGTCAAATCAGCGCCACACCTCAATCGAGCTCGCGACGTCGTGCCCGTGAGCGCCGGGGCGCTCCGGCCAATCGTGAGGCCGTCATGAAAGTGCTCATGGTCCACAATCGCTACCGTTACTCGGGGGGAGAAGACCAAGTTTTTCGCCGTGAGAGTGAACTGCTGCGATCTGCGGGCCACCACGTCTTGGAATACTCAAGGAACAACAGCGAAATCCTGGAAGACGGGTTACTGAACAAGGCTAAACTTGGAGTGCAAACGCTATGGGCCCGCGACAGCCAACAGGAATTGCGCAGCATATTGCTAAGGGAAAGGCCGCAAGTCGTTCATTTTCACAACACTTTTCCGCTGATCTCCCCTGCCGCCTACTACCCCTGTCAGGAGGCAGGAATACCAGTCGTGCAGTCCCTCCATAACTCCCGTTTCATGTGTCCCGCAGCGACCTTGTTTCGAGAGGGCAAGATTTGTCAGGATTGCCTGGGGAAGGTTGTGCCCTGGCCCGGGATCCTCCACTCTTGTTACCGCAACTCGTCTCTTCACACGGCTGCAGTGGCAGGGATGCTCACACTCCACAGACTGCTGGGCACCTGGCAGGATAGGGTGGATGCTTATATTGTTTTCACCGAGTTCTTCCGCCAAAAGTTCATCGAGGCCGGGCTGCCACGCGAAAAGATCTTTCTGAAGCCACATTTCCTCAGCACTGATCCCGGCATAAAGCAAAACGACGGGGACTACGCGCTCTTTATTGGACGGCTCGCGCCGGAAAAGGGAGTAGCAACTCTCTTGAAAGCTTGGGAGTCCTTGGGCCATGTCCCTTTGTGGGTTGCTGGCGCGGGACCGATGGAACAAGAAGTTCGCCGCTTTTCACAAACAGATCAGTCGATTCGTATGCTGCCGCATTTGTCCCAAAAGGAGTGCTTCGACGTGATCAAGGGCGCGCGCTTTCTGATCTGGCCATCGGGCGCTGAGACCTTCGGCCTGGTTGCCATTGAATCCTTTGCTTGCGGGACATCGGTGATCGCCTCCCGATCAAATGCCATGGCGGAAGTGGTGGAGGACAAGAAGACCGGGCTGCACTTCGAGGCCGGGAACCCTGAGGACTTGGCCGCAAAAGTTGAATGGGCCTGGACCCATCCTCGAGAAATGACTGCCATGGGCAGGGCCGCGCGCGAAGAGTACAAGTTAAAGTACACCGCGGAACAGAACTACAAACTCCTAATGGGGATCTATAGTCAGGCACAAAGCGCGACAGCATGGAAGGCAGCATGAAGAACACCGGCGTTAGTCACGGGACGCGTTATCTGGGGAAGGCTCGAGAAATGTGGCACTTTTTCAAGACCCAAGAGGGCTTCCGTCGAGCTCCCGTGCTAACAATCTTTCGGTCAGCTGTTTGGTACTGGAGATGCCTGTTGCGCATTGCAACGACCTTAGAGTTGCCGAGGTGGAAGGTGCGGATGTTCTTTCCCGCTCAACGGAAAGGATTCGGCAAGTTTATATATGCCTTTCGTGAATACTATGAGCCTGAACTGGCCTATTTGGAGAAAATCCTTTCGGCAGGAAGCGTTTTCGTCGACGTAGGCGCGAACTTCGGTGTTTATACGCTCGTGGCGAGCAAACTCGTTGGCGAAACGGGCAGGGTACTTGCTTTTGAGCCAACGGCCCAGTCCTTTGCAACATTACAACAGAACATTGCATTAGACCATTGCTCGAATGTACGTGCTTTTCAAGTCGCGCTAGCGCAGACAGGAGGCAAGGCGTGGCTTTATCACGCCAGGGACCCTGTGGGCAACTCGCTGGGCAAGGACCCACTCTGGCGGGACGAAGGCGAAGAAGTGCAAACAGAAACACTCGACAATCTACTTGAGGAGAAAGGCGTCGGCCGCGTGGACGCTATCAAGATAGACGTCGAGGGTGCTGAAGAATTGGTCCTTCGCGGGGCGATCAGGTGTCTTACCACCCAAAGCCCAATAATCATCTTCGAATTCAATCCGGGCTGCGCTGCCCGTCTCGGCCTTTCACCCAACGGCGCAAGGGATTTTCTGCAAAGCCTGGGCTACGAATTCGTCGTGCTCGCTGATTACGCAAGATCCAAAAACACGGAATTACGACCGTTGTACTTCAATATCATCGCGATTCCCAGCCAATCGGCAGGGAATTTCTCCCGTTCGTTTCCCTCATTCCGTGGGCAATCGGAAGTTCTAGGGAGAAAAGAGCCTTCGCAAGCACGGTAGTTTTTATGAGCAGGATTGCGAAAATGTCCAACGATAGGAAGCAGGTTAATCCCCTCAAGCCAGTGGCGCTGGACCAGTTGCCAGAGCAGCCTCTGGTTTCAATTCTCATATCGAACTACAACTACGGAGCATACCTGGGTGACGCCATTGAAAGTGCACTGCAGCAAACGTATGACAAATTGGAAGTCGTTATCTGTGATGACGGCTCGACTGACGGTTCCCCTCGCATCTTGGAACGGTATTGCTCCCGGGATCGGCGAATCAGGGTCGCCTATCAACCCAATGGTGGCCAGTCACTCGCTCTGAATACAGCTTTTCGCGAAAGCACCGGTGACATCATCTGTCTCCTGGACGCGGACGACACATTCATGCCTAACAAGGTAGAGCATGTTGTCCATTCCTTTGCCACTGCTCCACATTCGGGACTGACTGTCAACGCAATGCGAATCGTCAATGCAGCTAGAGAACCTTTGGGAGAAATTCCCTTTCTTCATCAACTTCCTTCAGGTTGGCAAGGCCCTTCTCTGTGCCTAAGTGCGCCACATTTCTTAGCCGCGATTCCTCCCTCCTCAGGTTTGTCTTTACACCGTTCTATAGCAGAAGCCATTTTTCCCCTTCCTTCCGATCTCACAGCCAACTCTGACGGGGTGATCCAGGTCCTCGCACCCATGATGACACCTATCGTGGCGCTCCGAACTCCCCTGTCCGAGTATAGAATTCACGGCCGTAACACAGCAGCTGTAAGTATATTTACTGAAGATAAAATTCAAAAGCTAGATCTCTGGAACAGAGAAATCTGGCGTGTTTGGCGCCGATACCTTGAGATGTGTTTTCAGCGGGATTCCGTGGATTGCATGCTTCCGTTAGAGATGGTCCCAACGCCGATGAGTTATGCATACGCACGCTTCCGTTCGGATGCTCGTTCCAAGGCCATCTACCGCAATGTTCCCCACGGCTATTTCGAAACTTTGCCCAGATTGTACCGATGGTTTTGGCGTGCGGCTAGAGTGATGCCCGATTGGCTATTCCGAAAGTCCTTTAACTTCGTATACGGGCAGACTCGCACGAAGATTATGCTCGGGAGAATTTTGGTCGCCTTGCGCAATGCGCGTTATGGCTACTAGTCACGCATTAGTTCGGGGTCAATGCCTCGGTCCTGTGTTGAGCAATCTGTAGCTGCCCGGGGCTTCAAGCGTCCATGTATCTGGAAGAGGTATGGGAAACATGTCGCAGAAAAGACAATTGCTCCGGAGTTTTGAGGCGAAATGGAACTTCCTCAGCGCCCAGCAAGCGTTTCACTTGGCTCCAGTGCGCACCACACTCCGCCTAGTCTCCTGGCGGATTAGGTGCCTGTTGGAAAAGGCGGCGATCGTAGACTTGCGGAGATGGGGCGTACAGATGTTCTTGCCTCCCCGCTGGAAAGGCGTCGCCAAACTCATTTATGCATTTCGCGATTATTACGAACCGGAGCTGGCCTATTTGGAAAAACTACTCTCCCCAGGAAAGGTCTTCGTTGATGCGGGAGCCAACTTCGGGATCTACACAGCGATGGCAAGCAAGACAGTGGGCGAGGCGGGCCGGGTGATTTCCTTTGAACCATCCGTCCGAGCATTTCCGGTGCTACGATATAATATCGCCATAAATGGTTTCAAGAATGTACGGGCTTTTCCCCTGGCCCTCACGGACAAGCCAGGAAGAGCGTGGCTTTATCACCATTCCGCTGTCGGTTCCGACGCGCTGGCCAAAGATAGTACTTTCGATCCACATGCGTATGCCCAGGAAATTGATACAGAATCCCTTGACAATGTGTTGCGGCGGACCCGGGTAGAGCGAGTAGACGTGATTAAGATGGACGTGCAGGGGGCCGAAGAGCTGGCCTTGCGTGGCGCAAATGACACTATCATTTCCATGCGCCCTGTGATCATGTTCGAGTTCCATCCGGAAGGAGCGATTAGTCTGGGCTTGGAACCGCATGGGGCTTGGAATTTTTTGGGGGGCCTCGGTTACGACTTCTTTGGCATAGAGCAGCAGGGAAGGGCTACTCGGCTGGTGTCTCCTCCTGTAACGATTGCAAACGTTGTTGCAATTCATAGGTCACAAGGATGAACGCTCTATTGTTCGTTCACGTGCGCGGATGTGACAAGAGCTCCTTCGAAATACGCGCTTTGCCAGCTGGAGGATTGCACACTTAGAAAGAAGCAAGGACGACAGTGAGAGTCCTCATTATAGGTTACGCCTGTATTCCCAACACGGGCGGTGAGACCAGTAATACTTGGAATTGGGCCTGGCATCTTTCGCGATTCCATGAGGTCTGGATTCTGGCCTGTCCTGGTGATCGTCCCGTTGCAGACTCATTTCTCGCAGAATGCCCCAACACACATCTCAAGATTCACTGGTTAGCTGTCCCCGGTAGGCTCAACCAATGGGTTCATCACACAGGTAACTTAGGTTTGGCAGTTCATTATTCACAATGGTTGAAGCTAGCCTATCTCAAGGCCATCGAACTTCATGAACAAATCGGCTTTGATATCGTGCATCACGTCAGCTTCGGCACGGTTAACGCCCCCCCTCCGTTTTGGAAGCTGCCTGTTCCCTTTGTGTGGGGGCCGGTCGGAGGAGCCCAGCGGGCGCCCTCTGCATTCCGTCATTACATCTCTTCTTTGTCGGGCTCCGAGATCCTTCGTAACATACGCGTCGCCCTTTTGCCTCTTTCTCCTTCCCTGCGTAGAGCAGCCATATCAAGCGCTATAATTCTTGCCACAAACCGCGAAACATACAGGCTTCTCGCAAAAGTAGGGGCCCGAAATGTCAGACTTTTCCTAGATTCCGGAATTCCGTCCAGTTTCGTCTCAAGACCGCAGGTTCCAAGACCAAGAGGCGCGCCTTTCACCTTGCTTTGGGTAGGACGGATGCAGCCCAGAAAAGCCTTACCTTTAGCGCTCGAGGTCTTGGCAGAAACAAAGGACCTAAACGCGAGACTGTTGATAGCTGGTGAAGGCGAAATGCGGGGGGGTTGGGAGAACTACGCGAAACGTTTGAATCTTGGCGATAAAGTAGAATTTCTCGGTCAGATCCCCTGGAATGAAATGTGCCGCTTGTATCAGAGCGCGGACGCTCTCCTCTTTACTAGCCTACGCGATTCCTTCGGTACACAAGTATTGGAAGCTATGGGCCACAGCCTTCCAATCTTGACTCTGGATCACCAGGGTGTCGGGACTTTTGTTCCGTCAGCAGCGGGAATCAAAGTGCCCGTCACTTCTCCACGGCAAACCCTGGCAGGCCTCGCGGACGGAATCCGGCGTCTCGCACTTTTCCCGAAAGAACGCAGAAAGATGGGGCAGGCGGCTCTCGCTTATGCGCAAACCCAAACATGGGAGAGGCGTGCCGAGCGCATGTCGAATCTTTATGCGGAAGTGCACGCGCATTCTAGCTCCAGTTGATGAACATCCCGATACCCCGATACCCAGGCTTTGTCCAGACATCTTTAGGACCCGTGCTATCATGTGCCATGAAGTTTCGTCGTAAACTCCGCTGGAACGCTGCATGTGTTCTTACCATGCCCGAAGCGCACCAATCCCCATTCAGATCTGGGACTGGCCGTTTATCATCCGCCACGGCTTCCCATTTATCTTCTTTGTTTTCATATTCTTGCTCACTCTTTTGCATGGCACAAGAATCTATCTCTCTTCTTTTCATAAGGTTACGCACTCTTCTGCAAAACCACGGGGGGTGGGGGTACCCCCTTCAGGCCCTCCTTTCCGTTCAGCAAGTTCCAAACTCTTTGAGGAGCTACCGCGCGGCCTGCCGGGCTGGTTCGCGGAGATTGCGCTAGCCATGGCATTGCGGAATCAAGCAACCCAAGCCCTTAAGGTCCAAGCCTGCTTCCCGGTTCTTGGGGTGCGCGTGGACGCTGTCCAGATCATAGACGTGGTCGCTCAGATGGAGGAATGGATTCGCGAAAAGGCGGGATGCCATTCCATCGCGGCGACCGGCATGCATGGCATCGTCGAAGCGCAGCATGATCCCGAGTTCAAGCAAATTCTAAAGGCAACAGATCTAGTGGTGCCAGATGGCATGCCGCTTGTATGGTTGGGCCGTCGCCAAGGACACCTTCTGCAAAGGCGCGTCTACGGACCAGATTTGCTCCTGGCATTTTGTGAACGGAGCGCCGAGAAGGGCTATCGCCATTTCTTCTATGGAGGTAAGCCTGGTGTCGCCGAGCGCCTCGCTGATAGGCTTAAGACTCAATTCGTAGGGATGAACATAGTTGGAACGAACTCGCACCCGCATCGACCACTCAGTCCGGCGGAAGAGGAAGAGATAGTTGCCATGATCTCCAGTGCTGCTCCGGACGTGCTCTGGCTGGGATTGGGTGAGCCAAAACAGGATCGCTGGATGCACGAACGCAAAGACAAGCTGCGCGTCCCTGTTCTAGTTGGCGTAGGTGCAGCTTTCGACATGCTTTCGGGGGGAAAGAAGCAAGCCCCGCGCTGGATGCGCGACCACGGCCTCGAATGGTTCTTCCGTCTAATGCAGGAGCCGCGCCGTTTGGGGCGGCGTTACTTGGTTTACGGTGCTCAGTTTATCGCTTATATTGTGCTTGAAAGCTTGGGATTGAAGAAATTCGACGCTAGCGGCAGCAGTCTCCAAAAGGGAACACAAGGCCACCAAGCGCGCACATAAACCTTCCTTTCTGCTCTTGTCGCTTCCTTCTACCTCAGGTCTTCACCTGCATTTCAATTCAAGGCTGCACCTTATCGACTGCTGCGCCCCTGCTTCGTAGTCTGCATTTGCCCAGTCTTCGTTTCGAAGTGGAGTCAGAGCAATCCAAGTGGAAAGAACTCGGTCCAAGGGGTTGATTCTAGGCGTTTTTGCATTCGCCATAACTTTTTTCTGTTTGCCGCACAATCTATTGTTGTTCGCCGCCAATCCGGTCATTTTCACTCAAGGCTCCCAGGAAGTTCGCCTCTCGCCGCAATCGGCAAATCAGAACCAGACCGCGCCTCCGCCAAACCTCGAAACTTCTGGAGATTGGAATCATCGGCTCAAGGAACTCCTGGATTCCAATCCATCGGCGCGGGCTCTAAGCGCCCAGGAATATCGCATCGGTCCGGAAGACGTTCTCAACATCAATGTCTTTGAGGCCCAGGAGCTGAATCGCGAAGTTCGCGTCTCGGCGGGCGGAGAAATTTCGCTGCCCCTGCTCGGTTCGGTGCGAGCAGCAGGATTAACTCCCCGCGAATTGGAGTTTGTCCTGCAGGAACTTCTTCACCGCACCTATATGAAGGACCCGCACGTGAGCGTGTTTGTGCGCGAGATGCAGAGCCATCCTGTTTCAGTGATGGGCGCAGTTCGACGACCCGGCGTTTTCCAGATCCGTGGAAGCAAGACGCTGCTCGAGGTTCTCTCTCTCGCAGAAGGTTTGGCCGATGATGCCGGCGAAACCGTCATCATTTTGCGAGGCGCGGCTTTGTCCGCGGAGCCGGATTCGCCCACGGATCACGCCGCTGCGTCGGATCCACCTTCTCCC
>Ga0209159_1001404_pt1 | contig 18595 bp, 15 predicted proteins | sample GraSoiAngelo_144_FD_185901 | JGI IMG/M metagenome (GOLD analysis project Ga0209159, IMG submission 185901) | Grasslands soil microbial communities from the Angelo Coastal Reserve, California, USA - 14_1009_02_40cm (SPAdes) (version 2) | ecosystem: Environmental > Terrestrial > Soil > Grasslands ...
ATCAGTAGCAATAAGAATCTCCAGCCGGAGGATTCCCGGACCTTTACCGCGGGGTTTGTTTACACGCCGAAATATGTGCCCGGTTTGGACCTCTCCGTTGATTTTTGGGACACCGAGCGCATTGGCGTGGTGACTGCCCCGATTGCCGACCAGGTGTTGCAGCGTGAACTAACAGGCACGCTACTGCCCGGCGAAGTTGTGGAGCGTGACATCGGGAACAACATCACTCGTATCTTGATTCAAAATCAGAACATAGGTAATCAAGAGTCTCGCGGGTTTGACTTCACCCTCCAATATCAAAAGCCGACGCCATGGGGGACATTCACCTCCCTCACGCAAGCCACCTACCTGGATGAATTCATCTTCCAGGGGTTCATCATTCGAGAATTCGGGCCAACGAATGGCAACCTGGCCGGCAGAACCACCGACCCCGGCGCTTCGAATGAGGGCTGGTACAAATGGAAAGGCACCAGCCAACTCGACTGGAATTGGAATCACATCGATATCGTCGGCACCGTGCGCTACTGGGATGGGTTCCACGAATTCACACCGGGCAATGGTGGAAACGTTCACCCGCACTGGGTCGACCAGAGGTTCTTCTTCGATCTGCAGGCGACCTACGATTTCAGCGGACTAGTTCCGGTCGAGAACAAACCTGTGCCAGGCTATTCAAAGGATGCGAAAGCGGTCGCTCGCGGCAAGGACGGCAAGGCGACCGAGACAGCCTCAGCTCAGACCGCCAACTATGGTGTTCCCGCCTGGCAACGTTTCCTATTCCAAGGCACGAGCATCACTATTGGATGCAACAATGTCTTTGATCAGGATCCGCCGAAGGCGTGGGGTGAAGGCGGAAACGCTACCGGTTATCCAGGCTACACTTACGATGCTACGAACCGGTTCTGGTACGCGCGCCTGACGAAGAAGTTCTAACTCAATTCCAGCAAACCGTCTGAATCTCGGGTAAACGTGGGAGGGATCACTCCTTCTCGTGTTCGGTCCAGCTTTCTGTGACGATTTGCAGCGCGAGCCAGCGGGTGTATTTTTGCGTTGTGAAGAGTGTAATTGTTGCTGGCGTTACGGCTCTAATCGCGACCACCGCCGCGTTTGCCGATCCGCCGGTCAAGGGAAGCCCGGAGCGAAAGGAACAAGTGGTTGAGCAGACGGTTTTCGTTACCGGTTCGCTCATCCCGCAACGCATCAAAGTGCACCGCGTCGGCACAAAAACGGTTTCGCCGATTCGCGTCATTGATCGTTGGGAAATCGACGCAACAGGGCGTGGGACGACGGCAGGCGCTTTCGTGAACGATCCTTCGGTGCGCATCATTGGCCACTGAGCTCCGAGTCGGCAGCGGAACAAATCCAAGTCAATTCGGCCACTGAGCTTCGACATGGAATCGCCAATCTGCTGTGCGATCCTTGATTGCGGCAAAAGCTTGTCAGAAATGCTCGCGAAACCTTGGACCAACATCGCGATGCAACCACGCCGACAGCTGCGCTGATCAACGAGCTTGTTTGAGCAGACGGTTTCTCCGAATTCCCAATCTGCCTTGGGTGGAGGACACCTAATTCCGATATTGGCCCTGCCTTTTGTGACGCTCTCCGATTTTCCGCTGACGCAGCGTTTCGGCCTCGTCGTGCTCGCCGGATGCATCATCGATATCCTGGCAAATCTTTTCGTTCTGCCGCTGCTCGGTGGTGCGCGACTGAAAAAGCGCGCGTTTGAGCATTCGGCTATGATGCATAATTTAAGATCGATGCAGGCCGCGTTTTATCAGTCTGAATCTGACCAGCCGCATCCGGGGCGGGCGCGCGCGATCATTAAAGCGCATCCGGAAGTGCGCCAGCTGATGGTTAGAAATCCCTGGACCGCGCTGATCGCGCTTTCGGTCGTGGTCCTGCAAACGTCCCTAGCCTTTTGCTTTGGCAAACTCGGCTTCGGTTACTGGTGGCTCAGCCTGGTGATGGCTTACTGTGTCGGCGCGTTCGCTAACCATGCCAATTACGTCATCATCCACGACGCCACTCATAATCTCATTTTTCGAAATAAGAGCTGGAACAAGTTGGTCGGCATCCTGGCCGATCTTCCGAATTTGAATCCGGGCGCGATGGGTTTCCGCGTTTACCATTTGCGCCATCATTCGCATCAGGGCGATTACGAACACGACGCCGACCTGGCCAACCATTGGGAGGCGCGCCTAGTCGGCAACAAATGGTATCGTAAAGCGATTTGGTTGATGCTCTTTCCGTTTTTCCAGCTGACGCGGCCGCCGCGTCTGAAAGCAATCACTATGTGGGACCGATGGTTCTTCGTAAACTTTGCCTGCGCCGTCGCCTACGATGTGGGCGTGGTTTATTTCTGTGGCTGGCCGGGATTCCTTTACCTCACATTTTCGTTTTTCTTCTCCATCGGGCTGCACCCGGTAGGCGCACGTTGGATTCAGGAACATTACACGAACGATCCTGAGCAGGAGACCTACAGTTATTACGGGCCAATCAACCGGCTGGCGCTCAACATGGGTTATCACAACGAGCACCACGATTTGCCATCAATCCCTTGGAACAATTTGCCGAACCTGCGGGCGATGGCTCCTGAATTCTACAACAACCTAAAGTATCACTCCTCCTGGAGCCGACTTCTGTTCGAGTTCATCTTCGACAAAAAGTACAGCCTGTTTTCTCGAATCGAGAGAACGAAGCGGCGCAACGACGAAGCGCCATCCTCTCCGCCTATGCTCCGGCCAGCGACTCCGGTTGCCCTGAGCGCGGAGACAATTACCTTTTGATGTATGACGCAGCTCTACGTCTCAAATAAAAATGAAAGCGTGCCGATGTTCCAAAGCCGTTTCATGGAGTTTTTTTCGCATGTGCATCCGGCCACACCGCTGGTTCTTTACCTGCCGGCGATTGCCTACTTTCTTTACCAGGCGCTGTGGCAGAGGGGCCTTTCGATTCCCTTCGTGCTGGCGCTGTTTGTATTCGGCATTCTAATCTGGACTCTTTTGGAATACGTCATTCACCGGTGCGTCTTTCATTATGAACCGAAAAGTCGTTGGGGAAAATTCTTGCACTTCATGCTCCATGGCGTTCATCACGACTACCCCAACGACGCCAGCCGGCTGGTGATGCCGCCAGTCGTGAGCATCCCCTTGGCCGTATTATTTTATTTACTGATCACGCTAACGTTTGGGCGAGTTGCACCCGCCATTTTTGCCGGGTTGGTCTTCGGCTACGTTTGTTACGACGCGATCCATTACGCGGTACACCATTTCGCCATGAAACGCGGAATCTGGCTACGGCTGAAACAGTATCATCTTCGTCACCATTATCACGACGATCACGTTGGCTTTGGAGTCAGTTCGCCCCTTTGGGATTACGTTTTTCGAACCACACGAAAATAAAAGTGGGCGACTGCTCCAGGTATAGCCTTACGCCGGTGAAGGGCGGATAAAAATCTTGTCGGAAACCGCTCCGTCGTTACAATGGCTGCCCCGATATGGCAACCGAATTGTCGGAGCCGCCATAAGGAAATGACTAATTATCAATCAACGTTTAGCGGGACTTATCTGAGGGTGGTTGCCGGGCTAACCTTCGCCACCGAGATTCTTTTAATCCCCTCAAAATCGAGTCGCATGGCAAATAGCCCCAGCGATCTTTGCGTATGAGTGAAGACCCGGCAAAACTCAGCCTTAGCAATTTCCTCGCGGGCGAGACCAATGATCCTCTTGAGGCCCCGCCAAGTTTTACTAATTGGATGCGAGTTGGCGCGTGGGCGGTCAAGCTGTATGAGCCAGAACTCCTGGCTACCGCTGACGCTCGTACCACCATTAGTTATGGTGGTCAGCCGAAGTCTGTCATTAATCTTTGCTCCTACAATTATCTCGGCCTTGCCAATCACCCCGACGTAATCGCTGCAGCGCACGAAGCGCTCAGGACTCATGGACTGGGAGCGTGCGGATCGCCGATGCTTTCGGGAATGACCGACCTGCATCGCGAACTTGAACGCCGTGTGGCGCAATTTCTTCAGCGTGAAGACGCGATGATTTTTAATAGTGGATTCGGCGGCGCCCTTGGCACGATTTCCGGACTGCTTCGCAAAACTGACGTAGCAATTCTCGACAACCGGTCGCACCTGAGTCTGCGTGACGGCGCAATCCTTTCTCGTTGCCGCACGGAAAAGTTCGAACATAACGATTCAGGCTCACTCGATGCTGCTTTGGCGCGACAAAAGGGGCGCCGTCAGTTAGTCATCGTGGAAGGGATTTATTCCATGGACGGTGATTTTGGGAATCTTCCCGAACTGCTCGCGGTAGCTGATTCACACGGCGCCAAGGTTTTTATTGACGAGGCGCATTCGATGCTTGCCTGCGGCCAAACCGGTCGCGGCGCGGCGGAGAAATTTGGAGTGCAGGATCGTTTTCCGCTCGTTTACGGCACGTTTTCAAAAGCAATTGGCGCGCTCGGAGGATTTGTCGCCGGGTCGAAAGAGACTCTGCAATACCTACGGTTTTACGCCCACCCTTATGTCTATTCGTGTGCGCTTCCCCCGGTCGTAGTCGCGGCCATCCTCAAGGCACTGGAGATCGGCACCGGTCAGCCCGAACTACGAACGCAACTATGGGACAACGCCGATTACTTCCATGCCCAACTGCGAGGTCTTGGTATCGATACAGGCGCATCGACCACCTACATCATGCCGATTGTAATCGGCGATCGAGAACGAATGTATCGACTTGGTCACCAGTTACGAAGGCGCGGTCTTTGGGTGGCGCCAGTGGATTATCCGGCTGTCCCGCAAGACCGGATTTGCTTCCGCGCTTGTGTGACTGCTAAACATACTCGCGCTGATCTCGACGAGGCGCTGAACATCCTCGAGGACACCTTGGCTCCGGCTGCACTGCAGCATGCCTGAGTTGTTGCTCAGGACTGCCTGTCAATGCCGGTGCAGATCATCGAACCCTCGACCACTCCGGAAGCGACTTACAAGGCGCGCGAGGTCGAAGGAATTCTCGATCTTTATTTCTACCGCAAGATCGGGTTTTGGCTCGCGCATTTTTTCGCGCGACTGAATGTCACGCCGGCGGGCGTGAGTCTTTTTGGCGCCCTCTGCGGCGTAATTGCGGGTCACCTCTACTTTTATCGCAATTTAGGCACAAATATCATCGGCATGGCGCTGCATGTCTTCGCCAATGCCCTCGATAACGCAGATGGGCAGTTGGCCCGCTTAACCCGAAGGGAGAGCCGGGAAGGTCGGGTTATCGACAGCCTGGCCGATCACCTCATCTTCTTAAGTATCTATGTCCATTTGGCGCTACGTTGTTCGATTGAAGGTGCCTCGCCGCTCGTTTGGCTTCTGGCGGTGACTGCCGGAATTAGTCATGGTTTGCAAGGCGCCGCCGCCGATTATTATCGGACAACCTATCTTTATTTTGTGAAGGGTGGATTACCGGTGGATTTGGATTCCTCCATGATCTTGCGCTCGAGTTATCGAAAACTCCGTTGGCGTGATCAGCCGCGGCCCAAGTTTTTGCTCGCGCTCTATTTAAACTTCACCCGGCAACAGGAAATGCTGTCACCCCGGCTAAATAGATTGCGAGAAGTATCGAATCGATCATTTCCTCATCAGATTCCGGAATGGTTCAGGACGCGCTATCGAATTTCCGCCCGGCCAATGTTCAAGCTGTGGGGATTGTTAATGACGAATACACGGATGCTCGTTTTATTTATCTTTTTATTTCTTGATCAGCCGATTTGGTACTTCTGGTTCGAACTCACCGTGCTTAATTTGCTTCTTGTTTACCTGATTGTCCGCCAAGAAAACATGGCTGAATCGCTGGAGGAAGCCGCGGTGACACGGCAAACTTCGGCGTAGATCGCGTTCGCACTCGTGTCTGAGATCGAAGTTTCAGAAGTCAGGTTGCGCCGGGATCGCGATGCCTTCATCAAATTTCAGTGGCGAATTTACAAGAACGACCATGCCTGGGTGCCGCCATTAATCATCGAGCGCAAGGCATTCCTCAATCGCAAGCGGCATCCGTTTTACAAGCACGGCGACGCTGCATTATTTCTGGCCCGACAGAACGGCGAGATCGCTGGGCGAATCATGGTGAGCGATGATCCGAACTACAATACGCTGCATCAATCGAATGTCGGCTGCTTTGGCCTCTTCGAGTGTATTGACGATCGCAAAGTCGCTGCTGCGCTTTTTGAGGCTGCGGCCGACTGGCTCCACCAAAAAGGGCGCATCGAGATGATGGGTCCGATCGATTATTCGACTAACTACGTCTGTGGTCTTTTAATCGACGGATTCCAATTCGCACCTACGATTTTGACCGCACATAATCCGCCGTATTACCGGGAGCTGATCGAGAGCTCCGGCTTTGCAAAAGCGAAAGACTGGTACGCCTGGTGGTTTGCCGATCCGGCAAAAGCCGCCACGCGCTTGCGACCACTGGCCGAACGTTTCCGGAAGCGTTGGCCGGTCACGATCCGCGCTGGAAATCTCAAGAATGTTCGCGAAGAAAGCAGGCGGCTCCGGCAGATTTACAATCAAGCGTGGGAAAAGAATTGGGGTTTTGTGCCGTTCACCGAGGCGGAGATCGAGTTCATGACGCACGAGCTCAAGCAGCTCGTTATTCCAGAGTTCACACTCATCGCGGAAGTCAGCGACGAGCCGGTCGGCTTCATCCTATGTGTGCCGGACATCAACGTCGCCTTGCGTCATATCAATGGCCGGCTTACGACTTTCGGATTGCCAATCGGCCTTGCTAAACTTCTTTATTACAAGGGCCGCACGCGAACCGCCCGGCTTATCGCGCTGGGCGTGATCGAAAAGTATCGCCGTAGCGGCATTGCCGAAATGCTCGTGCTGCGAATCGTCGAAGACGCAATGATCAAACGTGGATTCACGGGAGAACTCAGCATGACGCTGGAAGATAATTTTAGGATCAATCGTTTTCTCGAAGCAATCGGAGCGGAGCGCTACAAGACATATCGAATTTTCAAAAGGACACTGACGTAATGAGCAAGCCTCAGGACGGTTTCGTTTCGCGGTTTCTGAATCGGCCGATTTCGCGCCGCATAACGCCTTTTCTGCTCAAGTTTCCGATCCGTCCCAGCGCCTGGACGATATCGATCTTTGTTTTGCCCCTAATCGCCTGTCTGTTTTTTGTGCGCGGGGATTACGTAAGCGTCGTCATCGGCGCGGCCATTTTTCAGGCGTTCAGTATTCTTGATGGTTGCGACGGCGAAATTGCGCGCGCCAAAAATTTGGAATCGAAGTTTGGGGAACGTTTGGATAACTTCTGCGATTTTCTTGCAAGTCTTATCTACGTTCTCGCGCTTGGGTGGGGGCTTCAGCGTTCGGGTGAAGGGATTATCTGCGCCACTCTGATTACGGTTAACGAATGGCTTCTGCGAGGTGGCAAGGGCAAAATGTCGTCTGCTTCGTCAATGTTGCATGAGTCGTTTTACGTGAGGCACCATGGAATGATCGGGCATTCCGGTTTGCTGAATCTCGGTGAGCGATTTGTGTGGTGGCTTTTTCAGCTGACTAAGCGGGACATGGCTGTGTTCGTTTTTCTAATGCTTGCGTTACTCGGCCTTGCTGACTGGATCCTTCATCTCTGGACGATTGTTGCCGGCACGAGCCTAATTCTCAGCGCGATTGCCGCGATCAGATCCGGCATTGGCCGTGGCGATGTCATGACACGCGAGCCGCGATCTTAATTGCGTCTCGGCGCACGCCAGCATTGCGGGCGTGTCGATGTCCTGCCACCAGGCATTTCCGATATCGACCGCGCGGGCTTTGCCTCCCGACGCCATCGATCGCACTCCATCAGCAAGACTACAATCTCCGTCCCGTTTTACTCGTTCGAGGCAATCAAAGATTTTTAGCGGACAGATAAAAAGACCGGTATCGATCGCATCGTAACGCGTTAAATCTTTGCCGATCTGAAGAATTTGGTCCCCCCGAGTCTGAACTTTCATCGCATCATCGACATCGAAAATTGAATCCAGCTTTCGGTCGATCGCGAGATTGAGTTGGTCAAGGACGGCGTCACGGACCAGAAGATCGACAATTGATCGGTCAAATAAATGGTCGCTCATCGTTAAAAGAAAGGGCGATGTTACCCGATTGGCCGCGGTGAGGAGTGAGACGCCGTTTTGTTTTCGCCAATCGCGATTTTTGATGAAACAGGGCTCAATCTTGGACGGAATCAACTGTTTGACCGCCTCGATCATCCGAGCACTTTGGTAGCCAACGATAAAGCTGGCTTTTTTGATTCCCGCGTGCACCAGTGCATCGATCGTGTAACAAATCAACGGACGGCCAAGCACGGACACGAGCGGCTTCAAGAATGTTCCGTCGGAGCCGCGTAGACGCGAACCCGACCCGGCCATTAAGATCACTGCATCGGAGATCGCAGTCATATGCCGTAATATCTCCTAAGGCCCCAGATCCTGACGCGCTGGGGAAGAAATCTAAAAATCAACGGCGCGATTTTTGTTTGAAATCCGTCGCCGACGGTTATGCGGGGTGGCGGATTCGTCTGATCGATAAGTTCGCAGACACGTCGCGCGACCAGATCTGGTTTCGGCGCGTCCCTGATGTTGCGCTCAACTGCGTCCCACGTTTTGGCCAGATTGGCTTCGTATCGCCGATCATAATCTTTGCTCTTGATCACCGCATCGTTAAAAGGAGTGCAAATATCAGCCGGCTGAAGATCGATAATCCGCACGTTGGAATCCAGCAGTTCGAGCTGAATCGACATCGTAAACGAAGCCATCGCCGCTTTGGCCGCGTTATATGCGGCCATGAATGGTACGGGCAAACGGCCGGCAAGCGAACTCACATTAATGATCAGGCCTTCTCCTCGGGGGCGCATTGCGGCAAGGCCAAGCTGCATCAATCGAATGTGCCCAAAGACAAGGACTTGGAATTGGCCGGAGATGATTTCAGGAGAAAGAGATTCAGCGGGACCAAAATGACCGCCGCCAGCGTTGTTGATCAGGACGTCGAAATGACCCGCTTCAGCGAGGGCCGTGTTAAACCCTTCGTCGATTGACGTTGGATCGGACAGATCGAGCCGCGTCGGATGTAATCGAAGCAACTGTGGAATACGAGCTGGATCGCGCGAAGTCGCCCACACTTCGTGGCCGTGCCCAGTCAGCGCTTTGGCAATTGCCAGCCCGATGCCGCGGCTCGCGCCGGTAAGGAAAATTCTTTTCACAGTCGGTGCAATCCTCGATGGGTAAGCTGGTGTTTACGCTTTATTGCTGAAACGCAGTGATGTCGATCTTGTTCTAATGTTCCTGCTGATCTGGTTTGTCGTTGCCATCGTAATTGTCGCCGGCCTCGCATTGTTGTTTCGCCCTTCTGGAACCCGTCGGCAACAAGTCCAATTTATCCGTGAGACTTTGGCAAACAGCTCTCGGTCGGGTCATCCGCGCGTGATTGTTTCATTGTCGACCGTGCCCGACCGGATCAACAATTTGAGGCCGACGATTCGATCCCTTCTAAAGCAAACGCGGCCGCCAGATGAAATTGTGTTGGCCATCCCGGAATTTTCGGTTCGCGAGCAGCGGCCTTATGTCGTGCCGAAATATATTTCCCAGTTGCCGCGCGTGCGTGTTTTGCGCTGCCGCGAGGATTACGGGCCAGCAACGAAGTTTATCGCCGCGATTCAGGATGAGTTGGCAGCGGGGCGGGAGAATACATTGATCATGGTGGTAGACGACGATCGGCTTTATCCGCGCGATGCGCTGGAAACCTATCTGCATTTCAACAACCAGTTCCCGGACGCGGCCCTTTGCTTTCGCGGCGCCGCCATGCCCTCCACCTTAGATTGGGACGACGCGAAAATGATTTACGCGAAGGACCTTCGCGAGCCGCGCTCCGTAGCTGTAATCACTGGATGCGGAAGTTACCTTGTGCGGCCACGGTTCTTTGACCGATCGCTCTGGAATTATTCAGTTGCCCCGTCCGTGGCGTTTTATATTGATGACATTTGGATCAGCGCATGGCTCAGCCGCCGCGGCGTGAAAAGATATGTTGTTCCGGCGTCGGCCATGATGCGCAGTGTGTTTCGGCAACGACGAACTGTGTCCCTAAACAAGATCCACGATCGTCAGAAACTCAACAATGAAACGATCGCGTTTTTTCGAGACGCTTGGGACGTCTTCGCTTCGTCCTAAGGACGTTCGTCCTTGCGATGGGTATGGTGCCGCCACCAGTGAACGCCGAAGACTGCCAGGAAAGCCGCAGCGCTGATGACTTGTCCGACAATTCCGCCTAGGAATGCGCGGCAGACGAGAGCGGGAACAAGCGCGATCCCCGCGGCGACCAGCGGCGGACGAATGTCGCTCCACGAGTCTTTCCAGCCAAACACCCATCGCAGCGTTGCGTAGCGTAGGATGCCTTGGACGACGTAGGGTAAAAGAATACCGAACGCCGCGCCCATCGCGCCAAAGCGTGGAATGAGCCAGAGCAAGCCGCCCGCCGCAACCGCGCACGTGATCGATGAATGCAAGAGATTTAAACGCGGCCGTTGCACCATGATTACAGTTTCACCCAAAGCGACGAACGCATTTAGGGCAGAGGCGAGAGCGACGATGCCGAGCCAAACACCACCCTGCCGAAATGCTGGACCGTAGATGAGCAGAATCGTGCCGCCGGCGAGAGACATTACTGCAACCAGCGGCAACAGAATCCACAGCATCCACTGAGCAAGCCGAGCGTAAGTAGCGGCAGCCACGTCGTGATCGCCCGTCGCGGTCATACCAGCTACGACCGGCGCGAAAATGGGGTTGAAAGCCTGATTAACTTTTCGCAGCCCGTTCGCAGTGCCGATGACTGCACTGTAGACACCGACGGTTGCAAGCGTCACACCGGGCGCGCGTCCAACGAAGTAGCCAAGCATGATGAGATCCAACCGGGCAATGAACGCGTTAATCAGCTGATAAATGCTGATGGGAGCAGCATATCCGAGCAGGGAGCGTGCTTCGCCTAAAGGCGAGACAACTTCCTTCTGCGGGGGAACGTGTCGAAACAATGTTGAGGCGAGCGCGAGTGCAATAAGTCCTGATGCTGCGGTCCCTACGATTGCAGCCACTTCCGGTGAGGACTCCTTGAAGCCGACGGCAAGTGCAAGCAGGAACGCGAGCGTTGTTGCAATTGGTTCGGTCATCCCGCGCGAGTAGATGTCGTGCTGCATCACCTTCATCCCACGTGAGATGGCGGTACTGATGCGATACAGAGCGAGACCGGGCATCGCGCACACAACCAGTGCGAGCGCGGAAACCATTTGGGGCTGCAGGTGAAGGCGGTTGTTAGAAAACCGGAGCGCTCCTATCACAATTGCGGCGGTGAAAACAGACTGCGCAACTCCCAGGACTACAGCGACTCGAAACAGCGCCCGGCTTCGCGCCCGGTTGCCGACAGCTTCCGAGCGCGCGATGAACGTGGTGATCGCATTGTCGAGGCCGAGCACACCGATTTTGCTAATGATGTCGGTGGTTGACCAGGCAACCGAGAATATGCCGAGGGCTGCAGGCCCGAGCAGCCGGGCCACGAGAAACGTGAATATCCCCCGGAAATTCGATGCCAACATCGCGATCGTGTTTAAAAAGGCGCCGCGTTTTAGCTCCACTCCGGTTTCGTCCAGGCGCGCCGGCGCGTCTACTACCGGCGGCGCGAGGTCGAGCACAGTTTCCGTCGGGCTCACTGACTCCTCGCGAAGCCGGTCACCAGCTTGCGTAATTTCAAGGTTAGATGGCATGAGAAGGAGCGCCGTGACCCCCTTTTCGGCGGAATACTCTCGATGAGAGAGTTGACTGAAATCGACAAGACGTGTTCGGTCAAGGGACTGTATTGCCGCAGTCATTTTTGCGCCGATAGCAGATTACCGCTACAGTCAGGGTTCGTTCCGCCCTAACATATGAGCATTCAAGCGATCACGTGTGAACGAAAATGGGCGAAATCAATTCTCCTATTTTTTAGCAAAAGTTTTCGCAAGGATTGAAATCTTAGGAGGGCCAGAAAATGGATCTCCCCGTAGGCATTTCAACTTTGCAACACACTGATCGCTGGATTGGTGCGCCACTTTGCGCCATTTTGACCCTTCTCAGAAAAATCTTTGAATCTGCGGGGCCGCAAGGGCCGCGCCAAGTTCAACGCATTCTCTTCGTCAAGTTCGCGGAGCAGGGCTCAACCGTTCTCGCCTATCCTGCAATTCGTCGTGCGGTCGAAATGGTTGGGCGCGAAAACGTTTACTTCGTCGTATTCGAAGACAATCGATTCATTCTCGACGTGATGGAAATCATTCCCGAGGAAAATGTGATAACGATCCCAACGAACAGCCCATTCGGACTCGCGCTTGGTGCGCTGCGGGCAGTGCTTCGGATCCGGAAAATCCGCATAGACGGGGTTGTTGATATGGAATTCCTGACACGCTTCTCCGCGATGCTGACATTTACGACCGGCGCCAATTCACGGGTGGGTTTTCATACTTTTTTTGGCGACGGACCGTACCGCGGCGACTTGATGACGCACCGGCTCTTATACAATCCTCATCTCCATACAAGTCAGATGTTCGAAGCCATGGTTGAAGCATTGACCCGCGATCCAGCGGTGCTACCAACGTTTGACTTTACGCCCTCCGTAACCCAGCCACTCGCAAGATTTCGGCCCTCCCCGTCCGAAGTTGATGAAATCAATATTCTGCTACAGCGCGAAAATCCTCGTATCGGTTCTGCGCCACTCATCCTGCTCAACCCGAACGCGAGCGACTTGCTGCCGCTAAGGCGGTGGTCGCCTCTGCGTTATGTCCAACTTGCGCGTCGGTTGCTCGAACGTTACCCGGAGTTGTTCATTGCGTTTACCGGTGCGCCCACGGAAGCCGCTGCGATTAACCAGCTCGCGAGCGACGTCGCTTCCAGCCGGGTCATTTCACTTGCCGGAAAAACAACTCTGCGGCAAGTGCTCGTACTCTACACGCGAAGTGAGATTCTGGTGACTAACGATAGCGGGCCGGCGCATTTCGCCTCCATGACGTCGATTCAGGTCGTGACCTTGTTCGGACCGGAAACGCCCGCGCTCTTCGCCGCTCGCTCGCCCAACGTAAGTGTGCTCTGGGCTGGGATCGCGTGCAGCCCCTGCGTGAACGCCTACAACAACCGGCAATCGGTCTGCCGCAACAATCTTTGCATGCAAGCAATCACAGTTGATGATGTTTTTGAAGAAGTTACGCGCATTTACGATTCTCTTAAGAGGAGCACATCGGGAAATTAATCTGCCGAACAATGGGTGTGCCACCTAATAGTTCGCTCCAATTTCGCCTCGCCGTCCTCGGAATAGTCCTCCTCACGGTTGCAATTCGCCTTCCGTCTCTTTTGCATCCTCAGCCGATTGACAGCGAAGCGATGTATTCGGTGGTGGCGAACGAGATAGTTGATGGCGGGCGGCCCTACGCTGACGCGGTAGAGCGGAAGCCGCCACTTCTCTTCTGGACGTACGCCGCGATATTTAAAGTAGCAAGCAAGTTCAATTGGAAGGCGCTTCACATAGTGGCACTAGTGTGGACGCTATGCGCGATGGCCGGCCTCTATGTGATCTGCCGCGAGTTGTTTGATCGCAATACCGGTTTGATCGCAGCGTTCTTCTACGGTGTTTTTCAGCCCTGGTTGACGTGGAGGAACCTCTCATTCGATGCCGAAATGCTAATGAACCTCCCTATCATCTGGGCGTGGGCGATCGCGTTTCGCCGCAGCTCGTCGCGATTACGACCCGAACTTTTTCCAGCCGGTGCGCTGCTGGGCGCGGCTTTCCTGCTCAAACAACCGGCCGCGATAGCAGCAGTTCCGCTCGGCATTTATCTACTTCTACCGAGTTATCGAGCTAGCCGCAGTTTGGCGCGAACGAATTCAATCATCATTCAGGCAGCCATGCTCACGGCAGGATTTTCCGCAGCCCTCGGTCTCGCTACGATCGTGCTTTGGAAACAAGGGATCCTCCGTGACGCGTTTTACTGGACAATTGCGAATCACGATGTTCCGCATGTGTTTTGGCAGAAGGGAATCGTGCACACGCTGACATTCCTCGGAGCCTGTTTGCCTCTGGTGATCGGGGCGATAATGACGTGCCGGGATAAGGATGAAATTTGGGCTGGGAAGACGGCAGAACGAACAGGGCTTCTAGGACTGCTCGCTGCCTCAGCGATTGGCGCTGCAGCGGGCGCACGCTTTTACCCTCATTACTACGTCCAATTGATTCCTCCGCTCGCACTGCTCGCCGCACCGTACTACGCACGACTTTGGTCCCGGAAGATCCAGCCCCCCTACTGGCTCCTACGACCCAAGGTCACCTGCGCATGGTTAGCTCTAACAGTTATTGCTTTCTCAGTTAAGCAGTGGGCGGGGCTTGCTCCGCGACGCGTCACGTCTGAGGCGGGACGATACTTGTTCACACATTCGGCCCCAGCCGACAGGATTTTCGTCTGGGGTCAAACCCCAGAAATCTATATCGACGCTCACAGACGTCCTGCCTGTCGCTACATCACAACCTTTCCGCTCACAGGTTACATCTTCGGTGGACCGATCCGGGGTTTCGATACGCGTAGCCGGATCTTGCCTGGGGCCTGGAGCACCCTTGAGCAAGATTTTGCCAGCCATCCGCCGACCTACATTGTCGATGTTCAGCCCGACCCGAAAAGTGCGCAGTATCCAGTGAAGAACTTTCCGATTCTGGCCAAACTTTTGGCGGAACGATACCAGCCGGTGGCGCACACTGCCGAAGGTGTAATTTATCGGATGCGCTAGGTTTGGTCAGCTACTCGAAGCGCTGATATACCGTCCGTTGACGACCTGTTGAAACTCTCCAAGAAGGTCGCGGGCGTTGTGAACGGATACGTCCCAGCACGATTGCTTCGAAGGCAAGTTGTCGTAGGCTGCAAATTCGTTCGTCATCGCATGAAGCTTTTCGACAAAATCGGCCGCGAATTTTCCGGCTATAACATTTTGGAATCAGGTAAGCGCCTGATCGACCGTAAGCCGCTGCAATGCAGTCTTTACGTCACGGATCGTTGTAATCTCGATTGTGCCTATTGCACCGAGTACGACAACAGCCGGCCGCATCCGAGCCTCGACGATTTGAAAAAATGGATACGGAAAATTCGTGAGCTGGGCACCATGCGGATCGCTCTCGTCGGCGGCGAGCCGCTCGTGCATCCGAATATTGTCGAACTCGTTCGCTACTGCCGCGAACTCGGCTTTGCCACCAGTCTCACAACGAACGGCTTTCTTCTCACTCGAAAGCTTCTCGCCGAACTCGAGGACGCCGGCTTGCAGGTGATGCAGATCAGCGTTGACCGAATGACACCGAGTCCCATCACAAAAAAGTCGTTCAAGACGATTTTGCCGAAGCTCGATTATTTTCGTGATTCAAAAATCAGCCTTCATATCACCGGCGTGATTTGTGCCGATACCTTGCCCGAATCACGGGCAGTGCTGGAGACCGGTTTGTCGCGCGGAATTCCGACGGAAGTTCGCCTCGTTCATGCGGACCCTTTGCAGCGGTTTCGGGTCGATCGTGGGCCGCGTGAAGAACTCGAAAGCTTCATCGATTCGATGATCGAACGAAAACGCCGTGGGGAAAAGATTCACACCAGCGAGGCCATCCTGAATTACCAACGCAGTCTCCTCCGGGGCGAGCACGTAGAGTGGACGTGTATGGCCGGCTACAAATTATTCTTCGTCTCCGCGCAAGGAAAATTCTGGATCTGCAGCATGGTGCACACGGACAAGCACATCATGGACGTCACGTTGGATGATCTCTACGCAAACTATCGCAAAAAGTCGTGCCAGGAAGGTTGCGGTGTTTATTGCGCAGTAAGTGCTTCGCTCCTCGTAGAAAAGCCCGTCCACGTTCTCGGCAAGGAAATCGTCGCGCGCGCCAAGCGCATTCCGTCAATGGTTCGTCGTTCCTTAACTCCGGATAGCGACAAAGCTACGCACGGCACCATGAGAAATGCAGATGGAACGCACGAGATGAACGGCAGCACTAAAAGCGGCCCATCCGCAGATAACGGCGTAAGTTTGCGGAAGAGCGCCTAACAAAAAACCGCACGCCAGCATCCAAACGTAAACGTTTCTTCGAGCCGCGATTAGCCGAAAAGCACGGTCGAACGGCGTAATGTCATCCAGCAGGCGGCCTTTCGCCATCTTCGCCCGGCGTTTCGCGAATTCATCCAATAGGTGCGATCCGACGAGCAAAGCCAGAAAATAGAACACGTTCGGAAATTGGCCGCTTCGCCACAAATGAAAGGCGATAGTCGCCCACCATGAATTCTCGATCAGATAATCGAGATGGTGTTCCCACTTGCCACGCTCGGTGGTTTCAATTTTTACGCGCGACTGCTTTCCATCCAGTCCATCAACGATGCCAAATATGAGAGCGGCGAGGATTCCGAGCCCGACGCGGCCAAGCGCGAACGCCGCGGTCGCCCCGCAACCGATGATGAAACCGGCAATCGTAATTTGGTTCGGTGTGATTCGCGTTTTGCAAAGAAGTGAGATGATTCCCGTTTCGATCGGTGCGTGAAAATAAGCCGGTAAGTCGAGCGTTCCCTTTTGGGCGGAATCGAGAATGATTCGCTCAGCCACGCGGCGGTTCTGCTCGGGCGGCGCCGGAAAACAGACTGGCCGCACGCGCCGACGCATATTGACCATATAATCATCTTCCTCGGCTGCGTCGACGATATCGATCTTGCGGTTGTCGATCTTGTTTTTGAGTTCCGTGAAAAACGGCGCGGTAGGCCTAAACGCAGAAAGAAAATCTTTCGTGACCAACGTCGGTCCACACGGATTTGGGATCGAAGATCGCGCGAATTCCGGCGGATTGGAATCGACAAGCGCGGCGGATGAATCTTTCGCGCAGAGCGCGGCAAGCAAACGCGCGTCACAGTAAATGTTTGCCGGGACGATTAAAAAGCGCTCAGACGGGCCCTGTTCCAAAACCACTTGGGGGGTAAGAGGTCCAGTTGCGCCCGAGACAACATGGACAATTACTTTTTCGCGCGCCCACGAGCGTTTCGCCACTTCGGCTCCGATGATTTCCGGTGTCGTCGACAGAACCAACGCGCGTCGAAATCCGAGTCGCTGCAAAATGCGAAGTAAACGTTCGAGTAAGTTGACCCCGCACAATTCGACCAACGCCTGGGGGTCATCCGCGATCAAGATTGGCAGCACGTTCCCCATCGGCCGCGAGTCTAAGGGCGGATGCAGCGTGCTGCCAGCTGCCGACGCGATTACTCCAGCGATGCTGTACGGGAGGCGCAGAGTGCAATCGTCGATTATAACGCTGCTCAAAAAATCGCGCTCCGCGTGCCGCGCTGCTGGCTGGCGGTAATGCGGCCATCTCTCATTTCATGAATCCAATCACACGCCTCAGCGATAGCCGGGTTGTGAGTGGCCAATAACAGAGCTTTGCCGCCTTCTCGCACAATGTTTTGCAGCAGCTCAAAGGCGCGCTCGGAATTGGCAGTATCAAGGTTGCCGGTTGGCTCGTCCGCCAGAATGACTTTCGGATCATTTGCCAGCGCCCGGGCGATCGCCACACGCTGTTGTTCGCCTCCAGAAAGATGACGGCTGGGCCTCCGCAATTTATCGCCCAAGCCAACCGCTTCCAGCAGGCCGGCCGCGCGTTCGCGCATCTCATTATCGGAAAGTTGCCCGAGCTTGCGCATCGGAATCATCACGTTCTCCTGCGCAGTGAAATCCTCCATCAGAAAATGGAATTGAAAAATAAAACCGATGAACTTGTTCCGTTTCTGCGCGAGTTCGTCATCGCTCAGCTGGGAAACCGGCTCCGATTCGATCGAAACGCGGCCCGCGTCAGGCAGGTCGAGCAGGCCAAGAATGTAGAGCAATGAACTTTTGCCGCAGCCAGACGGGCCGACAACGGCATGGACACTTCCCCCCTCGACCTCCAAGGACACGCCGCGGAGCGCGTGCACGCGCTCTTCCTCTTCGCCCAGGTAGCGTTCGATGTCTGCGCAACTAAGGCAAACTTCCGAGTTCATCTTGAACCGCGAATCGTGACCACCGGCGGCAACTCAGCGGCGCGTCGCGCGGGGACATAACTCGCGATGAACACCGCCAGAATCGCGAGCAACGTTGCAAAGACGTAATGGCGCCAGTCCCATGTCACCAAAAAATAATTCGTGTACAGCAAACCACGGAGACGAATTGGAATGTGCGACACGCCCCAGGTCATTAACGCGCCCAGCGAACAGCCGAGCAGCGATCCGGCCGCTGCGATCAGCGCGCCCTGCCATAAGAAAATGGAGGAGATATCGATGCGCCGGTAACCCATCGAGCGCAAAATCGCGATCTCCTTTATTTTCGCGAGCACCGACATAGTAAGGACATTAAAAATCCCGAAGCCGGCGAGCAGGATGATAAGAGAAACGGTAATCGCAACGGACATTCTCAGCGTCAGAAAAAGTTGCAGTGTACTTTCCTCGCGTTCCTGCCAGCTCGAAGCGTTGTGCTGAAACAGGGTTTCGAAACGGCTGGCTAAAGGGGGTGCACGATTCGGATT
>Ga0209159_1001406_pt1 | contig 18582 bp, 12 predicted proteins | sample GraSoiAngelo_144_FD_185901 | JGI IMG/M metagenome (GOLD analysis project Ga0209159, IMG submission 185901) | Grasslands soil microbial communities from the Angelo Coastal Reserve, California, USA - 14_1009_02_40cm (SPAdes) (version 2) | ecosystem: Environmental > Terrestrial > Soil > Grasslands ...
GTCTAATTCTCGTTGGGCGGCGAAGTATGCCGCAAATGCGCAGGGAGGATAATCGAATGTCCGTTTATGTCATCGCACAAGGCAAAATCGAGAATCGCGGGTTGATCGATCAATATGTGGCAAAGGTTATTCCCACCATCGAGTCTCATCAGGGGCGAATTGTCGCCTTCGATGAAGAACCGGAAGTCGTAGAGGGGGTCAATTGAGCACTCGCGCACCGTCATTCTCGAATTCCCATCAATGACGGCGTTCCACGCGTGGTATGACTCGCCGGAATACCAAGAAATCCTCCCTCTGCGACTGAAGTCGACACGAGGTACGCTCATCGTTGCAAAAGGCTTCACGCCGTCTTGATATTACGTGGCGCGCCGCCCAACCAGCCGATAAAGTCAACAGCCCCTGATTGAATGACTACCAACGTGTTTGCGACGACACCCTGCCGCGGCTTATCTCTTTCTCGTTAGACGGTTGCATGGCAAGCCGATTCCAAGTTCCGCCGGAGGTAGAGCTGTGTCTCGTTAGATGCCTGTGACGCCTTATAGATATTCGGACAGCGTCTATGCAGCGTTTGGACGTGCCGCTCACGCCGCCCGACTGTTAGAAAAAGAACTCGCGACCTTTCTACTGCTCCCCGAGTTTCAAAAGAAAGGAAAAATCTCGACTGCCACGTTTGCGAAAGTCCATCAAGACCTTGAAAAATCGCCTCTTGGGCCACTGGTGAAAACCCTACGTCCATTTTGGCGCGACGACTTGCCATGTAGCATGGGGAGAAGTCGGAGATAGTGGATTCGGGTCGGGAGGGCACGTCGACCTCTCAGTTCGCCACAAGTTTGTCCAATACAAGGACGGGAAGTGGGATTTGGTCAGGGAGAAGTGATCGCTGGGCAGTCCCAACGACTGTCGCTCCCAAGTTGTTGTCGCTCTCGTCCCCCGATGTGCTCAAAGCAAATCCGTAAACGTTTCTGGCCTAGCTAGGCAACCCTCGGGCAAGATTGCCGCGGGGTTATCGGGTGTTTTGTTGGCATTGACGGACTTCCGGCAAGCGCAAAATGCGCTTGGGATTGAAATACGAGTTTCCTACGCTGTAACTCTGGCGCAGTCTCTCTCTCTTTGAGCCTTTCGGTGATTTCCGCTACACCTTACCCGGACGGTTTTTCAGCGGCTCTGAATACAGAGACGAACATTGGTGGATTTCAGTACACTTGTTATGCAAAGCGTTTATGCATTTGTCGCTCCCCCCATTTACGAGGGAAGCGACCCTAACGGGATTCGAACCCGTGTTACCGCCGTGAAAGGGCGGTGTCCTGGGCCTCTAGACGATAGGGTCACAAAAGCGCGGGCAATATCGGAATTGCCATTCTTTTGCGCAAGGCAAATTGCCTCGGTCTTCAAACTTTGGCGTCCGCGTCGGACGGCGGACAGCACTGTGCCTACAGACTCGAATGAAGTTCGTGAATCAACGCCGCTGCGCGTGCGGTTGCGCCTTGATGCGCGCTCAAAACCTCATGCGCGTTTTCCACAAGGCACTGCCGCGCTTTGCTATCGCGTAGAAGCTCGGCGACCGTTCGCTCGAGAAAATCGGCGTCAGGGACTTGGATCGCACCCTTTTTTGAGACGAGGGCTTTGGCAAGCGTCGCGAAGTTTTCCATATTCGGACCGAATACGACCGGTTTGCCCGCCAAAATCGGTTCAACAGGATTTTGCCCGCCATGTGCAGTGAGGCTTTTCCCCATGAAAACAACGGTGGCTATATCGTACCACCGTTGAAGTTCGCCGGTTGTATCTAGAAGCAAGCAATCCAGGTCATAGCGTCCGCGGCCGGGGCACGCTTCGCTGGCAAGCCCGACGCGCAACTCTAATGCATCCAGTTGCGCTCGGATTTCCTGCAGCCGTTCGACGTGGCGGGGCGCAATGAAAAGCCGCAATGACGGAAATTGCTGACGCAAGCGCAGAAAAACCGCCGCCAGGATTTCCTCTTCACCGCGGTGCGTGCTCCCGCCGAAAAGTACGGCGCTATCCGGAGCGTGAATCGGCCCGTCCCACAGGGGCACGGCTACAACCTGGCTTTGTGTCTGAACGTCAGGATCGTACTTGATGCTGCCAGTGCACTTGATTTTGCTGCGCTCCACTCCAATTCGCTGCCATCGATCGGTATCCGTGGGCTCTTGTACGCAAACCAAATCGAGAAGCCGGAATATCGGTGCGACAAAAAACCGGAACCGTCGGTATCTTCGCTCAGAGCGCGGGGACAATCGCGCGTTCACCAGCACAAGTGGAATGCGACGCGTGTGACCTTCGGCGGCAAGATTGGGCCAAACCTCCGCCTCAACCAGAATAATTCGCACAGGACGAATCACAGAAAACGCACGTCGCATGACCGGCCAGTAATCGAGTGGCGTGTAAATAACTTCCATCCAAGCCGGAGCGTTTTGATTTGCAATGGCGAATCCGGTGGTGGTTGTCGTGCTCAAAACGCAGTGCAAATCCGGCTCGGGCGCGCGCAACGCGCTAGCTAGTTTAAGCGCAACATTCACTTCTCCCACACTGACTGCGTGCAACCACGTCGATCTTTGATTCGATAGACGGACGCGGAGTTCGCGATTGTACATTCCAAAGCGCTGTCCGAAGTTTTTGCGGTAACCGCCGCGGCGAACCATTTTCATGAAATAGCTCGGTAAAAAGAACAGGAGGCCGATCGGCCAAAACAAATTATAAATGAAACGGATCATTCAATTGCGGATTGCGGAAAGAAACAAGACCTCCGTAGCCCCATATGTTTTTTGTCTGACAATTCGCCAGAGCTTCATTTTAGGAAGAACTTCATTCGGTCGTTTCTCCAAAACGAAAACGCCGCTGGACTCCAGCGATCGTTGCAACCCATCGTCGGTCAGGAGCTTTTCAGTGTAGCGCTCGCCGCGGTTTGTCTTCTCATACGGCGGATCGGCAAAGATGATCTGAAAAGTTTCTGCAGCGGAGGCGTGGCGCAGAAAATCGAAAACGTCCTGATGTCGAATGCGTCCTCTTAGTTGCGTTTTGGCGAGGTTCGCCTCGATGATCTCGGCAGATTGCCGATCTTCTTCAACAAACACGACGGACGACGCGCCACGGCTGAGCGCCTCAATTCCCAAAGCGCCGCTCCCGGCGAAAAGATCGAGGACGCGGGCGCTGATAACCGCATCGCCCAAGCTGGAAAAGATGGCGGCCTTGACGCGATCCATTGTGGGTCGCACACCGCGATTGGGAACTGCCAGGCGGATCCCGCCGGCGCTGCCGGCGATCACCCTCATGGCGACAGAACCGGTGTCGGCGTTGAAGTGGCTTGAGGCGGCGCTTCCTCGGTCGAAGCAGAGGGCGATGGCGCTGCAGGCATCGCCTCTTCGATCTGCTTCTTTTTCTTCTTTGATCGATCCTTTTTTCCGCCAAAAAGGCTATTGAGCATATTGGTAAGATCGCGGCCGACGAGCCGATCCATCAAATTTGTACTGGGTCGCTCGATCGTACCGCTTACCTGAAAGTCGATGGCAGAATAGCCGGGTTCATTAGTGGGTTGGAAATTCACGCGAATGGCTTTGAAAAGCTGGCCACGAATCCTGTCGTTGATCGCAAGCTGGGAATCGAGTTTCAACCTGCCGTCGAATGCGACTGTGCCGGACGCAGTCAGGCGAATATTCGGCGAGCGCAAAATCAAATCGTCAATCGTGACCAACCCTGGGCTCAAATGATATTTCGCCTCGGCTTGCTCTAAATGGAGCTCTTGTAGCTCTTCGATCTGGAGAATCTGCCCCAGCAATACCAGTAAGCTATATTGTTGAACGCGCCCATCACGCAGGAAAATTTCCCCCCTGCCAATGAGCGCGTTCGGGTCAGCAGTTTTCCCGGAAGCCTGGAAACTTCCTTCCAATTCGCCTTTCACCATTCCCTTGGGACCGCCGGCGTTTTCGACAATCTGGTCGGCGAGCACATTCCGAAACTTTACGCTCGTGGTGAACGGTGAATCTTCCGCTTCCGGTTGCATGGCAAAATAGCCGTTGATTTCGCCGTTTCCAGCGCGGGCAGAAATTTTGGAAAGCTCCAGCACGTCGGGCTCGTACCGAAGCGCGGAACGCAGTTCCTCTAAAAAAAAGCGATCCCGTAACGAAATTCTTGCCACCTTTGTGTCGCCATGTAGTGCCGACGCGCTTCGGATGCTGGTACGAAAATCCACCCCCGTAAAGCTCGCGAGCAGCCCCCCAGCCTGATCGAGAAAACTGAAACTGCCGTCCTTAATGCTCACTCGTCGAACTTCGGGAGCCACTGCTCGTCTCGGTGGTTTATTGTCGACAGAAGGCTGAGCTGGCGGAGAAAGATTCGTTGAGGGCGCAATATCCACAGGGGGGACCGTCGGCTGGACGAATTCGCTTTCTCGTCGCGACTGGGAAACGCTTACCGGCGGTTTTCGAGAAACTCCAGACGACTGCACTTCTTGCGACTTGGGTAATTTCCACTTTCCTTCCGCGTCTTGCGGCCAGACGACACGGGGCTTGATCAGTGAGACTTCTTTGATCACAAGCCTTCGGGAAAAAAGGGAAAGGAACCGAACGCGGAGCCGAAATGTTTTTGCTTCGAGAAAATGCCTCGGGGCCGCCGGAGAGGTCTGCGGAATTATGATCCCGCTGAGTTGGAGTCCGCCCCAAGGAGTCACGCTCATGCTACGAATTTCCAGTGTGGTGCCGAGGCGTCGGCTCAGTTCCTGCTGAATCTTTGCTTGTGTGCCTTGCGATTGCACATAGAGATTCACTCCAAGCAAGAGAGCTCCGGCGAGCGCAATCACGGTGGTGAAAGCAATCAACGTAATCCGACGCAATTTTCGCACTCCAAGACGTTACCCCGCGGAAGTTTGAAGAAAAGACCAAAGCCCTGGGTTACTTTTCCCGCATGACAAACACCGTTGTCATTATCAATCCTGCCGCAGGCAGTCCCGAAACATCTCGGCACTGGCAAGAACGCGTTGAATCAATTGTCCGAGATTGCCCCATCCGCATTACGTCGCATCCGGGCGAAGCGGAAGCGCTGGCCCGGCGTGCCGTTGAGGAAGGCTTGGCACGAATCGTTGCGGCCGGAGGCGATGGGACGGTTAATCACGTGGCGAACGGGCTCGCGGGTAGCAGTGCGGCCTTGGGTCTTCTTCCCTTGGGCACAGTAAACGTTTTCGCGATGGAGGTTGGATTGCCCTCGAACAATCTGGAGCTTTGCTGGGAAATCATCAACGGCGGGAATGTCCGTTTGGTTGATCTGCCGAGCGCGAACGGAAAACACTTTGTCCAGCTTGGTGGGGTTGGCCTCGATGCACAAGTGGTTAAGGAAACGAGCCTCGCATTCAAGCGCAGTTTCGGCCCACTAAGCTATCTCATCTCCGCAGCGCAGATCGCGGCGCGGCAACCACCGAAGCTATTCCTCGAGTCGGAGAATGCTTCTGTGAGCGAAGGATCGTTCGTCCTCATCGGCAACGGGCGGCTTTACGGCGGACCTTTCCCATTTTTCAAAAACGCCGTTTTAGATGACGGGTTGTTTGATGTCGTCGTATTCAAACGCCTCGGCTTCCTCGAAATCATAAAGTACCTGCAAGACGTTGTATTCAGTTCTGAGATCCGTGTTCCCGAAGTTGAATATTTTCAAACCGAGCGCCTGCGCGTATCGAGCGACCAGGACGTTCCCTTGGAGCTTGACGGCGAGCTGGCCGGCAACTGTCCGGTTGATTTCCAAATCCAGAAAAAAGCGCTCCGGGTTTTGGCGCCACCTCCATCGTCTTAGTCCCGCGTGGTGGCTAGCTGGTCTTTCGATCAACATGACCTCATGTTTCGCGTGATGGCTGGCGGCACTGATTGGACCCGGGAGAAAGGGGCGGCATCGCTGAACCCTTCGCAGGTCGGCACCACTCTGGTGCAACTCAGTGAACGATGGCCAGCAAAGGCGCGCCCTCTTCGGCATCTCATCGAACAATTCGCGCTGGGTGAAGCGGCTCTGCTTCATCTTCTGGCGGTCTCGAGCATTTGTGCAACGCGATTGACGCGGAACCCCGAGATACTCCTGTGGCTCTGCCAACCTGAAGTATGCCTCGCATCTCGCCGGTACGCGGAAATGTTCAGCGAACTGCGCGCCCTGGCCGGCGATTCGATCGCACAGCAGGATTTCGCGGCGCTTCGTTTCTGGAAAGGCCGCGAGATGACGCGCGTTGCGCTTCGCGAACTGGCGAATGTGGCGCCGTTGGAAGAGACGACCGGCGAGCTTTCACAGATCGCGGAGATTTGCATTCGTCGCGTGTTCGAACATTGGGACAGCGAATTGCGTAAGCACCATGGTTCACCGATGGCGGAATTTGCCATCCTTGGCCTGGGGAAACTCGGCGGCAGCGAGCTGAATCACAGCTCAGATGTTGATCTTCTTTTCCTCTACAGCGAAGAAGGCCAACTCACGCCGCATATTTCATATCACGAGTTCTTCAACCGGCTCGGTAAAAGAATCCTCGAAACGTTTTCGACTCCGCATCCAGCCGGTTCACTTTTTCGGATCGATCTTCGCCTGCGCCCGGAAGGCTCGGCGGGACCATTAGCCCGCTCGCTCGAGAGCATGGAAAATTATTACGCTGGGTTCGGCGAAACTTGGGAACGGCTTGCGCTCATCAAAGCACGCGGAATCGCCGGTAGCCGTGAGGTCGCTTACGAATTCTTGCGGCAACATCAGCCGTTCATTTACCCAAAGAGCACCAGTCCCGATTTGCTGGATGAGATTGCGAGCATCAAGCATCGCATTGAGCGCGACATCGTTGGGACAGAAAAGCTCGAGCGCGACGTAAAACTCGGGCGCGGCGGCATTCGCGACATCGAATTCATTGTGCAGACGCTGCAACTGATCCATGGAGCGCGTCATCCCTTCCTACAGGAACCGAGTATGCTTAAGGCGTTGCGGGCGCTTCGAGAATTGGATCTTCTTCCGAGCAATGAAGTGCTGACGTTGGACAATACATACCGGTTTCTACGCCGGGTGGAGCATCGTCTGCAGATTGAGGCCGAGCAGCAAACCCACGTTGTGCCGCGGGACGCGGAAGCTTTGCGACACCTCGCACTTAGCCTCCGTTTTTCGTCCAGCGAAGATTTCACGGCGGCTTTGCATGAAAGGATGCGCGCTGTTCGACCGATTTTTCAACGAATCATCTCCAAAACGCCCGCGACGCGAACCGAGGCTCCTCATGGGACTGATTTGGAAATTTTCCACGACCAAAAACGCGCAGCCAAGGCATTCAGCGATCTCGCTCAAGGCGCTACAGGTTTCCACATCGCGCCACGGACACGACAGATATTTAGCAAGCTGCGTCCGATCCTGATCGGATGGCTTACAAAGACCGCCGACCCGGATGCAACTCTGAATCAATTCGTTCGATTTGTAGAAGCTTATGGTTTGCGCAGTCTGTTCTTTGAGCTGCTGGTTGAAAATCCTCGCTTACTCGAGTTATTCATGAAGACACTCGATGCCAGTCGCTTTGCCGGCGAGCTTTTGATTCGCCGGCCACAACTTCTCGAAGACATCACTCGAGACCCTGCGTTTCACCAACCTCGCTCGGTGGCGGAGAATCTGCGGCGGCTCGATTTGTCGGGCGCCGATGCGAACAATCTCGATCCGATTCGCGCCTACCGGCAGCGGCAACTCTTGCGCATCATTCTATGCGAGGTCCTGGGGCTTATCAGCCCGGCTGAGACTTTCGCCGAGCTGTCCGATCTTGCGGAAGCCTGTCTGCTTTTTACAACCAGAGCCCTTGGCAATGAACAATTAACGATAATTGCGCTCGGCAAATTTGGCGGACGCGAGATTAGCTACGGCGCGGATTTGGACGTTTTGTTCGTCGGCGACGACAATCGCGGCGCGCAAAAGCTCATGATCGCTATGACGCAGTCAACTACCGAAGGAAACATTTGGGCGGTCGATGCAAGACTGCGCCCCGAAGGGGAAAACGGCCCGCTTGTTTGTTCGATTGAAACTTACCAATGGTACTACAGAAACCGGGCGCAGCCGTGGGAATTGCAAGCGCTGACTCGTGCACGTGCCGTCACCGGACCGCTACAGAGCGACTTTATGCAAATTGCAAAGACCGCCTGGCGTCGCGCCGGTCACAATCCCAACCTTTCCACAACAATTGATGGCATGCTCGAGCGCATTCGGCGCGAGCGGGGCAGCGGGTCGGATTTTCTCGATTTAAAGACTGGCCGCGGCGGAATAATAGAGGCGGAATTTCTCGTTCAAGCATTGCAGCTGCGGGAAAACATATGGGAGCAAAATTTGGAGAGGGCGGTCGACCGGCTCCGCCAACACGGGTACATGAATGATTTCGAAGTCACGAGGTTCAAAAAAGCTCATGCACTGCTGCGGCGCTGTGAACTCGTACTGCGACGGTACGACAACCGAAGCATTTCAATGCTTCCCAGCGATCCAGAGGAACAACACAGGTTCGCCGTTCGGCTTGGCTATGGCGAACTCGACACTTTTCGCCGCGACTATATCGATGCTCGCGAGGCGATTCATGCACTCTACGAACGGCACGTTCGGAACAAGAGTCTGTAGCCGCGCGTCTGTGAGACGCACCCGCCGTGCGCCACGCTTCGGCGCGGCAGGAAGCGAAGCGCCTACGGAAGTTTGATTAACTAACCCGGAATGCCTTTAAGCATTTCGGTGTTCGTTGGGAATTTTTTTACAAACATCAAAAGACGCTGAATCGCTTCTTCTGGTTTGTGACCAGCCAGGCCGCGCCGGATAAGATTGATTTTCTCCAATTCCCAAGGTTGCAACAGCAACTCTTCGCGGCGTGTCCCGGAAAGAAAGATGTCGATCGCCGGGTAAATCCGCTGGTCGCTGATTTTTCGGTCAAGCACCATTTCCATGTTTCCGGTGCCTTTAAACTCCTGAAAGATCAGCTCGTCCATGCGGCTGCCAGTTTCGATCAGCGCCGTCGCGACAATCGTGAGAGAACCCGCCTCCTCGGTGTTACGCGCGGCCGCGAAAATTTTGCGTGGAATCTCCATGGCACGCGCATCGATGCCGCCGCTCATGGTGCGACCTCCACCGGACAGCGCATTATTAAACGCGCGAGCGGTGCGCGTGATGGAGTCGAGCAGGATGAATACATGTTTTCCTGCTTCAACGAGGCGTTTGGCGCGTTCGATCGCCAGCTGTGAAATCCGCGTGTGACTTTTGATATCGGCATCATTGGAGCTAGCCATAAGCTCCGCAGTTGGATGCGAACGCCGAAAATCAGTGACTTCTTCCGGGCGCTCATCGACCAGAAGAAGGATCAGACACATCTCCGGATGATTCTTTGCGACCGCATCGGCGATGTGATGCAACAGCGTTGTTTTACCTGTACGCGGCGGCGCCACGATCAGACCGCGCTGGCCCATTCCCAACGGCGTCATCAAGTCCATGATCCGCGTGGTGTAACGGTCCGGGACTGTCTCAAGTTTGATCCGTTTATTCGGATTGATCGTGGTCAATTCTTCAAACGGGCGAAGCCCTTGGTATTTTGCCGGCTCTTCACTGTTGATTTTGAGTAGCTTGACCAGTTGCGGGCCACGGCTGCCGCGCCTGGTCTCACCGTAAATCCACATCCCGTCGCGCAGCGCGAAGCGGCGCACAATTTCAGGAGTGACAAAAATGTCCTGCGGCGTCTGCACAAAGTTGCGTTTTGGATCGCGCAGGAACCCGAAGCCTTTGCCCGAAATTTCAATGATACCTTCGCCAAATTCCGGCTCAGCCTGAACTTGTTCGCCGGTCTCGGCAGCCCCTTCGACTGTTTCGCGTCCGGCTGAAGCGGGTCGATCCAGAGTCTCTACACCAGCAGTCTCACCAGAAGGATCGGCATTTGTTGAGGAAGAATTTGGTGATTCGGAATCACTCCGCCTAAATCGATCGCCGCGGTCCCGGTAACGCCTTCGGGGAAAACGGCGACGAGGACGGTGGCGTTGCTCCGGCGACGCGGATTCAGTTTCCAGCGGCACAGGCTGGTTCTCGTTTTGTTCGTTCATAGTTAGATTCTTTGTCCGCCGCGGCGGATGCCTTAATACGTGTGGCTGGAAGCAATGCTTTTTCAGGCCGGCAATGTGGCCAGCAATTCGTCGGGAATGTCTAGATTTGAATAGACGTTTTGCACGTCGTCGTCCTCTTCGAGCGCATCACACAAGCGGAGCACCTGACGCGCCACGGCCTCGTCCATGACCGCGACTGTAGTATCGGGGATAAACGTAAACTTTTGCCCATCGGTACTGACGCCTGCTTTCTTGAGCGCCTCAGCTACGGCGTAGAGCTGATCGTGGGAAGTGGTGATAACATACTGATCCTCCTCGCTTGTCAACTCCTCCGCGCCGGCCTCTAGGGCAAGCTCCAGTAGCCGATCCTCGTCAATGCTCGATCGCGGAAGGGTGATCTGTCCCTTTCTGTGGAACATGTAGGAAACACTCCCGCTCGATGCGAGATTGCCATTGTTCTGGGCGAAGATTCTGCGAATTTCCGCACCCGTTCGGTTTCGGTTGTCGGTGGCAGCCTCGACAATTAACGCAACGCCGCCCGGCGCGTAACCTTCGTATACGATCTCGGCCAGTTGTTCGCCGTCTCTGTCTTCGCCCGTGCCGCGTTTGATTGCGCGCTCGATGTTATCGTTTGGCATGCTCTGTGTGCGCGCAGCCTGGATGGCGTTACGCAGACGCGGGTTGGCGCCCGGATCGCCTCCGCCAGCCTTCGCCGCGATGGTAATTTCCTTTGACAATTTGCTGAAGATCTTGCCGCGTTTCGCGTCGATCGCGCCCTTAAACCGCTTGACCTTCGACCACTTACTATGTCCCGCCATACGTGCGGATTTTGTACGATTTGCTGATTGAACCTGCGAATTTCCGAACAACACCTCGCCGAGAGATGGCTGGCGAGAAGGGAAACTAACGCGCGATATTCAATCGCAATAAGGACCGTTTGTCAACATGTTGCCTAGCGTGTCAGTAAGCGGAAAACAGTCCGATCCCATCGACGCCAAGCCGCAAGTTATTGCCGCTCACCGAATGCCGGTATCGATATCCATATCGACGCGGACAATCTGATTTGAGGTAACCGTGAACCGTTGCGGTTTCGCCCGGACGTGACCCTTAGGCGGCCGTCCTTGCACATCCAGAATGTAGTCGCCAGGTGGCAGTGCGAGACGATAGTTTCCATTTGCGTCCGCTGTCACGCGCGCGATTTCTTTTTTTTCGTCACGGCTCAAGATGATCAGCGGATATTCGGCATAGCTTTCAGCGGTGATAGAAGCTGGCGTTCCATTGGCGAGCTCAACTTCCCTGGGCGAAATAATTTTCAAATGGCCCTCCACGAAGCCGGGCGCCGCGGCGTTAATCGAGGTCGTGCCAGCCAGAACCGAAGAGATGCAAAGGGTGACGAAATACTTAAGCAACGACGACATGAGGGAAGACAATTGAAATTTGGCGTTGAAAGATTAGACGCACAATCACTTCGCACGTTCACTTGGAGCACAACCGCTCGTCTATGCGGCACATCGCGTCACCACGAGCGAGGCGGATGTGCCGTCGCCCACAGGCTTGACGTCTTTGCCACGCCAAAATGGGCGGGATAGATTTCACTATCCCGCCCACAGCATAACTGAGGTTTACGGCAATGTTAGCAGCCAGGCGCTGCGACCATGCGTAGCGGCATAGAGCTTCCGTGCACTCGGCACGATTGTAAGACCCGCAACTTCGACCTGTGGGAGTCCGGTGCCGGCGACTTCCCAGTCAGTCGAGCCGTTCGGCAGCCTCAACACGCCCCAGTCGTTAGAGACATAGAGATCACCCCTGCCAGAATCAAACGCCACGCCTGTGGCCGGAAAGTCTGGGAACGCCGGCCCTCCCGTTCCATCGAGGTTCGTCCACGTGGCTGTGCCCGGGCCAGGGCTGTACGTGACGGAGAACACGTGCCCCGGTGTCGCCGGCGTGATGGCGCTATAACTTGAATACGTGATCCAGGCATGATTCGGGTCAGCGGGATCGACAGAGATACCGCTGATGAAGCGGCCAGGGCTATTCGCGGCCAGCGAATCGAGCCGCGTATAGCTGACCGAACCAGCAGCAGCGTGAGCGTTCTTGGAGATGAAGAGCCGTCCGGTTGTAGTAGCCGCCCATAGCGTCGCCGCATCGGATCCGGCGCGCGCGAGAGCCGCCACGTTTCCGCCGGTGCGCCCGGTCCCACGGTAGCCTCCATCGGCAGTCAGGTTCGTCGCGCCAGCAGGTCCGATTGGAACAAAGTCACCACAAGCGGGGTTCGCGCCCGAGGTGGTAAACTCAGGGCAGTTGGCTTCGAGGAATGCCTGGTTGCCAGCCCAATCCTGAGTTCGCCAGACGCTCAAAGAACCTTGGAAGATTGTTCCTGCGCTAACAGGATCGGCAACGATAGGAGCGTAAAACTGCGAGCTTTCGCCGCTTGCTACAATGGGACCGCTGGCGATGACCCATTTCAAAGGATTGCCGTTCCGGAAATTCACATCGTGGAAGTTCAAAAAGAACGAGTTGAAGCGGAACGCTGTGTTGCCAACGTTAAAACCGGACTGACCGCCATCGCCGTAAATTTTCTGCGGCCATGCGGTTGTTGAATTGGATGGTTTTTCGAATGTACCGTTATCTTGCGTGCCGCCCATCAGGTTGTTCGCGTTCGACGGATTAACCGAGACGCTTTGAAATTGCAGGGTTGAGAGTCCGTCATTGTAGGTTGTAAAGAGCTCTGTCGGGACGGCGGAAAGCAACTGCTGGCAGAGTGCCAGGTCGGCGCCGCTCAGCCCGCGCTCCGTAGTGCATTGCGACGAGATATCGCTGAAACCGGCGCTGGAGCGCACAATCCCGCCGTCGCTGCCGAAGAACGTGATGTTGCTGCCTGGAACTTGTACAATCGCGTGACTATCAGGATGCATACCGTTCGGTGCGATTGAATTCGGCTGGCAGCAGCTGCCCGGCGGAGTCGGGTTTGTAGTCGCGTCCCAAGTCATATCGGTGAATGACGCGCCGGCATCAGACGAGCGTAGAAATGCACGCCCATTCGTGCTAAAACCGTACGTGGCGTACGAGAACGAGCCACCGAGGTACACTATACCGGGTCTTCCTGGTGGCGAATAAACTACGTTGTCGTACCAGCACTGGGCCGTGCAGTAGCCAATGTTTTGATCGGTGGTCAGATCCGTGAACGTTGGCAAACCAGTCGCCACGTCATCACTGCGGTAAAACCGCGCTCGGTTTGCGCCCACGTCACTGGAGTTACCATCGCCCACGTACATACGTGTGTTGCCATTCGCCAGTTTGCTGACGGCAAACTCAGCGCGATCGGTGTTGAGCGCCGGATTGAGTGCGCTCTTGATCTGCCTCCAATTTGCGCCGGCATCTCTGGACCGCCAGACGCCTCCCTTCGTGTTGATAGGCACAGCATTGTTTTGTGGGAATGCCGCCGCGTAGAGTGTGCTCGATGTGCTTGGATCAAACTCTACGCGATTTACACCACGCGTGGAACCAAAGCTGGATTGGATAATTCCGGCGTCACCAGGGAGCGTTGGATTCAAGCAAACATCCTTGTAGTTCAGCAATGTGAAGGTTGCTCCGCCATCTGTGGATTTCCACAGTCCGTAGGGCGGCAGGCCTGGAGCAAGAGTCACCACGCCGCCGCTCAAGACGGAGCTAACTCCGCGCACTGCCCGAGTGGAGCCGACATAGATGACATTCGGGTTGTTAGAATCGATAATGATCGATGAGATTGCGCGTCCATCGAAAGCCGGCCCGCTGTATGCAGGAGCTGTCCGGAAGCCTCCGGTCCCGAAGATCGCGTTGCAGTTAACGCCCGTGCCAGCCGGCACGTCCGTATGCGCGGCAAGATGCGTCCATGTGTCCCCACCATTCGTCGTTTTGTAAATCCCGAAACCGGCCTCCGAATCGGCCGATGCATGCGACTCGCCCGTTCCAGCGTAGAGCGTGTTCCCCGTCGGATCAGTCGGGTCAATGACTAATGTTCCAATTGCGTTCGTGGCGAAACTGCCTGAGATGAAATGCCAATTTTGGGAAGGGGTCGTATCGAGCGCATGGTTCGTTTTCCAAATACCTCCTCCAGCTGCTGCAAGGTAAAGAGTGCAGTGATCCTGGCTGCAGTTGGGTGCGAGAGCAAGGCCGGTAACTCGACCGGACGTTGTGTAGGGGGCCCCGCTAAAGGTCAACACGTCGGGATCATTTGCCGAGCTTGGACCAACGAGCGTCCATTGGGCAAGCGGTTGCGTTGCTCTAGCCAAAGCCCTCGCTGTGGCATGGGACCAAGCCGCATGAGCTGTGCGCGTCAATTCAAATGGGACATATGCGGCGGGGTAAGCACGATTCGCGTACTCTTCGTCGGCTGCGGCCGTTGGCCCGCCTTCTCGCTCAGGGCCAGGCAAGGCCAGTTTATTTCGAAGGAATTGAGCACGCGCTTCTCTAAATTTATTGATCGCGCTTTTGTTGTCTACTTTTCCCAATAACAATGGGCCGGACGGTTTCACCGCGACGAAAGCAATTGCGGCCGATGCGGACATTAGCGTGACCGCAGTTGCAAAACGCAGATGCGATACGAGACGGTTACGAGTAAAATACTGAGGACTTTTCATATGTTTTCAGGTGAGTTGGAGGTTGAACTTTTCAGGGCGACTGACACCCGCCAGTTTGTCAAAATGAAGAAACAAAAGTCAAGCCTTTTTTTCCCTTTTTCTCGGATTCAGCTAATCAGTCGCCCTGGCGCGAGCGCGATGAGACGTAACGCGTTGTCTCTTAGCTCGCTTTAGCTAAACACTCTTGTCGCGCTCACGCCTACTGCGGCTCACATGACAACTTCGAGCGCAGTGTTCGCCGTGCAGGTTGGTGCACTTGTCGTGTTCGCAAATCGAAGCTTTCGCGCCACGGTGATTTTGCCCTTTCGATTACAGGCAACTTGACCCCACTGCCATGCGAGAGTGAAGGATTGCCCTCAGCGAACGCCGGTATCGATGTCCATGTCTACGCGGACAGTCTGGTTTGAGGTAACCCTGAACGGTTGCGGTTTCGCCCGGAGGTGGCCCTTAGGCAGGCGTCCTTGCACATCGAGAATGTAGTCGCCAGGTGGCAGTGCGAGACGATAGTTTCCATTTCCGTCTGCCGTTACACGCGCAATTTCTTTTTTGCCGTCCTGGCTCAAGATGATCAGCGGATATTCGGCGTAGTTTCCGGCGCTGAACTTTGGCGGGGTTCCCTCGGCAAGCTCAACATCTTTAAACGCGAGGATCCTCAAACGTCCTTCAAGGAAACCCGGCACAGCGTTATCGGATGCCAAACAGCCGGCCGGAACCAAGAAAACGCAAGCTAAAAGCAGGGATCTGAGACGCACGACGTACAAAAAATGGGCGGGATAGTTTCTCACCATCCCGCCCAGGCTACAAACTAGACCTTACGGCAATGTCAGCTTCCAGGCGCTGCGCCCGTGCGTGGCCGCGTACAGGACCCGCGCACTGGGCACGATCGTCAGACCGGCGACTTCGACCATAGGAAGTCCAGTGCCTGCGACCACCCAATCGGACGAACCGTTCGCGCGTCTCAGGACACCCCAATCGTTCGAAACATATAGGTCACCGTTCGAATCATGAACGATGTCTGTCGCCGGGAAGTCCGGGAAAGCCGTCGGGCCCGAGCCATCAAGATTCGTCCAAGTCGCGGTGCCGCCAATCGGATCGTAGGTCACTGAGAAGACGTGCCCTGGCGTCGTCGGCGTCAGCGAGCTATAGCTCGAATAGCAAATCCAGGCGTGATTCGCATTTGCCGGATCGACATAGACACCGCTAACGAAACGGTTCGGGTCATTTGAAGCGAGTGAGTCAAGCCGCGTGTAGTGCACAGAACCAGCGGCAGCATCGGCGTTACTGGAGATGAAGACACGGCCAGTCGTGGTTGCTGCCCAGAGGGTACCTGTGTTACTGGGCGTGCGCTCGACCGCAGCGACGTTACCGCCGGCGCGGTCGCCCCAGGCCGAAGAGGTTAGCGAGGCCGATGGAACGCCATCTCCGATTCTGACAAAGTCACCGCAGCCAGGCTGATTTCCGGGCGTGGTGAATTCAGGACAGTTCGCTTCCAGCAACGCCTGGTTGCCGCCCCAGTCCTGCGTCCGCCATACACTAGTCAATCCCACGAAGATCGTGCCGGGAACGGTCGGATCTGCGATGATCGGTTTGTAAAAGAGCGAGCTTTCGGCGAAGAGCGGACCGGAGATTACGACCCATTTGCTCGGGGCGCCGTTCTGGAAGTTCGCATCCGTGTAGTTCGCGAAGAACGTGTTGAAGCGCTGCGCGGAGTTGACGACGTTAAAACCCGACTGGCCACCGTCACCGTAGATAATTTGGGGCCAAGTCACGGCCGAGCCGGTTGTCTCAAATGTGCCGTTGTCCTGTGTGCCGCCTTGAAGATGCTTAGGATTATCAGCAGCAACAGACAGGCTCTGGAACTGCAAAGTCGAAAGTCCCTTGTTCAGATTGTAGAGGTACGTCGGCACTGCCGAGAGTAGTTGCTGGCAGAGCGCCAGGTCCGTTCCGGTGAGCCCGCGATAAGTGGTGCACTGCCCTGAGATGTCCGCGAAAGCTCCGCTCGAACGCATGAGACCGCCATCCCCACCAAAGATTGCTGAATTGGTCCCCGGGATCTCCACGATCGCGTGACTATCCGGGTGCTGACCGTTCGGCGCGATCGGATTCGGCTGACAACAGCTGCCGGGCGGAGTTGGATTTGTGGTAGCGTCCCATGTCATGTCGGTAAATGACGCACCCGCGTCGGCCGAGCGGATAAACGCGCGACCGTTTGTCGTAAAGCCGTAGCTCCCGTAGGAGTACGAACCACCGAGATAGACCACGTCGGGCTTGCCCGGCGGAGAGTAAACCACGTTGTCATACCAGCACTGACCCGTACAGTAGTCTTCGTTCTGTGTCGTTGTCAGATCGGTGAACGTCGGCGACCCAGTCGCAACGTCGTCACTGCGATAGAAACGCGCAGCCGGTGATCCCGTGTTGCCATCGCCAACATACATGCGCGTGGTCCCGCTTCCCAACAGCGTCACGGCAAACTCGGCCCGATCATTAATATTATTGGGAGCGAGCGCCGTCTTAATCTGCGTCCAATTGGCGCCATCGTCGTTTGAGCGCCAGACGCCTCCGCCACTTGCAGTCAGCCTCGGGAATGCGGCCGCATAGAGCGTCGTGTTCGTCGCGTAGTTCGGGTCAAATTCGACGTCGTTGACGCCGCGTGCAGAGCCGAAGCTCGCCTGGATTTTCCCGGCGTCTCCTGGCAGGGCCGGGTTGAGACAAACACCCTCGGGTGCTAAGAGAGCGAAGGTCGCGCCGCCATCAGTGGATTTCCACAGCCCGTACGGCGGGAGACCGGGAGCAAGCGTGACGCCACCACCCGTGACCGAACTGACTCCACGAACAGCGCGAGTTGAACCCACATACATGGTGTTGCCCCTAACCACAATCGATGAAGTCGCGCGGCCGTCGAAGGCTGGGCCGGTATAGGCAGGTGCATCACCGCAAGGCGTCGCCATCACCGGAACGGTCGTGTTCGCGGCTAAATGTGTCCATGTGTTACCGCCATCCGTTGATTTGTAAATGCCAAAACCGGCTTCCGAATCACCCGACGCGTTCGGCTCGCCGGTCCCCGCGTAAAGCGCGCCGGTCGCGGCGTCGTAGGTTAGCGTTCCGATCGCATTTGTCGCGAAGCTGCCGGAGACAAACGTCCAGTCGGCCCTACTGCCGGCAAGTGCATTAGTCGTACGCCAGACCCCGCCGCCCGCTGCTGCCGCCCAAACCCGGCACCTCCTCGTGTTGCAGCTTGGGTCCACGGCAAGGGCAGTGATGCGTCCGGATGTGGTGTAAGCGGCGCCACTAAAAGTTAGAATATCCGGAGCATTCGAGGTGCTGGGTCCCGCAAGAGTCCACGCGCCAAGCGCGTTCGCGGCCTCCCGCCCAGACCTTCCTCTGACACTAGCCCAGGCGGCATGCGCGTTCCGCCTCAATGCAATTGGGATATCGGTGGCGGGGAAGGCTCGCTTCGCGTAATCCTCTTCAGCTGCGGATACCGGCCCGCCTTCTCGTTCAGGCCCAGGCAAGGTCATTTTGCTTCGAAATAACTCAGCGCGATTTTGACGTAATTTATCGATCCCACCTTTGTTTTCTGCTTTCGCCAGAAACACTGGACCGGACGGTTTCACCGCGACGAATGCCGTTGCGGCTGCCGCAGACATAAGGGTGACCACAGTTGCGATACGCAGGTGCGATAGGAGACGATTTCGAGGAGACGAACGCGGAATTTTCATATGTTTGGAGATGCTAATTGAAGTTGAACCTTTATCGAGTTTGGGGACTTCAGATTCGGAGTTAGAAGGAGACCGTCAAGAATTTTTGGTATTACATTTTTGTAATGTTGAGCCGAACGTTGGACTCGCCTAAATCCCTTGCTTGGTATGTTCGTCAATATCGCTGAAGCTAGGAGCTGACTTCTAACGATTTTG
>Ga0209159_1001411_pt1 | contig 18500 bp, 11 predicted proteins | sample GraSoiAngelo_144_FD_185901 | JGI IMG/M metagenome (GOLD analysis project Ga0209159, IMG submission 185901) | Grasslands soil microbial communities from the Angelo Coastal Reserve, California, USA - 14_1009_02_40cm (SPAdes) (version 2) | ecosystem: Environmental > Terrestrial > Soil > Grasslands ...
TCGTCACCGGTGAGCTGCCGATCCGCACCGGCATGACCACGGTTGGTCAGGCCGGCGCCACCATCGGCTTGCCGGCAGCGGCGCCCACCATCGCGACCGTGCTCAAGACGATGGGGTACGCCACCGGTCAGTTCGGCAAGAATCACCTCGGCGACCGCAACGAGTTCCTGCCCACGGTGCACGGCTTCGACGAGTTCTTTGGTTACCTGTATCACCTGGACGCCATGGAAGACCCCTGCCATCCGAACTATCCGCAGAACCTCAGGTCGAAGGTGGGCCCGCGCAACATGCTCCACTCGTTTGCGACCAACGTCGACGACGCCACCGTGGATCCGCGCTGGGGCAAGGTCGGCAAGCAGAAGATCCAGGACGCCGGTGAGTTGTGCCCGAAGCGCATGGAGACAGTGGACGACGAGATCCGCGATCTCGCGCTCAAGTTCATCGAGAAGGCCAAGGCCGACGGCAAGCCGTTCTTCCTGTGGCTCAATCCGACCCGCATGCACATCGTCACCCACCTCTCCCCGAAGTACCAGGGCATGCGCAACTCCGAGAACAACTGGACCATCCACGAAGCCGGCATGGCGCAGCTCGACGACGACATCGGCCTCGTGATGAAGAAGCTCAAGGACATGGGCGTGGACAACAACACCATCGTCGTGTTCACCACCGACAACGGCACCGAGGTCTTCACCTGGCCGGACGGTGGACAGACGCCGTTCGCACAGTCCAAGGGAACGATCATGGAAGGCGGCTTCCGCGCGCCGGCGATGATCCGCTGGCCGGGCAAGGTGGCCGCGGGCAAGGTCGAGAACGGCATCATCTCCGGGCTCGACTGGTTTCCGACGCTCGTGGCCGCGGCCGGCAACCCGAATATCGGGGACGAGCTGAAGCGCGGCAAGCAGATGGGCGATCGTACCTACAAGGTGCATCTCGACGGCTACAGCCAGATGGACATGATCACCGGCAAGGGGCCGTCGAATCGCCACGAGATCTTCTACTTCGGCGAGAGCACGCTGGGCGCGGTGCGCGTCGACGACTTCAAGTATCGCTTCGTCGATCAGCCCGACGGCTGGCTGGGTGCGAAGGTCCATGTCGACATCCCGTACCTGGTCAACCTTCGCCTCGATCCGTTCGAGCGCACGGGCTGGCCCGAGAGCGGGACCAGAGCCGGGGCGCAGCAATACTTCGACTGGTTCAAGTACGAATTCTGGCGTTTCGTGTTCGTTCAGCAGGAAGTCGAAAAGCTGGCCATGACTGCGGTCGAGTACCCGCCGATGCAGAAGGGGGCCAGCTTCAACCTGGACGCGGTGAAGGCGAAGATCGAGGCGGCCAGGGCGGCGATGAGCAAGTAAGCAACGAGGCATCTGCTGATCTTCGTGGCGGGCGCCCCGCCCAGGGCGCCCGCCATGCGCCGGACGACCAGATGGATGATTTATTCGGGAAAGGGAGGCGTCGACGATGAAATCTCCCGCGTGGCTCCTTCTGCTGTGCGCGCTGCTGCTCGCCGGCTTCGATGCCCACGCGCAGATCGACCCCCTGCCGTCGTGGAACGACGGGCCGGCCAAGCAGGCGATCCTCGAGTTCGTGAAGGTGACCACCGACCAGGCGAACCCGAAATTCGTGCCTCCCGAGGCACGCATCGCCGCGTTCGACCAGGACGGCACCACCTGGGTCGAGCAGCCGATGTACGCCCAGGTCGTGTTCGCGCTTCACCAGGTCGGGATGGTGGCGGAGAAGGACCCGAGGCTGAAGGACGTCGAGCCCTTCAGGACCGTGCTGTCCGGGGACCGCGCGGCCATCGCGAAGCTGACGATGCCGGACTTGGAGAAGATCCTCGCCGTGACGCACACCGGCATGACGGTCGACGCGTTCAAGCAGATCGTCCAGGACTGGATCGCCAGGGCCAAGCACCCGCACTTCCAACGCCCCTACACCGAGCTCGTCTATCAGCCGATGCTCGAGGTGATGAAGCTCCTGCGCGCGAACGGCTACAGGACATACTTCGTCACCGGTGGCGGCCAAGATTTCGTTCGCGTCTACGCCGAGCAGGTGTATGGCATCCCGCCCGAGCAGGTGGTCGGCAGCGCGAGCGCAACGCAGTTCGGTTACGACAAGAGCGGCAAGGCCGTTCTGACCAAGGTGCCCAAGCTTCTCCTGATGGACGACAACGTAGGCAAGCCGGAGGGCATTCACCTCGTGATCGGGCGGCGCCCGGTCGCCGCGTTCGGAAACTCGATCGGCGACAAGCAGATGCTGGAGTACACCCAGGCGGGTGACGGCGCCCGACTGATGATGCTCGTGCACCACGACGACGCGACGCGAGAGTTCGCCTACGGGCCGACGTCCAGGGTCGGCACCTTCCCGGACGCCTTGATGGCCCAGGCGAAGAAGCAGAGCTGGGTCGTCATCAGCATGAAGAACGACTGGAAACGGATCTTCGCGTTCGAGTAGTCGCGCTGGCGCCTGGTTGGAACGCACGAGGGCCAGTAGGGGACATGGGCCGAGGCAAGAGGGAGCGAAGGCGGGCCGCAGCCGATCGACCGACAGAGCCGGTTGCCGGGCCGTGGCGTGTCTCGAGAGCGGTTGCGCTCGGTGCCGCCGTGGCTCTCGCCGCGCTGGCGGTCGCGGCGGGCGCCTGGTGGTTGCAGTCGGGCCGCCGGGTGAGCATGCCCTGGGCCGGCGGCTTTCCGCCGTCGCGCCCGCCGGCAAGTTACGTGGGGCACGCGGCGTGCGGGCAGTGTCACCAGCAGGCCGAGCAGAACTGGCGGGGATCGCATCACGATCTCGCCATGCAGCCGGCGACAGACGCCAGCGTCGCCGGCGACTTCAACAACGCGCGCTTCACGTACGCCGGCGTGACGTCGACGTTCTTCCGGCGTGACGGGAAGTTCGTGGTGCGAACCGATGGCCCCGACGGCATGCTGCACGACTACGACGTCACGTATGCGTTCGGAACATCGCCGCTCCAGCAATACCTCATCGAATTCCCTGACGGCCGCCTCCAGGCGCTCGGCATCGCCTGGGACACGCGGCCGCGCGCCCAGAGCGGGCAGCGATGGTTTCATCTCTACCCGGGCCAGAACGTGACCCACCGTGACGAGCTGCACTGGACGGGCCCCAGTCAGAACTGGAACTACATGTGCGCCGAGTGCCACTCGACAGGCGTGCGAAAAAACTACGACGCCAGGACGCGGCGGTTCGCCACCGCCTATGCCCAGGTCAACGTCTCGTGCGAGGCGTGCCATGGGCCCGGCTCGAGCCACGTCGCGTGGGCGAAGAAGGAAGGCAACTGGCGAAGTCTCGACGGCGGGACGAAGGGACTCGCCGTCGCGCTCGACGAGCGCAAGGCCGTCACGTGGGCGATCAGCGCGGAGACGGGCAACGCGAAGCGGACGCCGCCGGGCAAGCCGACGCGCGAAGTCGAGCTGTGCGGGCGCTGTCACGCGCGCCGCGGCCAGTTCGCCGACGACGACGGCCACGGCCGGCCGCTCGGTGACACCCATCGAGTCGCGCTGCTCGAGGATCGGCTCTACCACCCTGACGGGCAAATCCGCGACGAGGTCTACGAGTACGGCTCCTTTCTGCAGTCGAAGATGTTCAACCGTGGCGTGACGTGCTCGGACTGCCACGACCCGCACAGCGGCAAGCTCCGCGCACCAGGGAGCCAGGTCTGTCTCGGCTGCCATGCGAGCCAGACGTACGAGACGGCGAAGCATCACTTCCACGCGGCAGGGTCGCGCGGCGTCGATTGCGTCCGGTGCCACATGCCGACCACCACCTACATGGTGATCGACCCGCGCCACGATCACAGCATCCGCGTCCCGCGGCCGGATCTCTCGGTGAAGCTCGGCGTGCCGAACGCGTGCACCGGCTGTCATAGCGGGCGCCCGGCCGAGTGGGCCGCCAAGCAGGTGGAGGTCTGGTACGGACACGCGCCGCGCGGATATCAACGCTACGCCGAGGCGTTCCGCACAGCCTCGATCGGAGGCCCCGGGGCGGGAGACCTGCTCCAGGCCGTGGCCCGCGACGGCGATCAGCCGGCCATCGCGCGGGCGAGCGCGCTCGCGCGCCTGGGCATTTTCCCGAGCCCGGCGGCTGGCGAGGTCGTCCGCGCGGGATTGAATGATCCTGATCCGCTCGTGCGCCGAGCCGCAGCGGGCGCGCTCGAAGGCGCCGAGCCGGCGCGTCGCGTCGAGCTGCTGGCCGCGCTGCTCGACGATCCCGTCCGCGCGGTGCGCATGGAAGCTGCGCGCGTGCTGGCTGGCTCGCCCCCGGAACGTCTGACAGACACACAGCGGAAGGCTCTGGACCGGGGACTCGCGGAGTACGTTGCCGCCGAGCAGTTCAACGCGGATCGCCCGGAGTCGCACGTGAACCTCGGCCTGCTGTACGCGGCCGAGCGGAAGGCGGCCGAAGCCGAGGAGGCGCTGAAAGTGGCGCTCGAGGTGAACCCGCGCTTCGTCCCGGCGGCGGTGAACCTCGCCGACCTCTACCGGGCCACCGGGAGGGACGTGGAAGGGGAGCGTGTCTTGAGGGCCGCGATCGAGCGCGACCCTCGGAGCGCCCCGGCGCATCACGCCCTCGGACTGTTGCTCGTACGGCAGCAGCGCATGCCCGAGGCGTTGACAGAGCTGGAAGCAGCGGCGCGTCTGGCCCCCGAGAGCGCCCGGTACGGATACGTGTACGCGGTGGCGCTGAACGGGGCAGGACGGCCGAAGCAGGCGATGGAAACCCTCCTGCGCGTGCTCTCGCGCCATCCGTACGATCGCGAGACGCTCGCTGCGCTGATCGCCTACTCGCGCGAGCAGGCCAATCCGGCTCAGGCGCTGGCCTATACGCGGCGGCTCGCCGAGCTCGAGCCCGCGAACGCGGAGGTGCGACAACTCATCCAGCGGCTCGAGGCGGAGGCCCGGCGCTGACGTCGTCCTGACCGACCCGGCACCCCGGGACAGCAAGCTTTCCGTGCGCGAGGGTTGACGCCATTGGACCAAGGTCCGATACCCGGCGCGTCGACGCCTTGTTACGGTCCCGGCACACGGTTCGACGGGAAGGAGCACCTATGAAGACCTGCCTGCCAGTACTCGCCGCGATCGTGATGACCCTCAGCTACGCGCAGACCATGCCATCTCAGACCGCGCCCTCCCTCACGGAGATGGCCGTCCGGGTCACCGAGGCCCGCAAGGCCAACGCCACCCTGATGCGGCAGTACAGTTGGACCAGCCGCACGGAGGTGATCGACCAAGGACAGGTGAAGGACACGCGCATCGACGCGGTCAACTACGGCCCGGACGGACGACTCCAGCGCAGCATCATGAACGATCAGAGCGCACCCTTGCCCTTCGGCTTCCTGCGCCGGCGCATCGTCGAGTACGAGCGGACGAAGGTGGAGGAGTACCTGACCGGGCTGCGAGGTCTCCTCGAGCAATACTCGCTGCCGACGGCGGGCAAGGTGCAGGACTTCATGAACAAGGCGACCGCCAGCGGACCCGACGCGAACGGTCTCTTCGAGATGACCGGCCGCAACGTCGTCTTTCCAGACGATACCTTCTCGTTGTGGGTGGATCCGCGCACCCGTCACGCGCAGAAGATCCAGGTGTCGACCACGTTCGAGGGCGACCCGGTGAACCTCACGGCCACGTTCAAGACGCTCCCCACCGGCCTCAACCATGTGGCCTATGCCGAGGTGACGGTGCCGGCGAAGCAGATCAGCGTGCAGGTGCAGAACTTCGACTACAACCGGAACAACTGAGGTCACGAGCGGAATGACACCGTGAAGAGGAAGATCGTTCTGCTTGCGATCGTGATCGCCCTCGCGGCGGGCGTGGTCGGCGCGTTCCTTGTGCCGATCACCGTCGGCGGGAAGGAGGGTCCGGCGAAGCCGGGTGCGCCGGCGTACACGGAAGCGCTGAAATCGAGCGCCCTCCCGCCCGTGCCGCCGAAGTTCGGCGGCGAGATCAAGCCGGTGGAGAAGGAGTCGAAAGTCTGGTGGCCGCCGACGGTCGTGCCGCCCAAGGGCGCGCCCAACGTACTGCTCATCATGACCGACGACGTCGGCTTCGGCGCCCCGACCACGTTCGGCGGCGTCATCCCGACGCCGGCGCTCGACCGGATCGCGCAGGCCGGACTGCGCTACACGCGCTTCCACACCACCGCGCTCTGCTCGCCGACGCGCGCGGCCCTCCTCACTGGGCGCAACCACCACTCGGCGGGCTTCGGCGTGATCTCGGAGATGTCCACCGGCTTCCCCGGCTACGACAGTGTCATCGGCCGGGACTCGGCGACGATCGGCCGAATCCTGGTCGAGAACGGCTACGCCACCTCGTGGTTCGGCAAGAACCACAACACGCCCGCGTTCCAGGCGAGCCAGGCCGGCCCGTTCGACCAGTGGCCGATCGGCATGGGCTTCCAGTACTTTTACGGCTTCGTCGGCGGCGATACCAGCCAGTGGCAGCCCAACCTCTTCCGCGGCACGGACCCGATCTACCCCTACGTCGGCAACCCGAAGTGGAACCTGACCACCGCGATGGCGGACGACGCGATCGCGCACATCAAGCGGCTGAACGAGACGGCACCCGACAAGCCGTTCCTCGTTCACTACACGCCCGGCGGCACGCACGCGCCGCACCACCCGACCCCGGAGTGGATCGAGAAGTTCAAGGGCAAGTTCTCGATGGGCTGGAACCAGCTCCGCGAGCAGATCTTCGCCAACCAGAAGAAGCTCGGGGTGATCCCGGCGGACGCGGTGCTGACGCCGTGGCCCGACGAGCTGAAGAAGTGGGACGCGCTCACCGCGGACGAGAAGAAGATGTTCGAGCGCCAGGTCGAGGTGTACGCCGCGTACCTCGCCTACACCGACTACGAGATCGGCCGCGTGATCCAGGCCGTGCAGGACACGGGTAAGCTCGATCACACGCTCGTCATCTACATCAGCGGTGACAACGGCTCGAGTGCCGAGGGCTCGCCGGTCGGCACGCCGAACGAGGTGGCGCAGTTCAACAGCGTCGAGGTTCCGGTGGCCGACCAGTTGAAGTACTTCTACGACGCCTGGGGTTCGGAGCGCACCTACAACCACATGGCGGTCGGCTGGACCTGGGCCTTCTCGACGCCCTACAAGTGGACCAAGCAAGTCGCCTCGCATTTCGGCGGCACGCGCAACGGCATGGCGATCGCCTGGCCCGCCCGCATCAAGGACGCGGGCGGCATCCGCAACCAGTTCCACCACGTGATCGACGTGGTGCCGACAATCCTCGAGGCGACGGGGGTCGCCGCGCCGGCCACCGTCGCTGGCATCTCGCAGAAGCCGATCGAGGGCGTGAGCATGGTCTACACGTGGGACAAGGCCAACGCAGCCGCACAGTCCGCGCGCAAGACGCAGTACTTCGAGATGTTCGGCAACCGCGGCATCTACCACGACGGCTGGTACGCGAACACGCGCCCGATCAGCCCGCCGTGGAACCTCGGCGCCACCCCGCCGACCGACGTGATGAACGCCTACACGTGGGAGCTCTACGACCTCTCCAAGGACTGGACGCAGGCGAACGACCTCGCCGCGTCCAACCCGGCCAAGCTGAAGGAGATGCAGGAGATCTTCCTCCAGGAGGCCGCCAAGTACCAGGTCTTCCCGCTCGACAACTCGCTCGCCTCGCGCATGGTCGCGCCGCGGCCGAGCCTCGCGGCCGGAAGAACCGAGTTCACCTACCTCCGTCCGCTGACGGGCATCCCGATGGGCGACGCCCCGCAACTTCTCGGCACGTCGTACCGCATCCGCGCCGAGATCGAGGTGCCGCAGGGCGGTGGCGAAGGCATCCTCGCGACCCAGGGCGGCCGCTTCGGCGGCTGGGGCTTCTACCTGCTGAAGGGCAAGCCGGTCTACGTCTGGAACCTGCTCGACCTGAAGCGCGTGCGCTGGGAGGGTGCGGAGGCGCTCGCCCCCGGCAAGCACGTGCTCGAGTTCGAGTTCAAGTACGACGGGCTCGGCTTCGCCACGCTCGCGTTCAACAACACGAGCGGCGTCGGTAGGAGCGGGACCGGCGTGCTCAAGGTCGACGGCAAGGTGGTGGCGACGCAGAAGATGGAGCGGACGATCCCGATCACGCTGCAATGGGGCGAGACCTTCGACGTCGGCTCCGACACCGGCACGCCGGTGGAGGACCGCGACTACAAGGTACCGTTCCGGTTCAACGGCCGGCTCGTGAAGCTCACGCTCTCGCTCGACCGGCCGAAGCTCACGCCGGCGGACGAGCAGCGCCTGATGCGGACCGCCAAGCGTAACTCGGAGTGAAGATCATGAAACGCAGGATCGTTCTCTCTGTGGTGGTCGCGGGCGTGGCCGCGGCCGTGCTCGTGGCCGTCTTCGCGCAGGTCCCGGTCAGCGGCCAGGCGGGCCCAGCGAAGCCCGGGTCGCCGGCGTTTACCGAGTCGCTGACATCCAGGGCTCTCCCGCCGGTGCCGCCGAATTTCGGCGGCGAGATCAAGCAGACCGCCGCCGAGTCGAAGCCCTGGTGGCCGCCTCGGGTCGTGCCGCCCAAGGGCGCGCCCAACGTGCTGCTCATCCTGCTCGATGACGCCGGCTACGGCTCCGAGAGCACCTTCGGCGGGACGATCCCGACGCCGAACATGGACAAGCTAGCCCAGCAGGGGCTGCGGTACACGCATTTCCACTCGGCGTCGCTGTGCTCGCCGACCCGCGCCGCGCTCATCACCGGCCGCAATCATCACTCGGTCCATTTCGGCATCGTCGCCGAAGGGGCGACTGGCTTTCCCGGCTACGACTCGATCGTCAAGAAGGACACCGCGACGATCGGCACGATCCTGCGGGACAACGGCTACGGCACCTCCTGGTTCGGCAAGAACCACAACGTCTCGGGCTGGCTCCACACCCAGGCCGGGCCGTTCGACCAGTGGCCGGTCGGTATGGGCTTCGAGTACTTCTACGGCTTCCTCGGCGGCGACTCGAGCCAGTGGCAGCCGAGCCTCACCCGCAACACGACGCTGATCGCCCCCTACGAGGGCAACCCGGGCTGGAACCTCATCACCGCGATGGCCGACGAGGCGATCGACTACATGCATCGCCTGGACGCCATCGCCCCGGACAAGCCGTTCCTCGTCTACTACGCCCCCGGCGCGACGCACGCGCCGCACCACCCGCCCAAGGAATGGAGCGAGAAGTTCAAGGGCAAGTTCGACCACGGCTGGAACGAAGAACGCGAGCGGATCTTTGCCAACCAGAAGCGCCTCGGCGTGATCCCGCCGAACGCGAAGCTGACCGCGTGGCCGGACAGCGTGCCGAAGTGGGACACGTTCAGCAAGGAAGAGCAGAAGATGCTCGCCCGCCAGGCCGAGGTCTACGCCGGCTACATGGCCTACACCGACCACGGGATCGGCCGCGTGATCCAGGCGGTCGAGGACCTGGGCAAGCGGGACAACACGCTGATCATCTACATCGGCGGTGACAACGGCGCGAGCTCCGAGGGCACCACGCTCGGTACGCCGAACGAGTTCGCCTCGTTCAACAGCATCGTCGTGCCGCTCAAGGAGCAGATGAAGTGGTACGACACCTGGGGCTCCGATCAAACCTTCCCGCACTACGCGGTGGGCTGGGCGTGGGCGTTCGACACGCCGTTCCAGTGGACCAAGCAGGTCGCCTCGCACTTCGGCGGCACCCGCCAGGGCATGGTGATCTCGTGGCCGGCCCGCATCAAGGATGTGGGCGGCATCCGCAACCAGTTTCATCACGTGATCGACATTGTGCCGACCGTTCTCGAGGCGGCCGGCATCCGCGCGCCTGACACGGTCGACGGCGTACCGCAGCAGCCGATCGACGGCGTCAGCATGGTCTACACCTTCGACAAGGCGAACGCGAACGTGCCGTCGACGCGGAAGACCCAGTACTTCGAGATGCTCGCGATGCGCGGCATCTACCACGACGGCTGGATGGCCTCGACCACGCCGCCGATCCTGCCGTGGGCGGCGTTCCAGGACCTGCCGCAGGATGCGCCCAAGGACATCCTGAACGGCTACAAGTGGGAGCTGTACGACCTCGCCAACGACCCGACGCAGGCCGAGGACATCGCGGCGAAGAACCCGCAGAAGCTCGCCGAGATGCAGAAGGTCTTCATGCAGGAGGCGGCGAAGTACCAGGTGCTGCCGCTGGACAATAGGTCGCTGTCGCGCTTCCTCGAGCCGAAGCCGACCGCAAGCGGCGGGCGCACCCGGTTCGTCTACACTGGCGAACTCGCGAACACGCCGAAGGGTGGCGCCCCGTTCGTCCTCGATCGGTCCTACACCATCACCGCGGAGGTGGAGATCCCGCCGGGCGGCGCCGAGGGGATGCTCGTCACCGACGGCGGCCGGTTCGGCGGCTTCGGCTTCTACCTTCTCCAGGGCAAGCCGGTGTTCGTTTACAACTACGTCAACCTGGAGCGTATCCGGTGGGAGGGTAAGGACGCGCTGACCCCGGGCAAGCACACCCTCGTGTACGACTTCACGTACGACGGGATCGGGTTCGGGCTCGGCGGACGTGGCGTGCTCAAGGTCGACGGCAACGTCGTCGACGACAAGCGGATGGCCAAGACGCTGCCCTTCCTCTTCCCTGAGGACGAGACCTTCGACGTGGGCGTCGACACGCGCACGCCGATCGACGACCGGGACTACCAGGTGCCGTTCCCCTTCCAGGGCAAGCTCGTCAAGCTGACGGTGGAGCTCCGCCCCCTCAAGGGCACGCTCGCCCAGATCGTCGACTTCAAGTGGCGCACCCGCGACTAATGAGAACGCCTTTCGTGGTTCGGCGGGGCGCCTACAAGGTGCCACCGGTCCGGAAGGTCCCGTGAGGCGGGCGCTGGCCACTCACCATCCGCAAGGGTGATCCTCGGTGCGATTGAGCCCGATCCTCTACGTGACGGCGCTGGTCGAAGGCCCGACCGGGCTCCTGCTCTTGGTGTGGCCCGCGCTCGTCTTCGCACTGCTGTTCGCCTGGCACCTGCCCGCGCCGGAGACCCTCGTGATGGGCCGCATCGCCAGCACAGGTGTGCTCAGCATCGGCATTGCGAGCTGGGCGGCCCGGGCCGACGCCCGCGCGCCGGCCCAGCTCGGCGTGCTCGCCGGCGTCCTGACCTACAACGCGCTGGGCGCGGCCGTCCTCGTGTTTGCCGGGACCGTGTTAAGCATGGCTGGCGTGGCGCTCTGGCCCGCCGTCGCGTATCACGTGGCGCTGGCCGCCTGGTCGCTCGCCGGCTTACGCGGCGTGCGCGCGGCCGCACGTCGATGATTCCCACCGAACTTCGCCGCCGCGGGCTTGCCGGCCTGCCCCCTCGAACAGCCGACGCGCATCCATAACCCGTTGCGACGAATGGAGCGCTGGTCCATGAGACTCTTGCCCCTGCCCGCAGTGATCGGCTTGGCCCTCGGCTACCCGCTCGCGTCCTCGGCGAGTCGGACGCGCACCGCTGACCGGGGATCCGTCGATGTGCCTCAGTGGCACCGTCGCGGGCCATCCATATATATAGGCGGTGGAGGTCGGGCCCAGACATGCGCCCAAAGGTCGTATTGATCCCCGGGTCAGACGTGCACCTGATCAGCGACGATTTCGCAGGGCAAAGGAGCGGGTATGAAGGCGGCGATACGTGGCGGTGCTCTCGGTTCCATGCTTCTCGTGGTGGTGGCGTGCGGGCCGTCGAGCGTACAACGCGTGAGCGGGCCGAGCGGGGCACTGCCACGGCCCGACCGGATCCTCGTCTACGACTTCGCGGTGACGCCGGACGAGGTCAGGCTCGACTCCGGCCTCAGCACGCAGCTCGGCCAGCTCTTCGGGGGTGGTCAGGATCCCGGAACATCCCGAACCGCGGAGGAGATCAAGATCGGGTACGCGGTGGCCAATGGCGTGGCTAACGCCCTCGTGAAAGAGCTCAATCAGTACGGGCTGCCGGCCGAGCGCGCGCTCGGCGCGCCGTCTGCCGGCGGCCGCCTCCTCATGGTCAAGGGGCAGTTCGTTTCCATCGACGAGGGCAACCGCACCGAACGCGTGCTCATCGGCCTGGGCGCCGGGCGAACCGGAGTTCAGGCCAGCGTGCAGGTGTATGAAATCACGCCGGAGGGGATGCGCAACGTGGAGTCGCTGCAGGCGGACGCCAAGAGCAGCTACAAGCCCGGCATGGCGCTGATGATGGGCGCCGGTGGATTGGCCGGAAATCTCTTGACGTCGGCCGTGGTGAGCGGCATCACCTCGGCGGCCTCCGAGGCGACTTGGGACACCGTCAACTCAGACGGCAGTCGCCTTGCCAAGAACGTCGCCAAGAACCTGGGACAGTTCTTCGTGATCCAGGGGTGGATCTCACCGGAAGCGCTGCAATAGGATCCATCGTCTACCCTCCGGGGCGCGCGCCGTCGGCCACCGAGCACGCTCCGAACATGAGGAAGCCGCCGCCCTGAGAAAGGACGGCCCCCGACATGCCACCGGAGTCTTCCACGATCACGACGTTCCAGGCGACTCCGCCAAGGTCCAGGTCTTCGCCGTGGAGCATCAATCGCCCCGCTCCGTGGCCCACCGCTGTGATGCGAACGGTACGGCCGGACGCGTCACCGCCGACGAGGCGACGTCCGACGTCGACCGAGAGGACCGAAGGGAGCGAGACCGTTTGCGCCGTCCCTCGGACACATATCGAGGGGTCATCGCAGACCATCACGCTCTTGATGGCACACCGCATCGGTGTCGACCCGTCGTACACCGCCGCCTGCGCGGCGCACACACTCGAGAGCAGGATCGCAACGAGACAGAGGGCTCTCACCACGGCTCGCATTGTCGGGACGACGTGCATTGGGCGCCATTGGACCTAGGTCCTATGGCACCCGTCTCCTGACCGACCCGAAAATCCCACATCGGAACCTGGGCCTTCGTCGTCTGGACGTTGCTTTCGATCCTCGGCGCGGCGGTTCACCCCCCGCCCGGCGAGGCGGCGGAACCCGTGTCTCCGCCGAAGAGTGCACCGGCGCCGCCATCGGATGCGATCCCAGTCGCAGAGGTGGCAACGCGGGCTGCGCAGGTGCCGAATCTCCTCCGGAGCATCACCGAGCCCCTCGCCGCCGGCGCGGAGCTGGGCGCGGAGATGGTGCTCATCCGCAAGCGTGTCCCCGAGCTCCGCCAGCAGATCGATCTCGAGGTCGCTGCGGCGTCGACCATCCTGCAGGCTGAGCCGACGCTGGACATGATCCAGGCGCAACAGCAAGTGTGGCAGCAGAAGCTCCTGCAGACGAACGAGTGGCTCCGCCTGCTCACGCATCGGACCAGCCTGCTTCAGGCGGCGCTCAATCGTCTGGCCGATCTCCAGAAGACCTGGCAACAGACCCTGGAGGTCTCGAAAGCCGCCAGCGCGCCAGGGCCGGTGCTCGCGCAGATCGACGCCGTGCTGGCGGACATCGATGCCGCCAGGACGCCGCTTGCGGCGGAGCGCACAGCCGTGCTGGATCTCCAGAGCGTCGTCGCGGAGGCGGTGGGCCAGGCGAGCACGGTCCTGGCGCAGTTCACCCAGGCTCAGAGGCGAGCCATGGGAGGAATGCTCGAGCGGGACAGCCCGCCCTTGTGGGCCGGCGAAGGATGGGCTCGTGCGCGCGGCGACCTGCCTGAGCGAATTCGAAGGATCGCCGTCGTCCGCTGGAACAACTACGTCCAGTACGTCCGCGATCCGTCGCGGGGCATGGCGCTGCACATCGCAATCTTGGCGATGCTCTCAGCGGTGTTCTATGCAGCGCGGCGCGGACGGCGCCGGTGGCGCGCGGTCGGCGATGACGAGTTGCAGACCATCGCGGTGTTCGACCGTCCCTACGCCGCGGCGCTGATCGTGGTCCTGCTGATCGTCTCTTCGCCGATGTTCGGCGTGCCCTTCGGCGTACGCCGCCTCTGCGTGGTCCTGGCTCTCGTGCCGGTGATCCGATTGACTCGGCCCGTGATCGACCCGCGGCTCGTGTCCACGGTCTACGCCCTCGGCGTCCTGTTCGCGCTCGACAGCCTCCGGCAGGCCGTAGAACGCGTGTCAGTGCTCGAGCAGGCGATCCTCGAAGTCGAAATGCTCGCCGGGATCGTGGTGCTGGCACGCTCGTTGACCAGTGGATCGCTTCGGCTCCGGTCTGGAGCGGGCGCGGAGACCGAACGGGTGCGCGTGTTCCGGATCGGAGCCGGCCTCGTCGTCCTCACGCTCGCGGCCGGACTCGTGGCGGGGGCCACCGGCTACATGCGCCTGGCGCGGCTGCTCGCCTCCAGCGTATTCAGCGGCGGTGTCCTGGCGCTCACGCTCTACGCCTGCACCCGCGTGGCGACCGGCGTGGTGGCGCTCACGCTGCGCGTGTGGCCGCTGAACCTGCTTCAGATGGTCCAGCACCATCGCGACCTGCTGGAGCGCCGCGTCCACGGCGTCCTGATCGTGCTCGCGATCGGGGCGTGGGCCGCTCGCTTCCTCGACCGTATCGGTCTCTTCCAGCCGGCCTGGTCTCTGGGTGGAGCGATTCTCACGGCGAAGCTGGGACGCGGCTCGATCAGCTTCTCGGCGGGCGACGTGCTCGAGTTCGTCCTCACCGTGTGGCTGGCGTATCTGGTGTCCGCCTTCATCCGCTTCGTGCTGCGCGAAGATGTCTATCCGCGCACGCGGCTGACCCGCGGCATCTCCTACGCCATCTCGAGCCTGCTGAATTACGTGATCATCGCCCTCGGGTTCGCGCTGGCCTTGGGGGTGCTGGGGCTCGACCTGACCAGGGTGACCGTCCTGGTCGGCGCGTTCGGCGTCGGCATCGGCTTCGGCCTGCAGAGCGTGGTGAACAACTTCGTCTCGGGGCTGATCCTGCTTTTCGAGCGGCCGATCCACGTGGGCGACATCGTCGAGGTCGGTGAGCTTTCGGGCGAGGTGTCCCGGATCGGCATACGCGCCAGCACGGTGCGGACCTGGCAGGGCGCCGAGATCATCGTTCCCAACGCCCAGCTCGTCACGGAGCGGGTGACCAACTGGACGCTCTCTGACCGGACGCGTCGCATCGATCTGCGCGTGGGCGTGGACTACGGCAGCGCGCCCGAGAAGGTGGTGGAGGTGCTGGAGGGGGTGGGGCGCGCGCATCCTCAGGTCTTGAAGGATCCGGCGCCCCAGGCTGTCTTCATCGCGTTCGGCGACAGCTCGATCAACTTCGAGCTGCGCGCCTGGACGAACCGCTTCGAGCGCTGGCCCAAGATCCAGACCGAGCTGGCCGCGGCGGTCTACGCGGCGCTCCACGCAGCGAGGATGACACTTCCCTTCCCCCAGCGAGAGGTGCGGATCCTGAACGATGCTGTGCCTGCACCGTCGCGGCAGTTCACGCGTCGCCGAGAGGAGTCGTGATGCCCTACCGCCGCGCGCTCGTCCTCGCCGTGCTGCTCGCTCTCGCCCCCGGCCTCCCCAACGGCGCGCAGGCGGGCGAGCCGACCGACCAGTTTCGCAGCGAGATCGACCACCTGTACCGGGCCCTCCAGCAACCCGCGCTGTCTCGAAATGGGGAACGCGAGGCGAGGGACGTCCTGGATCGGATGTTCGATTGGACGCGGATGGCCGAAGCCGCGATCCGAGGGCACGCAACACGGTCACCGGTCAGCGGTTTGAGATCCTCTACGGCACCGGGGGCCGGCGCCTGATTCCGGCCGTGGACGGGAAAACGCCGCCGTCGCATGTGATGGGCGACTTGATGTTCGATTCGGAAACGGAGTACAAAATCCGCGACGGACACATCATCACATACATCGGAGCACGCCGTTCGAGGTGATCATTTACAAGCTGGGCGACAAATATCTGGCGTCCCGAGCGACGAATATGGTTACGCCAACTACGAGGTCGAATGGTGAGGGCGTCGTCGTCTTCACCTGGAATGACGCTCTTTCGGCAGATTCTCGGGCGCATCGAGCGGCTCGCGTGGCACCCGACGTGATCAAACTGGACTGTCCAGGCCTTGAGCACTCCTGAAAGCAAAATTACCCCGTCCAGTGGCGCGGGAGCGGCGGCAGCACTGCCGAACTCGACGGCGGCGGTCGTCCCGGTCACCGTCTCCCCGGTCCTAGCGGGAGTCGCCCAGGAAGCTGCCGCGCTGGCGCGAGCGCCTGTCGTCTCGCTGTGGATCGCTGACGAGAAGGCTCGCTCCCTGAAGGTAGGGGCGGTCAGTGGAGAATCGGCGGGCAGCTTGTCGCTGGCTACGCTCACCTTCGGTCAGGGCGGAGTGGGCTGGGTTGCTGCCGCGCGGGCACCGCTCGAGGTCGACGACGTTTTTGCTGATGGGCGCTTTACCGGCCGGGATTGGTGGCGGAGCCACGGACTTTCGAGCTTCCTTGGTCTTCCGGTCATCGTCGAGGACCGGTTGCTCGGTGTGCTCGCGCTGAACGGCACCGAGCCGTTACGGCTGACCGCCGGGCAGCGGGAGCAACTGGTGCTGCTGACCAATCACGCCGCCAATGCTCTCCTCGGCACTCACCTCGAGGCTGAGGCGGCACGGCGGCGCGAGGAGGTCGCCGCAAATCGCGCTACGCTCGCGGCGCGCCTCCGGGAGAGCGCGGGGCTCTTAGCCATTGCACGGATCCTGGGCACCACCACGGATCTCACCGAGGCGCTCCGTCTGATCTGCCGCCAACTCGCCGCTCTTACCGGTGCCGACACGGTCGCGGCCTATCTCCTTGACCGCCCGCGCGGTGAGGTGCGTCCGGTCGCCGGCTACCACGTGCCGAAGTTGCTCGTTGAGACACTCGCGGCATCCTCGGTGGCCCTCGAGGAACTTCGATTTGGCCGTGTTCTTTTCGACGACCAGCGCCTTGTGTGGACTGATGACGCCCCCGCCGATCCTCGGTTCGCTAACGGCCTCTTCGCCCGCTTTCCTCACCGTTCCGCCCTGATGATCCCGCTGGTCGTGAACAAGGAAGCCTCCGGTGGCTTCTATCTCGTGTGGTGGGAGCAGCGCCGACAGTTCGAGGCCGAGGAGGTCGAGACGCTCGAGGCGATCGGGGGACAGGTTGGCCTGCTGCTGCACAACGCGCGGCACCTGGAGGCCTTGGAACACCGGGTGAACACCGCGTTGCGGGCACTGGCGGAGACCAACGCCCTTCGCAGCGCAATCTTCGGCTCGCTCTACGGCCAGGTCGCTGCCATCGATCGCGACGGCTTCATCATCGCCGTCAACCACTCCTGGCGCCTGTTCGCCGAGGAGAACGGCAGCGATCCGGCGCGCGGCGCCTCGGTCGGGGCCAACTACCTCGACGCCTGCCGCCGCGCCGCCGCGTCTGGTGTCGCCGACGCGGCGCGGGCGCTCGAAGCTGTCACGGCCGTCCTTGCGGGGGAGACCGAAGGTGTCCGCTTCGAGTCCTCGTGGCGCTCGCCGGCCGGCGAGCGCTGGTTCGAGGTTGCGGTCGAGCCCTTCTGGCGTCCCGAGCGCGGCGCCGTCATCTCGTATATCGACATCACGCGCCGCCGTCAGGCCGAGGAAGACGCCCGGCGGCAGCACGAGGAGCTGGCACACGCGCAGCGTGTCACGACCCTCGGTGAGCTGGGCGCCTCGCTCGCCCACGAGATCAACCAGCCGCTGGCCGCCATCGTGACGAACGCCCGGGCGGCGATCCGACTGCTCGAACAAGGAGGCGTCGAACACCGGGACGTCTCCGAGGCACTGACCGACATCGCCGCCGACGCCGAGCGGGCCTCGGCAATCATCGGCCGCCTTCGCGCCCTGTCGCGCAAGGAGCACATCCCCCGGGCGGGTCTGAACCTCAACGAGCTGATCGACGAAGTGGTGAAGATGCTGGGCCACGATTTCGTGCGAAAGGGCATTTCGATCCACCGTGCTCCGGACCCGGCATTGCCGGCCGTCTGCGGAGACCCTATCCAGCTCCAGCAGGTGGTCCTGAACTTGCTCGTCAACGCAAGCGAGGCGATCGCCACCACCGCGGACGGGCGGCACGAGGTCGCGATCGCTACCAGCCACCGCGACCCTGGGATCGTGGAAATCGCGATCCGCGACAACGGGATCGGCGCGAAGGAGACGGAGCTGAAGCAGATGTTCGAGCGGTTCGTCAGCAGCAAACCCGGCGGCCTGGGCATGGGTCTTGCGGTCAGCCGCTCGATCGTGGAGGCGCACAACGGGCGCATCTGGGCGGCGGCCAATCCCGATCGTGGCCTCACCCTGTACGTCGAGCTCCCCTGCGAGAACGGTCAGGCGAGGGGCCCTGAGCCACACGAGCACTGAGCGACCGGCCCGCTCGTACTGGACTGCGAACGCTCGGCGGGTCCAGAAGACGCGAAGCGCGCTGCACTGTCACGCCGCTACCGCGACGCCGACTCCGGCTGGGTGCGCTCCTCCTTGATCAGATCAGCAGCGGTCTCGGCGGTGCTGTAGACGCCGAGCGCAGCGCAAACGAGATAGATCGCGAAGCCAGGCCCTCACTGCCCAGTGCTCGGCGCGGCGACTGACACCGAGGCCCATCGCCGTCTCCTCTCACAGTTCGGCGGGAGTGCCTG
>Ga0209159_1001420_pt1 | contig 18459 bp, 19 predicted proteins | sample GraSoiAngelo_144_FD_185901 | JGI IMG/M metagenome (GOLD analysis project Ga0209159, IMG submission 185901) | Grasslands soil microbial communities from the Angelo Coastal Reserve, California, USA - 14_1009_02_40cm (SPAdes) (version 2) | ecosystem: Environmental > Terrestrial > Soil > Grasslands ...
CACCGTCCTCCGGCCGCCACGTCAGCGTCACACGCGTCTTACGCGGCAGCGCGACGGCCTGCGTGTGCGGCACGTCGACCCAGAACGGCCGGCCTTGCACGCTCACCTGCAGCCGCACGATCGCGCCGAGAAACGTGACGACGTCCACCACGCCGTCGAGCCGGTTGACGCCGTTGGCGGCGGCGGTGTCACCGAGCACGCGCAGCTTCTCGGGACGCACGGCCAGTGTCACGGTAGACCCGTCGACGACGCCTTCGCACGCCGCGCGCAGGCGTTGGCCGTCCCAGTCCAGCACGCCGTCCGCCGCCGACACGACGCGACACGGCATGAGGTTGGAGATGCCGATGAAGTCCGCGACGAAGCCGGTGCGCGGCCGGCCGTAGACCTCCTCGGGGCGGCCGAGCTGCTCGATGCGGCCGGCGCGCATCACGGCCAGCCGGTCGGCGAGCGAGAGCGCCTCCTCCTGATCGTGCGTCACGTAGAGCGCGGTGACGCCGAGGTCCTGCTGGACCTTGCGGATCTCCGCGCGCAGGCGCAGCCGGATTTTGGCGTCGAGCGCGGAGAGCGGCTCGTCCAGCAACAAGATTTCGGGCCGCCGCGCGAGCGCGCGCGCGAGCGCGACGCGCTGCTGCTGGCCGCCGGACAACTGGTTGGCGTAGCGGCCGCCGAGACCCTCGAGATGCATGAGCGCGAGCAGCTCGTCGACTCGATCGCGGATGCGCGGCCGCGGCCAGCGTGCGACGTGCAGACCGAAGGCGATGTTCTCGGCCACCGTCATCGTCGGAAACAGCGCGTACGATTGGAACACGATGCCGACGCCGCGTCGCGCGGGCGGCACGTCGTTGACGACGCGGTCGTCGAAACGCACCTCGCCGGCGTCGGGACGCTCGAACCCCGCCACCAGGCGCAGCGTGGTCGTTTTGCCGCAGCCCGAGCCGCCCACCAGCGCGACGAGCTCTCCCGGCGCGATCTCGAGAGAGAGCCCGTCCACGGCGGTGGAGGCGCCGAAGCGCTTGGTGACGTCGCGCAGCGTGATGCGCATGGCCGGTTACTTCGAGTACTTCTCCTGCCACAGCTTCACCAGCCGGTCTTTGTATTGCGGATCGCCGGCCTTGACGAAGTCGATGTCGATCAGCTTCATCTCGGTGATCTTGGGACCGCTCACCGGCACGTCGCTACGCGTGATGCCGGTGCCGCGCCACTCGGCGTACGACGTCATGGCCGACTTCGACACCGCCCAGTCGAGAAAGCGTCGGGCGTTCATTGGATTTTTGGCGCCCTTGACCAGGCCGTTGGCCTCGAACGTCCACGGCACGCCGTCGGAGGGCCAGATGATATCGATGGGCGCCCCGTTTTTCTTCGCGACCTCGACTTCGTAGGCGAGCGCGACGCCGATCGGTGTCTCACCCGAGGCCGCCATGCGGCCCGGCGCGCCGCCCGACTTCGTCACCTGCGACAGGTTCTTGTCGAGAGCATCGTAGTACTGCCACATCTTGTCCTCGCCGAGCCGCGCGGCGTGGCTGGCCAGCAGCAGGTACGCCGTGCCCGACGTCGACGGGTTGGACATCACGACGTGGCCCTTGTACTTGGGGTCGGTCAGATCCGCCCACGACTTCGGCGGCGGCAGCTTCAGCTCGGCCATCTTCTTCTGGTTCACCGCGAAGGCGACCGTCAGCAGCGTCACGCCCTGCCACAGGTTGTCCGGATGCTTGAAGCGCGCGGGGATCGCCGTCGATTCTTTCGCCGCGTACGGCTCTAGCAGCCCCTTGCTCGCCGCGCCGGTCATGTAGTCATTGAACACGCCCCACACGACGTCGGCCTGCGGGTTGGCCTTCTCCGCTTCGAGACGCGCGATCGTCGGGCCCGTCGAGCCGCGGATGTACGCGGCTTTCGCCGCGAGATCGGGCAGGTCTTTCTTGAACTGCTCCCAGAACGTCTTGAGCTCGTTCTCCTCGTAGGCGGTGTAGACGACGAGACGATCCTCGGCGGTGTCGCCCGGCGGCGCGCCCACGGGCAGCACGAGGAGGCCGGCGACCAGCAGCATCAGCAGTCGGCGCATGAACAGGCTCCTTTCGTAGCATCGCCCTCACGATTTCAGAATCGCCACGCGATCGCCGCCGACCAGCGCGCGCAGGAAAAGCACCGCGCCGATGACGATGGCGAGGATGATGGTGCCGAGCGCGCAGGCGACACCGGGGTAGCCGTTTTCGACTTGCGCGAGAATCGCCACCGAACCGAGGTTGAAGCCCGGATAGATCAGAAAGATCACCGCGCTCACCGTGACCATGCCGTTGATGAAGAAGTAGATGAAGATCGAGAACGCGGTGCCCGTGAGGAGCGGCAGCACGACCCGGGTGAACGTCCGCACGGTGCCCGCACCGAGACTCACCGCGGCTTCTTCAATGGCGGGGTCGATCTGCTTGAGGGTGTTGATCGCCGCCAACACCGCGACCGGGAACTTCCAAAAGACGACCGAGGTGACGAGCACCCACACGGTGCCCGTGAGCAGCAGCGGCGGCACGTTGAAGGCCAGGATGTACCCGACGCCGATCACCGTGCCCGGCAGCGCCGCCGGCAGCAGGCTGAGCGCCTCGATGACGCGCGCGCCCGGCGGACGTCGTCGCTCGATCACGTACGCGGTCACCAGCGCCAGCACCGTGCCGATGATCCCCGAGAGCAGCGCCAGCTTCACGCTGTGGGCGATCGGCCACGCGCCTTCCGCCGTCGAGTCGAATCTGTAATGCGCGAGCGAGAGCGACCAGTCGGAGCCCCACAGCCGCACCAGGGAGCCGATGGGAATCAGGGCGTAGATACCGGCGATGGCGAGCGCGATGGCGAGCGACACGGCGAACAGCGACCAGCGCACCGCAGGCGGCGTGGGCCGCAAGGTGGTGCGCGCGCCGGCGGAGAGCGTGACGTACGAACGGCGGCCGACCACCTTCGTGTTCGCCACGTAGGCGGCTAGGCACGGGACCAGCAGCACCACGCTCATCACCGCCGCCGCCGGGAAGTCGTTCATGCCGATGACCTGCGCGTAGATCTCGGTCGCGAGCACGTTGTAGCGGCCGCCGATGAGGATCGGATTGCCGAAGTCGGTCATGCAGAGGATGAAGACGATGAGCGCCGCCGACGCGAGCCCGGGACGCGCCAATGCCAGCGTCACGCGACCCAGCGTCGTCAGCAGCCCGGCGCCGAGATTTTCCGCCGCCTCCTCCAGGCTCGTGTCGATGTTGCCGAGCACGTTGGCGAGCAGGATGTACGCCTGCGGTAAGAACGTGAACACCTGCGCGGCCACGATCCCGTGGAAGCCATAGATCGACCAGTCCAGGCCGAGGGCCCGCGTGACGACGCCGTTGCGGCCGAAGAGCAGGATGAACGAGAGCGAGACGAGGAACGGCGGCGAGATGAGCGGCAGCAGGCTCATGAGCGACACGAAGCGCTTGCCGGGCACCGTCGTGCGCGTCACGGCGTAGGCCAGGACGACGGCCACCGCGACGGTGATCAGCGTCGACACGGCCGAGACGAGCAGGCTATTGACGAGGATCCGCGCCAGTCGCCAGGAGCTGAAGAACGCCGCGTACTGGGCGAGCCCGCGCGGACCCGCGACGCTCAGCGCGAGCACGCGCACGACCGGCCACACCACGAACGCCAGCAAGAGCGCGAGGACGGTGGCGGCGGTGACGCCGAGGACCGGCTCCACCCGCGCCAGCCGCGACAGCGGCGGGGCCGGCGCACGGGCGACGGTCGCCATCTCAGCCGGCCGTGAAGCCGCCGTCGACGACGAGCTCGGCGCCGGTCATGAACGAGGACTCGTCGCTGGCCAGGAACAACGCGACGTAGGCGATCTCGCGCGGCTGCGCGATGCGGCCGAGCGGAATGCCGGTCTCGAACTCCTTGCGGATGGCGTCGGTGAGATAGGGCGCCTGCAGCGGCGTGTCGACGATGCCCGGATGGATCACGTTGCAGCGGATCTTGTCCTTCGCGAACTGGATCGCGAGCGACTTGGTGAGCGAGATGAGCGCGCCCTTGGCCGCGGTGTAGGCGTCCTGCGCGCGCGTGAACCCAGCCAGCGCCGACACCGACCCCATCATGATGATCGAGCCGCCGCCGGCCGTCCTCAGGTGCGGAATGCCGTGCTTGGTCACCCAGAAGACGGATTTGAGATTGATCGCCATCACGCGATCCCACCACTTCTCATCCGTTTCCAGCACCGAGCGGTCCCGGTCTTTCCACAACACACCCGCGTTGTTGTAGAGCACGTGCAGCGCCCCAAATTTCCGCACCCCCTCGCCGATCATCCGCTGCACGTCCGCCTCGAGCGCGACGTCGCCCGTGACGGCAATGGCCTGCCCCCCCGCCGCCTCGACTTTCTTCACCGTCTCCTCTGCCGCCGCGCGATCGATGTCGGCGACAACAACGCGCGCCCCCTCCTCCGCAAACAGCACCGCCGCCTCGCGCCCCATCCCCGCGCCCGCCCCCGTGATGAACGTAACCTTGGTTCGCAGTCGATCAGACATTCCACCCGCCGTTCGCCGGAGCGATCAAAATGGTCCAGATCCGAGGCGGCGAGGAAGGCCCGACTGAGGCGTAGGCCGCCTACGCCGCAGGGAGGGCCTGACGAGCCAACGAAGGAGATGGGCCATTTTCATCGCTCCGCTATATCCGTTCGAAGTTGCGGATCAGTTCCCAGTCCGTCACCGCCTGGTCAAACGCCTGCTGCTCAAGGCGCGCGGCGTGCAGATAATGGTCGACGACGCGGTCGCCGAAGGCGGCGCGCGCCACACGGCTGCGCTCGAGCTCGCCGATGGCCTCGCGCAGCGTCTTGGGCACCTGCGGCAGCGTGGCGTCCTGGTACGCGTTGCCCTCGTACGGCTTGGGCGCCTTCAGCTTGCTCGCGATGCCGTGCAGGCCGGCCGCGATCGTGGCCGCGAACGCGAGATAGGGATTGGCGTCGGCGCCGGGAATGCGGTTTTCCACGCGGAACGCCCCGCCCTCGCCGCAGAGGCGGAACCCGCACGTGCGGTTGTCCCAGCCCACCGCAATCCGCGTGGGCGCGAACGAGCCGGCTTGATAGCGCTTGTACGAGTTGACGCCCGGCGCATAGAAGTACGCGAGCTCGCGCGCCATGGCCATCTGCCCCGCGAGCCACTGACCGAACAGCGGCGTCCACGCGGCGCGGCCGTTGCCGCGCGCGCGCGCGGGCGGCGCGAAGAGCGCTTTCTTGCCGGCGCGATCCCAGAGCGAGCTGTGCACGTGGAACGACGAGCCGGCGGCGGCCATGTCGTACTTCGCCATGAAGGTCAGCGAGCAGCCGTGCAGGTGCGCGATCTCTTTGGCGCCGTGCTTGTAGAGCGTGGTGCGGTCCGCCATCTCGAGCGCCTCGGCGTAGACGAGGTTGATCTCCTCTTGCCCGCGTCCCCACTCGCCTTTTGACGTCTCGACCGGGACGTCGGCCGCCTCCATGCCGTTGCGAATGGCGCGGATGAGCGGCTCCTCCTTCGTCGTCTGTAGGATGTGATAGTCCTCGAGGTAATCCGACACCGGCGTCAAGTTCTGGTAACGTTTTGCTCTCGCCTGCTCGAACGTCTCGCGAAAGCAGTAGAGCTCGAGCTCCGCGGCCGTCTTCACGAGATGGCCTTGCGCGGCCGCGCGCGCGACCTGGCGCTTCAGCACCCAGCGCGGCGCCTCCTCGATGGCCTCGCCGTCGTCGTCGTACACGTCGCAGAACACGAGCGCGGTCTTCGGCAGCCATGGGATCACGCGGAGCGTGCCGAGATCCGGCACCATCTTCATGTCACCGTAGCCTCGCTCCCACGAGGTGAGCTTGAAGCCGGTCTGCGGCTCCATCTCCATGTCGACGGTGAGCAGGTAGATGCACGCGTGGACGCCGTCGGCGAGGACGTGATCGACGAAGTGCCGGCCGACCATCCGCTTGCCCATCAGCCGCCCATAGTGATCGGGGACCACGGTCAGGACGGTATCGATCTCGCCTTTGCGGACGAGCGCTTCCAGACCGCGGGCGTCGAGCCGGCCGGGCATGTCGCGGATAGTAGCGCATGGCCGCAGCGCGTGTCATCCTGCTCGCCGTGCAGGCGACGCACGTCGCGCGATCGTGGTGTGGACGCGACGCTCTACGACTTCGCCAACTTCGCCGTCGCCGCCGTCGTGCTCTCGACCGTCTATCCCGTCTTGGGCTCTACTCGCTGGTCGGCAGGCGTCGCAGGCGTCGTGGCTGTTGTCAGTCGACGCGCATCAGCACAGGCGGCAGCATCAGCACGAGCAGCACGAAGCAGGCGATGCCGACCAGACGACGGCCACGCGTGAGCGGCTCGATCGGGTCGAGGATCGGGCCATGGCCGTAGCCGAGCGCAAAGCGGATCAGCGCCGCGAGCACGAGCCAGTTCACGCCCGGAATGATTGACATCCAGTCGGGCCGCGCGAGGTAGAGCCCGGCCGCGACGCTCACGCCGAGCGCGGCCAGCGCGGCAACGGTGAGGCGACCGAGCGTCGGGTGATGGCGCGGAAGCAGCGCATAGCCGATACGCCCGCCGTCGAGCTGGCCGGCGGGCAGCAGGTTCAGCGCCGTCACGAGAAAGCCGAACCACGCGGCATCCGCGATCGGGTGCGTCGAGACCACCATGCCGGCGGGCAACGTGCCGAAGCGCAGCCAGACGAGCGCGTGCGTGAGCAGCGATTCCCCGAAGACGAGATGTGGCCCGGGCGTGGCCGGGACGACCGTCGACCACGCGAGTCCGAGCAGCGCCGCCGGTATGGCCACCGCCAGCCCCGCCAGCGGGCCCGCCGCCGCGATGTCGAAGAGCGCGTTGCGGTCGCGCGCCGACGATCGCATGCGGATGATCGCGCCCATCGTGCCCGCCGGGAAGATGACGGGCGGCGCGGGGATGAAGTACGGCAGGCTCACGGCGGCGCCGCGGGCGCGAGCCGTGAAGTAATGACCGAACTCGTGCACGACGAGAATGCCGAGCAGTGTCGCCGCGAACGGCACGCCGCTCAGGATCCACATGAGCGGCTCGCGCGATGCACGATAGGCGTCGAACGTCGGCGACCCGATGAAGCTCGTTCCCGCGAGCAGCGTGGTGAGACACGTCAACAGGAAGAGCACGGCGTTCCACACCGGACCACGCTCCCGACGGCGTCGCGGCGCTGCGACGCGGAGCGCGTGGCCGTTGGTGGACGTGAGCGCATCGGTGGCCAACTTCCGCTCGGGCATGCTATCAGCGTATCACGCGGGCGGGCGAGCGATGCGGGGCGGCGGCGTGTGACGGCGCGCCGGGGGCGGGCGCGGCTGCCGAAACACGGGTCTGGCAGCCGCGCCCGCCCCCGGCACGCCGTCACCGCCGTCATCGCGCTTCGATCGCCCCGCCGTGTGATGCGCGGACAACATTGCTGTCGAGCGAGCCTCGGAACGGCGGTTACGTCGATGTCTTGCGACGGTCGCGCGCCGCGTCGCGCGAATAACGTCGCTCTTCGAGCGCTGCTGTGAACTGGGTTACGCCGAGATCTTGGCGAGGCGGTCGATGGCTTGACGGAGGGCGTCGAGGCCGGAGTCGAGGTAGATGGCGCCGAGGATGGCTTCGAGAGTGGTGGCGAGGATGGACTCGCGAGTGCGGCCGCCGGTTTGGTCTTCGCCGCGTCCGAGGCGGACGACGGTACCGAGTTGCAGCGCGGCGGCCCAGCGGGCGAGATTGGCGCCGGAAACCAGGGCGGCGCGTGCCGGCGTCAGCACGCCGACCGGCGCGGTGGGCTCGCGCGCAAGCAATCGCTCGGCGATGACGAGGCCGAGCGCGGCGTCACCGACGAATGCGAGTCCGTCCTGCGCGACCGCGGGCGGGTGCTCGTTGACATAGGACGCGTGCGTCAGCGCGCGCTGGAGCAGCTCGGGATCCGCGAAGCGGTGACCGAGCGCCACCTCGAGGGCCGTCACGTCCCGTGGAGGGAGTTCGAGGGGGCGTCGCACCCCTCGTCTGAACGATCGGGGGCCATTTCGGGGCCCCCCATGTTCCTAGCCCCGATACTTGCGGAACGCGAGCGTCGCGTTGGTGCCGCCAAAGCCGAAGGCGTTCGACAGCGCCGTCTCGATGTCCTGCTTGCGTGCCTGGTTCGGCACGTAGTCGAGATCGCAGTCCGGGTCGGGCGTCTCGTAGTTGATCGTCGGCGGCAGCAGGCCGTGGTGCAGCGACAACACCGTCGCGATGGCTTCGATGCCGCCGGCGGCGCCGAGCAGGTGGCCGGTCATCGACTTGGTCGACGACACGGCGAGCTTGCGCGCGTACTCGCCGAACACCCGCTTGATGGCCAGCGTCTCGAACTTGTCGTTGTACGGCGTCGAGGTGCCGTGCGCGTTGATGTAGTCGATCTCCGACGGCGACAGCTGCGCGTCGGTGAGGGCACCGGCCATTGCGCGCGCGGCACCGTCGCCCTCGGGATCGGGCGCCGTCATGTGATGCGCGTCACCGGTCATGCCGTAGCCGACGATCTCGCCGTAGATGCGCGCGTCGCGCCGGCGCGCGTGCTCGAGCGACTCCAGCACCAGGATGCCGCCGCCCTCGCCGCACACGAAGCCGTCGCGCCCGGCATCGAACGGCCGCGACGCTTTCTGCGGCTGGTCGTTGCGCGTGGACATCGCCTTCATCGAGCAGAAGCCCGCGATCGTCAGCGGCACCACGATCGCCTCCGCGCCGCCGGCGATCATCACGTCGGCGTCGCCGCGCTGGATGAGACGGAACGCGTCGCCGATCGCGTGGTTGCCGGTCGCGCACGCGGTGACGACCGACGAGTTCGGCCCCTTGGCGCCGAAGCGCATGGAGACGAGCCCGGACGCCATGTTGATGATGAGCATCGGGATGAAGAACGGTGAGACCCGGTCGGGCCCGCGCTCGATCAGCATCTTGTGCGCGTCGAGCAGCGACGAGATGCCGCCGATGCCCGAGCCGATCAGCACACCGAAACGGGCGGCGTCCACCGCGGCCGTGTCGAGGCCGGAGTCCTCGACGGCCATCACCGAGCACGCCACCGCATATTTCAGATACGGATCGAGCCGCCGCGCGTCCTTCTTGTCGATGTACTTGAGCTCGTCGAAGTTGCGGACCTCGCCGGCGATGCGCGTGACGAATTGGTACTCGCCGTTCGCCGTCTTGGTCTGGGCGTCGAACTTCGTGATCGGGCCGATGCCCGACTTGCCCTGCATGAGCGCAGACCAGAACTCTTCGACGGTGTTGCCCACCGGCGTGAGCGCGCCGAGACCCGTGACGACGACGCGGCGGGGGGCCACGGTCTTACGAATTGTCCTTGATGTATTGGATGGCGTCGCCGACCGTCACGATCTTCTCGGCATCCTCGTCCGGGATCTGGATGTCGAAGTGCTCCTCCAGGGCCATGACGAGCTCGACGGTGTCGAGGGAATCGGCGCCCAAATCTTCGATGAACTTCGCGGCCGGAGTGACGTCGTCCTCCTCCACCCCGAGCTGCTCGATGATGATCTCCTTCACCTTATCCTCGACTGACTTCGCCATGAACCCCCTCCGGATGGGGAAAGTGATGCGGTGGCTCACATGTAGAGGCCGCCGTTGACGTGGAAGACTTGTCCCGTCACGTAGGCGGCGCCGTCTCCGGCCAGGAATCCTACCATCTCGGCCACCTCACGGGCCGTTCCGATGCGCTTGAGCGGCACCTGCGCCAGCAGCGCGTCGCGCGCGTCGGTGGGCAGCGCGGCCGCCATGTCCGTCTCGATCAATCCCGGCGCGACGGCGTTCACCAGAATGCCCCAGTGCGCGAGCTCACGCGCGGTGGCCTTGGTCAGCCCAATGAGTCCGGCTTTGGCCGCGGAGTAGTTGGCCTGGCCGGCATTGCCCATGGTGCCGGCGGTGGACGCGATGTTCAGGATGCGCCCGCCGCTCTTGGCCCGCACCATCGCCTTGCTCGCCGCGCGCGTCATCAGAAAGGCGCCCTTCAGATTCGTCTCGAGCACGCGGTCCCAGTCATCGTCCTTCATCCGCAAGATGAGACCGTCGCGGGTGATGCCGGCGTTGTTGACGAGCACGTCGAGGCGACCGAACCGCTCGCGCGCCAACTCGACCACGCGCTCGGCGTCCTCGCGCCGCGTGACGTCCGCGACGAGCCCGGCCGCGGATCCCCCGTCCTGCGTGAGCTCCTTGAGCGCAACGTGGAGACGGTCGGCGTCGCGGCCCGAGACAACGACGTTCGCACCGTGCTCGAGCATCCACGCGGCGATGGCGAGACCGATGCCGCGCGTGCCGCCTGTGATCACCGCGACCTTGCCGTTCATTCTTGCTGGGGGCCCCGAGATGGCCCCCAGACCCCCAATTCTCGGACGCGCCCCGGCGGAGCCGTGGCGCGCCTCGGGTTTGACATAGGGCGTCTCACCGAAGCGCCGCCAGCGCCTTGTCGAGACCGGCGGGATCCTCGACGGCGACGCTCTTCGCGTCGTCGACGATGCGCTTCGTCAGCGCGGTGAGCACGCGGCCGGGTCCGACTTCCACGAACGCCGTTGCGCCCTCGGCGGCCAGCCGCTGCACGCATTCGGTCCAGCGCACGGGACTCGCCACCTGGCGCAGGAGGAAGGGCACGACGTCGCCGGCCGTGCGCGTCACTCCGGCGTCGACGTTGCGAACCACCGGCACGCGCGGATCGCTCACGCTGACGGCGGACAGAGCGGCGGCGAGCCGCTCGGCCGCCGGCTTCATCAGCGAGCAATGAAACGGCGCACTCACCGGCAGCAGCACGCTCTTGCGGCCGCCGCGCTCCGCCGCCAGCGCCACCGCCCGCTCGACGGCCGGCTTGTCGCCGGCGATGACGATCTGCTGCGCCGAGTTCACGTTGGCAACCTCGACGACCTCGCCCTTCGCCGCATCGCGCACCACCGCTTCGACGGCGTCGACCGGCAGGCCCATGATCGCGGCCATCGCTCCGGTGCCGACGGGCACCGCCTCCTGCATGAACTCGCCGCGCTGGCGCACGACGCGCACGGCGTCGCGCATTCGCACGGCGCCGGACACGACGAGCGCCGAGTACTCGCCGAGGCTGTGGCCGGCGGTCAGCGCCGGCGTGAGGCCGCGCTCGGCGCACGCGGCGGCCGCGGCGACGCTCGCGGTCAAGACGGCCGGCTGCGTGTTCGCGGTCAGCGCCAGCTCGCTCTCGGGTCCCTCGAACATCAGGCCGCGGAGATCGAAGCCGAGCGCCGCGTTGGCCTCTTCGAACACGGCGCGCGCCGCCGGCGACGCGTCGTGGAACGCCTTGCCCATCCCGACCACCTGCGAGCCCTGCCCCGGAAACAGGAACGCGATTTTGTGATTTTCGATCATTTCACCGCTCGCCTCAGCGGAGGCACCGCTTCGGCTCGCGCTACCATCGCATCAGGGCCGTGCCCCACGCGAAGCCACCGCCGAATGCCGCGATGAGGATCAGATCGCCTTTCTTGATGCGTCCGCCCGCGAGGGCCTCTTCCAGGGCGACGTACACCGAGGCCGCGCCGGTGTTGCCGTAGCGGTCGACGTTCACGAACACGCGCTCCATCGGCAGGTTCACGCGCCTCGCGGCGGCCTCGATGATGCGGAGGTTGGCCTGGTGTGGGATGAAGAGGTTCACGTCGTCGGCGGTGAACCCGTTGCGGCTCAGGATGGCCTCGGTGCACTCGGCGAACATCCGCACGGCGACCTTGAAGACCTCCGCGCCCTTCATCTTCGCGAAGTGCATGCCCTTGTCGACGGTCTCGTGGGTGGCGGGATTGCGAGCGCCGCCGCCGGGCATGTAGAGCAGGTCCCAGTACTGTCCGTCCGAGTACAGGTCGAAATCGATCAGCCCGCTCTCGTCGGTGGACGCCTCCAGCACGGCGGCGCCCGCCGCGTCGGCGAGCAGCACGCACGTGCCACGATCCGTGAAGTCGGTGATCTTCGACAACGTCTCCGCGCCCACGCACAGCACGCGGCGATACTTCCCGGTCTGGATGAACTGCGCGCCGATCGACAGGCTGTACACCGAGCCCGCACAGGCGGCGAGCATGTCGACCGAGCCCACGCGCTTGCAGCCGAGGCGGTGCTGGAGAATGTTGCCCACCGTCGGAAAGAACATATCCGGCGTGGTCGTGCCGACCGCGATGAAATCGATATCGTCGGGCACGAGATTGGCGCGCTCGAGGGCCTGCTGGGCCGCCTTCAGCGCGAGGTCGGAGGTGGCTTCGGTCTCGTCGGCGATGTGACGCTCGCGGATGCCGCTGCGCTGCACGATCCACTCGTCGTTCGTCTCGACCATCTTCTCGAGATCGGCGTTGGTGACGATCCGCTTGGGCGCGTACGCTCCCACGCTGACGATCTTGGCGCGCGTCATTCGCGGCCTCCCTCCCGGCCGCCGCGCGCGACTTCGGACTCCAGCGCGGCGCGGATGTGCTCGTTGAGCCCCTTCTTGGCCCATTCCGCCGCCACCCGCACGGCGTTCTTGATGGCCTTGGCCGGCGAGCGTCCGTGGCAGATGATCGCCTCGCCGTCGATGCCGAGCAGGGGCGCGCCGCCGAACTCGGTGTAGTCCACGCGCTTGCGGAAGCGCGTGAAGGCCGGCGTCGAGAGCGCGGCGCCGATCTTGGACCGCAGATCGCGCGTCAGCTCTTCCTTGATCATGGCGCCGAGCATCTCGGCCAGGCTCTCGGAGATCTTGAGCGCGACGTTGCCGGTAAATCCATCGGTGACGACGACGTCGCAGGTCCCGTTGTAGATGTCGCGACCCTCGACGTTGCCGATGAAGTTGAGTGCGGACTCCTTGAGCTGCTCGTACGCCTCGCGCGTGAGGTCGTTGCCTTTGCCCTCTTCCTCGCCGACGGACAGCAGGCCGACGCGCGGGTTGTCGACGCCGAGGATGTCGCGCGCGTAGACGTGTCCCATCAACGCGTACTGGAAGATGTGCCACGGCTTGGGCGCCACGTTGGCGCCGACGTCGAGCAGCAACGTCGCGCGCTTGAGGCTCGGCAGCACGGTGGCGATGGCCGGCCGGTCGATGCCGCGCAGCACGCCGATGACGAACATCGCGATGGCCATGGCGGCGCCGGTGTTGCCGGCGGAGATGAAGGCCGAGGCGTGGCCGTCGCGCACGAGCTCGGCGGCCACGCGGAGCGAGGAGTCACGCTTGCGCCGCAGCGCCTGCGAGGGAGATTCGGCCATGCCGACGACCTGCGAGGCGTGCCGGATCTCCATGTTGAGGCTGGCGACGTGCAGACGCGTGATCTCCCGCTCGATGGCGTCCCGATCGCCAACGAGGATGACCGAGGCGCCGAACTCGCGCACCGCGGCCGCGGCGCCTTCGACGACGACGGTGGGGCCGTGGTCGCCCCCCATCGCGTCGACCGCGATCTTCAGTTACGAGCCTTCGGTCGCGACGATCTCGCGACCTTTGTAGTACCCGCAGTGGGGACACACGCGATGCGGCAGCTTGGCCTCGCGGCACTGCGGACACACCGAGCGTGTGGGCGGCGCCAGCTTGTAGTGCGTGCGGCGCTTGCGGCCGCGGGTCACGGAGTGGCGTCGCTTCGGCAGCGGCATCGGCGTCTCCTCTTGGTGCTCTGGGTCAGTGGCGCAGGCGCGTCGCCAGATCGCGGAGCGCCGCCAGGCGCGGGTCGGGCGCGCGCTCGGCGCACGCGCACGGAACGAGATTGCGATTGCCACCGCACGCGGGGCAGAGCCCCCGGCAGTCTTCTCGGCAGAGCGGCTTCATCGGCAGCGCGAGCGTGGTCTCGGTCTCGACCACGCGCTTGAGATCGAGCTCGTCGTTCGTGTAGAAGTCGACGTCGAGATCGTCGGCGCCGAGCTTGACGCTGTCACCGGTCACCGGGCGCGGCAAGAGCCGCACGTCGACCCGCGCCTCGACGCGCGCGGGGAACGCCTCGAGACACCGTCCGCACGTCTGCGGCACCGTCGCGGTGACGCGCCCCTGCACGAGGACGTCGACGCCGTCGGGTGAGATCTGCAGATCGAGCGCATCGAGGCGCCAGGAGGGATCGGAGAATGCGGGCTCGAGCGCGTGCGGATCGGAGACCGCGAGACCCTGTTCCTCGAGGTCGGACACCTTGATCATCATCTCGGTGGACCCTGTGTAAGTCTCAGTCATTGAAGGATTTTTCACGTGAACCGGCCCAGTATATCGACGGGGTTTGCGCCAGTCAAGGTGTTTGACGTCAGTTTGACCGCTTCGGAGCCGTTTGCTACGCTTTGCCTCGATGTCCAACGTGCTGAAGACCGGTCTCCTCCTGGGCGTCCTCACGGCTCTCTTCGTCCTCGGTGGCCGAGCGATCGCTGGCGAGCAGGGCATGATCATCGGCTTCGTGATGGCGGCGCTCATGAACTTCGTCTCCTATTGGTTCTCGGACAAGATCGTCCTCGCGATGTACGGTGCTCAGCCCGTCGACGAGGCCCAGGCGCCCGGACTGCACGCGATCGTGCGCCGGCTGGCGACGCGTGCGCAGATCCCGATGCCGCGCGTCTACATCATCCCGACCGACACGCCCAATGCCTTCGCCACCGGCCGCAACCCGCAGCACGCGGCGGTGGCGGTGACCGAGGGCATCAGGCGGGTCCTCGACGACGACGAGCTCGAAGGCGTGCTCGCGCACGAGCTGTCGCACGTCACCAACCGCGACGTGCTGATTTCGACGATCGCGGCGACGCTGGCGGGCGCCATCACGTATCTGGCGCACATGGCGCAGTGGGCGGCCATCTTCGGCGGGCGCTCACGGGACGACGAGGAGGGCGGCGGCAACCCGCTGGTGATGATGCTCTTCGCCGTGCTCGCGCCGATCGCCGCGATGCTGGTGCAGCTCGCCGTGTCGCGCTCGCGAGAGTTCCAGGCCGACGCCAGCGGCGCGCGACTGGCGGGACGCTCCTACGGCCTCGCCAAGGCGCTCGAGAAGATCGAGGTCGCCTCACGGCTCGAGCCGCTGCCGGCCAATCCGGCGACGGCGCATCTCTTCATCGTCAATCCGTTGAGCGGACAGAGCTTCGCGCGGCTGTTCTCCACGCATCCCCCGACCGAGGAGCGGATCGCACGTCTCCGCGCGATGCGGCTGGGCTGATGGCGGGCCGGGCGGCAGCCGCCGCCCCGTGACGTTCCTGCGTTCCAACGACGGACTCGTCTGTGCGGCGTGGGCCGCCGCCGCGTGCCTGCTCGCGATGGTTGCCGCGCCTGCTTACGCGCAGGCAGCCGGGCCGGTCGTGCAACAGCCCGATACCGTGTTCCTCGAAGAGCTGACGTGGACCGAGCTGCGTGCCGGTATCCAGGCGGGGAAAACCACGATCATCGTCCCGATCGGCGGCACGGAGCAGAACGGCCCCCACATGGCGCTGGGCAAGCACAACGCTCGCGTGAGGACGCTGGCCGAGCGCGTCGCGCGCACCCTCGGTGACGCGTTCGTCGCTCCGGTGATCGCCTACGTTCCCGAGGGCGCCCTGCAGCCCGCGACGGGGCACATGCGGTTCCCGGGCACGATCACCGTCCCCGACGACGTGTTTCGGCGGGGGCTCGAGTCCGCCGCGCAGAGCTTCAGGGTCCATGGCTTCCGCAACATCGTCTTCCTCGGCGACCACGGCTCGACGCAGGAAAGCCAGAAGGCGGTCGCCGCGCGTCTCAATCGCGCGTGGCACGCGGAGTCGGTTCGCGCTTACGCGATCGAGGCCTATTACCGCGCGGCGACCGTCGAGTTCCGCGAGCTGCTGAAAGCGCGGGGCTACCGGGCCGAGGAGCTCGGCGAGCACGCCGCGCTGACCGATACCTCGCTCACCCTCGCGCTCGATCCCCGTCTCGTCCGGCCGATCGCTCCACGTGATGACGACCGGCTGCCCGGCGTCGGCACCGGCGTCGAGGGTGATCCGCGTCGCGCGAGCGCGGAGCTGGGGCGGCTCGGCGTCGAGCTGATCGTGACGCGCACCGTGGCGGCAATCAAGGCCTCGACCACCCATCGCTGAGAGAGGACTGATGCACTCCAATCGAGCGTGGTCTCTGGTGGCAGTGCTCGTGACGCTCACGCTGTTCGGCGGCGCGTCGCGCGCGGTCTCGCAGGCGGCCGGCCGTGTCGAAAGCATTCCCGGCATGCCGCCGGTGACGAATCCGACGAATCTCTACAGCGAGACCACGGCGGACAAGCTCAGCCCCGCGCTCGCCAACGTTCCCACGCGGGTGTACGTGCCGAACGTGAAATCGCACGAGGTGCACGTCATCGATCCGGCGACGTTCACGGTGATCGATCGGTACAAGGTCGGCAAGAACCCGCAGCACGTCGTGCCGTCGTGGGATCTCACGACGCTATGGGTGACGAACAACGCGGAGGGCCGCACCGACGGGACCCTGACACCCATCGATCCGATCACCGGCAAGCCGGGGCCGGACGTCGCCGTCGACGACCCGTACAACATGTACTTCACGCCCGACGGCAAGTCGGCCGTGGTCGTGGCGGAGGCCATGAAGCGCCTCGACTTCCGCGACCCGAAGACGCTGGCGCTGCAGGGCTCGGTGTCGGCGCCGCGCTGCGGCGGTATCAACCACGGCGACTACGCCATCGACGGGCGCTACCTGATCATGACGTGCGAGTACGCGAGCCGGCTGGTCAAGATCGACTGGCGCGCCCGCAAGGTGCTTGGCTACCTCACCCTACCCGACGGCGGCATTCCGCAAGACGTGCGCGTGAGTCCCGACGGCGCGATCTTCTACGTCGCCGATCTCAAGGCGGGCGGCGTGCACCTGGTCGACGGTGACGCGTTCAAGCACGTCGGCTTCATCAAGACCGGCGTCGGCACGCACGGCCTCTACCCCAGCCGCGACGGCACGAAGCTGTACGTGACGAATCGCGGCTTCTCGCAGATCGGCGGCAAGCCGGGCGTCGGCAAGGGCAGCGTGTCGGTCGTCGACTTCTCGACTCGCCAGGTCGTCGCCACGTGGACGTTGCCGCGCGCCGGCAGTCCCGACATGGGCAATCTGAGCGTGGACGGCAAGCACTTGTGGCTCTCGGGCCGCTACGACCGCGTCGTCTATGTCATCGACACGTCCACGGGCGAGGTCATCAAGACGATCCCCGTGGGTCACGAGCCCCACGGCCTCACGGTGTGGCCGCAGCCCGGACGCTACTCGCTCGGCCACACCGGCAACATGCGCTGAAAGGAATGAGCGTCGAGCCCGTCGTTCGTATCATCGGCGTCCGGAAAGTCTTCGGGCTGGTCGCCGTGCTCGACAGCGTCAGCCTCGACATCCGCGCCGGCGAAGCCGTCGCGCTGCTCGGCGCCAACGGCGCGGGCAAGACGACGCTGCTGAAGATCCTCGCCACGCTGCTGCGCCCCACCCGCGGAGCGGCGACGATCGCCGGCCACGACGTCGCGCGCGCGCCGGAGGCCGTGCGCCCGCTGCTCGGCGTCGTCGCCCACGGCGCGTGGGTCTACGACGATCTCACCGCGCGCGAGAACTTGAGATTCTGGGCGACCGTCGGCGGTCTCGACGCGTACGCCGACGATCTCACCGTCGCGCTCGCCGGCGTCGGCCTCGAGCGCGTCGCGGACGCGCGCGTGCGGACGTTCTCCGCGGGGATGAAGCGCCGGCTCTCGCTCGCGCGCGTGATGCTGGCCCGCCCGCGCGTGCTGCTGCTCGACGAGCCGTTCGCCGGGCTCGATCAGCGCGCCCGCAAGTGGCTCGAGGGCCGGCTGGAGGCGATGAAGGCCGCGGGCGCCGCGCTCCTCATGGTGACGCATTCGTTCGGCCGTGAGCTCGGCATCGCCGATCGTCTGGCCGTGCTGGCCGGCGGCCGCATCGCGCTCGACACCGCGCGCGGCACCCTCGGCCCCGACGACGTGCAGCGGCTCTACGCGGCGCACGCCGAGGAATCCGCATGAGCTACGCGCGGCGCGCGCTGGCCGTGGCGTGGAAGGATCTTGCCGTCGAGCGGCGCTCGAAGGAGACGCTCAACGCCCTCGTCTTCTTCTCGCTGCTCCTGCTGTTCGTGTTCCAGTTCACGCTCGGCGGCGACCGCGAGCGGCTCGCGGCAGTCTTGCCGGGCGTGCTGTGGCTCGGCTTCGTCCTCAGCGCGCTGCTCGCGCTCGGGCGAACGTTCCTCGTCGAGCGCGAGCACGACTGCTGGTAAGGGCTGCTGCTGGCCCCGGGAGACAAGTCCGCCATCTATCTCGGCAAGCTCGCCGGCAACCTGGCGCTCATGCTGGTGGTCGAGGCGCTCGTCCTCGGACTGTTCGTCGTGTTCTTCGACATCGACCTCGGCCGCGCGCTGCCGGGCCTGCTCGTCGTCGTGCTGCTCGGCACGCTCGGGCTGGCGGCCGTCGGCACGCTGTTCGCGGCGATGACCGCCAACGTGCGTGCGCGCGAGCTGCTCTTTCCCGTCCTGCTGCTGCCGGTGCAGGTGCCGGTGTTGCTCGCGACGGTGAAGGCGACGGAGGCGCTGCTGCTCGG
>Ga0209159_1001423_pt1 | contig 18450 bp, 15 predicted proteins | sample GraSoiAngelo_144_FD_185901 | JGI IMG/M metagenome (GOLD analysis project Ga0209159, IMG submission 185901) | Grasslands soil microbial communities from the Angelo Coastal Reserve, California, USA - 14_1009_02_40cm (SPAdes) (version 2) | ecosystem: Environmental > Terrestrial > Soil > Grasslands ...
GCATGCTAAGTCCATCGCGCGTCACACCGGCGTTGTTAATTAAGATATCGATCTTGCCGAAGTCCTCGAGAATCTGCGTACCGAGTTTTTGAACGGCGGCATGACTGGCAACATCGATGGCGTATGCTCTAGCCGCGTTCGGCTGCGTCCCGTTGATCTGCTCCGCAGCTTTCTTTGCGTTCGCCTCGGTCCGACTTATGCACGCAACACGCGCGCCCTCGCTCGCCAGCCGCAATGTAATCGCGTGTCCAATGCCTCTCCCCGCGCCGGTTACAATCGCAACTTGATTCTCGAATCTCATACCGACCTTCTCACTCTGATCAAAATACAACGAAAGTGGCGAGTCATACTTTCAGCCAGCGAAGATTCCCAGGAACGCAACCTCGATCGCGAGCGCTTCCTGGATATTGCGACCGAGCTGGTCGCGCAATTCTTCCAACCGCTGGAGCTTTCGCAGGATCTCCGTCGTAGGAAAACGCTTGGCGAGCGCGCCGGTTTCTTTTCGCGCGTTCGGTAATTCCCTGCAATCGACGCCGTTGCCGGATCGAAGAACGTCAGTCCACCAGCTGAACAAGGTTTCAATCAATCCGGCACGCCGTTGCAGATAGAGACTCTCGGTAAGCGCCTTGTAATATTCTTCTCGTTCTTCGAGCCAGACGCCGTCGGTCGAATTCCCGTAGCGCGCTTCCTCGCTCCGCAATGCTTCATCGGTATCGCCTTTAATCTGGTCGCGAATCAGGCGGAGCAGACGCTGAAATGCCTGAGCCAATCGATAGGCGTGTTGAATATTCCAGTTCTGCTCACGCGCCGTCCCCTGAAGCAATTTCACAAGCTTTTGTTCTTCCGGTTTATTTTTGTCTTCGTCGTCCGGAGCAAGTGGGATCGCGATGCACCGGGAAACAATTGTGTCGGGCAACGCTTCGGGCAACGCGCTCAGAAGCAGCAACAACGAATCTTTCGGCGGCTCTTCCAGTGTCTTAAGGAATGCATTCGCAGCCTGTGGTTGAAGCCGATCAGCATCGGAGATGATCGCTACTTTGCGTCGCCCATGTGAGGCACGCATCTGCAACGCATGTTCGATGTTGCGAATCTGCCCTATGACGATGCGGCGGGATTTCGATTGAGGCTGAGCAACGAAAATCTCCCGAGCCTTCGAGGAGAAAACGTCAGTTGCCTTCGTTCCGTTCACGAGACTGGCCAACTCTGCCGCGAGTAGCTGTTTGCCGCTCCCCTGCGACCCCGAAATCAAATAGGCATGCGCGAGTCGATTTTGTTCATGGGCTCGGCGCAAATATCCAAGCGCGGCTGTTCGGGAAAAACCCATTTTAGGATTGCGGATTGCGGATTGCGAATCGCGAACCAGCCCCCAGTGCGGGAAAACGAGACAAGATTGTTTCCCAAATCTCGTCCTCGACTTTGTTAACGGATTGCGTGCCATCTATCAAAACGGCGCGATGCGATTCACGCGCAGCGAGCTCGCGATAGGCTTTTCGAACCTCGTCATAAAATTCCGTCGATTCCTGTTCCATCCGATCCGGTTTGCGCCCCGCGCGTCGCATTCGCGAACTCGCAGTCGCGGCATCGACATCCAGCACGAAGGTTAGGTCCGGGATGCAATCGCCAACGGCAAATACATTCAGCCGAGCGATCATTTCCGCGTTTAGATTTCGGGCTGCGCCTTGATAAACTGTCGTCGAGTCGAAGAAACGATCCGAGATCACGCAAAGGCCACTCTCTAGTGCTGGTTGAATTATTTCGCGAACCAGCTGACTTCGGCTCGCTTCGAACAAGAGCAGCTCTGTTTGAGGTCTCATCGTCTCGCCATGAGGTGCGAACTGGAGAAGTTCCCGAATTGTTTCACTAATCGCCGTGCCGCCCGGATCACGTGTAACGAGATATGAAACATCAGAACGTTCCAGACGCGCGGCCAGTCTTTGGACTTGAGTGGACTTTCCGCACCCCTCCGATCCTTCAAACGTAATGAATGGCAGCCGCCGCATCAGCTCGATTGTGAATCACGCCCGTGCAGTTGTCGAATGCGCGCGAAGCGGATACCTATTTCAATCATGAAAAATTTCTGGCTGGTAAAACAAGAACCGTCCTCTTACTCGTGGTCCGACTTTACGACCGAGGGCAAGACCAATTGGACGGGCGTTCGAAATTACACTGCGCGAAACAATTTGCGCAGGATGAGAAGGGGCGACGAAGTGCTCTTCTATCATAGCGGCATCGAAAAAGCCGTTGTCGGTATTGCCAAAGTCACGCGTGGAGCTTACCCAGACCCAACTGCCAGCGAAGGCGATTGGAGTGCCGTGGACCTTGTACCGATCAAAGCGCTACGGCGACCGGTAACGCTTCACCAGATCAAGGAGGCTCCCCGGCTGAAGAAAATTCAGCTTGTGCGCCAATCGCGCCTCTCCGTCATGCCGGTGACGGGCGGAGAGTTTCGTGCGATTGTTCTTATGGGAGGGTAGCGCGTCTTTGCCTCTTTTGCGCTTGTCGCTGGGAAGAGCGCTATTGAAAATTTGCAGACATGACTTCGGTTGTCGCCACTCAATTCGTCCCACTTGTCGCAACAACAGCCGCGACCAGAGACTTCATGGTTGTCTCTCTGCACGATGTCGCTCCGTCCAACCGGGATGTCGCGAGCAAAATCATTTCGGAGTTATCTCGCCACGGTGTCCGCATCTGTTCTCTCCTCGTTATCCCCGATTATCATCATCAAGGGTTGGCGACGAGAGATCGACAATTCATCGGGTGGCTGAGGAATCTAGAAGCGGACGGTCATGAGATTGTCATCCATGGCTATTTTCATGAACGTCCCCCCGATCCCCATGAAAGCTTCCGCGACAAGTTTCTGACGAGGTTGTATACGAATGACGAAGGAGAATTTTACGATCTCGATTATGAGGAGGCCTTGCGGCGAATCACGAATGCGCGCGATGAATTCCGTGCAAGCGGATTGACCCCGCGAGGTTTTGTCGCGCCTGCCTGGCTCCTCAGCAGAGAGGGCGAACGTGCCGCGCGCGATGCCGAATTGGAATACACGACGCGATTGCGCACAGTGCGCGATCTCCGTTCAGGCGAAGAGTTCTCCACAAGATCGATGGTGTACAGCGTTCGCAGCGGTTGGCGGCGCGCCGTCAGCCGTGCTTGGAATGGCGCACTGTTTCCCTTTTTGAAGAATAATCCTCTGTTGCGGCTAAGTATTCATCCGCCGGATTATTCTCATCCCGTCATTTGGCGGCAGATTTTGCGATTGGTAGATAGAAGCAATGAAACGAGAACGCCAACAACCTATCGGGACTGGGTCGCCGAGCGGAGATTAATGACCGGCCACAGAGGCTGAAGAATGAGCAAGTGCGATTTACACATTCACTCACGCTACAGCGCGCGCTCGGAGGAATGGTTGTTCCGTCGTTTCGATTTTCCCGATAGTTACTCTGATCCCAAAGAGTTGCACCGGCAGTCGCTGGAGCGCGGCATGAATTATGTGACGATCACGGATCACGATACAATCGATGGTTGCCTGCAGATTATCGATCTACCACACACTTTTATTAGCGAACAAGTTACGACCTATTTTCCGCAAGATCCGTGCAAACTGCACATCCTCGTTTGGGGAATTTCACAAGAACAACACGGCAAGATCGAAGGTGTCCGGGATAATATTTTCGAGCTGCAGCACTATCTCCAAATAGCACAAATCGCACATGCGGTTGCACATCCGTTGTACAGCATTAATGGCCAGCTTGACGCGAGTCATCTCGAACGGCTCATCCTTCTTTTCAAACATTTCGAGGGGATCAACGGTCTGCGCGACGCCCTTCTAAGCGACCTTGCCCAAATTCTTCTCAGGCAACTGACGCCGGAGAAAATCGACGTGTTTGCAAACCGCCATAATCTGGCGCCCGCGCACGCTGAGCCGTGGAAAAAGATTTTCATCGGCGGCTCGGATGATCACGGCGGACAATTTGCCGCTTCGGCTTTTACGGAAACGCCGGACGCGGAGTCTGCGACAAAATTTCTTGAATACGTTCGCAGCGGCGATTGCAGCGCGCGAGGTCACGGTGGAACTCCCCTCGCCCTGTCGCACGGCTTCTACAATACGGTCGCCTGTTTCATCGAAGACCATTTCCACGAAAAGCTCGGGCCGAGCGCCGCATTGCTGGAAAAAATGTTTTCGCGTTTTATGGAAGGACGCGATCCGACCGAATTCACGCTCGCGGAAAAAGCGAGCCTGGCCGGACAAGCTGTGTTGTCCGGCAAAATTTTCGACCTGTTCAAGCCTGCAAACGTGTCGCTCTGGAAGGAGCTTTCCGGTTATTTTGCACGACCTGAAGTAAAAGCGAAACTCGCCGAGCGATTAGACGCAGTCAGCGAACCGGAACGCCGCACATTTCTCATGGCGAATATGGTGGCCGAGCAACTCACGTTTCGATTTTTCAAAAAATTCGTTCAGCAAATCGGTAGCGGCAACATGGTCGAGAGCATGCAGGCTATCAGTGCAATTGCGCCGATACTGGTGATCCTTACGCCATACATCTACGGTTTTCACAGCCAGGCGCCCTCACGAAAATGGCTCCGCGGCATTTTCAAAGAGTTGACCGGCGAAGTTCCCGTCGCACTGCAAAATCGCAAACGCGCGTGGTTCACCGATACATTGGACGATGTGAACGGCGTAGCGACTACGATTCGAAAGATGACTGCGGCCGGCGCAGACGCGGGACAGGAATTAGTCGTGGTTGTTTCGCGCAGCGAGTTGAGTGTCGACAACATCCCAATCAAGAATTTCCAACCGATTGGTGAATTCGAGCTGCCTGAATACGAGCTGCAAAAGCTGAGCTTTCCGCCGATTCTTCGAATCCTTGATTATATTCAGCGGGAAAAATTTACCGAGATTATTATCAGCACTCCAGGGCCGGTCGGATTAACAGGTCTGCTTGCAGCCAAGATGCTCAACCTGCAAACGAGCGGCATTTATCACACCGATTTTCCGCAATACATCCGCATTCTTACCGAGGACAGCTTCCTCGAAAGCGTGGCGTGGCGCTACATGCACTGGTTTTACGGCCAGCTCGACGTCGTCTTCGTCAACTCGGAAGAATATCGACAAAGCTGGATCAAGCGCGGCTTCGATCCCACGAAACTGAAAATTTTTCCCCGTGGTCTCGATACCGAACTATTCACCCCAGCACGGCGCGATCCCGCGTTCTTTGAGAAATTCGGCGTGCAAAATGGCGAGGTTCGTCTTCTCTATGTCGGCCGGGTTTCACGAGAAAAAGATCTCGATGTTTTGGCTGATGCCTATCGGCGGTTACGCGACGAAGGCCTTCCCGTACAACTTTTTGTCGTCGGTCACGGCCCGTACTCCGAGGCGTTTGCTGAATCGTTGCCCGAGGCATTTTTCACCGGCTATCTCAGGGGCAAGGAGTTGGCAACAGCGTACGCGTCCGCTGATATTTTTGTTTTTCCCAGCACGACTGACACGTTCGGCAATGTGATCATCGAAGCGCAGGCCTCCGGCGTGCCGGTCGTCGTTTCCGATTCCGGCGGCCCAAAGGAATTGGTCCAAGACAACGAAAACGGCCTCATCACCAAATCGCACGATGTCGATGATTTCACGAGCGCCATTCGCACACTGGTCACCGACCCTGCTTTGCGGGAACGCATGGGTAACTGCGCTCGGAAAAGTGTCATCGCCCGCAGCTGGCCAGGCGCGTTCCGCAAATTCTGGGGAACCACCGAGGTCTAGCAGTTTCGGCTACAGTCACTTTCGATCCCGGTGTCAAACATTAACCATCCGTCCTACCCAAGTCTGAAAGGACATGCCCAATTGGTTCAATTCAAGACCATGCGGAGCTTCGCACTCCCTCTTGGGTTGCTTCCTGAGCAAGCGCTCCGCATGTTCTTGATTATTGATGTCGCGCAGGAAACGAGAAATCATCGAAACCGACAGCCGTGACTCGGCTGATGGGCGAAAATCCTGCGTGATCGATCCCCGACGCCTTCGCCGCTATCCCATCGGCGCGGAATTGATCGGCGCAAACGAAACGCATTTTCGCATTTGGGCGCCGAAAGCAACTCGGGTCGATATCGTCCTTGAAGCAAGCGCGGAAAAAACTGCACCTCGCACATTTCATCCCCTCGAGCGGGAAGACGGCGGATATTTTTCCGGGTCGATCGAAGCCCACGGTGACGACTGTTATAGGTTTCGTGTTGATAACGCCGACCATTTTCACCCCGATCCAGTATCGCGTTTTCAGCCTGATGGCCCGCACGGTTCTTCCTGCATAGTCGATCCGAGGAAATTCAACTGGTCAGACGCGAAATGGCCCGGCAAGCAGTTAAAGGGCCAAATCATTTATGAGATGCACGTGGGTACGTTCACCAAGGAAGGAACCTGGCGCGCTGCCGCAGAACAACTGACTGAGCTGGCGCGCATTGGCATCACCGTTATTGAAGTAATGCCGATCGCGGATTTTCCAGGAAACTTCGGTTGGGGTTATGACGGGGTGGATTTTTTCGCGCCTACCCATTTGTACGGGACCCCGGACGATCTACGCGCTTTCGTGAATCATGCTCATTCGTTAGGCTTGGGCGTCATTCTCGATGTTGTTTACAACCACTTTGGACCGGACGGAAATTACGTGCGCGTTTTTTCCGATCATTATTTCACTGCCCGATACGAAAACGATTGGGGCGAGTCGATTAACTTTGACGGACCGAATTCAGGTCCAGTCCGCGAGTTTTTCATTATCAATGGGCGTTATTGGATTGATGAGTTTCATTTCGATGGATTCCGCTTCGATGCGACGCAGAATGTTTGCGATACGTCGGACGAGTACATTATTGGGGCAGTCGGCCGAGCAGCTCGCACGGCAGCCGGGAAGCGTTCGCTAATTTTGATTGCGGAGAATGAGCCGCAGGAAGCCAAGATGGTTCGACCGCGCAGTGAAGGCGGCCACGATCTGGACGGTTTATGGAATGACGACTTTCATCACAGCGCATTTGTCGCGTTGACTGGAAGAAATGAAGCGTATTGCACGGATTATTCCGGTTCGCCACAAGAGTTCATTTCCGCGGCCAAGTACGGTTATCTTTACCAGGGCCAACCTTATTCCTGGCAGGCGTCGCAACGTGGCACACCGAGCTTTGGCATTCCACCGGAGGTGTTTGTCGCTTTCATCGAAAATCACGACCAGATTTCGAATAATCCGCGCGGTGAGCGATTGCGCTTCCGGACTTCGCCGGGGCGCTATCGCGCCATGACCGCGCTTCTCTTGCTCGGGCCGTGGACACCGATGCTTTTTCAAGGCCAGGAGTTTGGCTCAAGCAGTCCATTCGTGTTTTTCACCGATGTAGGAGACAGCGATATGCGCGAGGCGATCCGCAAAGGGCGCTTTGAATTTCTGGCTCAGTTTCCGTCGATGGCGAATGAAGAGATGCAAAGAAATTTGCCATCGCCATCTGATCCGCAACTGTTTGCCAATTGCAAACTCGATTTTTCTCAACGAGCGGCGAACCGGGACCTTTATGATCTCCATGTCGATCTTATCAAATTACGCCATGAAGATTCGCGGTTTCGCGAGCAAAAGCCTGGCGAAATCGATGGCGCCGTCCTTGGACCGGCGAGTTTTGTGCTCCGGTATTTTGCAGATGAGAAGGGCGATCGCTTGCTCATAGTGAACTTCGGGAAACGTCAAGTGCTTACGCCCGCGCCTGAGCCTCTGCTGGCGCCACCACTCGGTTGCGAATGGGAGACGCTATGGACATCCGAGTCTCCACGGTACGGTGGGCCAGGCGCCGCGCCACTTGTCACACAGGAGCGATGGCTCTTGCCAGCCGAAGCAGCAGTGGCGTTGCGTTTGATTCCGGAAAGGGCTCCCCGTCGCAAGCCAAAACGCCGCCCTTGGATTCAAGATCAGCCCGACAAACATGCTGAATAACCCTGGTGTCGTACGCAGGATGGCGTGGGATCCGGGGCAAACTTCGCGCGAAGTTTTGCTCAATCGCGAGTGGATTGTAACGAATGGACTCGGCGGTTACGCATCGGGCACAATTTCCGGCGCCGTGACGCGCCGCTATCATGGCTTACTCATCGCTGCGTTAGCCGCGCCGCTCGGACGCGTTGTGATGTGGAATCACCTCTCGGAGTTTCTCCGTTTCAACAACGACGATGTGATTTCGCTCGGTGGCGAAGAACGGGGCGGTGGCCAGCTGAATCTCAAAGGCGCCGATTATCTCCGCGAATTTCGACTCGAAGATGGGTTGCCGATTTGGACTTATCATGTGCGCGACTTGGTTTTCGAAAAGCGGGTAATTCTTCCGCACTTACAAAACACAGTGCATGTGACCTACCGCATTCTGAAAGGCGCCAGTCGTCCGCGACTAGAGTTGCGCCCGGCGTTTCATTTTCGTCATCACGAGATTCCGGTGAACAAAGGCACTGCCGGGCCCTACAAGCTCACCGCGGTGAACGGCCGTTACGAGATCGCGCCGGCCCGGCCCGGATTTCCCGCCTTGCGAATGAAATTGTGCAGCTCCGAATCGGCTTTCACCATTGCGGCCAAGAAGATTCCGCAAGTTGTTTATCGCATCGAACAAAGCCGCGGTTATGCCCACGAAGGTGAATTGTGGAGTCCCGGCTTTTTCTATGTCGATCTTACAAAAGAGATGACGACTACGCTCATCGCTTCAACAGAAAAATGGGAAATCGTCGAGGTGCTTGATCCGAAGCAGGCACTCGCCTCTGAATGCGAGCGGCGGGCACGGTTGCTCGACGCCGCGATGCCAGACGCGCGCGAAGGTTTCGGGGCCGAGTTAACGTTTGCAGCCGATCAATTTGTCATTACGCCCGCTGGTCGTTTTGAGGAAGCGGCACGCGCGCATGCGGCTGGGGATGAGGTGCGCACCGTAATCGCCGGCTATCACTGGTTCACCGACTGGGGACGCGACACGATGATTAGCCTCGAAGGGTTGACCTTAACGACCGGTCGCTGGCTCGAAGCTGGATACATCCTGCGAACCTTCGCCTACTACATTCGTGACGGTTTGATCCCGAACATGTTTCCCGATGGCGCGAAGCAAGGTCTCTATCACACCGCTGACGCGACGCTCTGGTTCTTTCATGCGCTCGCCCGTTACATCGACATAACGAATGATCGCACGACGCTGAAGCTTCTCTTGCCCGCTTTGATAGACATTATCGAGAAGCACTTGCGTGGAACGAAGTTCAATATTCATGTCGATCCGACCGACGGTCTGCTCACGGAAGGCGAAAAAGGCTATCAGCTTACTTGGATGGACGCGAAGATGGATGATTGGGTCGTGACGCCACGCCGCGGCAAGCCAGTCGAGATCAATGCCCTCTGGTATAACGCGCTTCAATTGCTCGCGGATTGGTTGGACCGAACTGGTAGCACTGCGACTGCGCAGCGTTATCAAAAACATGCACAACGCACGCGTGCTTCATTCAACCAGCGTTTTTGGTTCGCCGATGGCGGTTATCTTTTCGACGTTGTCGATTGCAACGGCCAAAAGGAAACCCACGATGTTTCTTGCCGCCCAAATCAGATCTTTGCCATCTCGCTCGATCATCCGGTGCTCGATCAAGAACGCTGGAGGTCCGTTGTCGATATCGTCCAAAACAAACTGCTCACTCCGCTCGGATTGCGGTCGCTTTCACCCGATGATCCGGAATACAAGCCTATTTATTCCGGCGATCTGCGTTCGCGAGACGGTGCTTACCATCAGGGCACGGTATGGGCGTGGTTGATTGGCCCGTTCATCGACGCCTGGCTGAAAGTTCACTCGGACGATCAACGAGGCGCCCGTAAATTTCTTGAACTCTTCCCGGTGCATTTGAGCGATAATGGGCTCGGCACCATCAGTGAAGTTTTTGATGCTAACGAACCACACCTAGCCGGCGGCTGCATCGCGCAAGCGTGGAGTGTCGCTGAAGTGTTGCGCTCTTGGGTGAAGACCGCTTAGCGGTCAAACACCAGTGGCAGGGCAAGATCCAGGGCAGATCTCAAATTGCGGTTAATACGGCCTCCTCCTACCAGTAGAAAGGTGGCGCTCATCGATGCGGACTGGTGCGATTCATAATTGATGCCCGAGACCGCAGAGCAAATTTCCGAAAAACCGGAAGTCCGCAAAGAGTTGGCTCGAACCACACGCGAAAAGAAGCCCGGCGAAAAGGTCAAGGCACGCGGCACGGACAAGTTTTGGTTCGTTACGCATGCGCTCCTGCTCATTGGCTGCGCCGCTCTTTACTTTCTTCTCGGTTCGATGCTTATACCGCTATCACCATCGCATCTCGAACTTGGGCGTCGAATCATCCGCGCCGCCGCGCTCATTGTCATTGTGATTGCGATTGCAAAAGCAATTTCGGTGTATGCACTCGGTCGAATTGAAGACGCTGCTATCCGTTTCACCCTCCAGCGAGTCGAACATTTACTCGTTGCGCTCCTGATTGCGCTCATTGCCGTCTCGATAATTTTTGTCAATTGGTACGCCGCGCTCACTGCGCTCGGCGTTGGATCGATTATAATTGGCCTAGCCGTGCAAACGCCTATGAAGAGTTTCATCGCCTGGATTTACATTCTCGTTCGCCAACCATTCCGCGTCGGCGATCGGATCAAAATCGACGATGCTACTGGCGATGTGATCGACGTTGGCTATCTCGACACCACCCTGTGGGAATTCGGCGGTCAATATATTTCCGGCGATCACCCAAGCGGTCGCACGATCAGGTTTCCAAATGAGAAAGTGCTCGACTCAATCGTTTACAACTATTCGTGGCCGCTCTTTCCCTACATCTGGAATGAAATCAAATTTCAAATCGCCTACCAGAGTGATTTGGAGTTCGTCGCAAAAACCATGCAGAGAATCGTTGAAGAAGAACTCGGTGAAGAAATGATGGAACGCATCGGCGTCTACCGCGACCTCCTCGCCCGGACCCCAGTGGACGAACTGGAAGTACGCGAGCATCCACGCGTTATTTTTCGCGTAGATGAAGTGACCTGGGTCGACGCCATCGTTCGTTATCTGGTCGCGCCGCGCGAAGCTGGGTCGATGAAGAGCCGCCTGATTCCGAAATTACTGGCGGCCCTCAACGCTGCCCCTGAAAAAGTCATGTTCCCGAAGGGCGACGCGCGATAAGTCGTTTGTCATTTCAAGGGAAGTCGAGGAATCTCCGGTCGTTCACGTCTTTGCTTATGAAGTTCCTTTTGCTCACGCTCCTCTTTGTTACGATCTCGATCTTCGCTTTGGCGCAGGAGAGCACAACACCGCCCCCGAGAGTTTATCCGGTGGCGTTGCCGAACTACGACGAGGAGACTGCGACGCGTCTCCAGATTTTTTTGGATAATAGTGATTTCGGGCCGGGCAAGATCGATGGGCGGATGGGCGAATTTTTTCGCAAGGCGCTCATTTCCTATAAGCACGCGCACGCCATGCCAAAGACAGGCGCGGTCGATTCCTGGCTGCTCGATCAGGTGCCGGTGACGTACACAACCTACACGATCAGAGACGAAGATCTGAAATTGATAGGCAATTTTCCCAGTAGTCATGCCGAGCAAGCAAACTTGAAATGGCTGCCATACACCTCGCTGCTCGAGTTCGTCGCCGAGCGTTACCATTCAGCGGAGTCTTACATTCAGAAACTAAATCCCGGAAAAAACTGGGAACATTTGCAGCCGGGGGAAATTCTCAAGGTGCCGAATGTTTTGCCATTCGAGGTCGAAAAATTCACCGAGGGAAAAGTGCCTGAAAATCCGGCATTCGCTGCTCGCAAAACTTTCGTCGATACGAAAGAACATCTGCTGGAGGTCTTCGATAAGGACCAACTCGTCTGCGTTTTTCCCATTACACCGGGCTCGAAAACGTTACCTGCGCCCGTCGGAACATGGAAAATCCTCGGCGCCACGATTTGGCCGTGGTTCCGCTATGATGAGGGGATGCTCAATTACGGCGTGCGCACCGAGAATTATTACAATCTTCCGCCCGGTCCGAACAATCTCGTCGGCGTTCTCTGGATGGGTTTGAACAGACCGGGCATTGGGATTCACGGGACGAATAATCCAGAGACCATAGGTCGCGCCGCGAGTCACGGTTGCATCCGATTGGCAAACTGGGACGCCGCCCGAGTGAAAGACCTCGTCACTGTTGGCAATACCGTGATCATTTTCTGATCTCTAGAGCGCATGTCCTCGCGTTCTGTTCGGGGCGCTTCGCCGCAAATTCTCTAAAATATTTCGCGCCGAATCGCGATCCGAAGCGTCTAGGCTTTAGATCGAGATGATGGATGCCAATGAGCGAGAAATATATCGGGCGGCCATTCACGGCGATCGGGACGCTTTTGAAATGATCATTCGTAGACATAGCCGCGTGCTCTTTGCCATCGCCTACGGCATTTTGCAGAACCGCGAGGAAGCGGAAGACGCTGTGCAAGACGCGCTCGTCAAGGCGTGGAAATCGCGCTGGCGTGTGCGCGAGCCGGCAAAATTTCCGGCCTGGCTTTGTATGATCACGCGGTATCGCGCCCGAGATGTTTTCCGTAAACGCCGCACCGTTTCAATTTCCGACGAAATGACCGAACCAGTTGAATCCGAAACGACCGACACAACCGCGTTAGATCGACAATTACATTTCGCGCTCGCCGCGTTACCCGAACTTCATCGGAGCGCCCTCACGCTCCGTTATTTTGAAGAGATGGACTATCAATCAATCGAGAAATTGTTGGGGCTAAGCAATGGCGCATTGCGCGGAATTCTCGGACGCGCACTCGCGTCGATGCGCAAACAACTCAAACCAGCATTGGTCTCACTGGAATAGCGATATGGCAACGCTTCACGACGAAATCGATAACTGGCTCGCTGCCGATTTGCACGCGCAGCTTTCAGAAAAAGAGCGTCACGAATTGCACACGCATCTTGTCGAATGCCCGACCTGCCGAAAACTTTATCAGGAAAACAAAATTATGAACCAAATTCTAGAAGAAAAATTCACCCAAGAAAAACCAGACGCGGCTTTTGAGCAGCGGATGGTCGCCCGATTCCATGATCGCATTCCAGAACCGAGCGGCGGCATCTCGAAGTTGATTGTCGATCTTATGCGATTGCGCGCGATCCAAATCACCGCGGTTGCTGCGGTTTTGCTTGCGCTGATGCAAGTTGGGCGCTTGATCACGCGCGAACAACCGTCGTTTAAAGAGCCCGCCGCAACAGTCGGTTATGCGGCGGTCGATAAACTCGAGACACGAAACAAGCAAGTTGCCGCGACAAACGCACCGCCGAGTTTCGGCGCGTTAGGCAAATCAGATAGTCGCCGCGCCGATGAAGCAACGACCTTCGCCACTGGGTCCACGGCGCCGCAAAATGTTCCGGTTCCCGCTGCAAAGTCTTCAGCTCAACCAGAGAAAAAGGTCCCGTCCGCCGAGATCGAGCGAATGATCGTTCCTGGATCGAATGAATCAGTCGCGGAAGGATACGCTACAAGCCCCGAAACGGCGACTGCGTCAACAAGTGTGAATCGCAAGCTCATACGTAACGCGGAGGTCGAGCTTGAAATTGCCAGGTTTGACGACGCGATTCAAAAGATCACTGCTCTCACGAATGAAGAACACGGTTATGTGGCGACGACAAGTTCTGAAAAGCAGGCAAACGGAAAACTGAAAGGCCAGGTCGTCGTAAAGGTTCTGCCAGAAAATCTCGACCGGTTTCTTCAAAAAATTCGCGGGCTGGGCGAATTGAAAAATCAAACCCTCGGCACGGAGGACGTGACCAAAGCGTACTTCGACACCGAATCGCGCCTGAAAAATGCGCGCGTGATGGAACAACGCTTGATCGACATGTTGAAAAAGAAAAGCGATGACATTAACGACCTGCTCCAGGTCGAGAAGGAACTGGGGCGTGTGCGTGAGCAAATCGAGCAAATGCAAGGCGAGCTGAAGTATTGGGATTCACAAGTGCAGTTTGCGACCGTCACCATCCAGCTCAGCGAAAAAGATATGGAGGAGCCAGCGGCATTCTTGCTCAAGGAACGCGCTCAGCTCGCACTCTACGCGCCGGATGTGGAGAAGATTTACAACGACATCAAATCGCTCGCCTCGCCGAAGACCCAGATCAAAAACGCGCAGCTCGATCGCGATAACACTGGTCGCGTTTCGGCCCGCGTGAGCATGTTGATCGCTCCGGAAGAAAGTGACGCCCAAATCGCGCACGTAAAAGCGATGGGACGCGTTGAGAACTTCCAGATCCAAACGGAACGTGTGGCGCAAGGCGGAAGCGGCATGTCGGAAAACGCGCGAACCAAGCGTGACAAAGTAGAATTAAACATGACAATTTCGCGCGAGGAACAAGAGCAAGCGTTCCAGGAAACGAGCTTACGCATTCGCACCTCAGCGGTGGATGGCAAAGCAAAAGAGCTGCGCAATCTTGCGGAGAAACAAAGCGGCCGCATTCGCAGCTCAACGTTTTCGCGAGATCCGGACGGTCGCGAATTTGCAAACGTCTCACTCCGCGTCCCGATGAAAAATTACAACGCGCTCATGCAATCCCTGGGCGCGCTCGGGAAAGTTGAGAACGTCAGCGTGCAGCGGCAGGATCGTACCGGCGCGCAGTTCGACGAAGCAAACGCCCCGGCTGACATGTCGATCCAAGTTTACAGCCAGGGCAACATCGTTTCGTCCGAGACCGGTCTCATCGCCACGCTGCGAAATACGCTCGGACAAGGCGCAGCAGCGTTGACGTGGAGCCTGCGAATGATTGGCGTAGCCCTGGCATTTCTCGCACCGTGGGCAATTGCACTGGCAGCCATAATTTGGGTCGTGAGACGAGTCGTGCATGCAGGAGCAGGTAGGGGCGACTGACCTCAATCGACCGCACGCAAACGAGAATCCGCGCACGGGCGAGCGTTTCGGTGAATTAACCCATACCTAATCCCCTTGCCCGCTCGGCAAACGAGTCATATTTTATTCGCAAGGGAGGATGCCAATGAAAGCTACCAGCGGTATCAGCTTCGATAATGCGGCGGTCGCTGCCACACCAAAGCATCTTTTGCAGTTCGCCGTCGATCAACGCTACGATGATTACACGCCCGTGGATCACGCCGTCTGGCGCTTCATCATGCGGCAAAATATTTTCTTCCTTAAAGAATACGCTCACAAAGTTTATTTTCAGGGCTTGCTCGATACCGGCATCTCGTTTGAGCGCATTCCGCGCATTCAGGAGATGAACGACATTCTCACCAAGATCGGCTGGGGCGCGGTGGCGGTGGACGGGTTTATTCCGCCGGCGGCGTTCATGGAATTCCAGGCCTACAAAGTTCTGGTCATCGCGTGCGACATGCGGCAAATCCATCACATCGAATACACGCCGGCGCCGGACATTGTCCATGAAGCGGCCGGACACGCGCCGATCATTGTCGACCGTGAGTACTCGAATTACCTGCAGCGCTTCGGCGAAATCGGCGCGAAAGCAATGTCATCGAAAAAAGATTTCGAGCTCTACGAAGCCATCCGGCACTTATCGATCTTGAAAGAGCAGCCGAACAGCGATCCGAAGAAAATCGAAGAAGCAACAAAACTGGTGGAACATCGGCAAAAAACTTTGGGCGAACCTTCGGAGATGGCGCTGCTCTCGCGGCTGCACTGGTGGACAGTCGAGTACGGACTCATCGGCACCTTGGAGAATCCGAAGATTTACGGCGCGGGATTGCTTTCATCGATCGGTGAATCGGTCTCCTGCCTTGAGCCGCATGTGAAGAAAATCCCCTACTCCATCGAGGCCGTGAAAACGCCGTTCGATATCACGACGAAACAGCCGCAGCTTTTCGTCTGCCGCGATTTCAAACATCTGCGGGATGTGTTGGAAGAATTCGCAAGCAAGATGGCTTATCAAGTCGGCGGGTTCGAAGGCATTAACAAAGCGATCGAATGCCGTAACACCGCGACTTGTGAGTATTCATCCGGATTGCAGGTCACCGGCGTCTTCAATGAAGTGATTGTCGATCCAAGCAACAATCCGATCTATCTGCGCACGACCGGCAAGAGCGCGCTCGCGTTCAAGGATAAGGAACTTGCGGGTCACGGCATCGATTATCACAAGGACGGCTTTGGTTCGCCCATCGGAAATTGGAAACAAACGGAAGTTGCCGAAGGAAAGAAAACCAAGCTTGAATTCGGGAGCGGTATTGTCGTCGAGGGTAAGGTCGACAAGATTTTGCGCCGCGACGGCAAATTCTTGCTAATCACGTTCTCAAATTGCCGAGTAAGATATGGGGATCGCGTCTTGTTCAATCCCGATTGGGGGACCTACGACATGGCCGTCGGCGAGCGGATCACTTCAGTGTTTAACGGCGCGGCGGACAAGGACGCTTATAATCAAGTCGCGCTCGTGCCGAAGGAGCGCACGATTAAGGTTCCATCAGATGCGAAGCGCAAGCGCCTCGAAAATCTTTACGCGCAAGTTCGCAAGATCCGTGAGAGCAAAACCGGTTACGAGCGGCTCGGCGAGATTTGGGAAACGCAACAGGCCGAACATCCGGCCGACTGGTTGTTGTCGATGGAGATTTTCGAAATCCTAGACACGACCAATCAGCAAGATCAGTTGAAAGGGAAGATCGGCAAATTCCTCAATGAGCAAAAGGCGAGCACAAAAGACCTTTCGACGCTGATTGGGTGGGGATTCCGGCTAGTGGAATATCACAAGAAACCGGAATATCAGGCCAAGATACACGCCTCGCCGAAATAAGTTAGCCCGGCGGGTCCACCCAGCTAAAACGCGTCATCCTTAAAGTGGCGTTTGCCCTTCAAGGCCTTCGTGTATTCGTCCTTGCTCAGAATGTTTTCATCGAGCTGCATGTCCATTCGACAAAAGTTTTTGAAGAATGCCTCGATGCGTTCCTTATTGTTCACCACTTCGTCCGTCAGATAGTTCACATCCACATTGATGCAGATGGCACCGACGATTCCAAAATCCTTGCGCGAAATCGGGATTGTCGTGCATTTGAATTTACGAGCGCCGATGTTGAGTTCGTAATTTAATTTGTCTTCGTTCTGCAGTTGCCGCTTTTTTAAATCGATCAACAGGTTCGTCGTGCCGTCGCGCAGGTGCCGGCCGGTCACATTGTTTTCCAACGTGATCAGGGAGTGGGCGGGATCAGCCAGATTGTGCAATAAAATCTCGATGCCGGCATTCGGGAATGATTTCCCGATGAGACGCACAATGCGCACATAGTTTTCCAGGAACTCGGTTGTGTCGTCTGCGATTTTTCGGCCGTTATATTTCTCGAATAACTGCGAATAGACTTTCTGTTCCGCCGGTTCAAGTTGACCGCGCACGTTATTTTGTTCCCCAATAAAGATTAATTGCCGCGCTGCGGTGTAATCGTTGTTCTTGAGGAAATAATGCATCCCCAGTCGGAAATCTTTCAGGCTGAATTCGCCAAAATTCTCCCGGGTGACTGTGAATGGATAGAAGTCGTACTCTTCAAGATTCCTCCCAAATCTGCGGCGGCGTTCCTTGTATTTTCCCCAGACAAACCCCGCGGCCAGAAACACGAGCGACACGATGATCGAGGCGATGACATTGATGCTGAGCTCGCTTTGCAGAACTTTGATCATGGTCTCGGCTTCAATTCCGTGACGCAATTTTCCAAGATCCGACCATTCGAAAATCGGAAACTTCGACCACAGATCACAGATTTCCAGTTAGGTTAGAGAGACTGATATTTTCCAGAGCAACATCCGCGGGGCGGGAAAGGGCGTAGGCGACGGCGCTGGCGACATCATTCGGCGAGATCATTTTCTTCCGCGGCCAGTCTCCCTCCACACTATTCCAGATATTGGTATCAGTAGCGGCCGGGTAAATGTTAATGACCCGAATTTTATGTTCGCGCAATTCTTCCCGCGCTGATTGAAAGAATCCCTCAAGCGCAAACTTGCTCATGCAGTAGGCGCTCCAATTGGCGAACCCAGTCTTCGCGGCAATCGAAAGGATATTAACAATACTCGCGCCCGGCGGCATCTCCGGAGCGAAGCGTTGGGTCAATAAGAATGGCGCGGTCACGTTTACCCCGAGTGTTTGTTCCCATTCTATGGATGTGATTTCTCCAAATGGCTTTACGACAGCGATGCCAGCGTTGTTAACCAACAGATCCAGCGGATCATTTCCCACCGCCGCGATTAGATCGGACACGCCAGATGGAATAGCAAGGTCATGGATCAGTCGAACAACATGTGCACAGCGTGACTCGAGCCTCTTGCATACTTCCGCCAAAGCAACCGTGTTGCGACCATGAAGAAGCAGTGTGATGTCTGGCGCTGCCAGCTTCTCCGCAATGGCGCGGCCAATTCCACGGCTGGCACCAGTGATCAAATATCGTTTCATCTGTTAGGTTGCCGCACGTTTAACATTTAACGCTTAATGTCCAGCGTCCAATTTG